>Ga0116125_1000555_pt1 | contig 17256 bp, 9 predicted proteins | sample June2015DPH_16_1_2_FD_89729 | JGI IMG/M metagenome (GOLD analysis project Ga0116125, IMG submission 89729) | Peatland microbial communities from SPRUCE experiment site at the Marcell Experimental Forest, Minnesota, USA - June2015DPH_16_10 | ecosystem: Environmental > Terrestrial > Soil > Wetlands...
CCGCTGGCTTTGGCGGTTGCGGGCAGCATGCTCGAATGGAATTTGGTCCAGGGCGAGACCGTCACGCGGACACCTTTTTCGATGTTGGCGGCGCCGAGCAACGGCTCCCAGGGCCAGGCCAGAATCCCGACTTCCACCGGACAACGCAAAGGATCGACGGCGAGCGAATCGCTTCCGTAGAAACAGAGCGGACGGACGTAGCAGCTGCGCAAGCGGTTTTGCCGGATGACTTCGCAGGTGGCCGAGGCGAGTTCCTCCGCGGTGTAGGGAATCGGAATCCGGTAAACGACCGCTGAGTTGTACAAACGAGCGAGGTGCGCGTCCAAGCGAAACAGGGCAGGTCCGGCCTGCGTCCCATAACAACGAATTCCTTCGAACACTCCGCTGCCATAGTGCAGCGCGTGGGAGGAGATATGAAGGGTGGCCGAAGTCCAGGGGACAATCTCGCCGTTCTTCCAGACCCACTCCGATTGCTCAAATCCCAACCTGCGCTCCTTCGGAAACCGAAGCGGCGACGCTCGCGGTCTCTAGCGGACGACCCGGTTCGGACAAGAACGCAGGCGCGGGGCACGAGCGCGTAGAACACATCACTCCTCGCTAGGCGCCGCTCCAAGATGCGTTTCAGCTTCGGAGAGGGCAAAATCGCACAACACTCCTACATCTACAGCAACCGCAGGGACTAACACATACATACAGCTGAGCGCGCGGGAATGTGCCAACCGGTCCTAGATTTCTTCCCGGCCAGCTCGTCTCCCAGAGCACAGCTTCATACGAACCTAAGCGATACTCACTTCCGAACCCAGGAGAAACCCCGGGGTACGGACATGGCTACCAAAGCTACGCACTCCCGTTTAGGCGAGCTCCACCTGCATCCTTAGCAAGCTCTGCTGTAGTATCACCTTGAAAAGGCCGAGTTGTACCACCGCGACTGCACTCCGAGGGCGAATTTCTGGCCGTCACCCGCCACCTTTTCCCGACCGACGGAGGGCTTACGCGATCGGGCGATGGCGGAAGGTTTTCTTGCCCGAGGAATACTCCGCCACGGTATGGCCGTCGCCAATCAGTTTGTACTTGTAGGTCACCAGACCCTCGAGTCCCACCGGACCGCGCGCGCCGAGTTTGCTCGTACTGATTCCCAGCTCCGCGCCCGGTCCGTAGCGGAAGCCATCAGCGAGGCGAGTCGAAGCGTTGTAATAGGAAATGCCTTGGGAAAACTGGGTCGTGCTGGATTCGGACAACTTGCTCGGCTATGGCGCGGATACCGCGAACGCATCGAACGAACTGGCGCCCAGTATCGAAATGCTTATCGAGCGCGAATATCCAGAGGACTTTGCCAAGATGGCGGACGCCATTGCGAAGAGCGCGGCAGCGAGCGCCTCACCGAAACGGTAAACACACGCGAATACCTCGCATCGGCGACGCCTTCTGCGTTTTCATCAAAGCTCGCGGCAAAGATTACACGTCGGTTATCTTTAGCGGGAGGGTTCTTTTGATTGCGGGGGCCGGTCGCCAACAATGCGCATGGCGACGCCGGTGACCCGGCCGACGATTTCCGCCTCGGCTGGATAATCGAAGGTGCGGACATCTTGGTGTGCATGCGCGTGAGGAATCACCATCAATTTCCCGCGATCGATCTCGCACCAGCTGCACACATACCCATCGCGCAGCTCAGTGAAGTAAATCGGTCTGTCGAAATCGGTCTTCCACGGCGCGGGGCTGATTTTTCTCTGAGCCGAGTCGATCTGCACCAGGGAACCGGGCCGGATGATTGGATAGAGCGTGAAGTCCTCAAGCCCAATATAGCCGTACATCGAGGTGCGCAGGTCGAGATGCTGCAACAGACCGAGCGGCACGGCCTCCCACTTTTCCACGGCTCGGGCCAAAAGATTCGTTCGCTCGAACCGGAAATCGGGCTTGAATTCGACCGGCAGCGACACCGCTTCGGTTTCCGGGTCCCCCAGGCTTTCGAGTAGATGCGTTTTCGGCAGGTGGATCGAAGCCATGTCGCGGCGAAGGTCTCCCATCTCCAGTCCGTAAAGTGCCGCCACTTCCGTATAGTTGCGACGGTAAATCGCGCTGATCGCGTACATGCGGAACATGCGTGGCTGGAACCGGCCGTTCTCGATGTCCGTCACCCAGTTGTGCGAAAGAAAGAATTCCTCATTTTGATGCTGCGTGGCGATCTGCCGGCTCATGGCTTGCACGGCGCGTGTGGACAAGCCGAGTTTCTCGCGCCACGCCTTGAGCCGCTTGCCAGCGAGCGCATTCACTCGCCTCACGTTCATGAGCGGGCATCCTACTCCTAGAGTTAATCAATGTCCAGCTACGTTACCTTATCAGCTATATCGAACATCGTCGCCGCGCATCAAGAAAATCTCTCGACTGGTCGGAAGTGCGGCCAGTCCCACGATTTGTTGCTTCTGCAGACTCGATCTTAGCTATATCGCCGCGCATGGAAAACACCTCAGCTCGCCGGGCGGAACAGGTGCGGGAGATCCTCGCGACACGGGAATTGACTTTCTATCGCGCCTCGCAACTCTCGGTCGAGATGTTCGGCCGCTCCTCCCCGTTCTATCTCCCGCACAATCTCCACTCCGACCTCGCCGATGCCTGCTCCACGCCCACCTTGTACCAGCTGATTGCGCTCAGCCGCATCACGCGCTATCGATTAAGCGACTGGCTCGCCGTTTTCGGACTAGACCTCGACGTCATTGCCCAGCTTCAGGTTCTGGTCTCTCGCAGACGCACGGTAATCCTTGATTCCGCCGTGTACGACATGGGGGCCTGGGTCGCTTGGTTTGTCGAACGGCCGGGCACCGCGGGCAGGGCCACGATCGCTCCCTTAGGACAGCTACTGTCACCCGCTGGGCTCGAACGCGCCAAGAACTTGCTTCCGCGCAACGAGACGCACTTTCTTTATGCGAAGGTCGGCGAGCAGGATTTATTGGCTTTCCCGGACATCGGTCCGGGGAGCATCGTCCGTGTGGATGCCCGGCGAGCGAACGAATCTCCAGCCAAGAATTCTGCCGATCCGCGAATTTTCCTGGTGGAGCATGACTCGGGCTTCGCCTGCTCCCGCTTGTCCTCTCTCGGCAACGGCAGGGTCGTGTTCCGCTCACCGCAGCTTCCGTTCGCCGAGGGCGGTTTCTCCCTCGGAAGGGACCTGAGAATTCTGGGCGTCGTCGACGCCGAGCTGCGCGCGCTCACCCGCCGCGACGGCTCGGCCCCGCCATGCGCGGTTAGCGTTGCGCAAAGCGCTGAGCGTCTTCCCCGAAACGATCAAGAAATGAACTTCAGGCAATTGCTCCGGCGATCGCGAGCCCGCTCGGGCCTCTCGTTCCGGGAAGCGTCGGAGATTTCGCGCTGGATAGCGCATGAGCTTGGCGACTCGCGGTACTTCACCGCCGCAAGCACGCTCTCGGATTATGAGACGCTTTCGGCTGCGCCGCGCCAGATTCAGAAAATCATCACGCTGTGCATCGTCTATGCCACCGGCTTCGCCGAGCTTCTTCGCGCCAGTAACCTTGCTCTGGAAGAAACCGGGGCCGAACCCATCCCCGACCCGCTCATGGCTCGCTCGAGTCCGCCGAGTGGGCGCAAAACCAGTAGCGCGAATCGAGAGGGACCCGCCCGTAAGCAAAACGGGTTCTTCGACCTTCTGCTCGTGCGCTGGCGGGAAATCCCGCTCTTCCTCCGGAGGTCCTTGAGCGAACTGACGCGTGTCCCAAACTTTTCCGTCTCCGACGTGTTTTGGGTCGGCGGAGACCCGGACCCCATCCATCCCTGGCTTCGCAACGCGGAGTTTGTGGCCATCAATCGGCGAATCCAAAAGCCCGCCTCATCACGAAAGACAACATTCTGGGAACAGCCTCTCTACGTTCTTCTCACCCGGGAGGGCCGCTATCTCTGCGGTTGTTGCACTCTGGAAAGAGGATTCGTGGTCGTGCACCCCTATCCGGACAGGCCCTTCACCCCGCGCCGATTCAAGAACGGGACCGATGCCGAAGTCGTGGGGCAGGTCACCGCAATTCTGCGACGCCTAGCCTAGCCCGTAGACCATTTCCCGGATGGACGCACTAGGTCCTCCCAGCGAACAGCGCATTCACCTTCTCGGCACAGCAGCCGCTTCTATCTCTCGGCGCAAGAGATGGTTGCGCGCGAGATTTTTCATCTGCGAACGCGAACTGGTTTCTCTGGAATCGCGTGCCGAGCGATGCGACAGTCTCGGACACGCCGCGTGACCCGCTGCAGGGAGGCAAGCGATGTTCAAGGTTTCTGGTGACATTCGAAGCACATCGAGCGAAGACGGAGCGGTGCTCCTCGATGTTCATCGCGGCAGGATTTTAGGCCTCAACCCGATGGGTTCAAGAATTTTCAAGATGCTCGAACGCGGAGTTGATCAAAACCAGATTGCAGGGGAAATCAGCGACGAGTTTGGAGTGGATGCCGGTCAAGTGCGCAACGACGTTCTCGATTTCATCCAGAACTTACAGGAGCACAACGTGCTCGAGGCTTCTGGATCGGATTGACCTTCTTACAACAGCGAGGGAAAGAACGCTTATGGATTCGGCTCACAGCACCCCGCGCGACAATTACCGGCTCATCATTACGCGCTCGAACGCTTCGGAAATATTGCTCAGGTGTCACGGAACCGCTTGGCGGCTGCCATCTGTCGAGATTCCGCACGGGTGGCGAATTGCCGAGCAATTAACGACTGAACTTTATGCACAGTGGGGATGCCGGGCATACTGCTTGCTCGTTTCAAACCTCGCTGCTGGACTTCCGCACTCGAGCGTAATGGAAGCGACAGACCTTGAAAAAATCTCTCCTACCGGAACCTCGTGGAAACCGCTTGAGGTTGCGACGTGCGCGGCGGTGGACCCGGCTGAGGATCGCACGGTGATCGAGAAATCGATCAAAGAATGGGCCGAGTACCGCCGCGAGCCAACTCAGGCCCCCTTTACAAAACCGGGATGGCTATCCGAACTTTTTGCCTGGGCCCAGGAGCGACTGACTCCGCTGGGCGTCCGATTGACGGGCTCATTCGCCCAACTAAACGCCTCACCTTGCTTCAGCCTCATTCGCCTTGCGACCGACGATGCTTCGGCAGTCTGGTTCAAGGCCACCGGAGAACCGAATCTCCATGAGCTTCCCGTCACCCTGGCTCTGGCTCGTTTGTTTCCTGGATATGTTCCTAGAATCCTGGGCGTTCACTCCGCCTGGAACGGATGGCTCGCTCAAGAGGTGCAGGGAGTGCTGCTCAATGATTGCGGGGAATTTTCTTCTTGGCAGAGAGCGGCTCGCGAGCTTGCCGCACTGCAGCTTACCTCCCTAGGAAAGTGCCCCGAACTGCTAGAGAGCGGTTGCAAGGACCTACGGCTCCGGAAACTCATCGAACTGGCGGATCCGTTCCTTGCGCGCATGGCCGAGCTGATGGCCGCACAAACAAAACAACCTCCCGATCCTCTGACCCCGGCGTCTGTCGCTTCTGTCGGCGAACGGCTGAAGGAAGCATGCGCGCTGCTGGCCGAGCTTGATCTGCCCGAAACGCTCGGTCATGTGGATTTCAATCCGGGAAACATCGTTGTTTCCCCCACCCAGTGTTGCTTTCTCGATTGGGCCGAGGGCTGCATCAGTCATCCCTTCCTGACATTTGAGTATCTGCGGGAGCAGGTTCGTCGCAGGTTTCCCGGCGACGACGCGGCCCTGGCACGAATTGCTGCCGCGTACCTGCACCCGTGGCAAGGTGTCTGTCACTCCGACACCGTGACGCAGGCGATGGCCATTTCACCTCTGGTCGCTGTTTTCGCTGCTGCTGTCGCTGACCAGCAGTGGCACTCGGTTGATCCACTAAAGCATCCGCGCGTCGCCGGATATTTCCGCAGCCTGACGCGGCGGATGTTTCGCGAAGCAAACGAGACGGTGGAAGGGAGCGAGCCATGTCGCGCTTAGCGCCTCTGCATTCCCGAAGCGAAGCTCCAAACGAGCCTGGCGTTGCGTTCGCAGGGCAGCTGGGTGTGCCTGGCCCGACAAACTTAAAACATCCCCTCGGTGTGATCACAAAGCGTCCTGTCATGAAACTTCTGATTTTGAGAGCCTACCTAAGGCTGCTGCTATTCGACCTTTATCTCGCGAGAAATGATTTCGCTGGTCTCTGCCGGAAGGTTCGCTTTTGTCCCATCAAGACCAGGCCGCCCGCTGCGGATGGGATCGAGCAGATCCGCTCGGCGGTCGACATGGCTTGCGTCTGGTACTGGAAAGAAGTGCTCTGCCTGCAGCGGTCGGCGGCCACCGCGTATCTGCTGAAGCAATTCGGGGCGCCCGCCGAACTCGTCATCGGCGCCCAGCACAGGCCTTTCAAAGCCCACGCCTGGGTCGAAGTCGACAGGCGCGTGGTGAACGACAAGCCGTATGTGACGGAAATGTATGCGGTGCTCGACAGGTGCTAGTGAACGAATCGAGGAAACCAGCTATGAGCGTCCTGTTTGGAAGATGGAACTTCGCTGGCGAGCCAGTCGCGCCGGCGTATATCGAAAAGGTGAGCAAACTTCTCTGCCCCTATGGACCCGACCGAAGCGGCTGCTACTCTGCTGCTGGAGTGAGCATCACTCACTGCGCGTTTCACACCACCAAGGAATCGCGCGCGGAAGTGCAGCCGCACATTTCCGCGTCCGGCATGGTGATCGCTTGGGACGGCCGTTTGGATAATCGTCCCGAACTCCTCGGTAGTCTAAGGGACGTTCTTGGCGATGGGTCGACAGACGTCGCCATTGTCGCGGCGGCGTACGAGCGATGGGGAACCAAATGTCTCGGCGAGCTCTTGGGCGACTGGGCTCTGGCCATCTGGAATCCTGACGCACGCTCTCTCCTGCTGGCGAAAGACTTCATCGGCACCCGCCATCTGTTTTACGCCTTCGACAAAGATCAAGTCGCCTGGTCGACAATCCTTGATCCGCTGGTGTCGTTCGCGGACGAGACTTTGGCTCTCGACGAAGAATACCTTGCCGGCTTGATCTCGTTCTTTCCCGCCGCACATCGCACGCCCTATCTTGGAATCCATGCCGTACCGCCGTCTTCGTTCGTGCTGCTGCGGCCGGGGGAATGCAGCGTCGAGAAATATTGGGATTTTGATTCCCGCAAACAAATCTGTTACCCCGCGGACGCCGATTACGAGCAACACTTCCGCAGCGTCTTCGCGCAAGCCGTCAAGCGGCGGCTGCGTTCCGACCGGCCCGTCCTCGCTGAGTTGAGCGGAGGGATGGATTCTTCTTCCATCGTCTGCATGGCTGATGCGGTCCTTGCAGACGGAGCGGCAGAAACGCCGCGGCTCGACACCGTCTCCTACTACAACGATTCCGAACCGGACTGGAATGAGCGGCCCTATTTCAGGAAAGTGGAAGAACGACGCAAGCGCATCGGCTGTCACATCGAAGTCGGCACACCAGAATCCGCAGAGCTTGCAAGTGATCCCGGTCCTTTCGCGGCAGCTCCGTACTCGCGCAGACGATCAAGCGAGCGGACGCGAGCGTTCAAGGCGTGTCTTGCCTCGCAGGGAAATCGTGTCGTGCTCTGTGGCATCGGGGGCGATGAATTCATGGGCGGCGTTCCGACAGCGGTGCCAGAACTGATGGACCTACTCGCGAGGGCGCAATTCACGACTCTCGCCCGCCAACTAACAGCTTGGGCGCTCAACCAGAGAAAACCTTGGACTCATCTGCTCCTGGAAGCGGCAAGGGGGTTTTTCCCGGTCTCGATGGTTGGCGTGCCGAAGTACTTGCGGCCGCCCAAATGGCTCAATCCAGACTTTGTAAAGCGTCAGCGGGACGCCCTTCGCGCCTATCCGTCCCGAGTTAATCTTTTCGGTCCACTACCGAGTTTCCAGGAATGTCTTTTCACCATCGATGCTTTGCGAAGACAGCTGGCCTGCTCCTTCTTGTCACCAGAGCCACTCTATGAAAAGCGATTTCCCTATCTCGACCGGACCCTGCTTGAGTTTATTTGCGCGATCCCGCGCGCTCAACTGGTACGCCCGGGCGAGCGCCGCTCGCTGATGCGTCGTGCCCTGGTCGGGATCGTTCCGGATGAGGTCCTGAACAGAAAAAGGAAGGCTTTCGCGGTTCGGTCCCCGACCACGGCTATCTGCACGCAGTGGGCGCGTTTGATCAGGGAATGTGGGGAGACAACGAGCGAAGCTCTCGGGATCCTCAACGCCAGTGCTTTCTCAACAGAGGTGGACGAGGCTGGCCGCGGCCGGCTAGTGCAGATCGTACGCATGAGCCGAATGCTGGAGATCGAATCATGGCTGCGAGCCATCTACGGTCAAGGGACACTGAAAAGCAGTTCGGCCAGAGCCGGTCGCGGTCGCGCAACGCCGCGCCAGACAGGGCCGGCGATCGGCGAGCCCGCGCATAAGAGTTCAGCTAGCTAGCTGTGTATTCGAACGCCACAACAGAGAGGAGGTGAGAAAGATGAACTATACAAAGCCGGAGATCACCGTCGTTGAAAACGCTTTGGCAGCGGTGCAGTCTACTGGGAAGCCGCAGTGTGCCGTCGACAACATCCCCGATAGCACGCAGCATTCGAACGACTGCTACCAATCCGACGAGTAAGCCACAGAGGGCGCCCGGCGCCGGGCGCCCTCTGTGGCTTACTCGTCGGATTGGTAGCAGTCGTTCGAATGCTGCGTGCTATCGGGGATGTTGTCGACGGCACACTGCGGCTTCCCAGTAGACTGCACCGCTGCCAAAGCGTTTTCAACGACGGTGATCTCCGGCTTTGTATAGTTCATCTTTCTCACCTCCTCTCTGTTGTGGCGTTCGAATACACAGCTAGCTAGCTGAACTCTTATGCGCGGGCTCGCCGATCGCCGGCCCTGTCTGGCGCGGCGTTGCGCGACCGCGACCGGCTCTGGCCGAACTGCTTTTCAGTGTCCCTTGACCGTAGATGGCTCGCAGCCATGATTCGATCTCCAGCATTCGGCTCATGCGTACGATCTGCACTAGCCGGCCGCGGCCAGCCTCGTCCACCTCTGTTGAGAAAGCACTGGCGTTGAGGATCCCGAGAGCTTCGCTCGTTGTCTCCCCACATTCCCTGATCAAACGCGCCCACTGCGTGCAGATAGCCGTGGTCGGGGACCGAACCGCGAAAGCCTTCCTTTTTCTGTTCAGGACCTCATCCGGAACGATCCCGACCAGGGCACGACGCATCAGCGAGCGGCGCTCGCCCGGGCGTACCAGTTGAGCGCGCGGGATCGCGCAAATAAACTCAAGCAGGGTCCGGTCGAGATAGGGAAATCGCTTTTCATAGAGTGGCTCTGGTGACAAGAAGGAGCAGGCCAGCTGTCTTCGCAAAGCATCGATGGTGAAAAGACATTCCTGGAAACTCGGTAGTGGACCGAAAAGATTAACTCGGGACGGATAGGCGCGAAGGGCGTCCCGCTGACGCTTTACAAAGTCTGGATTGAGCCATTTGGGCGGCCGCAAGTACTTCGGCACGCCAACCATCGAGACCGGGAAAAACCCCCTTGCCGCTTCCAGGAGCAGATGAGTCCAAGGTTTTCTCTGGTTGAGCGCCCAAGCTGTTAGTTGGCGGGCGAGAGTCGTGAATTGCGCCCTCGCGAGTAGGTCCATCAGTTCTGGCACCGCTGTCGGAACGCCGCCCATGAATTCATCGCCCCCGATGCCACAGAGCACGACACGATTTCCCTGCGAGGCAAGACACGCCTTGAACGCTCGCGTCCGCTCGCTTGATCGTCTGCGCGAGTACGGAGCTGCCGCGAAAGGACCGGGATCACTTGCAAGCTCTGCGGATTCTGGTGTGCCGACTTCGATGTGACAGCCGATGCGCTTGCGTCGTTCTTCCACTTTCCTGAAATAGGGCCGCTCATTCCAGTCCGGTTCGGAATCGTTGTAGTAGGAGACGGTGTCGAGCCGCGGCGTTTCTGCCGCTCCGTCTGCAAGGACCGCATCAGCCATGCAGACGATGGAAGAAGAATCCATCCCTCCGCTCAACTCAGCGAGGACGGGCCGGTCGGAACGCAGCCGCCGCTTGACGGCTTGCGCGAAGACGCTGCGGAAGTGTTGCTCGTAATCGGCGTCCGCGGGGTAACAGATTTGTTTGCGGGAATCAAAATCCCAATATTTCTCGACGCTGCATTCCCCCGGCCGCAGCAGCACGAACGAAGACGGCGGTACGGCATGGATTCCAAGATAGGGCGTGCGATGTGCGGCGGGAAAGAACGAGATCAAGCCGGCAAGGTATTCTTCGTCGAGAGCCAAAGTCTCGTCCGCGAACGACACCAGCGGATCAAGGATTGTCGACCAGGCGACTTGATCTTTGTCGAAGGCGTAAAACAGATGGCGGGTGCCGATGAAGTCTTTCGCCAGCAGGAGAGAGCGTGCGTCAGGATTCCAGATGGCCAGAGCCCAGTCGCCCAAGAGCTCGCCGAGACATTTGGTTCCCCATCGCTCGTACGCCGCCGCGACAATGGCGACGTCTGTCGACCCATCGCCAAGAACGTCCCTTAGACTACCGAGGAGTTCGGGACGATTATCCAAACGGCCGTCCCAAGCGATCACCATGCCGGACGCGGAAATGTGCGGCTGCACTTCCGCGCGCGATTCCTTGGTGGTGTGAAACGCGCAGTGAGTGATGCTCACTCCAGCAGCAGAGTAGCAGCCGCTTCGGTCGGGTCCATAGGGGCAGAGAAGTTTGCTCACCTTTTCGATATACGCCGGCGCGACTGGCTCGCCAGCGAAGTTCCATCTTCCAAACAGGACGCTCATAGCTGGTTTCCTCGATTCGTTCACTAGCACCTGTCGAGCACCGCATACATTTCCGTCACATACGGCTTGTCGTTCACCACGCGCCTGTCGACTTCGACCCAGGCGTGGGCTTTGAAAGGCCTGTGCTGGGCGCCGATGACGAGTTCGGCGGGCGCCCCGAATTGCTTCAGCAGATACGCGGTGGCCGCCGACCGCTGCAGGCAGAGCACTTCTTTCCAGTACCAGACGCAAGCCATGTCGACCGCCGAGCGGATCTGCTCGATCCCATCCGCAGCGGGCGGCCTGGTCTTGATGGGACAAAAGCGAACCTTCCGGCAGAGACCAGCGAAATCATTTCTCGCGAGATAAAGGTCGAATAGCAGCAGCCTTAGGTAGGCTCTCAAAATCAGAAGTTTCATGACAGGACGCTTTGTGATCACACCGAGGGGATGTTTTAAGTTTGTCGGGCCAGGCACACCCAGCTGCCCTGCGAACGCAACGCCAGGCTCGTTTGGAGCTTCGCTTCGGGAATGCAGAGGCGCTAAGCGCGACATGGCTCGCTCCCTTCCACCGTCTCGTTTGCTTCGCGAAACATCCGCCGCGTCAGGCTGCGGAAATATCCGGCGACGCGCGGATGCTTTAGTGGATCAACCGAGTGCCACTGCTGGTCAGCGACAGCAGCAGCGAAAACAGCGACCAGAGGTGAAATGGCCATCGCCTGCGTCACGGTGTCGGAGTGACAGACACCTTGCCACGGGTGCAGGTACGCGGCAGCAATTCGTGCCAGGGCCGCGTCGTCGCCGGGAAACCTGCGACGAACCTGCTCCCGCAGATACTCAAATGTCAGGAAGGGATGACTGATGCAGCCCTCGGCCCAATCGAGAAAGCAACACTGGGTGGGGGAAACAACGATGTTTCCCGGATTGAAATCCACATGACCGAGCGTTTCGGGCAGATCAAGCTCGGCCAGCAGCGCGCATGCTTCCTTCAGCCGTTCGCCGACAGAAGCGACAGACGCCGGGGTCAGAGGATCGGGAGGTTGTTTTGTTTGTGCGGCCATCAGCTCGGCCATGCGCGCAAGGAACGGATCCGCCAGTTCGATGAGTTTCCGGAGCCGTAGGTCCTTGCAACCGCTCTCTAGCAGTTCGGGGCACTTTCCTAGGGAGGTAAGCTGCAGTGCGGCAAGCTCGCGAGCCGCTCTCTGCCAAGAAGAAAATTCCCCGCAATCATTGAGCAGCACTCCCTGCACCTCTTGAGCGAGCCATCCGTTCCAGGCGGAGTGAACGCCCAGGATTCTAGGAACATATCCAGGAAACAAACGAGCCAGAGCCAGGGTGACGGGAAGCTCATGGAGATTCGGTTCTCCGGTGGCCTTGAACCAGACTGCCGAAGCATCGTCGGTCGCAAGGCGAATGAGGCTGAAGCAAGGTGAGGCGTTTAGTTGGGCGAATGAGCCCGTCAATCGGACGCCCAGCGGAGTCAGTCGCTCCTGGGCCCAGGCAAAAAGTTCGGATAGCCATCCCGGTTTTGTAAAGGGGGCCTGAGTTGGCTCGCGGCGGTACTCGGCCCATTCTTTGATCGATTTCTCGATCACCGTGCGATCCTCAGCCGGGTCCACCGCCGCGCACGTCGCAACCTCAAGCGGTTTCCACGAGGTTCCGGTAGGAGAGATTTTTTCAAGGTCTGTCGCTTCCATTACGCTCGAGTGCGGAAGTCCAGCAGCGAGGTTTGAAACGAGCAAGCAGTATGCCCGGCATCCCCACTGTGCATAAAGTTCAGTCGTTAATTGCTCGGCAATTCGCCACCCGTGCGGAATCTCGACAGATGGCAGCCGCCAAGCGGTTCCGTGACACCTGAGCAATATTTCCGAAGCGTTCGAGCGCGTAATGATGAGCCGGTAATTGTCGCGCGGGGTGCTGTGAGCCGAATCCATAAGCGTTCTTTCCCTCGCTGTTGTAAGAAGGTCAATCCGATCCAGAAGCCTCGAGCACGTTGTGCTCCTGTAAGTTCTGGATGAAATCGAGAACGTCGTTGCGCACTTGACCGGCATCCACTCCAAACTCGTCGCTGATTTCCCCTGCAATCTGGTTTTGATCAACTCCGCGTTCGAGCATCTTGAAAATTCTTGAACCCATCGGGTTGAGGCCTAAAATCCTGCCGCGATGAACATCGAGGAGCACCGCTCCGTCTTCGCTCGATGTGCTTCGAATGTCACCAGAAACCTTGAACATCGCTTGCCTCCCTGCAGCGGGTCACGCGGCGTGTCCGAGACTGTCGCATCGCTCGGCACGCGATTCCAGAGAAACCAGTTCGCGTTCGCAGATGAAAAATCTCGCGCGCAACCATCTCTTGCGCCGAGAGATAGAAGCGGCTGCTGTGCCGAGAAGGTGAATGCGCTGTTCGCTGGGAGGACCTAGTGCGTCCATCCGGGAAATGGTCTACGGGCTAGGCTAGGCGTCGCAGAATTGCGGTGACCTGCCCCACGACTTCGGCATCGGTCCCGTTCTTGAATCGGCGCGGGGTGAAGGGCCTGTCCGGATAGGGGTGCACGACCACGAATCCTCTTTCCAGAGTGCAACAACCGCAGAGATAGCGGCCCTCCCGGGTGAGAAGAACGTAGAGAGGCTGTTCCCAGAATGTTGTCTTTCGTGATGAGGCGGGCTTTTGGATTCGCCGATTGATGGCCACAAACTCCGCGTTGCGAAGCCAGGGATGGATGGGGTCCGGGTCTCCGCCGACCCAAAACACGTCGGAGACGGAAAAGTTTGGGACACGCGTCAGTTCGCTCAAGGACCTCCGGAGGAAGAGCGGGATTTCCCGCCAGCGCACGAGCAGAAGGTCGAAGAACCCGTTTTGCTTACGGGCGGGTCCCTCTCGATTCGCGCTACTGGTTTTGCGCCCACTCGGCGGACTCGAGCGAGCCATGAGCGGGTCGGGGATGGGTTCGGCCCCGGTTTCTTCCAGAGCAAGGTTACTGGCGCGAAGAAGCTCGGCGAAGCCGGTGGCATAGACGATGCACAGCGTGATGATTTTCTGAATCTGGCGCGGCGCAGCCGAAAGCGTCTCATAATCCGAGAGCGTGCTTGCGGCGGTGAAGTACCGCGAGTCGCCAAGCTCATGCGCTATCCAGCGCGAAATCTCCGACGCTTCCCGGAACGAGAGGCCCGAGCGGGCTCGCGATCGCCGGAGCAATTGCCTGAAGTTCATTTCTTGATCGTTTCGGGGAAGACGCTCAGCGCTTTGCGCAACGCTAACCGCGCATGGCGGGGCCGAGCCGTCGCGGCGGGTGAGCGCGCGCAGCTCGGCGTCGACGACGCCCAGAATTCTCAGGTCCCTTCCGAGGGAGAAACCGCCCTCGGCGAACGGAAGCTGCGGTGAGCGGAACACGACCCTGCCGTTGCCGAGAGAGGACAAGCGGGAGCAGGCGAAGCCCGAGTCATGCTCCACCAGGAAAATTCGCGGATCGGCAGAATTCTTGGCTGGAGATTCGTTCGCTCGCCGGGCATCCACACGGACGATGCTCCCCGGACCGATGTCCGGGAAAGCCAATAAATCCTGCTCGCCGACCTTCGCATAAAGAAAGTGCGTCTCGTTGCGCGGAAGCAAGTTCTTGGCGCGTTCGAGCCCAGCGGGTGACAGTAGCTGTCCTAAGGGAGCGATCGTGGCCCTGCCCGCGGTGCCCGGCCGTTCGACAAACCAAGCGACCCAGGCCCCCATGTCGTACACGGCGGAATCAAGGATTACCGTGCGTCTGCGAGAGACCAGAACCTGAAGCTGGGCAATGACGTCGAGGTCTAGTCCGAAAACGGCGAGCCAGTCGCTTAATCGATAGCGCGTGATGCGGCTGAGCGCAATCAGCTGGTACAAGGTGGGCGTGGAGCAGGCATCGGCGAGGTCGGAGTGGAGATTGTGCGGGAGATAGAACGGGGAGGAGCGGCCGAACATCTCGACCGAGAGTTGCGAGGCGCGATAGAAAGTCAATTCCCGTGTCGCGAGGATCTCCCGCACCTGTTCCGCCCGGCGAGCTGAGGTGTTTTCCATGCGCGGCGATATAGCTAAGATCGAGTCTGCAGAAGCAACAAATCGTGGGACTGGCCGCACTTCCGACCAGTCGAGAGATTTTCTTGATGCGCGGCGACGATGTTCGATATAGCTGATAAGGTAACGTAGCTGGACATTGATTAACTCTAGGAGTAGGATGCCCGCTCATGAACGTGAGGCGAGTGAATGCGCTCGCTGGCAAGCGGCTCAAGGCGTGGCGCGAGAAACTCGGCTTGTCCACACGCGCCGTGCAAGCCATGAGCCGGCAGATCGCCACGCAGCATCAAAATGAGGAATTCTTTCTTTCGCACAACTGGGTGACGGACATCGAGAACGGCCGGTTCCAGCCACGCATGTTCCGCATGTACGCGATCAGCGCGATTTACCGTCGCAACTATACGGAAGTGGCGGCACTTTACGGACTGGAGATGGGAGACCTTCGCCGCGACATGGCTTCGATCCACCTGCCGAAAACGCATCTACTCGAAAGCCTGGGGGACCCGGAAACCGAAGCGGTGTCGCTGCCGGTCGAATTCAAGCCCGATTTCCGGTTCGAGCGAACGAATCTTTTGGCCCGAGCCGTGGAAAAGTGGGAGGCCGTGCCGCTCGGTCTGTTGCAGCATCTCGACCTGCGCACCTCGATGTACGGCTATATTGGGCTTGAGGACTTCACGCTCTATCCAATCATCCGGCCCGGTTCCCTGGTGCAGATCGACTCGGCTCAGAGAAAAATCAGCCCCGCGCCGTGGAAGACCGATTTCGACAGACCGATTTACTTCACTGAGCTGCGCGATGGGTATGTGTGCAGCTGGTGCGAGATCGATCGCGGGAAATTGATGGTGATTCCTCACGCGCATGCACACCAAGATGTCCGCACCTTCGATTATCCAGCCGAGGCGGAAATCGTCGGCCGGGTCACCGGCGTCGCCATGCGCATTGTTGGCGACCGGCCCCCGCAATCAAAAGAACCCTCCCGCTAAAGATAACCGACGTGTAATCTTTGCCGCGAGCTTTGATGAAAACGCAGAAGGCGTCGCCGATGCGAGGTATTCGCGTGTGTTTACCGTTTCGGTGAGGCGCTCGCTGCCGCGCTCTTCGCAATGGCGTCCGCCATCTTGGCAAAGTCCTCTGGATATTCGCGCTCGATAAGCATTTCGATACTGGGCGCCAGTTCGTTCGATGCGTTCGCGGTATCCGCGCCATAGCCGAGCAAGTTGTCCGAATCCAGCACGACCCAGTTTTCCCAAGGCATTTCCTATTACAACGCTTCGACTCGCCTCGCTGATGGCTTCCGCTACGGACCGGGCGCGGAGCTGGGAATCAGTACGAGCAAACTCGGCGCGCGCGGTCCGGTGGGACTCGAGGGTCTGGTGACCTACAAGTACAAACTGATTGGCGACGGCCATACCGTGGCGGAGTATTCCTCGGGCAAGAAAACCTTCCGCCATCGCCCGATCGCGTAAGCCCTCCGTCGGTCGGGAAAAGGTGGCGGGTGACGGCCAGAAATTCGCCCTCGGAGTGCAGTCGCGGTGGTACAACTCGGCCTTTTCAAGGTGATACTACAGCAGAGCTTGCTAAGGATGCAGGTGGAGCTCGCCTAAACGGGAGTGCGTAGCTTTGGTAGCCATGTCCGTACCCCGGGGTTTCTCCTGGGTTCGGAAGTGAGTATCGCTTAGGTTCGTATGAAGCTGTGCTCTGGGAGACGAGCTGGCCGGGAAGAAATCTAGGACCGGTTGGCACATTCCCGCGCGCTCAGCTGTATGTATGTGTTAGTCCCTGCGGTTGCTGTAGATGTAGGAGTGTTGTGCGATTTTGCCCTCTCCGAAGCTGAAACGCATCTTGGAGCGGCGCCTAGCGAGGAGTGATGTGTTCTACGCGCTCGTGCCCCGCGCCTGCGTTCTTGTCCGAACCGGGTCGTCCGCTAGAGACCGCGAGCGTCGCCGCTTCGGTTTCCGAAGGAGCGCAGGTTGGGATTTGAGCAATCGGAGTGGGTCTGGAAGAACGGCGAGATTGTCCCCTGGACTTCGGCCACCCTTCATATCTCCTCCCACGCGCTGCACTATGGCAGCGGAGTGTTCGAAGGAATTCGTTGTTATGGGACGCAGGCCGGACCTGCCCTGTTTCGCTTGGACGCGCACCTCGCTCGTTTGTACAACTCAGCGGTCGTTTACCGGATTCCGATTCCCTACACCGCGGAGGAACTCGCCTCGGCCACCTGCGAAGTCATCCGGCAAAACCGCTTGCGCAGCTGCTACGTCCGTCCGCTCTGTTTCTACGGAAGCGATTCGCTCGCCGTCGATCCTTTGCGTTGTCCGGTGGAAGTCGGGATTCTGGCCTGGCCCTGGGAGCCGTTGCTCGGCGCCGCCAACATCGAAAAAGGTGTCCGCGTGACGGTCTCGCCCTGGACCAAATTCCATTCGAGCATGCTGCCCGCAACCGCCAAAGCCAGCGG
>Ga0116125_1000557_pt1 | contig 17247 bp, 9 predicted proteins | sample June2015DPH_16_1_2_FD_89729 | JGI IMG/M metagenome (GOLD analysis project Ga0116125, IMG submission 89729) | Peatland microbial communities from SPRUCE experiment site at the Marcell Experimental Forest, Minnesota, USA - June2015DPH_16_10 | ecosystem: Environmental > Terrestrial > Soil > Wetlands...
ACACCATGTTGGCCACCAGCACCCATGACTCGAAGCGCTCAGAAGACGTGCGCGCCCGAATCAATGTGCTCTCGGAGCTGTCGGGGTTGTGGAGACTTCGGGTACGGGAATGGAGACAGCTCAATAGCAGCCATCGGAGCCTGGTCAACGAAAAGCCAGCCCCTTCGCCCAATGATGAATATCTTCTTTACCAGACATTAATTGGCTCCTGGCCGGCGGAACCTTTCCAAGGTGCGAACGATTGGAAAACTTTCCGTGAGCGAATCGAAAGCTACATGTTGAAGGCGATCCGCGAAGCCAAGCAGAACACCAGCTGGATCAATCGAAACGCCGAATATGAAGCTGCTGTTTCGTCGTTCGTCGCAGCGCTGCTGGATCCCGATTCCAACCACCGGTTTCTGGGCGACTTTCTGCCGTTCCAGCGCCGAGTGGCTCGCCTGGGCTTGTGGAATAGCCTCTCACAGACTCTGCTCAAGCTGACTTGCCCGGGCGTTCCTGATATTTACCAAGGCAATGATCTATGGGAGTTCAGCCTGGTGGATCCGGATAACCGACGTCCCGTGGATTACCTCCGCCGCCAGCGCGCGTTCGAAAGCGTCCGCAACATTGCCGACGCCAACACTGCGGCCGCACGCGAGTTGCTGAGAGCGCGAGAAGATGGTCGCCTGAAGTTGTATGTGACCTGGAAGACTCTACGCTTGCGCGAGCAACACCCTGATCTTTTCCGACAGGGCGAATATCTTCCATTGACTGTTCACGGCCCCAAAGCCAATCACGTGATTGCGTTCATCCGAAGGCTTGAAGCAACCAGCGCGCTGGTTGTTGTCCCGCGCCTGGTAGCCGGATTGCTGGGTGATGCGGAAAGCCCGCCAATCGGAATCGAGATATGGAAAGATACTCATATCTTGCTGCCATCTTGCGGATGCTCCAAGAATTACCGTAACGCTTTTACGGGAGACGTGCAGAATCTGTGTAAAACCGGCACTCAATCCACGCTGGAGATATCGAATGCGTTCGCAGAGTTTCCGGTGGCGCTTTATTTCAACGACGCATTGAGCACCGGAAATACTTAGCTTTTCCCTACAGGATTTCCCGTATGGACTTCGGTTCACAACCCGAGTTAAATTGCGTTTTCGATCTAGGCCTTTGCAGAATCTCCGCGCCGCTGTTGAGGTGTTTTCGTGAACGTGCCATCGTCGTCCCACCCCAAAGCATTAAGTTGGCGCGAGCTTTACACCGCTGCCCTGTTCGAGACCGACAAGAATCGCATGCCAGCACGAATCGCCGATGCCGAACAAGCGATCGTATCTCGAGCACGAGAACTTTTTTCCGCGGGCAACGATACGATCGAAGAAGATCAGGCTCTGGACGATGCTTTGTACGCTTTGAGAGCCTTGCAGAATTGTCTGCAACTGCAGGCAGTCGCCGCTTAGTCCGATCGGCATTCGCCCCCGTATTTCACTCTTCGGTCGCTGCGACGTCGGTGAATGCTTACGTCCTGCCAAAAAGTCTCGACGATCCTCTGAAACACGAGGAACTTTTCATTTCGGAGCCGGCGTTACCGATTTCAGATATGCAACTACGGATCCGGCATCCTCGGGGCTCATACGAAATTGAGGCATCGGGGCGCGCAAATAGGTTCCTGTTTTCCAGATTCCGGTCGTCAGCAGCTTGACCATCTCCGCATCGGTTCCGGGCAGCGCCCCGGCAATCCGGGGTGCCTGGAGCGGCCAATTCTCTACTGGCTCTGCCGATGTTAGCCACAATGGAGCCCCCTCCAGCCATTTGGAGCGGTCCAGCGCACCCACGCTATTCCGGGGCGTGTGACACTGGCCGCAAACTGCGACGTTGTTCACCAGGTATTCTCCGCGAGTCGCGGAACCCTCGTTCATGCGACTTCCGCTAGCGGCGGTCTTATTTTGCCCAAAACCTGAATGACCAACACCAACCAACAGAAGAAACATGACAAGCACATTCTTGATTTTCGGCGACATCGAATTACTCCAATTCTGAGTGTGTATTGGTTGATCGCGCCCACCCCGAGGTTGGCGGCCTGGAGATCGATCGCCGCTCCAGCAGTTCGACAAACCTTGCCCCCAGTTTCGGCATCTTGTGTGAGGCCGTTGCATTCGTAAGGGCTGGACTGTCATACTCCTAGGCACTCTTTTCGGGGCTTCGTCCGTCCGGTTGTGGAATCAGTGGGAGACGACAACAAGCACGCATGACGAAACCGCAAAATTTCTGGTCAGGATGGCAGGAACGCATCTCCGCGCTCCGCAACGTGCCAGCCGTACTGAAGATTGTATGGGATTCCGGACCGGGTGTCGTGGTTTTTGGACTCGTTTCGCGAGTCTTCTCGTCCCTGATACCGGTTGGGCTTTTGTGGATCACGAAGCTGATTATCGATGGGATCAATAATGCCGTCCACGCTCACCAACTGGTGAAGCCTGGCTTCTGGTGGCTGGTGGCGGCTGAATTTTCCCTCGCCGTCCTGAACAGTATTCTGCTGCGCACGATCGACTACTCGGATTCCCTGCTGGGCGACAAGTACACCCGGTACGTGAGCATTCGAGTGATGAATCACGCGGCCAGCCTGGATCTGATCGCCTATGAAGATCCCGTGTTCTACGACCGTCTGGAGCGAGCCCGGGTGCAGGCTACGGATCGTCTGGTGATGATCCAGCAGATCGGGCGACTGGTGCAGCAGGCGATCACCACGATCACGCTCTCCGTCTCGATCATGTTGTTCTCTCCCTGGCTGATGCTTCTGCTGATCGCAGGCGTGGTTCCAGCATTCCTCGGCGAAAGTCATTTTGCCTTCCTGGGATACGCGAAGAACTTCCGCCAGACGCCGATGCGCCGGCAATTGGACTATCTGCGGATTCTAGGCGGAAGCAAAGAGGCTGCGAAGGAGCTTAAGCTCTTTGGACTGAAAGATTTCCTGCGAGAGCGGTTTACCCGCATCTCCGATGATATTTATGAAGAGAACGTGGCGCTGTCTCGGCGAAAGTTGATCGCGGGCGCGGCGCTATCGATGATCGGCACGGCGGGCTACTACTCGGCGTACGTATTCGTAATCTGGCGTACGCTGGCTGGCGCACTCACGATTGGTACCCTAACCTTTCTGGCCGGAGCCATTCAGCAAGCAAGCAGCAACATCGAGCAAATTTTCTCAACCTTCGCCGGTATCGGCGACCAGGCGCTGTTCCTTACAGACTTGTTGGCGTTTTTCGAAATGCAGCCGACGATCCAGTCAAAACCTAATGCCTTGCCGGCGCCCCGACCGATCGTACGCGGAGTCGAGTTCAGAAACGTTTCTTTCTGCTACCCCGGAAACCCGCGCCGGGTACTGGATCACATTAATTTTCAACTGCATACCAACGAACGCCTGGCTCTGATTGGCGAAAATGGCCAGGGCAAAACGACCATCGTGAAATTGATTACCCGTCTGTATGATCCTACGGAAGGTCAAATCCTGCTGGATGGCGTCGACCTGCGCGACTATAACCTCGAGGATCTGCATCGCGAAATCGGGGTCATCTTTCAGGATTTCATGCGTTATGAAATGACCGCCCGGGAAAACATTGCCATTGGCCGCATCGAGGAGATTGATAATCTGGCGCTTGTGAAAAGCGCCGCCGAGAAGAGCATGGCAGATCAGACGATCGGACGGCTGGCCGGAGGTTACGACCAGATATTGGGCCGCCGGTTCGAGCAGGGGGTCGATCTCTCCGGTGGCGAGTGGCAGAAGGTCGCGCTGGCACGGGCTTATTTGCGGGATGCTCAGCTCCTGATTCTTGATGAGCCCACTGCCGCGCTCGACGCGCGCAGCGAGTTCGAAGTATTTCACCGTTTTTCCGAACTCACCGCGGGCAAGATGGCGCTTTTTATTTCGCACCGCTTCTCCACCGTACGTTCAGCGGACCGCATCTTAGTTCTGGAAAATGGCAAGATCGCCGAGGAAGGAACCCACGACCAACTGGCAAGCTTGGGGGGCCGATATGCCGAGATGTTCGAGATGCAAGCTTCGAGCTATCGCTAGGAAATAGACTGTATGACACCACAGAGCGGTCACTTGGAACTCGACAGGGTGGAGACTCAAAGGGTACAGCTATCTCCGGATATGGGACCTAACACCAATACATTGTCCTCGAGTGCTGTGAAGCTTGCGCGAAGTCTGGCCTGGATGCCGGGGCAGGAGGAGTCGCGCCATTTCCGCGACCGCTGCGAAACTCTCTACCGGTCATTGCAGCCGTTGTTGATGTCGCTTGAGTCTCGCTCCACAACGATTGCTTCCGACGATTTTCGGCGCTTGCAGGAAAATGTCTTCCTGCTCAGAGGGGAGTTTCATGAGACGTGCGGAACCTTCCACGCGCCTCATAAGCTTCCCCAGGTTCGCACTCCGGACGGCACCATTGTTCCAAGAATCGCAGCATTGGCCGAGGACTATTTCGCCGCCAGTTCCTACGAGTTCAGCACCGCGAGCTTCACCTCCTATATTCAGGCTTTTCAGGAGATCACAGTTCTGAAGATGTCAGAGCTCTGGATGCTTGTACCGGTAATGAAGATTGTGCTGTTGGAGCACATTGCGGAGCGTAGCCGCCGGATGCTGGAAAGTCCGACAAAATCCAGCGGTATCCCGGAGCTAGTCCACAGTCTTCAGGAGATTAAGCAAACTTCCTGGAAGGTAGTCATCGAGCCCCTGATCCTGTTCGATCGCATCCTGCGGGAAGATCCCGCCAGAGCTTATCCTCGGATGGACTATGAAACACGGGAGCTCTATCGCCAGCAACTGGTGAAGATTTCTGAACGTTGCGATTGCTCCGAGATGAAGGTTGCCAGCGAAGTGCTGCAACTCACGCGCGAGGCGCAGAACCGTCGGAATGAGGATCCCCGCGTAACTGAGCGTGAGTCGCATGTGGGATTTTACCTGCTGGCCGAAGGGACCAGGGTACTTCGGGAGAGAGTTGGTTTCCATCCTGCGGTGGCGGAGCGCCTTCGTATTTTTCTGCGTGAGCATCCGGATGAGTTTTATCTGCCGGGCATCGCCGCCCTCACTCTGGCGATTGTGTGGGGCGTTGTTGTGCTGTTGACGCCGCCAACTACCCCCCTGTGGTTGGTCTTGCTTGCCATATTGGCTGTGTTGTTGCCGAGTTCACAGAGTGCCGTCCAGATCATGAATTATCTGGCCACGTTGCTTTTGCCGGCACAAACTCTGCCCAAGCTGGATTTCTCCGAAGGCATTCCGAGCGATTGCGTCACCCTGGTGGCGATTCCGACGGTGCTGTTGAATGAAAAGCAGGTTCGCAAACTCGTTGATGACCTGGAGGTTCGCTATCTAGGCAACCAGGATCCAAACATTCATTATGCGTTGCTCTCCGATCTGCTCGATTCTCCTTCGGAGCCACGGGAAGAAAGCGTCCTGATTGACTTAGCTTCCGATCTGATCCGCCGGCTGAATCAGAAGTATGCCGGCCAGGGGATGGGCTCCTTCTTCTTATTTCATCGTCATCGTGTGTACAACCCGCGCGAAAGATTGTGGATGGGTTGGGAACGCAAGCGCGGCAAATTGATGGATCTGAACAATCTGCTGCTGGGAAAATTTGACAGCTTTCCCGTCAAGGTTGGCAATCTGTCCGTAGTCCGCACCGTTCGTTTCGTCATTACGCTCGACTCCGACACTGAGTTGCCGCGAGGTTCGGCCAGTCGCATGGCTGGTACGCTGGCGCACCCGCTGAATCAGGCCATCATCGACCCGGAGAAAGGCATCGTCGTCGCGGGCTACGGAATTCTGCAACCCAGGGTGGGCGTCAGCGTCCAGAGTTCGGCGCGATCAAGGCTCGCGACTGTTTATTCGGGGCAGACGGGATTCGATATCTACACTCACGCCACCTCCGACGTGTATCAGGATCTTTATGGCGAAGGAATTTTTGTAGGAAAAGGGATCTACGAAGTTCAACCCTTGCACCGCGTGCTCGATCGCCGCTTCCCGCGCAATGCACTGCTCAGTCACGACCTCGTGGAAGGAGCGTATGCCCGGGCCGGTCTGGTCAGCGACATTGAAGTTATTGAAGACTACCCCTCCCACTACAGCGCTCACAATCGACGAAAGCATCGTTGGATGAGGGGCGACTGGCAGATTGCGGGATGGCTGCTTCCGCTCGTGCCTGAAGAGTCAGGTCATCGAGTGCCGAATCCACTTTCGGTGGTCTCCCGGTGGAAGATTCTCGATAACCTGCGGCGCAGTCTGGTTGAGCCTGCCATCTTCCTCCTGTTCGTGCTGGGGTGGACGTGCCTGCCCGGAGGCGCGGCCTCCTGGACCATTACGACGGTCGCCATTCTCTTCCTACCCGCGCTGTGCCAACTGGCATTCGATTTGGCACATGCCGCGATGTCCGGAACCGGAAGAAGATCAAGCGCCCACGAAGCCTTTGACTCCCTTTTGAACGCCAGCATCGCGAATTGGTTGACGGTAACGTTCCTGGCTCATCAAGCGCTGTTGTCGCTGGACGCCGTGGTACGAACCATGGTCCGCCGATTGATCACGCGGCAGCGTCTTTTGCAGTGGGAAACCGCGGCGGAAGTGGAACTCGCTGGAGACAAGCGCACCACGCTCGACATTTACCTCACTTGGACTCCGGCCGTTGCGCTCGGTGTATTCTTATTGCTCTGGCTGGTGCGCCAAAGCTCTCTGCCCGCTGCGCTCCCCATTCTTCTTCTGTGGGCCTGCAGCAGACCGATTTCATTGTGGATGAATCGACCTCCTCGAGCTCCGCGCAAAGAAGCATCGGAACGCGACCGCTGGTTGCTCCGCGTCTCCGGTCTCCGCACCTGGCGGTATTTCGCTGAGTTCAGCACCGAAGAGCACCACTGGTTGATTCCCGATAACGTCCAGGAAAAGGACACCAAGGTTGCGCCTCGAGTTTCGCCGACGAATCTCGGATTGCTTCTCAATGCACGCCAGGTGGCCTGCAGATTCGGCTATCTCACGGTGCCGGAATTTTCCCAGCAGACGCTGCGAACTCTAGCGACCGTCATGCAATTACCCAGAGAGCGAGGACACCTGCTCAACTGGTATGACACGCGGTCGTTGATTCCGCTTACACCGGCGATCGTTTCCAGCGTGGACAGCGGCAACTTGCTGGCTTCCCTGTGGACTCTTCAGCAGGGATGCCTGGATCTTCTCGACCGGCCGCTCTTTCCGAAGGAATTGTCGGAGGGTCTCCTCGACCATCTTTCTCTGTTGTCCAGCCTCGGCGCAATCCCTCGCCGCAAGTGCTCTTTGATCGAAAAGGCTCTTCGGAAGCCAGATTGGTTGCAGTACGTTCTCGATATCCCCGATGCCGATCTGAAGGACATTCGTTCCACCGCTAGCTCGCAGAACGCCGACACAACCTGGTTTCAGGACCAGGCGGAGGAACGGATCCGGCAAATTAGCCGGGCCGTTCAACTTTATGCGCCCTGGCTGCTGCCGGAGTATGCCCCGGTGATGCCGGATCTCCCCACGCAAGCACAAGAACAGCCACACGAAACTCCCCCCCTCGAGCAGTTGCCGAGATTCATCGATGGCCTTGCCACGCAGTTGCGGTTGGCGATTGACTCCGCAAAGCTCGGGGACCGAAACGAGCTTTATCGCGAGCTGTTGGAACTGCTGCCCGAGGCGCGCACCCGAGTCGTCCGGCTGATGGAGGATCTGAAGAAAATTGCGGATCAGGCGGGCACCCTGGCCGACGAAATGGATTTTGCCTTCCTCCTCAACCGGAACCGGGGACTGCTATCGGTGGCCTTCGAGATGGAGAAGAAACAGATCCATCCCGCGTGCTACGACCTTCTGGCAAGCGAAGCGCGTATCGCGTATTTCGTCGCCATCGCAAAAGACGACATTCCGCAGGAAAGCTGGTTCGAACTCGGCCGGCCTCCGTTGTTTGAGGATGGGATCGCGGGTCTGCTTTCCTGGACCGGAACGATGTTCGAATATCTCATGCCCGCGCTGTGGATGCGGCTTTATCCAAACACGCTGCTGGAGCGTGCGGCGGAGGCAGCGGTGCGGGTGCAACGAGCCTATGCCGCCGACAAAGGTGTGCCTTGGGGTATCTCCGAATCCGCCTCCAGCAAATTGGACGCCGCGGGGAACTACGATTATTTCGCTTTCGGTGTGCCCCAGCTAGCCATATTCAAACCTGAGCATGACGGACCCGTGATTTCCCCGTATTCAACCTTTCTGGCGCTCGACATTGCTTCCGTTGAGGGGCTGCGCAATTTGCGCCACTTGCAACGCAAAGGATGGCTGGGCGCCTATGGTTTCTATGAGTCGCTGGATTTCAGTCCCAGCCGGCGCTCTCAGCCTCACGGATGCGAAGTGGTTCGCTGCTGGATGGTCCATCACCAGGGCATGAGCTTGCTCTCCATTGCAAACTTCCTTGATGATGAAATCCTGCAACGGTGGTTTCACAGCCATCCACGCGTACAGGCTACGGAACTACTGCTGCAGGAAAAACCAGCCAGCCGCACGAATTCGCAGAAATCGCGAGTCAAGGCGGCCTAACCGCAGTTCGAAAACAAGCTCTCTATGAGGCGTTCGTACATTCTTGCTGTCTCGGTCGTCTTCACTCTTGCATCGATTGCCTTACAGGCTCCGGCGCAGGAGCAGTCCTCGGCAGGGTCAAGTATTCTGGTAGTCGATGCCAAGGCGCCTTCGCATCCATTCCCGCACTTCTGGGAGCAAATGTTCGGGTCAGGACGCGCCATCCTAAGCCTGCGCGACAGCTACCGCAGTGACCTGCGCGCGGTCAAACAAATCACCGATTTCACCTACGTTCGTTTTCACGCCATTTTCGATGACGAGGTTGGCATCTATAGCGAAGATAGTGAGGGACATCCGCTCTATAACTTTTCGTACATCAATCAAATCTACGACGGGCTGCTGGTCGACGGAGTGCGTCCCTTCGTTGAGATCAGCTTTATGCCCAACCAGCTAGCGGCCAGCCACACCCTGCACCCATTTTGGTATCACCCGAATGTGGCTCCTCCCAAGGACTGGAGCCGATGGGATGACCTGATGACAGCGTTTGCTCGACACTTGATCGAGCGCTACGGTATCGACGAAGTTTCGCAATGGTATTTTGAAGTGTGGAACGAACCCAATCTTGATTTTTGGGCGGGGCAGCCCAAACAGGAAACCTATTGGGAGCTGTACGACCAGACCGCAACCACTCTTAAGAAAGTAAGTCCACGCCTTCGGGTTGGCGGACCTGCAACCGCGCAGGCGGCATGGGTCGATGTCTTCATCCGCCACTGCGCCGAAAAGCAGATTCCGCTGGATTATGTGTCAACTCACGTCTACGCCAACGACACTGCGCAAGACGTCTTCGGCACGCAAGAAAATATTCCTCGCGACCAGATGGTCTGCCGAGCAGTGGACAAAGTGCACCACCAGATCGAGTCGTCGCCGCTTCCGAAGCTGCCGTTGATCTGGAGCGAGTTCAACGCCAGTTATAAGAACGAGCCCGAGGTTACAGACGCCGCTTACATGGGTCCGTGGCTTGCCGATACCATCCGTCAGTGCGATGGTTTGGTGGATTCGATGTCGTACTGGAGTTTCTCCGACGTTTTTGAAGAACAAGGTGTGGTAAAAACGCCGTTCTATGGTGGCTATGGGTTGATCGCCGAAGATAACATTCCCAAGCCAGCTTTCAACGCCTTTAAACTCCTGCACCAGCTGGGCGACGAACGAATCCAACTCGATTCCGATTCCGCTCTACTCACCCGCAGAAAAGACGGCACGTTGGTTCTGGCGCTGTGGAACTATTCTCCTCCGGCGCAAGACGGTTCTCCGAGGACCATTACATTACGACTCAAAAACACGAACGCGAAGCATGTTCTAATCGCGCGAGTGGACAACGCACACGGCGATGTAAACCCCGTCTACGAAAAAATGGGCAGCCCCCGCTATCCGACCCAGATGCAGATTAAAGAGCTTCAGCATGCTGCGGAGATGTCCGCTCCGGAGACTGGTCATTTGAGAAACGGTGAACTCTCCGTCACGCTACCCGGTCACGGTCTGGCAGTAATCGAATTCAAGTAGCAAAGATCGCAACCGCTCGGTAGTGGTGCGGTTCAAACTGCACCACTACCAAAAACCGCTCCGCGCAATTGGTAGCTCCTGCATCACGGCTGATACTTCTTAAAGCCAGCCCGTTCCATTCCGCGTTGCGCCTCCTGGTTCTTCATGAAGGTGTTCCAGACAAAACCCGTCCGGACATTCTCCGCCATCAGCATCGTGATTCCCGCGTCAATCCCCACGGTGTCGGTGTCATACCAATTCTTCAAGGGGTTGAAGGCATTGACAAATCCGTACCGGGACCAAGCTCGCGGGTAATGATCTTTTATATTCCTGAGCACGCGCAAGACAGGCTGCGTCATAAACGGCAACGAACCAGCGGACGCGCTCGGCACCACTGTTCCATCAATTGGGCCCATCATCGGCGGCCCACCCCAAATCACGTAACCTTTTTCCGAGTCCGAGGCCGAAATCCCCCAGAGATCGTCGCTGTAATCCGGAAATTGTTTGCCCAGTTCTAAACAGAAGCGCCGGTGAGCATCCGTGGCCAAAATTGAATTTTCAAAATAATCGGCGTACTGGTCGCGCTGGTTCCGGAAATCGAACCAGGCCTGGGAGTATTGATGCACAAACAGCGGCGCAAACGAACCGATGTAGCGAACGCCGTCATATTCGAATCTGGTGCGCTTCCAGGCGTTCCAAGCTTCAGTCGGCAAAGGATGCGGAAGCGATCCCAGGCCAAGCAGGTAGATCATCATCATCTCGCTGTAGTAATCCCACCGATAGGGCAGGAAGCCGAACTCGGGAGTCCAGCCGTGGGGCAAGAGCGACGTGTCCTCGGAGAGCCAACTCCAATCGACTCGATTGAAGATCTCGTAGGCCAGAAGAGTGATTTCAGAATGTTTATCGAAGTGGTGCCGGCAGGTGAGAAGTCCGCATAGAAGAATCGACGTGTCGACCGAGGACACTTCGGAGTCCCACACGCGCTCACCAGTATTGATGTCGGCGAAATGGTAGAAAAAACCACGATGCGTGGGCATCTTTTTCCATAAGAAGCGCAGCGTGGCCAGGACTCGGTCTCGAGCATCCGCGGTTGGAATGAAATTGCGTTTGTCTGCGATGCAAAGAGCGGTCAGCCCGAATCCGGTTGCAGCAATGCTGGCGACCACGGGATTATCGTTCTTGAGGACATTGGAGCGATCTCGGACCAGCCCCGTCAGGGGACTCGCCTGCTCCCAGAAGAATTGGAAGCTTAGCTTTTCCAGTTCATCCAGAAATGCGTCGTCCTCCGGTGAGAGAGCTCCGGGACCTGGCGCGGGCGCGGCGCTCGGCCGTTGCTCTGCCGCCGCCAGCAAAGACAGCGCGTTCCCGTGGTCAAACACCGTCCACAGTCCCAAGCTGCCGATTTGAAAAAGAAGATCTCTCCGGGAAAGCCGAGTTGTCGTTAAGCTCTTTTCTTTCATGCGCATTGAGAAAACTTAGATGCTTCCGCGTACACTCACGTAGCGCCAAGGTTGGAGTGTCGGCGTCCTTTCCGCTTGATTGCTCGGCAAACTTGCCACGTGGAAAATGCGTCCTAGAATGTTAAACATATGGTGTGGCAATGACTAGAGGCAAGACTATCGCAACTTGGACAATCGTGAGCATTGCCTTGTTGGCTGCGGTATCGGCAATTGCCTACCTGAAGCGCCGGCAACCCGTGACGCTAAAAGGTGCAGTCCTGCGCCAGGACCGCGACCCCAACCGGCAATTGCCACTCGCCGATGTCCAGATCACGGCCATCAACGAGTTGGGAAGCGGTACGTCCAAATCTGATTCTTCGGGCTTTTTTACTCTGACGCTGCCCAAAGGGCTTCGCAGGCGTCAGGCTGTACTCCTCACGTTTCGCCATGAAGACTACCAACCGCTGGATGTGAATGATTTCATCGGAGACAAGATTTACGTCGTCCGCATGGTTCCCCTCCATCACGACACCGTCGCCGAAACTACCTCCGGATCTGCAATTTCGAATACCCGAATCAGATATTCCGTGAAGGCTACTACCGAAGTGAATATTGGCAGCGCCGTAAAGACGTTTCAGATCGTTAACACGGGAAATACTCCGTGTAACAGCAACCCGCCATGCGCTCTTGGGGGTAAGTGGAAAGCTACGCTCGGCTCCCTCTCTCTGGATGCCGGCGAGGGGAATGAGTTTCGCAATGCCCGCGTTTCCTGTATCGCCGGGCCATGCCCCTTCACCAGAATCGAACTGGAAAGTTTTTCGCCGGATCACCGGCACTTCAACGTTTCGGTTCTTAATTGGTCCGATACAGTTACATTCTTGCTTGAGGCTGAGGTGGTTCATCCCATGACCAGCGACATGGTGCGCGAGACTTACCCAGTAATTTTCGGCCGCGCCATGAACTTCAGCTTGCCCGCCTCTGCGGAAGGCCCCAGCATTGAGGCCGAGGTGTCAGGCGACGCAATCGTTTTCCCCCTGGGGCCCGATCTTTTCCTGCGCTGGGCGGACTGCCACATGGTGGTCGATCGCGATCAGTCCAAGAACTACCGCTGCGAACTCAAGCCTGGCTATCAGTTTCGGTAAAAGGAAGCGGGGAGTACGGGAGTAATGTAGCGCATGGCTCTCACCCGACTTAATATCCTGTATCGGTAATTTCGATTGGACGCCGTGGGGACGCACCTCTAAAGTAAAGTCAGGAGTAGAAGTGCGCGCAGACGCGGCATGCCATCATCTAAGGATGCGCTCTGACCATCTCTGACGGAAATTGCAAGAATGCTATCTGCGATAATGAGACTGCCAGCAGATGGTTCCACGCTGGCCGGGATGACGATTAGCTAGACGCTCCATCGACTGGGACGCAACAATTCAACCCGCAGGATCTGAATCTAGAATGGAACCAGAGAGCCTGGAATTGGAAGAAAATCGTAACGAAGTTCAGGAGTTAGCTCCCAACGGCCACGCGCACGACGCTCCGGACGTCCTCACTCTGGAAGAGATCGCCAACCTTGCGGCGGAAGAGGGACAGCCCGCCGAAACACTGATGAACGTAGTGGCTCTAATAGCCAAGAGGTTTGAGAGTGACGTGTGCTCCGCCTATCTGCTCGAACCGGATCGAGCCAATCTGGTGCTGGCTGCCACCGTCGGGCTGCGGCGAGAGTGCATCGGAAACTTGCGGATGGCGATCCATGAGGGCTTGGCCGGTTTGGTTGCGGAACAGGTGCGGCCTGTGGCCGTGGAGCAGGCGCAGACCCACCCGCGTTTTAAGTACTTCCGGGAAGCCGGCGAGGATGACTACCAGTCGTTCTTGGGAGTTCCGCTCATCGATCGCGGAGTTTTGCAGGGGGTTCTGGTGGTTCAAACTCTTGAACCTCGCGTCTTCAGCGACGCTGAGATTCAGATGCTGACCGAGGCGGCGGCCCAGGTTGCGCCGGTGGTCAGCGAAGCACGCACGCTGGATCGCTTCATCGCTCCTGCGCAGGAGCGCCTTTGGTCGCTGGCCCGCAATCTTTGGTGGAGTTGGGACCACGATACCGCGAGTATTTTTCGCGATATCGATCCCGTGCGCTGGCGGGAGCTCAACCAGAACCCAGTTTCGCTGCTGGCGGAGTTTCCTCTGGCGAAGCTGGAAAGCCGGGCCGCGGAGCTGGTGCTGCACAGCCGCATCAACTACGCCTACCGCCGGATGCAGGAATACTTGCGTGCGGACCGCACCTGGGGAACCAGGCACGCGGGGGTTTTGCGGCCTCGCCCCGTGGCCTATTTTTCCGCTGAGTTCGGGATTCATGAATCCCTTCCCGTCTATTCCGGCGGCCTCGGCGTTCTTGCCGGAGACCATATCAAGAGTGCGTCTGATCTTGCCATCCCTCTTGTGGGCATTGGCTTGTTCTACGGGCAAGGATATTTTCGCCAGCGTTTGGATCGCGATGGCTGGCAGCAGGAGGAATATCTCGAGACCGACATTAATCAATTGCCCTTGGAAGTCGCGATCGGCAAGAATGGCCGCCCGGTCGCCGTACAAATTGAAACTCGCAACGGTTCGATTCATGCCAAAGTATGGCGGGTTGCGGTTGGACGCTGCGACCTGTTTCTACTCGATTCAGATGTGGAGGGCAATACCCCGGATGACCGGAAACTAACCTCCCGCCTCTATGGCGGAGACGCGCGGACTCGCATCCGGCAGGAATTGCTGCTTGGCGTGGGAGGGTTCCGCGCCCTCAAATCCATGGGCATCACGCCGGGCGTTCTTCATCTGAACGAAGGGCACAGCGGATTCGCCGTGTTGGAAGCCATGCACTCGCGGATGCACGAGGAGGGTGTCGCGTTCGATAGCGCCGTCCCCCGCGTGTCGCGGGAGGTGGTCTTCACTACGCATACCCCGGTACCTGCAGGCCATGATCGCTTCGACGCGGACCTGATCGAAGAGCATCTCGGACCTCTGCGTGAAAGGCTCGGTCTTTCCAAGGAGAGCCTGATGGGCCTGGGTCGCGAGAAACCAAGCGATCTTTCCGAGACGTTTTGCATGACCGTGCTCGGCTTGAGACTTTCCCGTCGCGCCAACGCCGTTTCCGCGTTGCATGGCGAAGTCTCCCGGGCGATGTGGACCGGGCTTTGTCCGGGCAAGCCGGAAGACGAAGTTCCCATCGGCCACATCACCAACGGAGTTCATGTTCCTTCCTGGCTCGCCCCGCAAATGTTTCGCCTCTACGATCGCCATCTGGGCACGAACTGGCACCAGCACAGCAGTGAAGCTCGCATCTGGGAAGGCATTGAGAGCGTGGATGATGGCGAGCTTTGGGAGACCCATCTCAGCCTGAAATCGCGGCTTCTCGAGTTTGTCCGGCGGCGGGCGGTGGAGCAAGCGGAGCGCCGTGGCGAATCCCGAGAGTCTCTGCAACGACTCGGCAAAGTACTTAGCCCGGACGCGCTAACGATTGGCTTTGCCCGCCGCTTCGCCACCTACAAAAGAGCGAACCTGATTCTGCGGGACATTGAGAATCTGGCTTCGATGGTGAACGATCCCAAACGCCCGGTGCAGTTTGTTTTCGCCGGCAAAGCGCATCCTCTCGACGAGCCGGGTAAGCGGCTTCTGCAACAGATTGCCGAATTGATGCGCAATCCGCGCTTCGCCGATAAATTCGTCTTTGTCGAAGACTATGACATCAACGTCGGACGCTATTTCGTGCAGGGCGTCGATGTGTGGCTGAATAACCCACGGCGTCCGTTGGAGGCATCGGGCACCAGTGGCCAAAAAGTGGTCTTGAACGGAGGGCTGAACCTTTCCGTTCTCGATGGCTGGTGGGCGGAAGCCTATGACGGCATGAATGGTTTTGCCATCGGCACGGGCAGAACTCATTCCGACCTGAACGTCCACGACACACGCGACGGCGAGGATCTGCACCGAACTCTTCGCGAAGAAGTGATTCCGCTCTACTACCAGCGGGATCGCGACGGTCTGCCCCGCGGCTGGATCAAGCGCATGAAGCGAACCATCCGCACCCTGGGCTGGCGCTTCAACGCCGACCGCATGGTGATGGATTACACCCTGAACTGCTACATTCCAGCAGCCGGGGGCACCTCCAGCGAAATGAGATCCGCGTGGTGACCCCAACCAGGTCCTGAATTCCAACCTTGCTTTAGGCTGCTATTTGTTCATGCTCGCGTTGGCGGCCTCAGCAGCGAGTTTGAGTTCTCAGTTTACTTCCACCAGGAGTTGTCGCGCCCTCTCCGCGTGTCCTTTCATATCGCGAAGGGACAGGAATATTGGGCTTTGCTAAACTGGGGTTTCGGAATAGTTTGCTTACGAATTCCGCAGCCTCTCGCTAGTCGCAAACGAAGTCGGTGACGCGGTAAGCTTGCATTCCGGACTTGCACAGGTGGGTGAGCTTGAATTTTGAGAGCGAGATTCCGCACACGCCACCGGGGACGACACGCGATGGAGCCCGATCCGATTAACGCGCCCGCAGCGTCACGTAGATTACCCGGCACCGCGCAGTCGGTAGCCGCGCCGCTTACCCGCGCCGCCATCTTTCTCGTCGCGACCATTAACCCGGGCCCTGAGAATCGCGCCACCCTACGCTCGTTCTGCGGAGATCTCGCCGCGCTGGTGCGCGCCGTGGAGTTTCGCGACCTGGAAGGAGGACTTTCCTGCGTCGTAGGGTTTGGTTCCGACGCATGGGACCATGTCTTTGGGCCTCTGCGGCCGGCAGAACTCCACCCCTTCCGTGAGATTCGTGCCGGAGCGCGCCTTGCCGTGTCCACGCCGGGCGACCTGCTGTTCCACATCCGGGCCAAGCGCATGGATTTATGCTTCGAGCTTGCCACGCAGTTTATGGCGCGTATCGGAAATGCGGTTTCGCCGGTGGACGAAGTGCAGGGCTTCCGTTACTTCGATGACCGCGATCTCATCGGTTTCGTCGACGGAACGGAGAATCCCAGGGGCGAGGCCGTGATCGATGCCGTGCTCATCGGCGACGAGGACGCTGCGTTTGCCGGGGGCAGTTACGTCATCGTGCAGAAATACTTCCACGATCTTGACGCATGGAATGCCATCTCCACCGAGGCACAGGAACGCATCATCGGCCGCACTAAACTGTCCGACATCGAATTGGACGACTCCGTCAAGCCGACGTCAGCGCACAACGCGCTCACCACGATCGTTGAGAACGGCAAAGAGATTAAGATCCTGCGAGACAATATGCCCTTCGGGCAGCCCGGGCGTGGTGAATTTGGCACCTTTTTCATCGGCTACAGCCGTTCGCCCCGCACCATCGAGCAGATGCTTGAGAACATGTTCGTCGGTCGACCTCCCGGCAACTACGACCGCCTGCTCGACTTCAGCCGCGCCGTTACCGGAAACCTGTTCTTCGTGCCCTCGGCGACTTTTCTGGACGATGTGACAGAAGACCAGCCTGCGGTTACGGAGGCCCCGCCGCCGGCAGCGGCCAGCCCTTCTCCATCCAGCCCATCGGCGGGTGAAGGGTCGCTCGGCATTGGATCTCTCAAAGGAGACACACGATATGAATAATCTCCATCGCGAGCTAGCCCCCATTTCCGATTCGGCCTGGGCTCAGATTGAAGAGGAAACAACACGGACGCTCAAGCGCTATCTCTCCGGACGGCGCGTTGTCGACCTGAAGGGCCCGGCCGGGAGTGCGCTTTCCGCGATCGGGACCGGTCACCTGAGGAC
>Ga0116125_1000560_pt1 | contig 17186 bp, 12 predicted proteins | sample June2015DPH_16_1_2_FD_89729 | JGI IMG/M metagenome (GOLD analysis project Ga0116125, IMG submission 89729) | Peatland microbial communities from SPRUCE experiment site at the Marcell Experimental Forest, Minnesota, USA - June2015DPH_16_10 | ecosystem: Environmental > Terrestrial > Soil >...
CTGATTCTTTCGTTAATCCTAATTGTTTCTCAGGCCTATCTCAACGCAGCGTCATCCAGCGCGCCTGCATTGCAGTGGTTCAAGACCGTCAGTGGGTCAGGCATGAGCAACGTCGCCGCCGTCGCGGCGGATGCTCACGGCAATTTCTATATCGCCGGCGGCACAACCTCGCTGGATTTTCCTAGCGTCTCTGCCGCCCAGCCTCAACCCGGTGGATCGCCTCTCATCCGGATCAACCCCAGCTCTGGCGCGATACAGAAAATCTATTCGCCAGTTCTGGCCACCCTCCAAAGCATTGCCGTGGACCCTAGCAATCCACAGACTCTCTACGGAACTTCGGCCGCCGGGCTCTTGCGCAGTACTGATGGCGGAAGCACATGGAAGGCGCTGCCAGGCTTTCCCTCAACTACTAATGTCAATTCCGTTGCCGTGGATCCAACCAACGGCAATACTCTCTACGCGGGAACCACCACTTTAGGCGCTCTTAAGAGCACAGACGGCGGCGCCACTTGGATCGCCATCAATAACGGCATCCCTCCGACTGTGAGCGAGATCGTAAATATCTACAGCTACGCGCAGAATGTCAATACTCTCGTGGTCTCACAGATCTGGATCGATCCGAATTCGCCGGAGGTGCTGTTCACCCCAACCAACGCTGGTCTCCTGCGCAGCGCCGACGCCGGGGCAAGCTGGAGCACTTCTTCGAGCTTCGTTATAGACCTGGTGTTTGATCCATTCACCAAAGGCACAATCTACGCGGTGGGAAGCGCCTTTAGCAAAAGCACGGACGATGGCGTAACCTGGACCTCGTTAGCGCCACTGCCGGATCAGTCCCAGCCAACCTTAATCGCCGTGGATCCATTCCACCAAGGCACGTTGTATGGCAGTACAGATTCAGGTCTCTTCGTAAGCACTGACTCCGGAGAGAACTGGACGCAGAGAATTAAAGGGTTCCCCACTCTAATCGCAACCGACCCTAACAAGGCTGTGATTTACGCGAACTTGCTTGGGCTCGGGATTGTGGCCAGCAGCGATGGCTTCAAAACCTACTCGCCAGTCCCAACCGCAGGCAGTCCGCTGTCTCCTTTGCAGATCGTCCAGATTCAAGTAGTGGGATCGTTTCTGTTTGTAGTCGGCGCGCCGACAACGGACGTCTTTGTTACCAAGCTCGATCCAAACGGCAACATAGTTTACTCGACGTACTTCGGAGGCGCGGGCTCTGACAATGCTGCTGCGATGGCGCTGGCGAACGACGGAAGTGTCTACGTGACCGGCTCGACGGGTTCCACGGATTTCCCCGTCACCAAAGGCGCGTACGCAACCAGCGGAGCTAGTTTTGTCTTCAAGTTGAATCCCGATGGATCGCTGGCATGGTCGACATACTTCGCAAACGGTTATACCGCGCCTTACGCGATTGCTGTGGACGCAGCGGGCAATCCATATATTGGCGGCCAGACATCGGGGAGCCTGCCTGTCACTCCAGGCGTGTACGAAACGCAATTCTCCCCTACCAATTGCCCGCCGGGAAACATTGGTCCTTGCTTCGAGAATGCCTCCGCGTTTCTGACGAAGTTCAACGCGCAAGGTTCCTTGCTCGAGTTCTCTACTTACATATTCGAGAACCAGCAAAAGCAGTATGTCCAGGCCGTAAACGCGCTGGCATTGGCTCCCAACGGCAACATCTATTTCGGCTTTAACGGATTCAACAACCCCACCCCGAGCGCGAGTGGTGTTTATCTGATGAATGCCGCCGGCAGCGCTCTGCTCGCTGAGAATATCAGCGAACCAGTTGCGATCAGTTCGATTGCCCTGGGTAAGGATGGCAATTTGTACGCCACGGGCAGCACTGGCCCCACATTCCGCGCAACTCCCGGAGCTTACCAATCTGTTCCGGTGCCGAATGGAGTGGATTCCAATGCATTCGTCCTGAAGTTCGACGGGACACTTTCAAAAATCCTGGCCGCGACCCTGCTGGGAGGCGAGGGGGTGGATGCTGGCGCAAGCGTGGCGCTGGATGCTTCCGGCAATGTTATCGTCAGCGGCTATACGGATTCCAAGGCGTTCCCGATACGCGCGCCATTCCAGGGATCATTCTCGGCCCGCTCCGGATTTGTCACGGGATTGGATTCCAGCTTGTCCAACTTATTGTTTTCCACCTACCTGGGCGACACCCGGCCATTCATCGTTCAGGGCGCGGTTCCGGATGGAAGTGGGAATTTGTTGGTGGCGGGAGCAACGCAATCGTCCAATAGCAGCTACTACATTGCCGATCCCGGATATCCCTTCGCAATTCCGTCTACCGTAATCGTGAACAAGATCGCGCTTCCCCCGGCTCCAGTTGTACGGGTGGACTCAGTCGTGAATTACGCCAGCCGGTTGGGCGTGCCGTTGTCGCCCAGCGAAGCTATTGAGGTCATCGGTTCGGGCTTCGGATCGGATGCCAAGTTGATGCTCGACGGTAACCCGTTGCCGGTTGTATTCGCGAACGCGGACAGCATCGTGGTTGTACTGCCGAATGATCTGCAGACATCCGGCAGCGTGCAGCTAACGGTTTCCAATAACGGCGTCAGTTCGAATCCCGTCAACCTGCTGGCAGCCGCGGCGGCGCCAGGAATTTATACCTCCGACAACAGCGGATTCGGCCAAGGCTACATTTTGAACGCCGACGGCACGCGGAACTCGCAGTCGAATCCCGCCGTACCAGGTACGCCAATGACAATCCTGGCGACGGGTGTCGGTCAGATTTCGAATGTTGGCGCGTATGTTGTCACAGATCAGCCCGTAGCCGTTTTTGCGGATGGATTCTACGTCGCAGGTATTGCCGCGATGATGAAATCAGTCCCAGGTTTACCTGGCGATGTCTACGAAATCAGCGTGTACGCTCCGGATCTGGCCAAACTGTTTGGCGCAAATCCGGATAACCACAATCCAGTGATTCCGCCGGAGGTTCCCATCACGCTTTTCATCGGATCTGCCCAGAGCCAGCTGGGAGTAATGGTGTGGGTGAAGCCGGATTGATTATCAGCTCAGCTTTTCCACAAACCAATCCCGCGCCAGCGCCGCCACTTTCTCGATCGCCCCTGGCTCCTCGAACAGATGCGTGGCGCCCGGAACCACCTTCAGCGATTTCTCGCAATGCATCAAACCTAGCGCTTGCTGGTTCAAATCCAGCACCACCGGGTCCGCCCCGCCGACAATCAACAAAGTTGGCGCTTTGACGTGACTGAGCGCCTGACCCGCAAGATCCGGACGTCCGCCGCGCGAGACCACCGCGTGTACGACGCGTGGAAGCTCAGCTGCCGCCACCAGCGCCGCAGCAGCGCCTGTGCTGGCGCCGAAATGGCCGATCTTCATACCAGCCACTTCCGGATGCTCCGCCAGCCATTGAGTAATTGCCACCAGCCGTTTTCCGAGCAGCGGGATGTCGAAGCGAAGATGGGCGGTCTGCAGATCCACCTGCTGCTCGTCTTCAGTGAGCAGATCCATCAGCAGTGTTGCTAGCCCGCTCTCGTTGAGTAGATCCGCCACATACCGATTCCGTGGACTACGCCGCGAGCTACCGCTGCCATGTGCGAACAGAACCGCGCCGCTTGCCGAGGTGGGGATGCTGAGATCGCCCTCCAGGAGGATTGATTCCACCGGTATCGTTACGGCCAAATGTTCGATGGCAATCCCAGTCCGTTCTTTCGTCATACGACTGTCCTCCTTTTGACGTAGCGCACGCACTCCTCGGTGCCGCGTTCACACTCGTGTGAACCCATAATCTTCCGCGCGACTGGTGTTCGCAAGAGTGCGAACACGGCACGCAAAAGTGCGTGCGCTACAACGCTACATGCGCCGAGGCTTCCAGCAACAACCGGACCTCTTCGTCGCTCGTCTGAGAAAACTCCTGATACCACATGCTCACGGCATGGAACGATTCGGGCGTACTGACGCACACCACTTCGTCTGCCTCGCGAGCCAAACTCCGGCAGGTTTCAGCAGCCGCCACCGGCGCGGCTACCACTATTCGAGCGGGCTGCATCTGGCGCAATGCCTTGACGGCCGCGCGCATAGTAGATCCCGTAGCCAAGCCATCATCCACCACAATCACGATTCGGCCAGCCAGATCGGGGAAGGGAAGGTCCCCACGATACGCGCGCCGTTGACGTTCCAATTCCTGCTCTTCCTGGGCCGCCACGGCGGCGATCATCGGCTCGCTGATCCGGAGCGCGCTAACCACTTCCGGATTCAATACGCGAACGCCTCCGGTGGCGATCGCCCCCATCGCTAATTCCCGATGTCCAGGCACGCCCAGTTTTCGAACCACAAAAATATCCAGCGGAGCCTGCAGCCTCTGAGCCACCTGGTAAGCCACCGGCACCCCTCCCCGGGGCAAGCCGAGCACAATCACGGTGGGATCGCCAGCGTAACGCAAAAGCTGCGCGGCCAGTTGCACTCCGGCGTCCTGGCGATCTCGAAAAGTCCGGTCCATCATTAGATTTCCTGCAAACGAATATCCACTCCCGGCGCGGCTCCGTTCACCGCCAGTGTATCCTAGAGCTTAGAGGCGCATTTTGAATAGGATCGCACTTGCTTTTCGTAGTTTTTTCTCAATTCTCTTCAGCGGGAAGCTTCCCGTGGAAGTCGCACAAGCCCTTGGATTTACGCTAACCAAGACCCAACCGGTTGCGCCAAAGCCCACTGCCCAGGCGCGCCCGCAGGATGGCGCGGTTCAAATTCTGGGCATCCTCCAAAGAGACTCGCGTCTGATCGATTTTTTGATGGAGGACATTTCGGCATATTCGGACGAACAGGTGGGTGCGGCAGTGCGCAGCCTGCACGGCCAGTCGCGTGATTCCTTGAATCGATACCTGCGCCTGGCGCCCGTGATCGATGGCGTGGAGGGCAGCTTTACCAAGATCGAATCGAGCGACCCAGCGTCTGTGAAATTGCTCGGTAATGTTCCGGTCAGCGGGAAAGCCGCGGGCGGATTGCTGCGTCACAAAGGCTGGCGCGCCGAAAAGATCGATCTTCCACCCATTGTCTCCTTGGCGAGCGCGTCCATCATCGCTCCGGCTGAAATAGAAGTCGAGTAGCAGCGGGATGAACATTGGCATTGACCTGGGCACCACCAATTCGGCTTTAGCTTACGTAGCCGAAACCGCCGGCTCACCGGATTATCCCGAAATCAAGGTGCTCGAGATCCCGCAGTACGTTGCTCCGGCGCAAATAGAGCCGCGGCGAACGCTGCCATCATTTCTGTTCCTGGGCGATCAGACCTACGTCGGCGCTTATGCGCGCGAGCAAGGCGCGCTGGTACCCACCAAATCGGTCCACTCGGCGAAATCGTGGCTTTCGAATCCCGACGTGGATCGCACCGCCAAGATTCTTCCCTGGGACGCGCAGGAAGGCGGCCGGGTACTCTCGCCGGTGGAAGTTTCGAACGCCATCATTTCGCATATTCGCGATGCGTGGAATCAGGCGCATCCCAATGAGCCGCTGTCAGGGCAAGACGTTGTTCTGACCGTCCCCGCTTCGTTTGACGAAGAAGCGCGCGAACTCACGGTGCAAGCTGCGCGCGATGCAGGCATCGAGAAGTTAACGCTGGTGGAAGAGCCCGCTGCGGCGTTTTATTCCTGGATCGCGAATCATCTGGCGCAATCACAGAAAAGTTTGTTCGATGGCCAGCTGGTGCTAGTGTGCGACGTCGGCGGTGGAACCAGCGATTTCACGCTGATCCGCGTGCATCGCGATGGCGATCGCGTGGAGTTTACCCGCACCGCAGTCGGCAAGCATTTGCTGCTGGGTGGCGACAATCTGGATCTCACGTTGGGCTGGCTGGTGGAGGCCAAGCTGGGTACGCAGCTTTCTATCCGCCAACGCAGCGGACTCCGGCGGCAATGCGCCGCGGCCAAGGAGAAACTGCTGGCCAATCCGAACCTCAAAAGCGTAGAGATCACAGTGCTGGGCGCGGGATCGTCGCTGGTGGGCGGAACGTTGAAGACCGAGATCCTCCGAGAGGAAGCGCTCGAATTGACATTGGAGGGCTTTCTGCCCTTCTGCGCCATCGACGAAAAGCCCCAGGAAGAAAAGCGGAGTTTGTTTCGCGAGCTTGGCTTGCCTTATGTTTCCGATCCAGCAGTGACGCGGCATCTGGCGGCCTTCTTGAGCGCCAACGAAAATGCGAAACCGGACGCCATCCTTTTCAACGGCGGATTTTTCATTCCGGAAATTTGCCAGCAACGCGTGGCGGATGTCATGGAGCGCTGGTATGGCCGTCGTCCGCTGGTGCTGGAGAATCGCGATCTGGATCTCGCGGTCGCGGTGGGTGCGGCCTATTACAGCTATGTGAAGGCCACCGGCGCGGGACTGCTGGTTCGCGGCGGGCTGCCGCGCGCGTACTACGTTGGCGTAGGCGAAGAAAACGCCGTGTGCCTGGTGCCGCGTGGCGCCGAAGAAGGGCAGACGCTGGAACTGGACAGCCAGGATCTGCATTTGGTGGCCAACAAACCAGTCTCCTTCCGTTTGTACAGCTCGCTCGCGCGCGTGGACGACAAAGTGGGCGATACGATTCCGGCCTCTAGCGAACTGCATCTGCACGCACCGCTCGATGCTGTAATCCGATTTGGAAAATCCGGCGAGCGTCTGGTTCCCGTAAAGCTGCGCGCGCATTTGACGGAAGTGGGAACGCTCGAAGTGTGGGCCGATTCCAAAATCAGCGATCACAACTGGCGCTTGCAGTTCGAATTGCGCAAAACCGCCAAAGCTGCGTCTGGTAAACCAGCCGCCGTTGTGAGTGATGACGCGCTGGCTCAGGCGGAAGCGCTGCTGGATGCCACCTTCAAAGCCGGAACGCTCGCGCCCGAGGAGCTTCCTGGCAAGCTGGAACAAACGCTAGCGCTGGGACGCAATTCCTGGCCGCTGAGCGCGATTCGCCGCTTGGCGGACCGGATGCTGGAACTGGCCGATGGACGCCGCAAATCGCCTGCGCTAGAAATGCGTTGGCTCAATTTGTGCGGCTTCTGCCTAAGGCCGGGCTTCGGTTTCCCAGCCGACGATTATCGCATCGAACAGGCACGCCGCATTTACGCCGCCGGTCTCCAGTTTCCGAATCAAGTGCAAAATGAAATCGACTGGTGGATTTTCTGGGGCCGCATCGCCGGCGGGTCGAACAAGAATCAGCAAGTGGACATCTTTCAGCGCCTCTCGCCGGCGCTGTTGCCGCGTCCCGGGAAGCGTCCCCGATTGAACAATAGCTTGCTGCGCGAAATGTGGCGCACCGGTGCCAGCCTCGAACTGCTGCCGCTCCAGACCAAGAACCAGCTCGGCGACACGCTGCTGGCTTTGATGAAAAAAGGTGAGCTGGTGGAAACCGGACTGTGGTGTCTAGGCCGGCTGGGAGCGCGGAAGCTTTTCTACGGACCCATCAACCAGGTGCTGCAACCAACTGTTGCCACGCGCTGGGTGGAAGCGCTCGCGAAGATTCCAAATTCCCAGGACGCAATGGTTGCCATCGCGCGCCGCACAGGCGATTCCACGCGCGATCTTGCCCCGGCCACGCTCGATCTGGTTCGCCGTAAAATCCCCGAAGCGCTCATTCCGATGCTCGAAGGAGAAGTGGAAGAGGATCTCGGCAAAGTTTTCGGCGAGGAACTGCCCTCGGGCCTGGTGGCCGCTACTGCCTCGTGAACGAAGACTCCATTGTCCGCAAGCTCCGACGCAATGCCCCACTCATCGGAGACGATTGCGCCGTAATCCAAACTCCCCGAAATCAAGATTTGCTTTTTACAACTGATTTCAGCATCGAAGGCGTGCATTTCACGCGTGAATCCTCGGCCGAGCAAATTGGACGCCGGGCCGTCGCGCGTAGCTTGAGCGATATCGCCGCCATGGGGGGAAGTCCATTGTACTGTCTGATCTCGCTCGCGCTCGCGGACTGGACGGATCCGCATTGGATCGATGGTTTCTATCGCGGAGTGAATAAACTGCTGCGCCAGACCAAGACGCAGCTCGCGGGCGGCGACATCTCGCATGCCAATCAGTTGGTTTGCGATGTCATGATCTGCGGATCCGTTGGTAAAGGCAAAGCTCTGCGCCGCGCCGGTGCAGCGCCCGGCGATTGCATCTACGTTTCCGGCCCGCTGGGAGGCTGGCGTCACAAGAGCGACATCAGCCCTCGTCTGGATATCGGCCGCAAGCTCATCGGAAAAGCAACCGCCTGCATGGATATCAGCGACGGGCTCGCGCTTGATTTGCATCGGCTATGCCTCGCCTCGGGAGTCGCGGCTGAAATAGATTCAGTTCCGCTAATGGACGGCGCAACCGTCGAACAAGCGCTTCACGATGGTGAAGATTACGAGCTGCTCTATACGGCGCATCCGAAGCGTCGCGTGCCAGGAATTCAGATCGGTACCATAACAAAAGGAACTCCGGGCGCACTGCGTTATCAGGGAAGAAAACTGGCGCCAACCGGCTATGACCACCTCCAACCTCGTTCTTGATTTGATTGACGCGTTCCGCCGCTCTAAAACCATGTTCGCCGCGGTCGAGCTTGGAATCTTTGATGGTCGGCGGCCGGCGGACTGCAAAGAACTTCCTCGCTTGCTGGGCGCTTGCGTTGCACTTGGCCTGCTTGAAAAACGAGGCGAACAATACGTCAATACTCCGGAAGCGGAAAAGTTCTTGCGGTCCGACAGTCCGGATACGCTCAGCGGATACATCCGCTATTCGAATAACGCCCTGTACCCGATGTGGGGGCACTTGGAAGATGCGGTCCGCGAGGGCGGTCCGCGATGGAAACAAACATTCGGCTGGGACGGCCCCATTTTTTCGCACTTCTTCCGCACCGAAGATGCCATGCGCGAATTTCAGAAAGGGATGCACGGTTTCGGCCAGCTCAGCTCGCCCGCCGTCGTCGCGGCCTTTGATTTGAGCCGATTCCATCGGCTAGTGGATCTCGGAGGAGGAACCGGCCACTTGGCCGAAGCGGCGCACGACCGCTATGCGAATCTTGAAACCGCGGTTTTCGATTTGCCGCGAGTGGCCGAAATGTTTCCGGGAACCATCGCTGGCGATTTTTTCACCGATCCATTGCCTGCCGCTGACCTTTACAGCCTTGGGCGAATCCTGCACGACTGGTCCGAGGACAAGATCGCGAAACTGCTTGCCAAGATCCATGCGGCGCTTCCAGAGGGAGGCGGCTTGTTGATCGCCGAGAAATTACTCGAACCCGATTACGTTTCCGGTCACATGCAGTCACTGAATATGTTGATCGTTACGGAAGGCCGTGAGCGATCTGCATCCGAGTATGAAGTGTTGCTGCGCGTGGCTGGTTTCTCGAAAGTGGACACCCAGCGTACGGGCGCACCGGTAGACGTAATCCTCGCCATCAAATGATCCTGGGCCTGCTGTTTGCGAGCATCGCCGGAGCCAGGATCCACGGCGATACGGTCTTCACCTGGGGCGATCAGTTGCTTGAGTGGACATTGCCCAAGCTGACCAGCCACGTACTCGCCACACCGGAAAAATCTGCCAGCGCAGGCTGTCTCAATGAGGATGGAACCGGGCTCTTCCTTCAAGAAGGCGATCGGCTGGTGTACCGCAAGGCTCCAGATTGGAAACCAAGAGAAATAGATCATGGCATGGACATGCACGACTGTCTGGCGGCAACTTTGCTCGGACATCGCGGCGTACTGGTGGTGCATCGTGGCATGCAGCTCCGCTTCTACGAATTCCCGGATTTCCATTACAAGGAAATCTACTCGTTCTACAGCCGGTCGCGGCAAGGCGGATTGCTGGTGACCGATGTGGATGGTGACGGATATCCGGATATCATCTGCGGCAACTATTGGATCAAGAGCCCAACCGATTTCGATCTTCCCTGGCACGATTTCGCTATCGAGCTGTACAACGACCAACCTCTAGCCGCCACACTACGGTTAGCTTTGATCAATGGCGATCTGTTAGTCGCGCAAGGCGAGCTGCCCAACGGCCGAGTGGCGCGGCTTCATAAGCCACGAGATCCAACACAGCTCTGGACCGAAGAACTGCTAGGCGAGTTTCACTATCCGCGCGCCCTGGCCGGCAATCTGGTCGGCGAAGATGACGGCCGGCGGTCAAAGTTGCTTCTGAACGGCAAACTGGAGGGTCGGACCAACGGCATCCACACCGCGTTCCCCTATCGCAATGGCTTCGTCCTGGTGGGCCGGGACGGGGTTTCCTACCGGTCGCTCACGCTCGCGGCTCGATAACGGAATCCGAGCCAGAACATTGCGGCCAGTCCGATTAGGACCGAACCAATCGTAATAACCGGTAAGATCGCCACGAAAAGGAAAAAAGCACCGATGCTGCCGAGAAGTGCAACTGCCAGCATAATCAACAAACCGCGCTCTATCATGCCCCATGAATTGCGATTGGACTGCCAATGGGTCAGGTTTGGCATCCCCCGTGCTGCAGTAATGGTTAGACCATGCGCGAAACGTTGACAACCGAGCTGAAAAGTAGAACCCCGCGAATTTCTACTGGCGCGCGCTGGGCAATTGCAGCCGGAGTGGTTCTCGTCATCGGGATTACCGCCGCCGCAACTGGCGCCCGCGGCATCTCCAATCGAGCGCGCGAGCGCATTATCAAGACACTCGAAGAAACGTACGCGAGCCGGCTGGAATTCAAAAGCCTGAACGTTTCGCTGTTCCCATCCGTTCACGTCACCGGAACGGGACTGGTGCTCAGACAAAAGCAGTTAACCGCGGAAGTACCGCCGCTAATCACGGTGGACCAATTTTCTGCCGATACCAATCTCCTCGAGCTATTCCACATCCCCACCAAGATCCAGCACGTTCGTTTAGTGGGATTGCAGGTTCACGTGCAGACGGGGCAGCCGAAGAACTCGGGCACAGCGACTGGTGTCTCGAAGAAACCGCCGAACTTCGTGATTGGCGAGGTAATCGCGGATGGAGCGCGAGTGGAAACGATTCCGGCGAAGCCTGGCAAAGTCCCTCTGGTCTGGGAGATCAGGAAGCTCACTCTTCACGATGGCGGGACGGAGCGGCCAATGTCTTTCCGCGCAACGCTCATGAACGCGCAACCCCCTGGCGAGATTCAGAGTGAAGGCAGCTTCGGTCCATGGCAAAGGGATCAGCCCGCCGAGACGCCCGTATCCGGCAATTACGTACTTCGCCATGCCGATCTATCGGTATTCCATGGGATCTCCGGCACCTTGTCTTCCGACGGCAACTATCGCGGTGTGCTGGAGCGCATCGAAGTACAAGGGCGCGCCGACACGCCCGATTTTGCCGTCTCGATCGCTGGAAATCCCGTGCACTTAACCACTGATTTCCACGCTCTCGTAGACGGCACCAATGGGACTACTCATTTGCAACCAGTGGTGGCGCGATTCGGGCACTCCTCTTTCACCGCGCAGGGTGTTGTCGATACCACGCCCGGCAAACCTGGCAAGATAGTCTCCCTTGATGTTCGGTCCGAGAACGCCCACCTGGAGGACCTGCTTCGGATGGCCGTGAAGGGTAAGCCGGCATTGAGTGGAGCTGTAGCTTTTCACACGAAGGTTCGACTGCCCATCGTTGGCGGCGATGTCAGCCAGGAACTCGAACTCGATGGGACGTTCGACGCCACCTCGGCGCGATTCTCAAATCAGAGCGAGCAGCAGAAAGTTGACAAGTTGAGCAATCGGGGCCGCGGGCAAACCGACGACGCTGCTGACGACTCGGTTGCATCGGATTTTAGGGGAGGCTTCAAGCTGCGCGAGGGCGTGATGCACTTTACGGATTTATCGTTCCTGGTGCCCGGCGTGGCTATTACGCTCAACGGAGACTACGGTCTGGCGGACGGCCACATCGATCTGAGCGGTACTGCGCGTCTCCAAGCCAAACTTTCGCAAACCACCACGGGCTTCAAGAGTTTTCTTCTGAAGGCAGCGGATCCATTTTTTGCGAAGAAAGGCGCCGGCACAGTGCTGCCCATCAAAATCACCGGAACGCGGGATTCACCGTCGTTCGGTTTAAACATCGGCCGTAAAGCCAAAAAGTAAAGCGCCGTTTCTCGTTTCTCGGTAGGAACTGTCGAGCGCACCTAACGAGAAACGAGAAACGAGAAACCGGCACGTTTTTCTCACACCGCGTACCTCGGCGGCGTTATCCCTTTCTCCCTCAAATAAACCTCCGCATACCCGCGATGATGCGCCGTGTGGATAAAGGCGTGCAGCACCCAATCCCAACCGGACTGCGGCGGTTGATTCGGCCGGCCGGGATATTGCTGGTCCAAGTCCTTCTCAGTTATGCCTTTCAAGACGCCCGCGCAGTAGTCAAAACTTGCGGCCATGTACTTCAGCGTGGTCTCCTTGTCGGATTGCTCCGGCGGCTTCATGGAGTCCGGAAGAGCTCCCTTGAATCGCGAAATATAGAAAGCGTTATTCGCGGCGATATGCTGCATCAGCTTCCCGTATTCCCGCAGCTCTGATTTGGGATTGAAGGCGTAGCCGTCGGCCGGCATCGCATCCGCCACCTGCAGCGTGAAGGCCTTGGCCTTTTCCCATCGATCCAGAAATACCTCGAGCTCTTTGCCGTCGGCCCGGGCTTCCGTAGCCACAGCCGCCGCGCTTCCAGCCACTAGCGATCGAATTGCCGTGCGTCTATTCATGGTTTGTGCCTCTCTGTAAGATTAGCGCTAGCGTGCATCCGAATGTGCTAGACTCCGGGCCGGGAGGTGTGATTCATGGACCGCAGAAACTTCTTCCAATTGGCCGCCGGCACAGCGCTAGTAGCATTCCAAAACAACGCCGTGGAACTTGCCGCGGCAGCCACCCGCTCCATCAGCGATAAGACACCGCAGGAAGTGGCGGCGGATGAAGATTACTGGGCTGAGATCCGGAATGCATTCTCCATTGACCGCAACATCATCAACCTCAACAACGGCTATGTGAGCCCAGCGCCGCGCGTAGTGCAGGACGCCTTGCGCCGCTATTTGGAATATAGCGACATGGGGCCGGTGCACACCATGATCAACGTCCTGGAGCGGCAGGTGGAAACCGTACGCCGCAGACTCGCCGAGACCGCCGGCTGCGACCCGGAGGAAATCGCCATCACCCGCAACGCCAGCGAGTCGCTGGAGAACGCGCAATACGGTATCGATCTGAAACCCGGCGACGAAGTACTGACCACCAATCAGGATTATCCTCGCATGCTGACCACCTTCCGCCAGCGCGAGCGCCGCGAAGGCATTGTGCTGAAGACCATCTCATTTCCAGTCCCGCCTCCCAGCCTGGATGATCTTTACCAGCGTTTTGAGAACGCCGTCACGCCCAAGACCAAACTGATTCTGGTGTGCCACATCACCAACCGCACCGGCCAAATCTTTCCAGTAAAGCGGATCTGCGAGATGGCGCACGCGCGCGGCATCCCGGTGATTGTGGACGGCGCGCACGCCTTCAATCATTTCCCGTTCAAGATCTCGGATCTGGATTGCGATTATTACGGAACCAGCTTGCACAAGTGGACGTGCGCTCCCATAGGCACCGGCTTTTTGTACGTGCGGAAATCGCGTATTCGGAGCACTTGGTCGATGATGGCGTCTTCCGACACGCAAGTGGATGATATCCGCAAATTCGAGGAGATTGGAACGCATCCGGCGGCCAATCACAACGCCATCAGCGACGCATTGATCTTCAATGAAAACATCGGCATTCACCGCAAGGCGGCGCGCCTGCGTTATCTTCGGGATCGCTGGGCGAATCGGCTGGCACAAAATCCGAAATGCAAAATCCTGCACAGCCTGGATCCGGAGCAGTCCTGTGGAATCGGTTTTCTGAGCTTCCAGGGAGTGGACGCAGGGAAGATGTACGCTGCGCTTTGGAATAACCACAGCATTCTGACCGCGCATGTTCCGCATGAGGAGTACACCGGTCTTCGGATCACTCCGCACATCTACAGCACTGTTCGCGATATTGATTTCTTCGCTGATGTCGTGGAAAAAGAAGTCAAGAACGCGTAGCGGGTTACTCGTATCTTAGAGACTCCATCGGATCGGCCTGCGCCGCACGTTGCGCTGGGATGAAGCTGGCTACCAGCGCTACAACGGCTAACAATACCGAAACACTCGCCAGTGTTGCTGCATCGAAGGGCGCCACGCCGAAGAGCAGGCTGGCAATTAACCGCGCAAGCAGCGCTGCTCCCACTAAACCAACGCAAATTCCGATGCTGACTAATTTCGCTGCGTGTCCCAGGACTAGCCGAAGCACCGCGCCGTGGCTTGCTCCGACGGCTATGCGGATCCCGAACTCGCGTTTCCGTTGACTCACGAGATAACTCATTACGCCGTACAGACCGATGGAAGCCACAAATAGAGCCAATAGCGCGAACATCGCGAGCACCGCTGTTCTGAACCGCGATTGTCCTACCGAACCGGAAACAATCTGCTGCATGGTCTCGATGTGATCCATCGGTACGTTCGAATCCACTTCCGAAACAGCCTTCCGTAGAGCACCGGTCAGGCTCGACGGCTCCACAGAAGTGCGCAAAACAATGGTGGGCCGTGCCTCTACATTGGGAACCTGGCTATAGGGAACGTACATCTCAGGTGTTGGTTTGGAGCCCAACGCCTCATGATGAACATCACCTACGATGCCGACGATGGTGCGGGGCTTTGAGTCTCCAAACCGCAATCGTTGCCCCACTGGATTCTGCTGGCCCCAAAAGGTACGAGCCATGGATTGATTGACGATCACAACAAGCGGGTGATCTTCATCGTCGGTGAGGTTGAAGCTGCGCCCGCGCTCGACGGGAATGCCAATCGTTTCGAAATAACCCGAACTCACCGGCCGGTAGTTCGTAAGGTCGAACACGCCGACAGGTTTCGCTGGACGGCCTTCGATATAAAACGACCAGGAATTGTCCCTGCCGCTAAGAGGCAGATATGCGGTAAATGCCGCTGCCTGCACTCCAGGAATGGCGCGCACCCGTTCCAGGAGCTGCTGCTGGAACGCGGAAATCCGCCGATGCAGGCCCGTTCCAAATTTGTAGCCGTCGGTGTACTGCGGCGGCAGCGAAAGTCGAGCGGTCAGAATGTGCTCGGTCCGGAATCCCGGAGCCACGCGCAATAGGTTCCAAAAGCTTCTCGTCATCAAGCCCGCTCCGGTCAACAGAACTAGCGCGACTGCAACTTGTCCAACGATCAGCGCGCTTCTCAGGCGGGACTGGCCCTGAGCGACCCCGCGCCCGCTCTGTTTGAGCGAGTCGTTAGCGCTGACGCGGCGAGATTGAAACAGGGGAACCATCCCGAACACAATTCCAGTGATCAGCGAGATCAGGCTGGTGAAGGCCAGCACGCGTCCATCCACAGCGATCTCCGATGTGCGCGGCAAATCCGTTGGCAGGTGATGCACCAGCGCTGGCACGCTGAGAAATGCACAAGCGAAACCCAGCACACCGCCAATCGCGGCAAGAACCATGCTTTCCGTCAAAAGTTGCTGGGCTAGCCGTCTGCGGCTCGCGCCTAATGCGACACGCAGCGTTATTTCCTTCTGACGCGTCGCCGCTCGAGTCAACAGCAGATTGGCGACGTTGGCGCAGGCGATCAGCAATACCATTCCGACAGCCGCCAAAAGAGTGAATAGCGCTGCTCGAACGTTGGCAACCACATGCTGGCTCATCGGAACCGCTGCGATGCCCGCTTCCTTGTCGTCGGCCGGGTAAAGGCGCTGTAGATTGCCGGCTATCCGGTTGAGATCGGCTTGCGCCTGCTCGATCGGGACACGCGGCTTGAGCCGGGCAAATACGCACAATGGATGCGTCCCGCGTTGCCACGCCTCTGGCGGAGAAGGGAGGGCCAGCGGCGTCCACACATCGAATTGATTTCGAGATTGGAAATCAGAAGCCCGGCTCACCAACGAAAAGTCGCGCGGCAGCACGCCAACGACTATGTAGCCGGTGTTGTTCAGCGCCAGTTGCCGGCCGACAATATCAGGTCGAGCGCCAAAGTTCCGCACCCAGGTGGAGTAGCTCAGTACAACAACTTGGTTCTGGCCAGGACGGTCCTCTTCAGCCAGGAAGTTGCGTCCAAGCGCCATCCGCACTCCCAACAGAGGAAAGAAATCGGATGAAACGGCTGCTCCCGCCAGACGTTTCGCCTCACCGGCTCCGTTCAGAATGAAATCCGGATACGGATCAATGGCCGCCATTCTGTCGAACGAGTGGCTCTGTTCCCGCCAGTCGAAGAAATTCGCAGGAGCTACGGTTCCAAGAGTTCCGCTCGAAAGCTGCCTTTCGAAAAGCATCAGCAGGCGGTCAGGGTCGGGGTAGGGCAGGGGTCTCAACAGCACGCCATTCACGACAGTAAAGATAGTAGTGTTGGCGCCGATGCCAAGCGCCAACGTAAGTATCGCTACTGTGGAGAACGCGCGATTCTTCACCAGAGTGCGGAGGGCGTAACGAATATCCTGCATCAAGGTATCAAGCGAAACTCCGGTTCTGACGTCGCGAACGCTCTCCTTCACGTGATCCAGGCCACCAAGATCGCGGCGCGCCATCCGCACAGCTTCTTCGTGCTTCATTCCACCGCGCTCCTTCTCGGCCACCGTGAGTTCGAGGTAACTTTGGATTTCTTCGTCCAGCTCCCGCTCCACGCGTTTTCGGCCAAAGATGTTTCGACAGAACTCGAAGAACCGCCAGACCACAACCATCCTCCTTAGGTCGCCCGTAAGGCGCTGGTCATCGCGAGCGAGATCCGTTCCCAGCGCTCGGATTCTGCATCCAACCGGCTTCGGCCCATTTTAGTAATGCGATAAAACCTGGCCCGCCGGTTGGCCTCCGATTCGCCCCACACGGACGTGAGCCAACCCGCTTGCTGCATCCGATGCAGAGGCGGAAACAGAGAGCCGGCCTTCACTTCAAGGGTCCCGTTTGTGATCTGCGCAATGCGGCGCGATATGCCCATCCCGTGCATCTGTTCCAGCGCCAGAGCTTTCAGGATCAACAAATCGAGGGTCCCTTGCAGTAGATCGGATTGTGATCTTATAGACAAACTATAAGAACGTAACACATCTCTTATAGACAGTCAATAGGAGAAAAACTGAGATGGAATGAGAAGGCCGGTCCCCGGCGGGATGCGGTAAGCTCCCAATGGATACGCACTCGAGGTGCAAAAAGGAGAACCGGCCATGAAGAAGAATAACACTTGTCTGAAGAGTCCGAAGC
>Ga0116125_1000561_pt1 | contig 17177 bp, 14 predicted proteins | sample June2015DPH_16_1_2_FD_89729 | JGI IMG/M metagenome (GOLD analysis project Ga0116125, IMG submission 89729) | Peatland microbial communities from SPRUCE experiment site at the Marcell Experimental Forest, Minnesota, USA - June2015DPH_16_10 | ecosystem: Environmental > Terrestrial > Soil >...
GATGCGCTCCCGCCATGTGCCGTAGGATTGGTAAGTGGATCGATAATCTTTAGCTGCTCGATGACTGAGCCGGGCCAGCCGTGCGTAACGATCAGCGGCAACGCATTTTCATGTTTCGAACGAACGTGAATGAAATGAATGTCCAGCCCGTCGATCTCGGTGATGAACTGCGGCAGGGCGTTCAGTTTCGCCTCGATCTTGCGCCAATCGTAGTCTGTCGCCCAATAGCGGGCAAGTTCCTGAATTGCCGCAAGCGGCACGCCTTGCGATTCATCCGTGACCGTTTCCCGATCAGGCCACCTTGTCGAGTTGATGCGCCTGCGCAATTCGGTAAGTTCCGCTTCTGGAACATTCACCTGAAACGGACGAATAGTCGTCTTGTCGGCTGCCTGTGTAGCACTGGTTTGGGCCATGGTGTTCTCCTTATGAGCAGTATTGGATTGCGAATCTGCAAATGCCTCGCCGATCGCTGCTGGTCTGAGCGCGACTGCCAGGCCCAACATCGGGCTCGCCTTGAGAAAGCAACGGCGCGATCTGTCGTCTGGTTCTTTCATCGGGTGCTCCTTTCCCCGTCCTTCACCAATTCGCTGGATTCGCCTGCATCTTCGGATTCAGCGCCTTCATCTCATTGAGTTCCTCGGGCGTGATCTGAGGCAAGTGCCGGATGAACAAGACCAGGCGCCAGGTTTGCGCGGCAGTGTGCACTTCGCTGAAAGCTGGCATGGCGCTCAAACGAACTCCATTTTGAATTGTGTAGTAGAGCTCACCATCGCTCTTGTTCTGCGTCCCGGCTGCACGCAAGTCGGGCGGTTTCGGATAGAGGCCCTTGCCGAATAGCGTGTGGCCCCCTCCGTCATTCGCATGGCACGTGGCGCAATGATCGGAGAAATGCTCCATGCCCCTCCGAATGTTCTCCGTTGAAGACATGATGGGATTGCGAAGTTGGCGATACGAGGATGGCACGGCCATTCTGCGTGCCGTTGTGGCCGCGAACTCCTCAATCGCTGACGGTGTCGCAAGTGCGCTGAAGCCTCGTCGCACGAGATTAAGCCCGTATCCCGCGGCTGCAACCGCAAGAGCAAACAGAATCAGCAAAACGGCTTTCCAGGGTTTCATGTCACGTCTTCTGTCCCGTGTCATCGTCGTCCGTCCGCCCGAACGAAGGAAGGTACCGGCCAAAGTTCAATTCAAAGTCGCTCGGAATACCATAACCGATACCACGGAGCTTGGGACGGCGCGCCTGCGCATCTGGCAAGGCCAGCATTGGAAAGATCATCTCGTTGCTCGACTGAAGCTCGCTAGCTGTCGGCATCCCGAACCGATTGATCTGGGCCTTCGCCGCGCCTAGCGTTGCACGGTCGAACGAAGCCAGACGCCGGACGAGAGTATCGACAAACGAGTCGAGGTCGCCATCGTCCAGAGTGCGGTTCACCCAGCCATAGCGCTCGGCGATGTCCGCATCGAAATCGTCGGCGCTGAGAACGAACTCAAGTGCGCGCGAGCGGCCCACCAAGCGCGGGAGCCATTCCAGCGCTCCGCCGCCCGGGATCAGTCCGACGCCGACCTCGGGGTTGCCGAATAGGGCGCTGTGCCGGCTGGCGAAGCGCATGTCGCAGGCCAGCACAAACTCGTTACCGATGCCGCGCGTGCGGCCGCGAATCTTGGCGATGCTTACCACTGGCGTGGACGCGAGGCGCAGCACAAAGTCGCGCCAAAGGCCCAGCACGTCTGGCCGTTCCACTGCCTTGGTTACGTCGAGATGGGCGATGAAAAAATCGGGATTCGCCGACTGGAACACTACCACCTTCACGGACTGGTCCGCCTCGAGGTCGGTCATTAGCGCTCCCAATTCGACGATCGCTGTGGGGACAAATATGTTGATCGGCGGGTTGCTGAAGGTGATCGTCCACAGGCCCGGATAGGTGCGGTCGATGTTGAATTGCGAAGGGTCAGGCATGGCGCATCTCCTCGTGAAGAACCCTACCGCAGCGATCTGAAGCCCGCGCGGAGCTCCTCAGAGAGAAGTTGCGGCTGTTCCCACGCCGCAAAGTGCCCGCCCTTATCGAGCTTGTTGTAATGGATAAGTTTGGGATACGCCCGCTCCGCCCAGCTCCGTGGAGCAGGATAGAGTTCATCGGGAAAGACGCTCACGGCCGTCGGGACCACGACGCCTTTGACGGCGAAGAACGACGCCCCCTTGTTCTCCCAATAGAGACGGGCCCCAGAAAGCGCCGTATTCGTCAACCAGGTCAGCGTGATGTTGTCGAGGACGTCGTCTCGGGTGAGGCCTTCGCTGCCTCCGGCAAAGACACGGGCGATCAGCTCGTAGCTGCGTGCGTCGTGATCGAGGAAATAAGCCGCCAGGCCGACGGGTGAGTCCGCGATTCCGTATAATGTCTGCGGTCTCAACCCCATCTGGAAGCCGTAGCCGATGCCCTTCGCATAGACGAAGCTCAGCCGTTCGTAAGCCAGCTTCTCGTCAGCCGAGAGATTCGCCGGCGCCGGCTTGCCGGAAAACGCCAGCCCGTCGATGTCGAGTGGAATCACGTTAGCCATGTTGGTGTGGATGCCCAGCAATTCCGGTGGCGCCTCGACGCCCATTAGCTCGGTGATGATTGCACCCCAATCGCCACCCTGCGCCACGAATTTCGTGTATCCCAGGCGCTTCATCAGCACCACCCAGGCACGTGCGATGTGGGCGGGGTCCCAGCCAGTGGTGGCCGGCTTGCCGGAAAAACCGTAGCCGGGCATCGAGGGAATCACGACATGGAATGCGTCGGACGCATCTCCACCGTGCGCGGTGGGATTGGTGAGAGGTTCGATGATCTTCATCTGCTCGGTGATCGAGCCAGGCCATCCGTGCGTAACGATCACCGGCAACGCATTTTCGTGTTTCGAGCGGACGTGGATGAAATGAATGTCCAGTCCATCGATCTCGGTGATGAACTGCGGCAGAGCGTTCAGTTTTGCCTCGATCTTGCGCCAGTCATACTCTGTCGCCCAGTAGCGCGCCAGCGCCTGAACCGTCGCGAGCTGTACTCCCTGCGTCGCATCTGTAACCGTTTCGCGTTCAGGAAACTTCGTCGCGTTGATGCGCCTGCGCAATTCGGTGAGTTCCGCTTCCGGAACATTCACGTGAAACGGACGAATCGCACTCTTGTCAGCAGCCGGCTCGCTCAGTTGTTGTTTAGCAGTGGTTGGTGTCATGGCATTCTCCTTTTTTGAGTGGTTAACGTTCGAGACATAATTCCTTGTGGCCGCTCACGCCGGTAGTTTCCCGCCGGCCTGCTCGGCCACTATGTACGCGGCGTACCAGTCCGGCCAGTTCGCGTCGCGCTGTCCGGTGCGCTTCTCGTGCTGGCCGTGGGCCGCTTCCGCACGTCGAAGCGCGCTCGCCAGGTCGCTTGCGGAGCCGAACGAGGTCGCCGCAGAATCGACGCGTCCGGGCAGCCGCGTGGTGACCTCCTGCAACAGCCAGCTATTGCCGTCCGGGTCGCTGAACGTGGCGTAAGAGCTGTAGCTGGTGTGATCGGGCGCGGGGCCGCCGGCGCGGCCACTCGAGCCCTCGGGCTGGAAATCGCCGCCCGGCGTCGCGGAGTGGAACACCTCGCTAACCTTCGCGCCGCGGGCGACCAGCTCAGCGCGCGCAGCCTCGATGTCGGAGACCACCAGGTAGAGGCTCTGCGCCGATCCGGGCGCAGCTGTCGTGATCTTCGTGCCGAATTGGATGGAGCACCCCGAGCCCGGCGGCGTGAACTGGACCACGCGGAAGCCGTTATCGAAAGGGAAGTCGGCATCCAGCCTCCATCCGAGGTTCCCGTAGAACTTCTTCGCGCGGTCGACATCCGAGACCGGGATGACCACTACCTCGAGCTTCATGTCCATTTTCAGTCTCCTTTTCTGAACTCTCGTACTCTTATCCAAAGGTAAATGAAAAGACCTCAACACCCGGATCGAGAAATTCGATCACAAAGGTCCGGTCTTGTACTCGCCTCTTCTGCCGTATGAGCTGGTAGAGCCGGGGCTCGCGAACTTCGCCCGAACCATCCGGGCCGGAATCCACTCCGTGATCGTCTCCTGGTGCGGCGCCATCCAGAGTGATCTTGAAACGAATGGGCCTGCCGTTCTTGGCTGGACCTAACACCATGTGCAGGTCGCGCGCGTGGAAGCGGAACACTACCTTGCCGGGCGCCGCCTCAAGCGCGCTATGCTCGGGGCCGGCGTTCCACAAGCCGGCCAATCCCCATTCATTTAAGGCAGGCGCAAGGGGAAGGCTGTAGGTCCTTCGCGAGTCGTGGCCCAATTGCTCACCCGATCCAAAACGCTCGGCGCGATCGTAGCCGGCGTAGGTCTCGGGCGACTGCACATCCTCGCTCGGGGGCGCCTCCACCCCTTGAGCGCTTATGCGAACAGGGCCAGCGTTCAGGCTGGTTGCTCCGTTTTCACGCAAGAGCTCCTGAATGACGCGCTCGGATTCCTCATAATCACCTTCTCCGAAGTGGTGATGACGAATTCGTCCTTTGCCATCGATGAAGTAGTCGGCCGGCCAGTATTCGTTGCGGAACGCCTGCCAGATTGTGTGATTGCTGTCGATCGCGACAGGAAGAACAACGTTCAATTCGCGGACGGCATTTTCAACGTTGGCGCGCTCCTTTTCAAATCCGAACTCGGGCGCATGCACGCCGATGACAACCAGGCCGGCATCCTTGTATTTTGCTGCCCACGCCTGCAAATAGGGAAGCTCGCGCAGGCTGTTTATACAGGAGTAAGTCCAGAAGTTGATCAGGACGACCTTACCGCGTAGCGACTTACTGCTCAACGGAGTGGAGTTTAGCCAGGCCAGCGCGCCATCCAGATCGGGCATTCGTCCTTCGTCTCCCATTCCAGATGCAATCGCGACCACCCCGCAGAGGAGAGCGGCGGCGCCAGACCAAAAGGCAAGGTTCTTCAAAACCAACACTCCGGGTTCGCGGCAGGCGCCGTGATCTTCTGGCACGTTATCACCGATCCAATGGGCATTAGATGCGAGTACTTCCCAAGAGTTTCTTGTGGCCCTGACCATGTGCGAAATTTTCCGATTGCGTCATAACGGGTTCGTATCCAAACACTTACTCGGGGATGGACGGTGCTAGAATCACACATGCGCTTCCCAATCGCCGCTTTCGCTGCAACCACCTTACTGTGGGCTCAAACATCCACGCCCCGGAAAATCGGGTATAACCGGGTATTTCCGCAACAAGGCCAGTTGGAGCTTTTTGTTGCCGCATCCGACGGTAGCGGCGAGCGGTCGCTGCTCGCGATCAAAGATACGGATTACGACCCAGTCTGGGCTCCCGACGGGAAATCGATCGTCTTCACATCGGACCGGAACGGATCGGCCGATCTGTTCCGCGTAAATCCCGACGGCAGCGGACTGACACCGCTCACCACTGACCCGGCCTACGACGATCAAGCGGCATTCTCTCCCGACAGCAAGCAACTGGTGTTCGTCAGCACGCGCGGGGGCGGAATGGCCAATCTCTGGACCATGGATCTCGCCACGCTGCGCGCCACGGCGCTCACCACGGGAAAGACTGGCGATTTTCGTCCGGCCTGGTCGCCGGACGGGAGTTGGATCGCTTTCTCCTCGGTTCGCGGCAACCCGATGCCTTTCGCTCATGGACGCTGGGAGCGGCTGCAGTTGGCGGACATTTACATCATTCGGCCCGATGGCTCCGGGCTGAAGAAGATCTCGAACAGCGGAGATTTCTGCGGCAGTCCGAAATGGAAAGGCGCGAGCCGCGTCATCGCGTACTGCATGACCGGCGAACAGACGCTCGCGAATCGGAGAGTGGCTCCTGAGCCCGGAAATGACACGCGCCTGGTATCCATCGACCCAGCGACGGGAACGTCAACCGATCTGCCCGCTTCGCCGGGCGTCAAAATAAATCCGTCTCCTCTGGCCGCGGACGAGATCGGATTCATCAGGAAGGATACAGAGGAGCCGGGTATTTACTACTCGAGCGGCCGCCGCGGACCGCGTGGCGCCATCCGTGCGGCATCCTGGTCGCCCGATGGAACCCAAGTGGTCTTTGCCAAACGCACAAGCGTGCCGCGGCCGGCCTGGCGCAGCTCATTCAGCCGCAATCCGAATTACGAGTTATTTCAGGCGGGAATGCAGGCCGCGTTCAGCCCTTCCGGAAATGAGTACGTTGCGGTGGCGTCGGGCGCCGGAAAGCTTTCTGCTCTCAGCGTGACGACAGTGTCCACCGGAATATCCAAAGTGGTTTACCAAGACAAGAGCCGGAACGTACTGGCCGGCGCCTGGTCGCCCGACGGCAGCCGGATCGTCTTCGGCATCGGCGGATTCGCGGCGTTCTTCGACGGCTTTCGCTCGCAATTTCTCAAACCCATCGATCGCGTTGAGGACGGCGCCCAGGTGGCCATCGTCAATGCGGACGGGACAGGATTCCGCGAACTGACCGCAGGCTTGGGCAACAACGCGTTCCCTTCGTTTGCGCCCGACGGCAAGCGAATCGTGTACCGGGCCTTCGAAAAGGACGGATACGGGCTGCGCATCATGAACCTGGAAACGAAGGCGGTGACGACGCTGACCGCGGAATACGATAATTTTCCATTGTGGTCCCCGCGCGGCGATCTGATCATGTTCTCGCGTTTGGTGGATGGAGCCTACGAGGTCTTCACAGTCAAGCCGGACGGTCGAGGACCGAAGCGCCTCACCTTCACGCTGGGCAACGACGCGCACATGGCGTGGTCGCCGGACGGCGAGTACATCGTCTTCGCCAGTTCGAGGATGGGTTTTAAGGATGAAGTGGTTTACACAGATGCGCCGCAGCCCTATGGCGAAATTTTCGTGATGCGCTACGACGGCACAGGCGTCGAGCAACTCACCGATAACCAATGGGAGGACGGCACTCCCGCTTGGCAGCCCTTGCCCGCCCGCCAAGCCGCCATCCGCTAACGGCGGGACGCACAATAGGAGTCCGATTCCATGAAGCTCTTAACCCATTCCGCCTCACTCGCGCTGTGGCTGGCTTTCGCAACTGTCGAGGCCCAGCAACCTGCGCCCGCTCCTCTGCCGACCACCGCAGCCCAGGCTCCCACGCGCGACACCAGCTACATCGACGCCCAGGGCACCGCTCACGTCACGCGCCTGGTACCGATTCCGCAGACCATCAGCACGGAGGCGCAGCGCCGCCTAAGCCGGCCCGAGCCTGACCAAGGTCCACCACAGTCGCTGGCCGATCGCCGAAAAGGTACGGATGCCTACACGGCTCGTGCGCGCGTGGAATGGAGCCGCCTCTGCCCCAATCAGCTGGTGGAAGAAAAAATTGCCGGAGTTCCGGTTCGCATCGTCACGCCCGAAGGGCTGCCGGATGCCAACCGTGACAAGGTGCTGCTCAACCTGCACGGCGGCGGCTTCAACTCGGATTCCGGATCCTACACGGAGTCAATCCCGATCGCAGGCTACAGCAAGATCAAGGTGGTGGCCGTGCTTTATCGCCTGGCGCCGGAGCACGCGTTTCCCGCGGCCGTGGATGATTCGGTGGCCGTCTACAAGGAGCTGCTAAAAACCTACCAGCCCAGTCACATCGTGATCTATGGCACCTCGGCAGGGGCCGTGCTCACCGCGCAGGTGGCCGCCCGCCTGAAGCAACTGGGCCTGCCGCTACCCGCTGCTCTCGGCATCTTCAGCGGCTTGGGTGACTTTGCCCGGCACGGCGATTCGGAAGCGATCTATTCCTTGCGGGGCTTTGCAGGACATCTGGATCCACCGGAGCCGGAAACTCGCGACCGGGATTATTTAGCGGGCACCGACCCACGGGATCCGGTGCTCTCGCCGATCTTCAGTGACCTGCATGGATTGCCGCCCACGCTGTTCGTCACCAGCGGCCGCGATCTGCTGCTCTCGGGCACCGTGAACCTGCACCGCGCCTACCTGAACGCCGGCGTGGATGCGCGGCTGGTGGTTTTTGACGCTTTGGCGCATGCCTTCTGGTACGACTCCACGCTGCCTGAGGCAATCGAGGCCAATCACATGATGGCGGACTTCTTCGTCCAGCAGTTACGAAAATAAGCGGGAAATCTTAAGTAAGCAGCGCGCCAATCTTCTTAGTCGCTGTCGGGAACTTACCAATACCCGCGCCGACCACTTCATCGGCCACCGTCACATACACATCGGCCACCGTCCCGGTAATGCGCGTGTGAGCGCCTTTGGCCAGCCTCTTGCTCCCTCCGGCCACCAGCATCGCCAGGCCGCTGTTTTTATGCGGATTTGCCTCGGCATGTTCGTGGACGTAAATCAGGCTGGTGTGGTCGAACAGCGTGCCATCACCTTCGGGAATCGATTCGAGCTTGGCGACCAGATACGCGAACTCTTCCACGTGCCACCGGCAAATATCGCGCAACACATGGATGCCGTCCGTTCCGTCCGCACCGGCCATCTTGTCCGGCGAGTGTGTGTAATCATGATGCCGCGCCGAGGTGTAGCCAAGCCACGGAAAGCGCGTAAGGCTCTGGCATTTCGTCAATGACGCATCGCCGGCTCCTGTCACCAGAAGGTTGCTCCGTAAACTCTAGGAAGGAAGAGGCGAGAGACACAATCCCCTAACGTTCCGTTAGGCACTTCGTGGCGTCGCTTTTCAGCGCGCGAACAGTGATCCAGAAGAGGCGTTGGCGCGCCTTTGAGACTATGCTGGCGAATAAATGGCGAAGCTGCTACGCTGAAACAAAATACATGGCATTTTGTAACTGATCTGAACTCGTATGGCCACGGACAAGTTCTTCGAGGAATCGCGGGAGCAGTCCGCCGTGAAAACAGCCATAGTTTCCAAATATTTTTGGAGCTGGTCAAAGATCATCATGCCGCAAGCCAGAGAGAACAAGATCGCATACCTCGACCTGTTCGCGGGACCAGGCCGCTACGAGGACGGTACCAAATCGACGCCCCTGATTATCTTGGAGAAAGCAATTCAAGACCAGCAGATGAGCCAAATGCTTGTCACGGTTTTCAACGACAAGGACAGTAACAACGCCCAGGCCCTTCAAAAGGCAATAGACGCGATTCCTGAGATTGAAAAACTCAAGTTCAAGCCCGAGGTGAGGAATAAAGAGGTCGGGTCCGAGAGGGTGAAGGAGTTTTCTTCGGTTGAGCTCGTGCCAACGCTGTTTTTCGTTGATCCGTGGGGGTACAAAGGCTTGTCGCTTCAACTCGTGAACTCCGTATTGAAAGATTGGGGCTGCGATTGCATCTTCTTCTTCAATTACAATCGCATCAACATGGGACTGACTAACCCCGTGGTTCACGAACATATGGCAGCTCTATTCGGCGAGGGCCTGCGACAGAAGCTTGAGACGCTTTCACCGGACGACCGCGAGAGTTGCATCGTTGAGGAGCTTTGCGATGCGCTCGGCGCAAACCAAGGCCGATTCGTCCTGCCTTTCGGGTTTAAGAACGACAGCGGCAGTCGAACTAGCCATCATTTGATCTTTGTGAGCAAGCATCCACTTGGCTTTACGGCATCATGAAGGAAATCATGGCGAAGGAGAGCTCCTTGCACGAACAGGGTGTTCCGAGCTTCCAATACAGTCCCGCGGACAAGCGGTTTCCGCTCCTATTCGAATTGAACCGTCCTTTGGACGACCTTGGAGAAATGTTGCTCGCGCAATTTGCTGGACAGACGCTATCGATGAAGAATATCTACGAGAAGCATAACGTCGGGCGTCGTTTCATCGCGAAGAACTACAAGGATGCACTGAAGAACTTGGAGGAGAATAAATCGATCTCGTGCAATCCGCCCAGATCCAAGCGCAGGAAAGATTCATTTGGTGACAATGTCGTGGTGACATTCCCATCGAGAGGAAAACGATAATGGCACAATCAACCATCGAGTGGACCGACGCTACGTGGAACCCGGTAACCGGATGTACGAAGATCAGCCCGGGCTGTAAACATTGTTATGCCGAGCGAATGGCCAAACGGCTCAAGATGATGGGCCAGGTGAACTATCGGAACGGATTCGAGATCACTCTCCAGCCGCACATGCTTGAGTTGCCATTGAAGTGGAAAGCGCCGAAGCGCATTTTCGTCAATTCAATGAGCGACCTGTTTCACACCGATGTTCCGTTCTCTTACATCCAAGAGGTCTTCGCAGTGATGCGAAAGGCGCATTGGCATCAGTATCAGGTACTGACGAAGCGATCTGAGCGGCTGCTTGAACTTAGTCCCCGGCTGGAATGGGCGCCCCACATTTGGATGGGCGTCAGCGTCGAGAACAAGAACTACGTCGCACGCATTGACGACCTGAGGAAGACGAGCGCCCACGTGAAATTTCTTTCGCTGGAGCCGCTCCTTGGCCCCCTTCACGGGTTGAATCTATGTGGAATGGACTGGGCCATTGTGGGCGGCGAATCCGGACCAGGAGCGCGGCCCGTCGATCCTTCATGGGTGACCGACATACGCAATCAATGCGTCCGCGCCGGAGTGGCGTTCTTTTTTAAGCAATGGGGCGGCGTTCAAAAGAAAAGGACGGGACGGCAATTGGAAGGTCGCACTTGGGACGAAATGCCTCAGTTTGCGGTCATATCGTGAACTTACAGATTTGGGTGAATCGCGAGGCTCTTGCGTGAGGGTGGAAGCAAGGTGCGAATTGTTACAGGAAATCTTACGTCAGCAGCGGCCCAATCTTCTTAGTCGCTGTCGGGAACTTACCAATCCCTGCGCCTACCACTTCATCAGCCACCGTCACATACACATCGGCGACCGTTCCGGTAATGCGCGTGTGAGCGCCTTTGGCCAGCCTCTTGCTCCCTCCGGCCACCAGCATCGCCAGGCCGCTGTTCTTATGCGGATTGGCCTCGGCATGTTCGTGAACGTAAATCAGGCTGGTGTGGTCGAAGAGCGTGCCATCGCCCTCGGGAATTGATTCGAGCTTGGCGACCAGATACGCGAACTCCTCTACGTGCCAGCGGCAAATGTCGCGCAGCACGTGGATGCCGTCCGTTCCGTCCGCACCGGCCATCTTGTCCGGCGAGTGCGTGTAGTCATGATGCCGCGCCGAGGTGTAGCCGAGCCACGGGAAGCGCGTAAGGCTCTGGCATTTCGTCAACATATAAGAAGCCACGCGCGTCTGACGCATCTTGAATGCCTGCACCAGCAGGTCACTCTGCAATTTCGCGATGCGCGGCCAATCCTTCATATCGCCGTCGAAGTCCGGCGGATCAACCTGTGCGTACTGAGGAGGGAGCCCCGCAATGGCGCGCTCCAAATCGCGGATGCTCGACAGATGCTCGTCCACGCGGGCCTTGTCGTCGGTTGGCAGCGACTTCTCCAGCGTCACAGCGTCCGCGCGCACCGCATCCAGAATGCTGCGCTTGCGATTCACCCAGCCTTCTTCGCGCGCACCAAACAAGCGGTCAAACAGCCGGTGCGGAATCATCTCAGGCGGCAGCGCCCGCTCGTATCCCGCCCAGCTCATGTTGCGCTGCATGCTCTCGCCGAACGATTCCTGCGCCACGCCAATCTGCAGCGAGCGGAAGCGCGAATCGCCGCCGATCTTCGCCGCAATAATCTGATCAATGGACGGCCCGCTTGGCCCGCGGCCAGTGAAATCCAGGCCGGTCATCAAACCGCTCATGGAGTTGGTATGGCCGTTCCCTTTGCCGCTGGCGGCTGCATTGTCCACGCCGCTCAGCACGTGCACGTCTTTGCGCCAGGCGGCCAGCGGAGAAAGGCACGGAGTCAGTTCGTAGTCGCTGCCTTCTTCGGTCGGAATCCAGTAGCGTTCCGGAATGCCGTTCCCGTTGAACCACAGAACAAATCGGGATTCGATCGGCTTCTCCACCAGCGCGGCACTCGCGGGCGCCGACTGGGCATAAGCGGTCCCCGTGGAATTGAACATCGACACCAGCGGCGGAATGCCGATGGCGATCCGCGCTCCGGCCGCGGTGAGTCCCTTCAGTAGCGCCCTGCGGGACGTTCTAGTGCGATTGGTGATTATTTGCGACATCCGGCCTCGGCCTCTCCTGGGGAAATTCTCTCAACAGCACTACTGACAATATTAACTCTTTGAAGCGGTAGCCGGAAGTGCGAAAGTCGTCAGTGACGGCCCGGATCAGGGGACGGTCCGCCGGTGTATCGCTTCTTCCGGCCTGAAACCGGAAATACTGCTTCGCGATGCACTCCTGGCATTGGGAACTCTTGGCCAGCACCGCGCCCAACTGTTGCGGCGACGAAAACTCCGAATTCGGAATGCCGGCGACGAACGCATTCGTGTTCAGGGGCAGCGTGATGATGCGCTTCTCTACGGGATGTTTTCCATCTTCGTCTTCGTCCTCATCCGATTTCTTGCGGAATTCCAGGACCATCTGTTCTCTGCGCGCCCCCACCGCGTCGAACTTCTCAAGCCCGAATCCCACCGCATCCATCAGCGTGTGGCAGGTGGCGCAGGAGGCGCTGGTGGTGTGTTCCGACATCCGGTCGCGATTGGTCTGCGGCTTGGCCTCCGTCACCGGCGGCAGATTCGTGTTCACGCCCGGAGGCGGATCCGGCACATGCTGGCACAGGAACTGCTCCCGTACAAAGAGGCCGCGCGCCGTGGGGGATGAATCCTCCGGTTTGGCCGTCAATGCCAGAAACAAACCTTGCCCTAGAATCCCCGCGCGCTCCGAGTTCGATGGGAATGCCACCCGCTCGAAATCCCTGGCGGGCGCCGGTACGCCATAAATCCGCGCCAGTTCCGGGCTGACGTAGCCGTAGTTGGCCGTAAAAAGATCCATGAAGTTGCCATCGTTCCATACCAGGTCAGAAACAAAGGTGCGCGCCTCGGTGATCATGGCGTTGGCTGTTTCGCGCGTGAAATAGGGGAACTTGCGGCGGTCTTTGCTGGCTGTCGTCAACCGGTCGAATCGAAGCCACTGGCTGACAAATTCATCCAACGATTCGCGAGCCCGCGGGTCCGCGAGCATGCGCCGAACCTGCTTTTCAACGCCCGCTCGAGTGGCCAGCTCGCCACGTTCAGCAGCGGCGAAAAGCTCGGCATCGGGCATGGTGTCCCAAACCGAATACGAAAGGCGGCTGGCGGTGGCCCACGCCTTCAATTTCGGGTCGGATGCGCGGTTGATCCAAAAGAGGAAGTTCGGCGACTGCAGCATCGCCTCCACCACTAGCTGCGCGCCTTTCAGGAAATCCGGTTCTTGCGCCAGCATGGATTCGTAGCGCTGCTGCTCCGCGGGCGCGAGCGGCCGCCGGAATGCTTTCCTTCCGAACTCCCGCACAAACTGCTTGCCACACTCACGCGATGGCTTACAGGAAATCAGCCCATGCGTATCGCCACCGCGAAAGGCCGACCGCGCCACCTTCTCCGCGGCGTTGCTATAAGCTTCCTCGAGCAGCGGGGAAAGGCTCTGCCCACGGGACTGGTTCAAGAATCCGTTAACGAAGTCCTCGGGCGGAAAATTTGCCGCCGGTGCTGTCTGGTCGCCCAGTAAATCGCGCACCGTGTGGTTGTATTGGCTGTGTGTCAAGCGCCGCAGTTGCGCGTCATCGCCCGCCGCGCCCGCGCCCTCACTTTCCAGTTCCCGATACCTCAGAGCGACGGCGAGCTCAGCGCCCGATAATTGCGCCAGCTTCTGAATCCACGCTTTCAATACGGCCTCTTCCGGGCTGTTCTGCTTAATGCGCTCGCCGCCGGTATGCTGCATCCGCGCGGTCGGCTTGCGGAGTAAAAGCGACGCATCCGGATTTTGGCGGTCCACCAAGACGACCAGCGAATTTCCAAACGCGGCGATCTTTGCCGCATCCGCATCAGCCTCGGGAAAATGCAGACGAGTGGCCGAAGCCACGCCATCGGCGTTGTGGCAGGCGCGACAGTTGGCCTTCTCGAGAATCGGGAAAAGCGTGGTCTGGAAATCGCCGCTCTGCGCCCACAGCGCGCCGCCCGCCAAAACGAACACAATCATCCGATTCAACACGAAAGTCTCCATCGCGCCGTGGTGGGACGCAAATGTGGAGCCCTTCGAGACCGTAACCGAACCGCGACCGGCAGGGAGCGATACCACGAGTGCGTTAGTTCCGCGTTCGGTGGTAGCGCTTCTAAGGAACCCGCGCAAAACGGAGCACGGCGCGAGTCAGTTCCTGGTGCGTTTGGTGGCGCGCGCCGCGCGCTTTGCGCTTCCTGCCGGTCGCGGCTCAGTTTTTCATGCATGGGCACTTCCATCGATCCCGGCGGTTTTTTTCAGCCACACCGCTCGTCCTTGTAGAATAACAGGTGAATGCGCCATTTCATTGCGGCACTCCTCTTTTTTGCAGCCGCCGCCCAGGCAGCCACCGAACGCGAAGTCGCCGAGTGGGTGCTTCGCTGGGAAGGCAGTTTGATCCTGGAGGGGTCGAACACGCCCATCCGCGATGTCTTTCAATTGCCGGCCGGCGACTTCCACATCGCCTCCATCGATCTCTCCGCCACCGTCATGCACCCGGTCGAGCTCCGCAAACTCGAAGGTCTAACGCATCTGCGGCAGCTTTATCTGCCGGGCAAAATCTGGAACCCGGGCGGAGGCAACGAAGACAAAACGGGTGTGTTTGAAGCGCTCGCCTCGCTGACATCGGTGGAGCGCCTGGCCTTCAGCTGGCATTTCAATTCGAATATTCATGTCGGCGACAAAGACATCGACAAGCTCGCCCCCTGGTCCGGCCTAAAACAACTCCGCTGCGCGCAATGCGGCCTCGCCAAACCCAAGTTGTCGGTATTCTCCGAACTGCGCGATCTCGATCTCAGCGACAATCCATTTACCGATGAAGGCATGGCCTCGCTCGCCGGGCTTCGGAACTTGAAACATCTCATTTTGCGGAACACGCTGATCACCGACGACGGCCTCAAATATCTCGAGAATCTCACCGCTCTCGAAGAACTGGATCTGTCCGGGACTCGCATCACCGGCCGCGGCCTTGAGCATCTCCGTAACTTGAAATCGCTTCAGAGCTTGAATCTGCTGGGCGCGCAGGTGCCTGATGAATCCATGGACATCCTGGCCGGCATGAAATCGCTGGAGGTGCTGAATCTCTACCGGACGCTGGTGACGAACTCCGGCCTGGCCAGTCTGCAGGCTCTGAAAAACCTCACCGACGTGGATGTCCGCTACAGCCGTGTCACCACCAATGGTGTGGAAGCGCTACGCGCTGCGCTGCCCGCGGTCAAGGTCCGTTTCGATGGAGCCGATCTTTTGAAAACGCCACGCGAGGGGGCCGCGAAGCCCGCCGATTCCTCTCCTAAGGCCATTGCCAAGTGGGTTCGCCTGATGGGCGGAAGCGCTGAGTTGGTGGATGGCCACCTTACATCCATTAACCTGGCTTCCACCTCCTTGAGCGATGCGCAGCTCGCCTTTCTCGAAAATCTCCCGGACCTCCAAAAGCTTGAGCTCCAAGTAACGCAAGTCTCCGATCTGGGCCTCAACTCCGTCCAGCGGCTCACCGGTCTTCGCGAACTCAATCTCAGCAACACCACCGTCTCGTCAACGGGCCTCGGGAAGCTCGCGGCGTTAGGCCATCTCGAAACTCTTAAAGTCGCCGGGACGCTGGTAGACGGAGCGGGCCTGGCCCAGTTAAAAGGGCTAACGGAATTGCGCGATCTCGATCTCGCCGGCTCCCATGTCGCCGATCGCGGTCTTGAAAACATCGCCTTGCTCACCGGCCTGCGCACTCTGCGGCTCCGCTTTCTGGACATCACCGACGCTGGTTTAGGCGGCCTCGCGAAACTCGACAAACTTGAAAGCCTGGATCTCAGCAGCACCGAAATCACCGACGCCGGCCTAAAACAAATCGCCGCCCTCACCAATTTGCGCGAACTTTATTTGAACTACACCGGCATCGGCAATGTCGGCCTCGCGGCGTTGAAACCTTTGCAGCAACTCCAGCGCCTGGAACTCATTCACACGCACGCCAATGACGAGGGCATCGCTTCAGTAGCCGGCTTGCAGAACTTACGCATTGCCAAGCTCGACTACATGACGCTGGACGATCAGGCCATTGCGGTTCTCAAGGGTCTTCCCCGGCTGCGTGAGTTGAGCCTGGATAATACCGGCATCACCGATCAGGGCGCCCAAAGCTTGCGCTCTATGACTGAGCTGCGCTCGCTCAACATCTATCACACGCTGGTCACGGAGAACGCCATGCTTGCGCTCAAAACCGCTCTGCCCGAGTGTCAAATCATATTCGATCGCGATTCAGCTTTGCCCAACCGGAGAATCCGCCAATGAAAGTCCTATGGTTCGCCCTGCTCCTGTCGGCAGTTTCAGCCTGCGGCGAAACTGCATCAAGCGACGACACTCGATGGATCACGGAGCTCGGCGGCAGCGTGGCGCGCAACGCGCAAAGGCAGGTTACAGGTGTAAATCTGCGCGGGACCTGGGTCACCGATACCGACCTGCGCCGCTTGAATCGCTATCCCGCTTTGAGGGTGCTGGATCTTTCCCTCACCCGCATCACCGATGGCGGCATGCAAGAGATCAAGAACCTGCGCGGCATTACGGATTTCAATCTCTATTTCGCCGAGTACGTCACCGATGAGGGTGTGGCCGCCATCAAAGATTGGAAAAATCTCAAGCGCCTCAACCTGCACGGCACCAAGGCGGGCGACACCGCGCTAGAACATATTGCCGGACTCACCTTACTCGAATGGCTGGATGTCGGCGCCACATTAATGACCGACGTCGGCCTGGAACGCCTCACCAGCCTGACGAATCTCAGGTCATTGACCATGGGCGGCAACGAACTGGGCGACGCCGGAATGCAAGCGCTCCGCCAGATGCCGAATTTAACTTACCTCGATCTGAGCGGCCGCCAGGGCAACGGCAAAAACGTCTGGAGCATCGCGATGTCCAACACCGGACTGCAAGCCGTTCTCACGCTCAAGAACCTACGCGAGCTGCGCTTCGCTTGCGTAACGACGTCGGTGGGAATCGAAGGCTCGAAGCTGGGCGAAGTAAGTACCCTCAGCGTCACCGAGAAATGGTTGGAGCAACTCCAATCGCTGACCAGCCTCGAGCGGCTGAAACTGCAAGGCTGCGGACGTATCAATGACGAAGCCGTCGGGGCCCTGATCGCCATGCCGTCCCTTCGCGAGGTGGACCTGAAAGGTACCGCCGTCACGGAAAAAGGCGCGGAAATGCTGCGCGCCGCCAAA
>Ga0116125_1000569_pt1 | contig 17062 bp, 8 predicted proteins | sample June2015DPH_16_1_2_FD_89729 | JGI IMG/M metagenome (GOLD analysis project Ga0116125, IMG submission 89729) | Peatland microbial communities from SPRUCE experiment site at the Marcell Experimental Forest, Minnesota, USA - June2015DPH_16_10 | ecosystem: Environmental > Terrestrial > Soil > Wetlands...
CCCTATCCCGGCGGCCGATCCAGGTTCGGTTGTGCGCTTTCTGAATGAGCGGCAGAATCTGACTCAATGCGACCTGATTCCCCCAGTCTGATTCGGAGAGCGATGTTTCGATGTTCCCCACAGGGAAACGGAATCTCACCCCAGGACAAGTGCGAAAACTCAGCAGCCGGTTTAAACTTCCGGCTGATGTTTTCATCTCCAAGGCGGGCGCGGACCGACTCGCGCCGCGGGCGGAAGCTGACCTAAAGCGCAGGCCTCATTTTGAAATTTTGAAAGGCTTAACGGCACGTCTGAACGTCCTGCCCTTCCCGAACCGACTGGAACGCTTCCGCGCGAGACGCGCTGCCGGTGGCTGCGGAGAGCGGTTGCACGGGAGGAAAAACATCCGGCAGCCGTGGCGCTGCGGCAGACACGTCCTTAGCAAAGTCTTGGCCTAGAAACGCCGCTACGGTCGCGGCAATCTGCGCCTGCGTCACCGGTGAGATGTTGGTGCGTTCACCCAGCGCCGGAGTATCGGGGCCAAGGACCGCGATCCAGATATTTTCCGAGCCCTTCTGATCTACGCCGTGCTCCTTCCATTCCGCCGGACCGCTGCCGCGCCCGTGGTCGGTGGTGATGATGAAAGTGGTCTGGCCGCGGTACTCCGGTATCGACTGCATGGTGTTCCAGAGTTCTTCCGTGAAGCGATCGAATTGATGCGCGCTCTCGAGCACGAGGTCATAACGGCCGGAGTGGGCCCAGTTATCGGTTTCTCCGTAGCCCACGAATAGGACGCGCGGGTGACTTTTCTGGACATACTCGAGCAGCGGAATCTGCAGGAAAGAATCGTAGACATCGTCGTCGTCGAGGCGTGTAGTCGTGCGATACAGGCGGTTCAACAATTCCTGGGTGGGAGTGAGCTGCCCTTTCTCCGGAAGATCCCAACCGGCCTGCATTACGAGCTGGCTGCGTTTCTCGTTGAAGATGTCGGCGAAGACATTCCACGTACCATGGACCGCAACTTTGCCCTGAAACTCCGGCAGGCGATTCAGCCACTCGAAGACGGTGAGATTGGGATTGATACCGAATTCGTTGCTGTCGATGCGCGGGTCGGGATGCCCGCTGAGCATCTCGTTGTAGCCGGGGTAGGAAAACGCGAGGCCGTTGGTGACGTGGGCTACGCTGCCCTTGGTCTGGTTGCCGAAGATTTGCCCCTGCTGGGCGACGACTCCCCAGAGAAACGGAAAAAGAGCGCGGCGGCGTTCCGCGACATCGTCGCGCCAGTAATCGCGGCGCAGGCGATTGACGTCGTCCCAGATGCCGCCATCTTTTTCGTTGAGCAAAGTGGGGTCGGCGCCGGAGAAGATTTCCTGCCAGCGCAGCCCGTCGCTCACGATCAGGACGACGTTGCGGGTTTTGAGGGGAGGAAACGATTGTTGTGCCGAGCTTCGTGGAGCAGAGATCAGGCCCAACCCCAACGCGGTTGCAAAAGCTAGGAGTACGCGATTTCTTTGCATTATTTGTGACTGGTTTCGCCCACGACGGCTTTTGTTTGAGGTTGCAACTTGCAACTCAAAGTTTGGCGCTCTTTCGCAGTGAGTTAAAAGCTATAGCACAATTTTACGCGCAAGACCCGCGAAACCGCGGAGCAACTGGGCAAAATGTCTTCGAGCGGTTAAATAGCTCTTGGGATCCTGACTTACGGTTGGCGCAGATTACAGCTCGAGCTTCTAGTTCACGGTTTCGGAAACTGCAGCCGAGACGCTGGCGTTGTCGTTGTTATCGCCCGAGTAAGTCGCGGTGATGGTTCTCGGACCCGCGGACTTGAAAGTGACTGAGCAGACTCCGGCGCCTGCGGCCAGGTTTGCGGCACAACTTCCGCCCGTACTCGCGTTCAGTGTGACCCGTCCGGTCGGAATGCCGTAACCGGAGGCAGGCGCCACGCTGAATTGAAACGCCACCGGCTGTCCCACCGTGGATGGATTAGGACTGTAGCTGGTGATTGTCGTGGTGCTGCCGGTCTTATTTACGGTGAGAGTTACTGTGACGGTCGGGGTGGTGTAGTCCTGGGTCAGAGTGGGCGTTAAGGTCGCGGAGAGAGTCCGGCTGCCAACGGCGAGCACGGCGCCGGTGGATGGGCTATAGACGAATGTTCCGGCGGCGTTGGCGGTCGCGTTCAGTTGAGTCGCAGTCAGCGCTGCCCCGTAGGAGATTGGCGCGGGCATCGCCCAGGTGATCGTTGGCACTAATTTCTTCGCCGTGGTGGTTTGCGTGGCCGTGACCGAGAGATAGTTCGTTGTCGCAGCCCATCTGGCGGTAAGCATACAGGTCCCGGTGCCACTGCTCATGCTGACGGTGGTGCCGGCGACGGAGCAGGCCCCGCTGGCCTTAATCGTGGGTGTGGCGCCCGAATTCGTGGTCGCAACCACGGCGAAACTAGACTGGTATACGGCGCTGGAGGGAGCGCCGGTGAAGGTGACCGTGGGCGCAGCTTCGGTCGCGGTCGTGGATTGCTTCACCGCCGCTGCCGCCAGATAATTGCCATTGCCAATCTGCGTTGCCGTGACCGTACAGGTTCCGGTGCCGCTGGTCATGGTGAAGGTCACGCCCGCATGGTTGCAAACTCCAGAGCTGCCGTAAGAGACCGGCAACCCTGAACTGGCGGTGGCCGCAACCGTGAAGCTGCTGTTGTAGGCTGCCGAGGCCGGGGCGCTCTGGGTGAATGTGATGACTTGCGTCGCCGGAGTGATCTGCAGTGAAACCCCGGCGGTGGATGCCAGATAGTCGGTGCCATCAGCCGGAGTGAAACTCACCGCCAGAGTCTGGCTGCCGGCGTTCAGCACCGTCCCCGCCGGAGGCGAGTAGGCAAAGCTGCCGGGTACGTTCGCCGTCGCATTCAACTGCAATCCGCTGAGCGGGGTGCCGTAGGGGATCGCGGCCGGGGGCGCCCATGTGATGTGAGTTGCGGCCGGATTCACAACGAGGGTCACGCTGCCCGTAGAGGAATTATAGTCGGCGCTGTCGTTCGGAGTGAAGCTGACCGAGAGCGCCTGGTTTCCCGCACTCAACAGTGCCCCAAACCCGGGCGAGTAGACAAAGCTGCCAGGCACATTCGCGGTGGCGTTCAGTTGGGTCGCGCTCAACGCCGTGCCATAGGCGATGGGGGACGGTGCCGGCCAGGTGACGGTGGTTGCAGCCGGGCTCACCGAGACGGTTTGCGCGATTGGAGTAGCCGCGGCGTATCCGCCATTCCCGCCCTGGGTTGCCTGAATGGTGAGCGGTCCGGCGCCCGTGATCGTCAGCAGATTTCCGCTGACCGTCGCCGAACCGGCGATTACGTTGTAAGTCACTGGCAGGCCCGAGCTGGCGGTCGCGTTCAATGCAACCGGCGCTCCGCCGTAGACCTGCGGCAGTATGAGTGGGAAGGTTATAGTTTGGGTCGAGAGCAGGCCGCTTCCCGAGAGCCGAACTGTATGCACGCTGGCAGGATGGTTCAGCGAGTTATCGTTGAGAGTGAGCGTACCGGGCAAAACGCCGGCGCTGCCCGGGGCGAACACAACCGCAACCTGGCACTGGCCTGCGGATGCCACCTGGCTATGCGAGGCGCAATCCGTGTCGCCGGAAGCAACCTGAGCGAAGTTTGTGGCCAGCGCGAGATTCGAAATCGTCAACGGTTGATTACCGGCGTCGGAAACCGTAACTGTCTGGGCTGCACTTGTCGATCCCACGCTGGTGTTGCCGAAAATGAGCGGCGCGCTCTGCGTCCGATTCAATTGGTAAACGGCGTTGGTGTCCGACACGTATAAGTTTCCCGCTGCATCCAGGGCAATGCCCTGCGGATTACTCAGGCCGGCGATGGCCAGGCTCGACTGCACCGCGCCTCCGCCAGCCAGGCGCACGATCCGTGCGTTGCCCGAATCGGCGACGTAAACCGCTCCGGAAGCGTCGACCGCCACTCCGCTCGGATTGTTGAAGCCGCTGCCCATCGGGACCGGTGTTCGCCCTCCCGCCGGAAACTCGACTACCTGGTTGTTGCCCGCGACATAAAAATTTCCTGCCGAATCGATTGCGAGCCCCTGGGGACCAGTCCGGCCGGAGAGCATGATCGTCGGCGCTCCGCCGCCTGCAGGGAGTTCAAGCACATCGCCGGCGCCGACGTCGGCTATGTAAAGGTCTCCACTGCCATCCGTCGCCAGCGCACCGGGGGAAGCCAGTCCGGTGATTTTAAGAGCTGACATATCCGCAGGGTTTAAAGTCCCTTGTTCGTCGGGGACCATGACCACGCGAGCGTTCCCGGTGTCGGAGATGTACAGATCTCCCGCTCCATCCAACGCGATGGCGGTCGGATTGTTCAGGCCGGAGGCGATCAGCGTGTTCGGTGCAAAGCTGGCCGCCGCCAGTTCGATCACTTGGCTATTGGCATAATCCAGCACATACACGTTTCCAGTACCATCGATCGCCGCGCCGGCGGCCTGCCCGTTATTCGCCAGAGCGGCAATCGTGGACTGCGCGCCGGGATCGAAAGTCACCGCGCTGGATTGTCCCACTCCGTTTAAGTACCAGGTGGTAAGCGGCAGGCTGCTGCCCTGCGCAAAGAGCATCACGCCGCCGGAGCGGAGTCCCGGCGCCGAGGGCGTGAAACCCACATTCACCACGCAGCTCTGGCCGGCGGTGTACGTCCCTCCGGCGATGCAAGTGCTGCCGCCGCCGTCGGTGTAATCCAGATTTGCCGCGCCCGCCGTGAGTATGTTGACCGCCGACAAAGTCGTGTCCGCGGCAAAGCTATAGCTCAGGGCTTGGACGGGCGCTGCCGTGCCCACATTCACGGATCCGAAACTTCCCGCCGAATTCAGCAACGTCACGACGATCGCCGTCGAGGTTGAGCCACCATAGTTCACGTCCCCGGAATAAATTGCCGTGATGCTGTTCGCGCCCGGGGCGAGCTGTGATCCGCTGAGAGTGACCGTTGCGCTCGAATCCGTTGCGTCGATGGCGGAAACCGTAGCCGTGCCCAACAGAATGGCACCGGACATGAAATTCACGGTCTGCGTGGGCGCGGTGCCGCTCCCGGTCACCGATACCGTGGCCGTAAGTGTGGTCGTCTGATTCGGAGCGAGATTGCTCTGCTGCGACGTAATCGCGGCCGCGCTCGCTGCCTGTTGCAAGGTCAGGACTCCAGGCACGAACGAAGAGAAGCCGTAATTCGCCGCCGCCAGCGAGCCTTGTGAGATGACCACTGGATACGCGCCAGGCGCGGAGGTAGAGGACGCCGCCGTTCCCTCGCTGGGCATGCCGCTGGTGGCCGAGCTTTGCGTATCTCCATTTACGAAGCCGCTGATGGTGTAGGTTAACGGAGGCAGCGGCTGGCCGTAGGTGCCGTACGCACTGCCGGCAGCTACCGTCAGTCCCAATGGATTCACCTGCAGCGTGGTGCCGCCGCTTGACGACTTATAGTCGGTGCTGTCCGCCGGAGTAAAGCTTACCGATAGAGCCTGGCTTCCGGCGCCCAACAGAGTTCCGGCCGGAGGCGAATACACAAAAGCTCCCGCGCTCACCGGAGTGGCGGTTGCGTCCAGTTGAGCGGAGCCCAATGTCGTGCCGTATGTGATTGCCGCTGGATTGGGCCACACCACCGCGGTCGGTGTGGCATTCACCTGCAGCGCGACCGTGGCCTTGGCTGCGGTGTAATCGCTGCCGTCGTTCGGAGTGAACAAAACCGACAGAGTCTGGCTTCCGGTGGTGAGAACAGTACCCGCCGGCGGCGAGTAGGCGAAGCTGCCGGGCACGTTGGCGGTGGCATTCAGTTGCGTGCCGCTGAGCGCTGTTCCATAGGGTATCGGAGCGGGCGCAGGCCAGCTTATTACCGGAGCAGAACGGTTGGACTTGCATTGCGCCACCATATCCGCCACCGTCGCGGTAACCGCGTTTACGCCTTGCGGAGTCACCGAAGTGTCCGTCCCCTCCGGCCCAGTACAGCCCGTGAGCGAGGTCAAAGCCCACGGCGTTGCCACCTGCTGTAGAAACAGATAAGACTGCGCTGCCGAGGGGTTCAAACCGTTGTTGCACACCCACGCGGACATACTGGTCCGGGGAAAACTTAGCGTTGCCCCCGGTTGCACGATGCTCTGGGCGGCTTCACTCGCCAGATCTGACGGGGTCGAGCCTCCCGCGGGCAGGCACCGCGTGTTGGTCCAAGTGCTAACGTTACTGGCTTCGAGGTTGTACCAGGGGTTGTCGACGAAAGGAACGCCATTGGTTGGGGTGACAGTCACCGGCGCCGCATACGGAACCTGGCATCCTTGCTTAATATCGGAAAACACCGGGCCGACCGTCAGTTCTACGTTATCGAAGTCAACCCCATACCAGGACATGGCGTATGCCACGGCCGCAGAACCGGCGGAGCTGCCGTGAGCGCAGTACGCTCCCGTGCTCTGCGAACGAAAATAACTCAGCATGGTCGCGGGGCGGCAGGCGCCGGTCAGGACGCTTCCGCCTTCCCAGTCCTGGTTGAATATGACCTGTACGAAGTTGAATCCGGCCTTGATGTAGGACGATGAGAAGTTCTCCTCTCCGGCGGTCCTGGTATCGCCGCTGCCGTCTACGAAAACGATGGTGCCGGCGGTCCCCGGGCCGCTTTCGCCCCAAATGGCGCCAACGTCAGGCATGTTGGGGCATGAAACCGTTGCGGAATAGCACTTGGCGCCGGCGGCAAAGCCCGAACCGCAGCTGATCGAGCTAACGTTTGAAACTTGACCAAGCGGAAGCTGGGCGGATGCGGCACTAGCCACAGCGAGAAAAGGAACGATCAAGAGCCTCTTCAACTCCGGACGCCTCCTGGTTTACCGGCGATCTAAGACAGCAGGCGACCTAAAACCACAAAAGAGGTTCACAGAGCATTCCCTTCGCGACGATATAAAACTGACGGTCGTGGCTCGACCGAGGGAGCCATCAATGTTTCGTAGCGCTTCCAACTGCCCCCCCGCCCTAGACCTTCTGGCTTACCCTTGTTCTCGTTCGACTCTCTGGGCTGGATTGCTAAGAGCAATGTTTGCCGTCGTTTTGCTCCTGTCGGTATTGACCACCGGGGGTGTTCGCGGCACTTATTAGGAGGAAGAAAATTCAGCCTCGCTCACGCCCCGCTTATCAGTAACAATAAGTACGCCACTTTTCGCCAGGTCGTCAAGAAAAAACCGCAGGAAGGAACATCGTAATTCAGTGACCGTTCAACTTCGGACCAATGCAGTCTATACGAGTTTCCTGTAGTCACCCCGGAGGGGCGATCGTTTTGCGATCCGAATCGCTCAGCATAATTTTGGGGGCAATCAGACAGATCCGAGCGGCCTCGGGAGACAGGCATGTCAAGGGAAAACAATAATGATAGGTAATCTTGTAAGTCCCCTGCGTAGCGACTTGAATCTGGTGGCGGCGGTTGGACTCGAACCAACGACCTACGGATTATGAGACCGTCGCTCTAGCCACCTGAGCTACGCCGCCACATTTTGTTCTTTTGTTCAGGAACTTGCTGCAATCCCGAGATCTACACCCGGCTTCCTGCAACTGCGTTGCGTTGCTCTCTGGGAAGGCAACATGGAGCATCTGCAGCGCAACCATATCACCAGGCATGGGGATGGTTCTAGGCCCTGATAAAGCAAATAAATTGTAAATGGTGGATCGAGTGAGCGCAATGATCGGCTAGCGGTTCAGTTTGAAAACAGAAACTTTACTTTGTGTTCCGGGAACACTCCCTGTCGGACTTGCATGTGAACTCGATCTCAAAGGGCGGGTTACTTTTCCGCGATCGGTGGCCGGCTTCCATTTTTCGAAATGCCACGATCGGGCGGGGCTAACGGAACCGCCCAAGAGCTTGCGCTCCCTGAAATTCTGGCGGTGAGTTTATTGTTCGGCCCTACGTCCCTAGCTTTGCCTAACCCTAGCAAGTTACAGAAAACGGAAGGCGAACCCGAGCTAGCTACCTGTAACTTACCGTGACATACTTGTAAACTTTCCCGACCTCGGCATACCCCTGATACAGCGCTTGGCGAGCTGACGGTCATTGCCCCCTGTCTCGACCTCACTCGGCCACTTTGCGAATTCGTTTCCTCAGTGGAGAAACTCTACGCCCAAAAAACCGATCAGAGTGCTCATCGTGGATGACCATGTGGTCGTGCGCGCAGGCTTTGGCAGTGTGCTACGCGGCGAAGCAGGCTTCACGGTGACGGGGTCGGTAGGCAGTGGCGAGGAGGCCTTGGTTTCACTGGCGCATTGCCCGGTCGAGGTCCTATTGCTGGACCTGCACATGCCCGGCATGAGCGGCATCGAGACACTAGTGGCCATGCGGAAGCTTACGAATCCGCCCAAGACGATCGTGCTCTCTAGCTTCGAACCTGATGAAGAGATTCTTACGGCGATTGAGACCGGGGCTCAGGGGTATCTCCGCAAAGACACCTCCACAAGCGAGATCGTCGAAGCCATTTATGCCGTGCATGCCGGCGGCAGCCACTTGCCATCCTGGGTGACGACGCGTATATCCCAACGCCGGCCCCGCTCGCGCCTCAGTCCGCGCGAAGTCGAGATTCTGGAAATGGTCGCCAAGGGACTTACTAATAAGGATATCGGGCGCGTAATCGGAGTCAGCCCCTTCACCGTGCGGAACCATGTGCGGCACATCATGGTGAAGCTGGAGGCGGGCGACCGCACCGAGGCCGCGACGGTCGCCATTCAGGAAGGAATTCTTACCCCGCATCATTCCTCCCATGACGGCGGAGACAACGACAGATGCACCGCGGGACAACCGGCAATTCCACTTCCGTGGATGCATGCCAAGTCTGGGCCTCGTGGCCTCGCGCGGAATACTTTCGGCGATTGAAAGTTGACCCGACCCCCGTTTCGGTGAACTCTTACCTCTGGTCTCTGGCCCGCGCTCGGGCTGCGATAAAATAGGCGTCTCTCATGGCTGATTCGAAGGACCGCCGCGAGTTTCTGAAGTCTCTCAGCCGAAGCGCTCTCGTCTTGAGCTTTGCCGATGTTTTAAGCCTAGCGGAGCCAACGTGGGCAAAACCTGTCAGCGCGCCGCAGCAAGTTGGTTCCGAGCCCTCTTACAACAACAGCCCCAGGCCGATGGCTCCGGGGCCGACCTCTCCCGTGATGAATACACCGCTTGGAGTCAGCTTCGTCGATGTGGCGACGGAATCCGGACTTAACGCGAAAACCATTTACGGCGCCGAGAACAAAAATAAATATCTTCTCGAAACTACAGGTTGCGGCGTGGCCTTTTACGATTACGATCAAGACGACTGGCTCGACATTTTTCTGGTGAACGGCTGGCGGCTTGAAGAGTTTCCCCATGGCGATGGTCCCACCTGCCATCTTTTCAAAAATAACCGCGATGGCACTTTTACTGACGTCACTCAGCGGGCTGGCCTGGCCCGCCGCGGTTGGGGACAAGCTTGTTGCGTGGGAGACTATGACAACGACGGTCACGACGACTTATTCGTGACTTACTACGGGCAGAATTCGTTATTCCATAATAATGGAGACGGTACCTTTACCGACGTTACGGTAAGAGCAGGGTTAACCCAAAACCGGACGCGCTGGAACTCGGGCTGCGCCTTTCTTGACTACGACCGCGACGGACACCTCGATCTGTTTGTGGCGAACTACATCGATCTCGATTTGAAGACGGCGCCGCTTCCGGAGTCGGGTCCTTGTACTTACAAAGGCATACTCGTAGCCTGCGGTCCTCCGGGCCTTCCCGGCGGAAGGAACATTCTTTACCGCAACAACGGTAATGGAGTTTTCAGCGATGTGTCAGAGAAAGCCGGAATCTGGAACACCGACGGCCAGTATGGCCTGGGAGTGTGCGTAGCCGATCTGGATAACGATGGCTGGCCTGACATCTATGTGGCCAACGATTCCAATGTATCGACTCTCTATCGAAATCAAAAAGATGGAACCTTTTTGGATGTGGCTATCGAAGCCGGTGCAGGTCTCTCACCCGATGGAAAGCCGCAAGCGGGCATGGGAGTTTCGATCGGAGACTACAATCACGACGGCAATCTCGATATAGTGAAAACGAATTTTGCGGGCGATACCGCTTCTCTCTATAAGAATTTGGGCAATGGAAGTTTCGATGACCAGACCTATCAATCTGGCCTCGGTCTCAACACGCGATATTTAATGTGGGGCGTCGGCTTCTTCGACATGGATAACGATGGCTGGCTGGACATTTTGATTGCGAATGGGCACGTCTATCCGGAGGTCAATAGTTCGAAGACGGAAGCTCCGTATGCCCAGCCTAAGTATCTCTATCGCAATTTGCGCGACGGCCGTTTTGAAGACGTAACTGCGAAGGGCGGACCTGGAATTACGGCTCCGGTGGCCGCGCGTGGCTGCTCCTTCGGAGATTACGACAACGATGGCGATCTCGATGTTGTGGTGAATTGCGTTAATTCCTTGCCCCAACTCCTCCGCTGCGACTCCCAACTGAAACGAAACTGGATCAAGATTAAGACCGTCGGAGTAAAGTCCAATCGCACGGGCATCGGCGCTCGTGTGCGAGTCGTAGCCAAGCCTGCTTTGCCCTCAGCGCCGATGGTGCAAGTAGATGAAGTCCGCAGCGGCAGCGGTTATTACTCGCAAAATGACCTGCGATTACACTTCGGTTTGGATCAGGCTACAGTCGTCGACCTTCTCGAAGTTCGTTGGCCTTCTGGGCAGTTGGATGTCTTCAGGAATCTGGCGGTCAACCGCATGTATGTTTTACAGGAAGGCAACAAACAACCTGCAGTAAGAGAACTCCCAACCTTCAGCAAGTCTAGGCCTTGATAAAACTAGAGAGGGTCTCACCAAAAGTAAGTTGCAATAACCCGAGGAGGCCCTGCCACGAAGTTAGTGACCGTGGTCTGCAGGACGACTTGCAGATTTTTTTTCTGCCAGTCCGCCGGAGCGTGCCGAAAGGCTTCTTCCAGATAATCGTGCCGGGAGATGAATTCGCCGGCGGCCTGCGTTCCAGCCGCGCCCAATCCGGCAGCCGCGATCAGAACTTGGCCCGTCTTCGCATCCAGCAACCGAGTGACAACCGCAAAGTCTTCCAGAATCTCTCCGTGTGGCCCCACCCCTCGGGAGCGAACCAGCCCCGCAGATCCTTGTTCCTGAATCTTAAGGTTGCCGTCCTGTTCGACAAACGCAAAGCGAAGGTTGGAAGTCATTTGTAGCGTCCACGGATTATTGAACGCGCCGACCATCACCGCGGGCGAATTGCGCAGGTCTTCGAAGGAGTAGTTTGAGCCAATGCGAACTTGACTCGGCTTATTAATGTGATCGAAGAGGGCCGAAAGTCTGGCCGCAAGGTAGACATCTCCTACCGCCACACCGTATTCGTGATAAAGGAGTAAGTCTCCCCACACCAGCTTTTCCTTCGGATCCAATGGAAGTGGCTGATCGTATCTTTCCACTTCGGTTTGGAATGTGCCCGGGTGAGTTCGTGAGTATCTTTGATAAAGATCGAGCGACGGACGGTAGAACACCGGTTTAGCCAGACAGATTAGGACTGGCTGGGAGGTGGCGAAGACCGGAGACCAGAATTGCTCCAATGAGGACTGCTTGGGCGTTCGGATAGGAGATTTTTCTGCCAAGCCTGCGAGAAGTAAAAGTACGGCCGCGACCGCGGCAAACGTTTGCCAGGAGAATCTGCGATTCCTCCCGCGCGAACCATCCGTCTTGATGTCCAAGGCCGGCGCCGTTTCCCAACGAAATTCTGGAGCGTATGAACCATGGGGCAGTTCGATTCGAACCGGCGAGGGAGCGGATGCAGAATAATAGTATTGTTCGAGCCTTCTGCGAACCTCTCCTGCTTGCACCCGAACGACCGAGTCGTCGGATGTCGCATAGTCCGCCTTGCGGCGAAATATCTCGATACCGATCATTCGCTCTTTAAGAAATTCGTCGCGGCCTTCCAGCTTATGTTGAACCACATAGGCGAGGAATTGCTTGCCTCGCGCACTGTTCCGGAAGGGATGGCTGTCAAGGATATTGCGGAGTTCCCTCAGGATCGCCGCTTTCTCGGCGTCGCTGAATGCGGTGATTCGGTGCGAACCTGTAATGAGCGGTTCCGCAATCGTAGCCATGGCCCGTACCTCCCGGTGTTACCGCGGCCGCCTCATCTCGTATCGCGTGTTGAAGCCGCGCTGTGAGACTACTTGTCCAGCCGGGGTGGACGTTACCGCCAAGTGAAAAGTATTGTCAAGAAATGTTTTCCCATAGAGCCCAAGGCGGAGCCGAAAAGCGTCAACCATCTGGTGAGGTTTCAACGACTTGCAGGAGTATCGCGGGTAACAATCCCCGGGGGGCATGGGGCCCTCTGCATTTTGCTTTGTAAAACGTTTAGGGCGCCCACGCAAGCACGGTTACGATCACGGGCAAGCGACGTTTCGCAATGGGGAACGCCGCTCGGTTCGGCGGCTCACGGAAGATGTATCCCTAGTCTACTCTCGGCGTAGGTTGATCATGGTGCTTGCACTGAAACCTGTTTACCTTCGTAGTTCACGATCTTGTCGGGTCTGGCTTCGACCGCTTCGCCCACGCCGTGGCCGGCAGACACCCAAACTATCTTGAATACGATTTGCCTGGGCATGCTCGCATATTGGCCTTGGCGCTCTCCAATCGTGAGGGTCTTGTCGGCCTCTGACCATTTGAGGGGAATAAGTGTGTGCGCGCCCTTCTCGTAGTTGTAGCTGTCGCCCTCATCTTGATACACGTCGAACTTACCGTCGGCGCCCCGGAAAATTCGCAGCTCAATCGGTCCCTCCGGTTTCTCGTCCGCATATTCAATCTCAGGGCCCAGGGGAACGATAGAGCCTGCGCGCACCAATAGAGGAATACGGTCGATCGGAGCCTCTGCGTCTATCTCCTGAGATCCCTTGAAGGTTGCGCCAGACCAGAAGTCGTACCAGATCGGGGACTCCGGCAGATAAACCTCGCGGTGCGTAGCATTTTGCTCAAGCACCGGACTCACTAAGAGCGCAGGCCCAAACATAAATTGATCCCCGATGTTCCAAGTCTTTGGGTCGGCACGCCAATCCATCACAAGGGGCCTTTGGATGGTGTAGTCCTGATCGCTTACCTTCCATGCGAGAGAGTATAGGTAGGGCACGAGGCGATAGCGCAGCTTGTCATACTTGAGAAGGATCGGCTCCACTTTTGCATAGGTCCACATCTCATTATGCGCGCGGTGACCGTGAGTGCGGAAGATTGGACAAAACGTACCGAACTCGAACCAGCGCGTATAGAGTTCTTCGTAGGCGGGGTCATCCGGCGGGCGATCAAAGGGCTGATGGTAACCTCCGATGTCGGTCGTCCAGTAAGGAAATCCAGAGAGGGCGAAGTTAAGACCGGCTGGCACCTGATGGCTTAGCGCCCAGTAAGTGCTATACACATCGCCGGACCAGATGGTTGCGCCTACGCGCTGCTGGCCGAGAAAAGCCGAGCGCGTCAGCAGGAAAACTCGCTTCTGATCGGTTCTCGCCCGCCAATGCTCCTGCACTCCAGCGGTGTGCATGAAGGGAAAGATATTGGTAAAGCGAGCGCCATTGCCGATGGCAAGAGTTTTGTCGCGGAGACTCGCGTCTCCGGAATGCGGCCAGTATTCCTCCGGCTCCGAACTGTCCAGCCAGAAGGCATCCCAACCTTGCAAAAACAGTTTTCCCGGCAGATCCTCCCAGAAAACGTCGCGTCCCTTCGGATTCGTAGGGTCGTAAATGTGAGCATTGGGTACGTCCAGGTGCTTCGCCGTGACTTCCTGAAAAGTCTGCGATTGCGCATCGAGCAAGGCCCAAACAGAGATCATCGCGTGCACATGCTCATCGTGCAAAGTCTTCAATTCCGCGGGAACATCCGTATAGTTGGCATTAAAGATGGGGTCGCCTTCCGTCTTCCACCAATACCAATCCTGCACGATGGCATCGAGTGGAATGCGCTCTTGACGGTAGCGATGCGCTACCTCGAGTATCTCGTCCTGCGACATGTACCGGTCTTTGGATTGGAAAAAACCGTAAGCCCACTTCGGCAGCATCGGCGTATGGCCGGTCAGATTCCGGTAGCCGTGGATGATCTGATCCATCTCCGGCCCATAGATGAAGTAGTAATCGACCGCGTCGCCAGCTATCGAGCGAAATTGAAACTCCAGTGGAAAACGATTATCCGCATAACTAAAGGACGCCGAGTTCCACATTAGAGCGTAGCCTTTACTCGATACCAATAATGGAATCGCGACGTCGGTGTTGTTCTGCGCAAGCTCCACGGTACTGCCACGGTAGTTAAACATTCCGCTCTGATGTTGCCCCAGACCATAGAACGCCTCAGTAGCCTCCGGCCGAAAACGATCGGTAACCTGCCAAGTGCTCTCGCCATTCACTTGGACTGGCTCATAAGTGCGAGCCACGGCGTTGCCTTCACGCAGCAGGCTCTCTTCGTTCAACGTGGTATATCGCAAGGCACCGCGTTTAAGGGAAAACTCCACTTTGAGAGCAGCGGTGGTCAATACATCGGCATCGGTAGCCTCTGAGAACTGGAAGCTTGCACCTGGGCAAGATTGCTTGGGATCGAGCATCCAAGGCGTCGCGTCTTGCAGCGAGTCGAGCGGCTTGGGGCTGGCTACAACGTGAATGACAGAATCGCCACACACTGAAACGCTCAGAGTCTCGTCGCCGATCTTCGCCACCATGCCGTCTTTGGTCTTAGAGACGGTTACGGGAGGCATCGGCGGATATTTTTCTGGAGCCTGAGCCGAAGAATGGACTGTCAGCGCTATTAAGGAGAGCAACAGTGATAAGAAGGAGCACTTATGCAAAGAGTATGCCCGAAAAGGTAGCGTAACAGCTTTAGTTGCATTCATCGGAGTAGAGTCGAGGCGCCGGGGATCGGAACAAACCCGGATGGAGCTCGCGCACCATCCGGGCAGGGGGCATCAGAACAGAATCTTGAGCGCGAATTCCAGTTGTCTTGGAGCATTGCCCAGCGCCATGCCGGTGATGACGCCAGCATTTTGACCGCCGATGCCGGTGCAATCGATGCAGGTGTTGCCCGGGTTGCCGGGGTTGATGACGTTGAAGAAGTTGAACGCATCCATGCGGAACTGAGCCCGTATGTTTTCGCGGATCGGAATGTTTTTCAATATCGACAAATCGGTATTGAAAAAGCTCGGTCCGGTGAACGCATTGACCGGCGACGTGCCGTAGGTGTCAAGGGCCGGACGCGAAAATGCGCTGCCGAATCCAGGCGGAATGAAGTACGTGCGCGTGTGCGTGGCCCCGTCGTATCCAGTCAGATTGAGCGGAAAGCTTCCACTGCCCCGGTCAGGCCTGCACATTGCATTCCCAGAGGATGGAACGTCGCTGCCGCACTCCGCATAGCTTGCGGTGAACGGCAAACCGCTGGCCCAGCTCACATTGGGGCTTAGTTCCCAGCCGCCGATGAGGTAGTTTTCCCAGGTAGGCGCGTTACTCGCAAATCTCCCCTGCTTGCCAAAGGGCAGATCGTAGTTACCGAAGAGGGTGAGTTGATTGTCGCGCAGGTCGTCATAGCGGCCCCAGTTGAAGCGCTTCTCTACATCTTCGCCGTGATAGTCGTAGGCTTTCTGATAGTTGTAATTGGCGGTAAGTTGCAACCCGTGCGAAAAGCGCTTGTCGAAAGAAATCTGCAGCGCATTGTAATGAGTGTCGAAGCCATTGTGATAGTAGAGGTAGCCTTGCGGCTGCTGGTTCGCAAAGGCCGCGTAATAGGGCTTCAGTAAATTCGTATTGTTCGTTTGAGTGGTCGAGTTAGCTGGTGCGTTTGGGTTATAGCAAAGTCCCGCAAAGCATGGTATCGGCGAGTTCGGATTCGTCTCTTGGCCGTCGCCGGAAAACGTGTGGGTTCCTTTATTTCCTACGTAAGCAATCGTCAAACTGGCTGAATTCGTAAGCTGGCGTTGCACCGCAATATTCCAGGCGTCGATCGTGGGGAATCGATTGGGATCATCGCGGATTCTCACGGTGTCGTTGGTGGGGAACGGAATCAGGCCATTCGAGGGAATCGCGGGAAAGGTAAAGGGCATTGGGCCAGCGGCAAGATTGAAAGCCGCGGTGTCCAGGCCATTATTGGTTAAGTTTTGGCTGGCGAGCACCGGCAAGTTCTGCGTGAGCACGTGTCCGAAGATGCTGCCGAATACTCCGAGATCATAGTCTCGTCCGTAGCCGGCCCGAATCACCGTTTTTTGATTGTATTGATAGGCAACGCCGATGCGAGGTGCGATGGTCTTAAAGTCGGTGGCAACATTCAAATTGTTCCCGTAGGGGCCGTAACCCGCAACGCGGATAGCGCCGATCTTAAGATCGGCAAAGCCGCCCTCGCCCTTGCCATTGACACTTTCGGGCACATAGATTTCCCAACGCAGACCATAGTTGATGGTTAGCTTGGGAGTAATGCGCCAGCTATCTTCTACGTAGCTGAATAATCTCTTTTGCGCTTCCTTGGCATCGGAAGAGCTCGACACATAACGGACCAGATTGGTGACATCCCCGAGCAAGAAAGTACCAAGACCCAAACCTCCGGGGACGGTCGCGGTGGGGCTCGACGTGTCAGTGGCATTAAAATGTAGTTCGCCAGCGCGATTGCTGTCGCTAGGGATGCGATAATTTCTCGCGTAGCGCAGATCCACGCCGAACTTCACGCTGTGCGTGCCAATGATCTTGGTCCAGTTATTCACGAATTGATACTGGTCTTCGGTCTCAAGCAGAGGGCAGTTACAGGCATTTACGTTCAGAGCGGAGCCGACGGGTGATAAACCATCCCCGGCATTGCCGCTCGAGTTATCGACAAAGAAGCCGGGAGCGCCATCGGTAAAGGGCTGGCCGGGAATGTTGAGCCCGGGAATTCCAAGCTGGTCCGCGAGATCTGCGCTGCCGTCATACTTTGCAGTTCTTACGTGGTAGCGGAGGTATCCCAGCCGAAAGTCGGTCAGCAGTTTTGGGTTGAGCGCAATATCAGTGCCGATCACGGCGTTCTGATTGCGGCCTGTGGCGGAGCCGCCGAAGCTGTTGGTGGGAGA
>Ga0116125_1000570_pt1 | contig 17051 bp, 10 predicted proteins | sample June2015DPH_16_1_2_FD_89729 | JGI IMG/M metagenome (GOLD analysis project Ga0116125, IMG submission 89729) | Peatland microbial communities from SPRUCE experiment site at the Marcell Experimental Forest, Minnesota, USA - June2015DPH_16_10 | ecosystem: Environmental > Terrestrial > Soil >...
CCAGGTGACTCCGCCCAGCCGGTCCAGCGGCGGAGCCGAACCTTCGCCCGCTCCGCGATATTTCTGGATCAGATCCATGCGCGTCAACGGAACATAGAGTTTGGCGTCGGCGGCATATTCCAGCAGCATGAAATCGCCCTTGGTTTCGCCTTGCGTGATCTCGCGAGTTCCCACGAAGCGGCCGATGCCATGCGTGACGTGGACAACGTAGTCGCCCGGCTTGAGATCGGCCAGATCTGCTGCGAATGCCGCGAGCTGCCCCTTTCCGGGCATCGGCTGGGCCACTAAATCCGAAGTGTCGAAAAGATCTTCCGAGCCGACTACCGCGATGCGTGCTTCGGGGAAAACCACGCCGCGGCGCACCAGCCCTTTGACCAGCAACGTGCTGGCAGTCGCGCCGGCAATATAGGAGCGCTCAGCCAGATAAGGACGCGTGGCGTCCGCGGGATCGAGGCCCAGTTGGAAGGGAACTGAGTATTCCTGGAAAATATCGGCTAGGCGTTCGAGTTCGCCCAAGGATTTTGCGAAGAACACCACGCGGTAACCTTGCTCGACAAGATTGCGCGCTTCGGCCACTGCGGCTTGGACGTTGCCGTGGAAGGCTAGCGACGGCCTTGAGGCCGTCGCGGGGTCGCTAGTGGCTGGTTGCTGGTGGCTGGTGAGGACCTCAAGTTCGCTCAGGGCGAGTTCGGCTTTTCCGGACACGGCTTCTTGCAGCTCGGGCCAGGTGTAGAAATTTTGTTCGGGACCGATTGGAAATGGGCGATCCGGATCTTCCAGGCGCTTCCAGAGGCGCGTGGCAGCGGTCGCGATTTGTTCCGGCTCGTCCAGGACAATTAGCGGATTCTCGCCGAGCGAGAGCAGCGAATGTTTGCGTGGCCGAACCAGCGGGACCAAGAATTCCCAGCCTGGAAATGGATCGCCGGGAGTGGGCACTTCGGTTTCGTCCGCGATTTGCCGGAAAAGTTCGCGTGATCGCGGATACTCTACCAGCGGCAGCAGCATGGTCTCGGCGATTTTCATCACCGAACGCTGCGTTTCGACATCGAAACGGCGGATGGATTCAATCAAATCGCCGAACAGCTCGATGCGGATAGGCTGCGAAGCTTCGGCGGGAAAAATATCGAGGATGCCGCCGCGGAGCGAATATTCACCGACCATCTCCACTGGGTCGCGCTTTTCGTAGCCGATGCTCTCGAGATGCGCCAGCAGGTCTTCTAACGGAATTTCGTCACCCGATCGAAGAGTGAGCGCAAGTTGGCGATAGAACTCAGCGGACTCCGTGCGTAGCAGCGCCGAAGCCACAGGCGTGATGGTGATACTGGTTTTGTGCGCGGCCAGACGCCACAATCCCACTGCGCGCTGTTCGCTGATTTCGCTGTGCGGCGAAAGGCGCTGCGCCGGAAGCACGTCCAAGGAAGGAATGCTCTGCGGGCGGGGAAGGTCGCCGGTTACGAGCAAGTTGAAGAACGTGTCCACCAACTCGCCCAGCGTTTCGGCTTCCTTGTTCCCGTCCACGACGACTACGATGTTCCGCTCCGTGGCTTGCCACAGCAGCACCAGATAGAGCGCTTTAGCAGTAGTCGTGAGTCCGGAAAGCGATTGGCGCGCGTGCGGATTATGGAGTAGCCGGCTGACGGCATCCTGAAATGCAGCGTCGCGGCTGAGCGATTGGAACAGGTCGCGTATGGCGGGATGGGTCACGGACTAAGGACGGCGTGCTCGCTTCAGTCCTTATCTTAACGTGGTGCTGTGAAAAAGCGTTGGCAGGCGAAAGTGCCTGCCCCCGGATTATTCGTAGCGCAGCGCCGTCACTGGATCCACTCTAGTAGCCCGGCGCGCGGGCAGAGTGCAAGCCAAACCGGAGACTGCCAGCAATACCAGCGATACAAGCGCAAACACGCCCGCATCCAACGGCCGCACTTGATAGAGCAACCCGGACATCAACGGCGTCAGCCCCAAGGAGAGCGCGAGTCCGATCGCGAGACCCAATAACGACGGGACCAATCCCTGGCGCAGGGCCACAACAAACACATCGCGCGCCGTTGCTCCCAGCGCGAGCCGAATCCCGATTTCGCGAGTGCCCTGGGTCACCGTATACGACACCACGCCGTACAATCCGATCGCAGCCAACAACATGGCCAACAGTGCAAACAGCGCCACTAGCGCCATACTGAAACGGCGCTCCGCAAGCGACAACGCCACGGCCTGTTCGCCCGTCCGGATACGATACGGAGGCACATCGCGATCGATTTCCTTGAGCTGGCTGCGCACATCGGCAATCAGGGCCGCGGGATCCGTTTTGGTTCGAAGCGCGATCAGTAGAAATGGCCGCACCACTTGGGCATAGGCAGCGTATACTTCCGGATTCGCCCCAGAATCGAGCCCATCTGGTTTGACGTCGCCAACCACGCCCACAACCTGGACTAGAACTGGAACCCCTTCCAACTGAATGCTCTGGCCAATCGGGTTCAGTCCGGCGAAATATTTGCTCGCAAATGTCTGGTTGACCATGGCGACCAGCAGCGCGTTCTTGGTATCGCGCTCCGTGAACCCTCGCCCGTTCTTCATCGGGATACCCATCGTGTGGAAGTAATCCTTGGTGACCACCTCCACCGCGCAGAGGGTTTTCGAAAATCCGGTGGACGGATTCCCTGGCAGCGCGAATCCCTGCCACAATCGATACCCGCCACCCACCATCGGTATATCCATAGCGCCTGCCGCCGATTCCACCTGCGGCAAGCGTCCCAGCCGATCGATCACATCCTTGTAGTAACGCGCTACTTGGCTTTCCAGAAATTGCCCGTTTTTCAGGAATTTTGAATCAGGAAGCTGCAGCTGAAACGTCAGCAGGTGATCCGGACGAAAGCCCGGTTCCACGCTGGCCAGACGTAGAAAGCTTTTCACCAGCAGTCCCGCGCCCGCCAGAAGAAGCAGCGACAACGCCATCTCCGCAATCAGAAACCCGGTCCTGAGCAAAGCGCGGCGGCGGCCCACGGTGGATGATTTTCCACCTTCCTGAAGAGCCGTGTTCACATCCGGCTTCGAAAGCTGCAGCGCCGGCCCCAGCCCAAATAGAAGCAGCGTGAGGAAGGTCAGCGCCAGCGCGAAGAGCAGCACGCGCGCATCCATGTGAACTTCGGCCAAGCGTGGAATATCGCTTGGTCCATACTTCACCAACAACGCAACGCACCAGGTAGCCAGCGCCGCGCCCAGGCCTCCACCTACGAGCGACAACAGCAGATTCTCGGTCAGCAATTGAACGGCGATGCGGGGACGGGAAGCACCCAATGCCGTCCGCAGGCCGAACTCCCGCGTTCGCCCAATTCCACGCACCAGCAGCAGCATCGCCACGTTGCCGCAACAAATGAACAGCACCAGGCACACCGCGCCCAGCAGCACCAGCAACTCAGACCGCACCGGTCCGGCCATCGACTCCTGCCAAGGATAGGCATTCGCGCTCCAGCCTTTGTTCGAATTCGGAAACTGTGCGGCGAGGTGGCTGCACAGCGCAATCAACCGGCTGTCGGCCTGTTGGATTGACTCGCCCGGAGCAAGCCGCGCCAGGACGGACAGAAAACGGTTCTGACGCGTAGTTAAATCTTCGTTCCGCTCAAAAGTAGTCCACAGCTCGGGGCTGCGCTCGAACACGAAGCTGGCGGGAAGCACGCCCACCACGACACTCGGCTTGCCATCCACGTCAATGCTCCTTCCGACTATCGATGGATCCCTGCCGAACCGCTCGCGCCAGAGACTTTCGGTTAGCAGCGTGACGGGACTTGCGCCAGATTTGTCTTCTTCGGGCAACGGCAACCGTCCCAGCAGCGGCCGAACCCCCAGGGTGGAAAAAAGGGATGCAGTAGCTGCGCCAGATAGCAGCCGCTCGGAAGTGTCCCCAATTCGCACCAATGAGTTGCCGATAGAATAGATGCCAACATCTTCGAACGCGCGCGAAGCTTGCCAATCCAGAAAGTCCGGATAGGAGGCCGGGCCGTTGTGAACATAAAGTGGCTCGTTGCGCGTTTCGATTCGCACCAGACGCGCTGCATCGCGGTACGGCAAGGGCCGCAACAGCACTGTGTCCACCACGCTGAAGATTGCGGTATTCGCGCCGATTCCAAGCGCCAGGGTAAGGATCGCTAGCGTGGTAAAAAGCGGATTCTTGTGCGCCATGCGGCCGGCGTAGCGCAGATCTTGTCCTAATTTTTCAACAGATATCCATGGCCACGTCATGCGAGTGTCCTCCTCAATAGTGGTTCGATTCCCGAAGGCGCGCAGGGCGGCGAAGCGAGCATCTTCCGGTGCTAGACCCGCGCGCCGTTGCTCTTCGGCTTCGAGGGCGAGGTGTCCGCGCAGCTCGCGGGCGAGATCGCTTTCACGCCGCTCGCGTCGCCACCAGCTCATTCCGGGCACCTCGATGGTAGATATTCTACCATCGGAGTAGACGACCAGCACGCGAATCGGTTAGTAAACCCTCAACGGCGAGCCAGTACTTCTTCCAAGATTCCAGTGGTGGAGTAGCCCGGCTCGAGCGGCAGCGCCAGAACCTGACCGCCCGCGGCTTCCACCTCTTCGCGTCCGGCGATGAAGTGCGCCCAGTCGGCGCCTTTGATCAGGATGTCCGGCAGCACGGCGGCAATGAGTTCGCGTGGCGTGTCCTCGTCGAAGAAGGTGACGGCATCCACTGCTTCGAGCGCGGCCGCAAGTTCCGCGCGTTCGCGATCCGGAATAAGCGGCCGCGTGGTACCCTTCAGCCGCTGGACGCTGGCGTCGGTGTTCAAAGCCAGGATCAGAATGTCGCCCAGCGACCGGGCGCTTTCGAGCAACCGAATGTGGCCAGGATGCAGGATGTCATAGCAGCCGTTGGTGAAAACCACTTTCCGGCCCTCGCGCCTCCATTGCCGGCGTACCACCAGGAGGTCCTCACGGGTATATATTGAGCCCAACGTTTATTCTACTTCGCCCATGATTCAAGAGTGGGGAAACGGCGCCGATAAGGACGGCATGAGTACGAACTCAATCAACAGCCTTTCAAGCAGCTATTTGCAATCGATTCTCGATAACGCCCTCCAAACCAACGGAGTGACGACGAATCAGAGCAACAACCCGTTTAGCACCAATGCCTATGGGTCGCTCACGAACCAGCCGGACAACGGCCAGCTTTCGCCGTTCGCGCAATTGGCAAGCACTCTGCAGCAATTGCAGCAATCCAACCCAACCCAATATCAGCAGGTCACCCAGACTATCGCGACGAACCTGACATCCGCCGCGCAAACCGCTACAACTGATGGAAATACTAATGCGGCGGCCCAGCTCACCCAGCTGGCGTCGGACTTCACTTCGGCTTCGCAGACCGGTCAACTGCCGAACCTGCAGGATCTGGCGCAAGCGACCAGCGGGACTACTGGGCAGAACGGGACCAATGGGAGCAACGGGGTAAGTGGTCATCACCACCATCACCATCATCATTCCGAAGACGACTCGTCTTCCAGCAGCAGCTCCAGCAGCGGGTCCCAGAGCGACTCTCTGAATCCGTTGAATATCATCGCTCAAACTCTGACCAGCGCCGGGATCATCGGCGGTTCTAACGGCTGATCGAGGCCGCACATATTTCTTGACCAGGCGGTAGACGATCGACTACCTATGTGGTAGAATGTCTTCTACCTGGATGGCTTCCAAGGAATCCAAGCCGGACCGCATCGAACTGCTGCAAGGCACGCTCGACATGATGATCCTGCGAACCCTCCAGTGGGGCCCGCAGCACGGCCACGGCATCGGCCAAGCCATCCGCGCCAGTTCGCTCGATGCGCTGCAGATCGAACACGGATCACTCTATCCGGCTCTGCATCGGTTGCGCAAACAGGGGTGGATCGAGGCTGAATGGAAGATTACCGAAAACAAGCAGCGTGCCAGATACTACCGCCTGACTGAGCGCGGCCGCAAGCAGCTTTCCACCGAAGAGTCCCGGTGGAACCGCATGGTTGAGGCCATCGCGCGGGTCATGAAACCAGCCTCATCCAGCTAATCCTATGCCGCGCTGGAACCAGATCGTCGAACGATATCTGCCCTGGATCCTGCGGCGCAGGCGCGAGGAGCGCGAGCTGGACGAAGAGATCCGGTTTCATCTTCAGCAGGAACAAAACCTGCTCGTGGAGCGTGGCCAAGGACCTGTCGATGCTCGGCAGGCAGCGCATCGCGATTTCGGAAATGTGCGGCGTGTAAAGGAGGTAACTCGCGAGATGTGGAGTTGGACAACGGGTTGGCGTGAGGCAGATGATTCCAACTTTCGACTGCTGGAGTTTGCCTGCGATGTCGGATGCCCAGCGTGCACCGGCGTCGATGTCGGCGCTGGAAAGCCAGGGCTGGATTGCGTTGATCATGAGGGGCAGGTAGTGGTGGAGTGTTTCCGCGACCTGCTTGTTGCTCTGGGGACCGGACCAGCTGATGAAGACGTCCATAGTGCAATGGTGGCCCGACTCCTGCATTGTATGCAATTTTTGGGGAGCCTGGCGTTGTTTGGCCACGTTATCGAGCATAATCGTAATTACCGATAACACATATTATGTAAACTCTTTTGAGTGCTCAAAAAGAAGGGCTCGAATCGCTGGGAGGTGCTCTTCGAGCCCGAGGGAAGAAATTTGTTGTTGAAAGCTTTAGCGGTGTCCGCCGCCTCCGTGCCCGCCCCCACTCGCATGGCCGCCAGTGCCGCCGGTCGCGTGGGTGGTTCCGCTGCTTCCGCTGCTGCTACTCCGCGTGGTCGTGCCGGTGCCGCTGCTGCGCGTGCTGCTTCCATTGCTTGAACCGCTACTACGCGGCGCCTGATAACTGGGCGAACGTTGTTGCACGATCGGCGGGCTGATGCGAATCGCTTGTCCGCTGCCGCCCGAATAGCTTCCGAAGCTCCGCGTCCCGGTTGCGCTCGTCGATCCACCACTGGGACGCGTAGTCTCCGATCTTTGCCAGCCGCCACTCTGAGTCGGCTGTGATGTTCCGCTACTCGCCCCGTGAATCGGCTCGCCGAAGCGGTTCCATCCATGGCTGGCACCAGCCGCGCTAGAACCAGCCGAAATGGCGCCAGCTGTGCCTGCGCCGCGCGAGGATGGCGCTGCGGAACTGCCGGCCGCACCGCGGCTAGGCGCGCTGAAATCGGAATGCGAGAGCTGCTGCATGCCCCGCTGCTGCTGCGCGAACGAAACATGGCTCACTTGCGGAGCCTGCGTATGGCTGGCGAAGCTCTGGGAGCGGCTTTGCGCGACGTTCCCGCTCGCAATCCGGTTTGACATCTGCAAGCTGGAGCGTCCCGGCGCTACTGGAACGGCGCCGCGCACCAAACCCGCCTGTTGGATCTGCGCGTGATTCAGCGATTGAACTTGCGCCCCGCTGCGGCCAAACTGATTCGCGGCCACGCCGCTCACGCCGCCGTTCACGCGGGCATTGCGATACATGCCGGTGATGTTCGTGTTGTTGACGATGGTAGTGCCGCGCGCGAAGCCTCCGCCCCGGAAGCCTGCGTAGAAACCGCGTCCATACCAGGGGTGAAACACTTCAAAGGGCGCCAACGGTACCCATCCCAGACCGCCGAACCCGAAGCCGATTCCCACTCCCAATCCACCTCCCCAACCGAAGAAGCCCACATAAGCCGGCGCCCAATAAGGATGTCCAAACACAGGACCCGGATACCACGCCCATCCGCCGGCGCCCAAGAACCAGCGGCCGTAATGGTACGGCGCCCAGCCCCATGGATCGTAGCTGACCCAGGTCCATCCATAGTAGTCTTCCCAAACCCATTGGCCATTTTGATAGGGCGCCCAGCCGGGATCTACCGTGGGTTGCCAGACGTACCCATAGTTCGGATCATTGGTCCAGCGGCCGTTCTGATCCAGATCCTCGACGCCGGGAACGTCGCGGCTGACATGCTCATAGCTGCGCGAACGCAGCAGATATTGATCGCGCTCGCCATTCCAGCGGTCCCAGCTATCGGGTGCGATGGCGTCCACCACTTGAAACTCGGGATCTGACGCAGGGCCGCGCGCGTACATGGTGCGGCCAACGGGCAACCGTTCGCTACCGTGTGGGCTGAAAATCTCCGCCTCGCCAGTGCGCACCGTTATTTCCGATGTTCCGTCGTCCCGAACGCTGACTCGATAAATTCCCTGCCCCAGCGGATGAACTGCGACACTCGGCGTATCCACTTCCGCTTGCGCCTGGCTGGGACGTAGAACGCGGTACGTCACCGTTCCAGCGGCAACCTGGATCTGGAAACCTCTTACGTCCAAGCCGGAAAATCGAACTTCGGAATTCGGGCCCACGCGAATCAGATTGGCCCAGTCCAGCTGCACTTCCGCACGGGCGGACGATCCGGTAAGAATACTGTCGTTTGCCATCAGGGGGCCGTTGACGGCAGCCGCGACCACATCGCCAGAATCACCTCGGCGAACCGAAACCTCGCCATTCATCACGCTAATGCGAGCCACACCGCGGCCTTGCTCATATTGGCCGTCCGGTTCCTGCTGCTGCTGTTGCTGCGGATCGTTCGGCCCCGGACCTTGCTGCTCCTGCGCCAGCATCGGACCCACTGCCGTGGCCAGCACTGCTATGAGCGATAGGAGAATGCGTTTCATACCCTTCCCAACTTCGCGCCTTAATGGGCATTCTGTTGGCCATTGAGTAATGATTGTGTTTGTAATGGCTTACCAGCTCACATCGGATCCTGGTCGTGGCCGAAAACCACCAGCGGTGCTTGGAAACGACCAAATCTTGTTTTGTTCCGGGAATTGAAGTAAACTACAGTTAAGTTGTCTTCCACAACCACAGTCAATACCTCGCTTCCCGAGGTGCACTCGAGCGTTCCGACGGCCCAACTTTCGGTTTGGCGGAAATTGTTCGCCTTTGCCGGACCCGCTTATCTTGTCAGCGTCGGCTACATGGATCCAGGCAATTGGGCTACCGATCTCGAAGGCGGCGCGCGATTCGGCTATCAATTGCTGTGGGTGTTGGTGCTTTCGAACTTGATGGCCATCCTGCTGCAGACGTTGAGCGCCCGGCTCGGCATCGTCACCCAGCGGGATTTGGCACAAGCCTGCCGCGAGACTTACCCCCGGAGCATTTCCTATTCACTCTGGTTTCTATGTGAGATCGCCATCGCAGCCTGCGACTTGGCAGAGGTCTTGGGCGCGGCTATCGCGCTGAACCTGCTGTTCCATATTCCGCTTCTTTATGGCGTGCTGCTCACCGCGGCCGACACGTTATTGCTGCTGTGGTTCACGGGTCTCGGGATACGCGTGATCGAGAGCTTCGTGCTGGCTTTGATCGCGGTGATCGGTGGATGCTTCTTCATCGAGATCTGCTGGGCGGGTTGGCCTGTAGTGAAGGACATGCTCCCGGGCCTGGTGCCGCATATAACCAACCGCAATCTCTACGTCGCTATCGGAATCCTGGGCGCCACAGTGATGCCGCACAACCTGTATCTGCACTCGGCCTTGGTGCAGACGCGCCGCATCGGAAAAACAGAAGCCGAAAAGCGTACGGCATGCCGGTTCAACCTGATCGATTCCGCCATCGCGCTGAATGGCGCGCTGTTCGTGAATGCTGGGATTCTTATACTGGCCGTGGCCGTATTCTTCAAGCGTGGAATCGTGGTTACCGAGATTCAACAGGCCAACCAATTGCTCTCTCCACTGCTCGGCACCACCATGGCCAGTGTGCTGTTCGCGGTGGCGCTTTTGTGCTCCGGCCAATCGTCGACGCTGACCGGGACCATGGCCGGGCAAATCGTGATGGAGGGTTTCCTGAACTTCCGCATGCGTCCGTGGCTGCGGCGTTTGGTGACGCGCACCATCGCGATTATCCCGGCGGCGTTCACGGTGTATTTTGCGGGCGAGCAGGGCACCTACAAATTGCTGATCCTGAGCCAGGTGATCCTCAATCTGCAACTGCCGTTTGCCGTGATTCCTCTGATCCAGTTCACCAACAGCAAAGAGCGCATGGGAACTTTCGCCAATCGAGCCTGGGTACGCGTGCTGGCGTGGAGCGCGGCTGCGGTGATTCTATCGCTGGATATTTGGCTGGTTGCCATCACGCTGCGGGACTGGCTCAGCGGGTCGGGCGGCCAGCGACTGTGGATCGAGTTAGGCCTGGCGCCCGTCCTCATCCTGCTTACAATGCTGTTGGCTTGGGTGATCTTGCAGCCGGTGCTTCCCCACTGGATTCGGCACCTGGGGCGCGCGCCTATCGAACTTCCGCAGTCCGTGGCGATCAATCTCCCCAGCCCGCTTTATGAGAAGATCCTGGTCCCCTTGGATCACACCAGCCGGGATCGGGAGGCTATCGCGCATGCTGCGGCCATGGCTAAGCAGCACCATGCCAAACTGTACCTGCTGCACGTGGAAGAGGGTGTCACCAGCCAGATGTATGGTTCGCTGGCATCGACTGCGGAAGTCGAAGCGGGCACGGAGTACCTGCGTGAGATTGCCGCCGAGTTAGAAAAGCAGCAGGTGGCCGTCGAAATGGTAGTAAGGCATGCTCGGAGTCCCAAAGACGCCATCGTGGCCTACGCCGAGGAACTCAAGCCGGACCTGGTTGTAATGGGCGCTCACGGGCATAAGGGCTTGAAAGACATTGTATTCGGGACTACAATTAATGCAGTCCGTCACAAATTGAAAATGCCGTTGCTGGTCGTCCGCGGCGGTTGAAAGTTGTACTACGATTGTGTCCATCGGATACACAAACCGCCTGCTTGATCATGGCAAGGCTAATATTTTCATGGACATGCATTGGAACCCCGTTTGCTGATGGGACATTGAACCGAATGCGTCGACTGCTCATCACCGGATTGCTTGCAGCGCTTGGGACACTCCCCGGATCCACGCTGCGGCAACTCAGCCTGGATGACATGATTCGGCAGTCCACTATGATTGTGCGCGGCACCGTGCTGCCAGCCAATATCGTGTATCACGGTTCGGTGATCTTCAGCCACTACACCATTCAGGTTACCGAGACCTACAAAGGCCCAGGTTCAGGCCAAATCGATTTCGGAGTTCCCGGCGGGAACCTCAACGGCGCCATTCAAAGAGTCGCAGGCGCTCCGGTGCTGTCCGCCGGTCAGGATTATGTGCTGTTTCTGTGGACCAGCAAAACCGGGCTCACGCAGATCATCGGGCTATCGCAGGGTTTATTCTCGGTGATTTCAGCGCCAGGCGCTGCTCCTCTGGTGGTGCGCGCGGCCGCGCTCGAAAGAACGTTGAACTCAGCCGGACAGCCGGTATCCGATAACGACATCCGGATGCCGTTGAGCGCCCTCAAGGCTGAAATTGCAAACGTACTCAGCGGGCAGAGCACCGAATGAAGAGATCTTGGATAGTTCGCTGGGCGGTGTTGGTGTTTGCATGCCTCGCATTGAACACTAACGGATGGGGTTACTATTTCTACGTTCTGTATAACGCGAGCAATGGTCCATTCAATCAACCGGTGGTTGAGAAATTCGATCTGAACTCATTGGTAAACAATACGGTTCCATTCTTCATTTCGGATGCTGGCCCGGCGGTCTTAGCGCCCGGTGACAGCTTTCCGGCAATCATAGGCGAGATTCGAGGCGCGGCCGCAGTTTGGGACAGCGTGAGCACGTCCCAGCTTCGATTTGCATATGGAGGGCTGTTTACTGTGGGTGCGGCTTCCGAAACGTCGCCCGGAATCGATATTGAATTCTCCGATGACATTCCGCCGGGTTTGATTGCTTATACGGTACATGAAGTCACTGGGAACATGTCCTTGGGATCCGGTGGCCTCATTGTTCCGATTGTCCGCTCCAGGATTTACCTGCCGAACGACCTGACCCAGGTTGCCACCTATGGAGACTTTCCGAGCTACAGCGAGCCATTCTTCGTAACCCTGGTGCACGAATTCGGACATTCGCTTGGACTGCAGCACACGCTCACGTCCAGCGTGATGGCGACACTGTATACCAGCGCGGCAAGCAAAGCGGCGCCGCTCGGGGCGGACGACATCGCCGGCGTCTCGGTGCTCTATCCAGCCGCCAAATACCTCGGGACGGTGGGTAGCATCAGCGGGCACGTGATGCTGGGTTCGACGGGTCTTGGTCTCGCGTCGGTAGTTGCCTTTTCGATAACCAGTCCTGCGATCAGCACTCTTACGAATCCCGATGGAAGTTATCGGATGGACGGAGTCCCGCCTGGGCAGTACATAGTGTACGCCCATCCCCTGCCTCCCGCGCTTTATGGCGAAAGTACACCGGACAACATAATCTACCCGACCGACGTGAACGGAAATCCCCTGGGCCTGAATTACAATGCGTTTGCCACGGAGTTCTTCACGCCAACTTATGCTGGAACGAGCGACCCTGCGGTAGCGGAGAATTACCCCATTAACGTGCTGCCGGGCCTGTTGACGTCGGGTGTCGAGTTCCATGTGAACAGCCGGCCGTTCCAAGCGGTTTACGCCGTTCGGACTTATGGCTTTTCACCAACCAACGTACCGGTAACGTCGCCGCCTCTTACCAAAGGTTTGGCCACGCCATCGCCCGTAGCCGCCACGGGCGGAGGGTTGCTCGAAGCGAACAATCCGAACAATGTCATCACGCCAGGGCTCAGCATCTCCGTACTCGGGACAGCCGCAACCGCGAGCAATCTGAGGGCATACGCTCCACCCACGCCTTACATCGCCGTGGACGTGCAGGTGAATGCGACTGCAGGCGAAGGTCCCAAACATTTGCTGTTCGCCACTCCCGACGATATATACGTCCTACCGGCGGCGTTTTCGGTAGTTGTCAGTGGGCCGCCATCCATTACCTCAGTCACTCCGAGTTTGGATGCCAATGGAAATCGAATCGTGCTGATAGCCGGATCCAATTTCTTCCCGAACCCTGGTACGCCTACCGCAATCGCTACGACAATTCTGTTTGATGGGCTTCCGGGCGTCATCGGGGGAACCACCAAAAGCGGTCAGTTGATCGTCACACCTCCGCCCGGCCAAAATGGGTACACGGCAACGGTAGAGGCGCTGAACTCGGATGGCCAGAGCTCCTTATTCCTCGATCCAATACCACCCACCTTTTCTTACGGCGGCGGCGTGAGTGCGACTCCCAGCGCCACTGCACTGCCATCGCTCACCGTAACACCCGAGTTGCTGGTAGCGGGCAGCCCCACTACAGTAGACATCGTAGGCGTGAACACTTTCTTCATCGCCGGCCAAACTCTGGTCGGATTCGGCACCAGCGATGTCGTGGTGAATCAAGTGACCGTGCTGAGTTCCAATCACCTGAGTGTGCAGGTAACGCCCAACGTGACGGTGGCGACCTCCGGGATCAACGTCACTACGGGCCTCGAAGTTATTTCGCAGGCCTTGGGCAACCAGATAACCACTGCAAATCCGAAGCAATAATCCCGTTATCGCACCGGAAGTTTGACGTAAGGACTTGACGCGCCTATGGCTCCCCCAGGCCCACATCTTGCACCGCTACCGTCGGTGCACGATCCGGAATTATAGAACAAGGCCCAATCTCCCGCCGCCTGGTGTACCGGTACAACCAAGTTGATCTGCTCGATTCCGATTAGCGTGGGTGCTAGCCCTTGGAACAAGATCTGTAAAGCGGGACTGTCGGTAAAGGACCCGCGCGGGAGGCACCCACCGCGCACAATGGGTGTTGGATAATCTTTGCAAATACAGGCCGTACGCTGCAGGCGGCGACACACTTGGTTCAAACGAAGGGGGCAGCGGGACAGCGAACCCGATCGGGGGTGGAGGCCAAACCGTAAAGAAGCCGTCGGCGTACGCGATGATGGTTTCGCCTGCGTGGGCTGGATTCTGAATCGTCACGAGGCTGTAATCGGAAGCGTGCTGCGCAATCGCGTATCCGTTTTCGTCCATCAAGAACCCGCCCCACGTCGGCGGGGTCAGGGGCGACACGGCATCAACTTCAGATTGCTGCCTCACCTGGAGAGTTCCTCTGGAATCCGAGCCATCGGACTGCAAAGTCGCGTTTCTCTAAGAGGAACCTGAATGTTGATCTGCCCGTTTTGACCTTGGGAAGGAATCGCAACAGCAAGAAGCGGAGCCATTGCGCCGTTGACGGTTACCGTGATCCCGGCGAGCTCCGACGGCAATAGCGATAACGGTGGGGCGACAGTTATGCCGGGTTTTCCCGTGAGGCCCGACACAAAGATCGACGCCAATGCGCCTCCACGAGGCATTCCAGGTTGAAAGGAAGCGGAATTCACAACCGCTTGGATCTTCAGTTGACCCTGCAGCCGAGGGCAAATACTCGCCGTGATGCAGAGAAAAGAACTATACGGCCCACTGTAATAGTGACCCGTCATCCGCCCTCACCAACTACGGCCTCTATTTTCCCTTGCTCAGTTTCCGGAAGTATTCCGCGATGGCGTCCGAATATCCGGCCGGGACGTGCTCGGAACCGGCGCTGCGCACTTGGTCCGAGTTCTTGTCGTCGAGCTGGCGGCGTAGTTCCAGCTCCAACCGCTCCATCTGCGGGATCACTTCGCGGCCGATGCGCTGGGAGAGCTCAGCGTCGTTGGCGTAGGCCGGGCTCATGGCGTGTAGCAATTGCAGAACTTCATTCGAGTATTCCGGATGTGTCCGGATGAAATCACGGAGCTGGCTCATATCGCGCAACGATTCGCGATAGCCTTGCTCCAGCCCGTTATGCGGATATACTTCACCGGAGCCACCGCGATTCCCGACTCCTCCATACGGTGAGGCGCCCGGCTGCCCGGGCGAAGCTTGTCCAGCGCCCGGCTCGGAGCCGTTCTGGGCTTGGCCTTGCTGCCCTTGACCCTGCTGGCCTTGACCCTCCTGACCTTGGCCGGGCTGGCCCTGACCCGACTGTTGGCCCTGACCCTGCTGCGATTGGCCGGACTGCGATTGCCCCGGTTGAGATTGACCCGGGCGTTGCCCCTGACGCGATTGATCTTGACCAGGTTGCGGCCGGGTGCCATTGCGCGACTCATTACCTCTCTGGCCCTGGCCCTCGGTAAGCTGCTGCATCCGATTCCGCATGTTTTCCAATTGCGCCAGCGCCTTTTCGATATCGCCCTTGTCGCCCGCGCCTTTGCCCGGCTCGCCTTGTTGCTGCAACCCGGCTTGGACCTGTTGGAGCTGATCGCGCAACCGGTCGAGCCCCATGGTCACAGTGGGCTCGCGCAGCCACGTTTCCCTCCCTTGGCCTTGCCGGATCCATTCGGCGGCCTTACGCATGCGCAACTCGATTTCGTTCTGCTGAGCCTCGGAAAGCGCATCGCGCAGTTTGGACGAGATCGGATTCTTCGCGCCCGCCAAGCTCTGCGCGGTATCGCCCATCTGCTTTTGGAGATCCTTAAGCTGATTAGCCATCTGTTCTTTTTCGCCGGCCAACTGCGAATTCTGCTGCTGCGATTGACCTGGTTGCGTTCCGCCCGAAAACATCTGGCGCAGGCGATTTTGAAAATCGGTCTGATGTTGCGAAAGCTGATTGGCCTTTTGCGCCATGTCATCGAGCTGTTGGGAAGCGTTCTGGCGTTGTATGCCATTCAAGATGTCATGCGCTTCCTGCAGCCGCTCTCCCGCACGCTTTTGTCCAGCACTCGCCTGATCCGAATTGCCGCCCTGCTGATTCTCGGCCTGCCGCATGTCGTCGGTGGCGCGAGCCAGGCGGTCCAGCGCCTGTTGCAGCCGCGGATCGGCAGTGGATCCTGTACGCTGCTGCTGAGAATTCGCCGATTGCTGGCTCTGCTGTCCTTGCTGCCCGGTTTGTCCCTGCTGTCCTTGTTGTCCTGGCTGATTGGAAGGGGATTGCTGCGACGAATCTCCGCGCGTGAGCTGCTCCATTTGCCGCTGCAGCTTTTCCGCTTCACGGCGAAGCATCTCCTGCTCCCAACGTTGCCGGAACGGCTGCTGCTGATCTTTCTTCGCGGCCAATTCCTGCTGCCGGCGAGCCAGCTCCGCAAGTTTCTGCATCGCCGCGTCGATTTCCTTGGCGCGGCTATCGGAAGCCGATTGCTGGCCGGTTTCGTACTGATTCTTTTCGCGGTCCAGCTCCAGGTCGGCGAGATTTGAAAGATCGCGGGCCTGATTACCGCCCTGCCCCGCGCCGCCTGCGCTTCCGAACGCCACCTGGATATCCCGGAAGGTGTCTTCGGCCCGGAGCGCATGCTGCAGGCCCTGCTGTTCCGGTACCAGCGCTTCGTTCCATTTCTGAGCGCGAATCTTCTTCGCGGACTCAGTCATGTTTCCGACGGCATCTTCCATGTTTTTGACGAAGTTCTGCATCTCCGGACTGCCGTCCAATTGGCGCGCCTTCGCGCGATCCACCAGGGACTTGGCTTGAGCGGCAAGCTTTTCCTGGATCTGCCCCAGGAACTTCGCGTCGTCAGCCGCCGCGGATGGATCCTTGGGTCCGTTCTTGGCTTCGTTCCAGGTGGCCGCGATAATTTCCTTCTGGTGTTCGGAAATCTCCTGCGCGGGATTGTCGCCACCACCGGCGCCACCCTGCGCTTGCGATTGCGAATAATTCCGCTCGAACGGCTCAGCCTGGATAAAGTACATATCGGTCTTGGTGGTGGTGCGGGCATCGCGAGCGGAGGCGTAGATGCTAACGATGTCACCCGGAGACAGCTTGTAATCCTCAAGAGCGATCACGTACTTGCCGTCGGCGTTCTTGGTTCCCTTCTGGCCGAGCATCGAAACGGTTTTCTCCGCTCCGCCATTCACAGAATAATGCAGGCTAACTTCGTTCAATCCGAAATCGTCTTCGGCGCTCACTTCCACGGTGACCTCTTCAATTGGATTCACTTTGGCATCCCGGCCGGGGCGAGTGATTTTGACGCTGGGCGGAGAATCCTTGCGAGCCTCGATAAAGAAATCCTCGCTCATGCGGACGTTCTCGCCCTGCTCAATAGCCGCAATGTGATACATACCGTCTTTCTGCACCGGCAGATGGGCGGTGAGCCAGTTCCCTGTCCCGGATTGGAGCGGAATTTGTGAGTCATCGCTCAACATCAGAATGCCTTTGTTGAGCGGACGGTCGGTGAGAACGGCGATCTCGG
>Ga0116125_1000571_pt1 | contig 17051 bp, 20 predicted proteins | sample June2015DPH_16_1_2_FD_89729 | JGI IMG/M metagenome (GOLD analysis project Ga0116125, IMG submission 89729) | Peatland microbial communities from SPRUCE experiment site at the Marcell Experimental Forest, Minnesota, USA - June2015DPH_16_10 | ecosystem: Environmental > Terrestrial > Soil >...
GATTTTCATTCCGACGATGGCGTAACCGTCACTCCCTTACGCCCGGACGCAATGACGCTGCACAACTTGGAGGACAATCTAGTTCTGTTTTTCACGAACTACACCCGCAGCGCTTCCGGCATCCTCAAGGATCAGGATACGCGCAGCAGGCAGGGTGACCCGGCGATGATCGAGAATCTCCATTTTGTCAAACGCCTGGGATATGACAGCAAGGCTGCTTTGGAGTCGGGAGACCTGCGCGGCTTCGCCGAGATCATGCGCTTGCATTGGGAACATAAGAAAAAGCGGACCGCCGGGATGAGCAACGGCTGTATCAACTCCTATTACACCCTCGCCATGGAGAACGGAGCACTGGGAGGAAAGCTGATTGGAGCCGGTGGCGGCGGATTTCTGATGTTTTACACCGAGGACAAGACCAGGTTACGCCGCGCCATGTGCCAAACAGGCTTGCGCGAAGTGCGGTTTCGGTTCGATTTTGAAGGCACGAAAGTAGTAGCGCATTCTTGAGAACGCCGACTGCCCCGAGAGAGAGACGCTGTGCTTCCTGTAGCGATTCTGGCAGGTGGTCTAGCCACCCGGCTCCGGCCGAACACAGAAACGATTCCGAAGGCGCTGCTCCCCATTCAAGGGGAGCCCTTCATCGCCCATCAGTTACGCTTGTTGCGAAGCCAGGGCATAGAGCGTGTGGTCCTTTGCGTGGGTTACTTGGGGGACAGGATTCGCGATTTCGTCGGGGATGGCCACGCATTCGGCTTGTCCATAGCATACTCCTGGGATGGCCCGGCTCTGCTCGGAACGGCTGGCGCCATCCGGAAAGCGCGACCGATGTTGGGCGAGGCATTCTTTGTCCGTTCTTCAGCTCGGAAAAACAGGCACTGATGACCGTATTTCGCAACGAAGGGCATTGGGGACCGAGCAATGTAGAATTTCACGACGGCCAGATCATCCGCTATGACAAGGAATGCCTCACGCCGAATATGCATTCCATCGACTATAGTTTGAACTTGTTTCGGCGGTCCGCATTCGCGGCGCTCCCCTGTGAGCCGCACGATCTGGCGGTGGTTCACCAAAAACTTCTGGCTCGAAATGAATTGGCTGCCTTTGAGGTGGGCGAGCGATTCTACGAGGCCGGCTCGTTTGAGGGGATACAATCGCTCTCTTTAGTCCTCGCAAATTCCTAGTAACGATGCCCTCTGGCCGTCTATTACAGCTCGGTTCCGTTTGCGTAGTAGCAGCGCGCAATATGCTACTGGGCGCGAACCTGGTCTCCATACCCCTTTGGCGGAATCCGCGACGTTTTGCCAGTTACGTCTCGGATATGCTGTTCTTTCATAAAACGTTCACCAATACCCGTGGGCTCCCCCAGAAGAATGTCTTCGAGGTGCTGGGCGAAGCGAACGCGATCTCTGATATACGCTTGGCGACCATACCGAATAAGGAGAACTGGTTTCATCTCAACGCTTCCTACGTCGTCGACATAGTAAGCCTTTGTATGCTCACGCTCATCTTAAAACCACGAGTGGTTTTTGAGATTGGAACGCTGTATGGCTATACCGCGCTGCACTTTGCGCTGAACGCGCCGGCCGGTGTTCAAGTATTCACCCTCGATTTGCCAAAAACTGGGGTCAAGCAACCCATTCTTTTAAAGACCACCTATATCGACGACCTTCATATTGAATCGCGCCCACAACCCTACCTGTTTAGTGGTTCCGAGGTTGAGAGTAACATCCAATGTCTGTTTGGGGACAGCGCGACATTCGATTTCACGTCGCACGCCGGACAAGTAGATCTGTTTTTCATCGACGGAGCCCATTCCTATGAATACGTTCGTTCCGACACGAAGAACGCGCTCCGCTGCTGTCATCCAGGCAGTGTGATCGCGTGGCACGATTTTGGGCGCGCGGGTGTCAATGGCGTTTCGAAGTGGCTGGCGGAGTTTTCGAGAGACCGTGAGATCTATTCAGTGCCCGGTGGGTCAGTCGCTTTCATGGTGGTCAAGTAATCCGGCGCAAAGTTCGAATCCGACAAAAAATGTCCTCACCATCCAGCGCCAAGAGCCAAGTTTACACGGCTCAGTTTTGCCGGCAATATCTTTCCGAAGTTCGTCAAATCGTCGGACAACTGGCGCCGATGCAATCGAAGCCGTGGTTTTGATTTTGGCCGAAACTCGAACGCGGCGAGGGCGCCTCTTTATCCTAGCTAGGCGTGGGTGGCAGTGCCGCCACGCTTCGCACGCCGTAAACGATTTCAGAAAGATCGCGGGGCTGGAGGCCTACACCCCCACTGACAACGTTGCGGAGTTAACGGCCCGGACCAACGACGAAGGCTGGGCCAGCACTTTCGATGGGTGGCTGCGGGTGAGTCATCTGCGGCCCGGCGATTGCGTTCTGGTTCTCTCACGTTGGTGGCGGCAGCCTCGAAAAACGCGTGAGCCCGAATCTGGTTTTCGCATTGCGGTATGCCCGCTCCGCGGGGCGCCAACATCGTGGCCATCGTCGGGCGAGACGGTGGTTACGCGGCGAAGGTCGCGGATGCCTGGGTCGTTATCCCAACCGTCAACCCAGGTCATATAACTCCTCACACCGAAGTGTTTCAGGCTGTGGTTTGGCACTTGATGGTCTCGCATCCTCTTTTGAAACGGGCCGAAATGAAGTGGGAATCCCATCACTAGCCGGGCCTCTCGGCCAGGCGGTATTCCTCGACCGGGCCGGCTTGCTCAATCGGTCAATTGTGCGGGATGGGAAGCCTTACGCGCCTGACGCGCTCGATGCTGTCGCAACACTCCGGAAACGCGGCTTCTGGCTATGCGTCGTGACCAATCAGCCGGACGTCGCCCGCGGCACGCAACGACGCGAATCAATGCCCCTGCCGCAAGCCCGGCCGGGCCTGCTGCTAACTGCGGCCGCCGAGCACAACATTCCACTCGACACCAGTTACAGGATCGGAGACAGCTGGCGCGACATCGACTGCGGCCATGCGGCCAAATGCACCACCATTCTGGTCGACCGGGGATATCAGGAGCCTTTGCGCCTGCAGCCTCATTTCCGGGTCCCCGACCTGGTTGCCGCCACCCGAGTCATTTGTAGTTGAAGGAGACAGCACGTGACTACACCAGCAATTACCATGACGCCTTTGGCTGAAGCCCGCTACAACCCGGTGGCGGCGCTGAATGTCAAAATCTTTGCCGACGGCGCGGATGCGTCTGACATGCTCGAAATGTACCGCAATCCGTGGATTCAAGGATTCACCACCAACCCCACCCTGATGCGTAAGGCGGGTGTGAAGGATTACCAGGCATTCGCCCGCGATATCCTGGTGTCGATCCCGGACCGTCCGGTTTCTTTCGAGGTGTTCGCCGACGATTTCCAGCAAATGGAGCGCCAAGCGCGCGTCATCTCGAACTGGGGCGCCAACGTGTTCGTCAAGATCCCGATCACGAACACAAGAGGAGAGCCTTCCATTCCGCTGATCCGCCGCCTTAGTCATGACGGGATCAAGATCAACGTAACGGCGCTGATGACCTTGCAACAGGTATTCGCTGTTACCGGGGCTGTGCGAGGTGGCGCTCCAGCATACGTTTCAATATTTGCCGGGCGCATAGCGGATACGGGGGTTGATCCGGTGCCCATGATGGCAGCCGCGGTGGAGATGCTTCGCTGTGCGCCGAATGCCGAACTCATCTGGGCTAGCCCTCGGGAGTTGTTGAACGTCATTCAGGCGGACACCTTGGGTTGTCACGTCCTCACCGCAACCAAGGACATTCTGATCAAGCTGGGACTCCTCGGCAAGAGCCTTTCCGATTATTCACTCGAGACCGTCCGGATGTTTCACAGCGATGCGCGCGCATCAGGATTCAGACTCTGATCTCCGCCCGACAAAAACTCTACTGGGCGCTGGATTTGGGCACACTGTTGGCGGCTTACCTGGCAACGTCATACTTAGCACCCACTCCTAGCGAATATCTTCGAGTGTTTCTGCTAGCGGCCCCAGCCACCGTGCTCTGCATTGAGGTTCTCGGAGGCCATCGCCCTATACGGAATCAGCCTCCGGTTCAGATTCTGCTGTGCGGTATCCTCTCGTCATTGGTAGGTTTCGCGTTACTCAGCACGGGATTGAGCCGCCCGATCGTCTTCACTCTGACAGGAATGAGCTGCGTCGCCATTTGCCTTCCACGTTTCGTGGGCCGCGCGTGGTTCTCTTACAGACTCCGGGAGGGAATGTACGCCGAAGAGATCGCGATCATCGCGAAGCCCGCTGCTGCCAAGCTAATTGCGGCAGGCCTGGCGCGATCGCGATCGCAATCGGAGTACCGGCTGATGGGATATTTTCCGCTGCTCGAAGACGCCGAGCAGTGCGTGCAGCTCGAAACGCTTGGTGAAGTTGAAGACCTGGATCGCGTGCTAATCCACGTTGCAATCCAACGGGTGATCATGGTTGTGCCGGAGAGCTGGAGCCCGTGGCTGGATCAAGCAATCAAAACCTGCGATTACTTTCGCGTGACCGCGGAAATTGTGCCGGAAGCTGTCCTCAATGCATCGCTAGCTGACCTGGTTCCACAGACCAACCTGACACTCGCGCCATCCGAGGCCGAGTCGGATTGGCTCTACCTCAAGCGCGTGCTGGACATCTCGGTGAGCGGGATTCTAATGATCCTGCTGGCACCAGTATTTTTATTAATTGCCATCGCGATCAAGGTTACAACCCCGCGGCTACCGGTCTTCTATCCGTGGCATGTGGTCGGCTACCGGGGACGCCGCTTCACAGGCTATAAATTCACCACCATGGTTGCCGACGCAGAGGAACGATGTGCGCAACTCGCGGATCTGAACGAGATGACCGGGCCTGTGTTCAAGATCGCTAAGGATCCCCGCGTGACTCCGCTAGGAAGGTTCTTGAGGAAGTACAGCCTCAACGAGTTTCCCCAATTATGGAGTGTTTTCAAGGGAGACATGAGCCTGGTTGGCCCCAGGCCGGCTGGTCCTTCTGAACTGGAGCGTTATGAACTGTGGCAAAAACGAAAGCTCAGTGCGCAGCCGGGCATCACGTGTTTCTGGCAGGTCAGAGGTAGGAATCGAATCAGCAACTTCGACGACTGGGTTCGAATGGATTTGGAATATATTCGGGACCGATCACTTTGGATCGACTGCAAGATTTTGGCGCGGACTGCCTGGGTGGTGGTGCGCGGCACTGGCTCTTGACCCGGTTCCCGCCGAGGAGTGGATCTCGGCTATGTAACCTCCCGGAAATTGCACAAAGGCAGCGTCCCTTTGATCGGCGGTGTATGGACCGGCCAGCACTGAAACTCCGGCCGACTTGGCCCTGGCGAGAGTATCGGCGAGATTCGCGACTTCGTACCCGGTGATTTCCCTGCCGTAAGGAAAAGGAAGATGACCGTCCGTCACGAGCACGGCTAGCTTGCCGAAAGCCGATTCGATCCGAACTCGGCCGTACGTATCGGTGGGCCGACCGATCTCAACGCCCGGCGCCTTGGCATTGTCGGATACGATTTTGCCATGAGAGAAGGCGATAAAGGTTCGAGTAAAGGCCCTCACCCGATCTGGCGAGACATAGACACGGTTCTCGGGAACGCTCTGAAGCGGTGCATAGGAGGGCGGCGTGGTATGCCAATACAGCTGCATATTGACACCGCCGGGCCACTGGATGATGACATCCCGTCCGATCGGATCGTTAAATGGACCGACCAGCACATCCGCGCCGGCTGCACGAGCGGCGCGCGTAGCGCCGTCCAGGTCGGTAACCAGATGGCCAGTACGCTCCGCGCCGAATGGATAAGGAATCGGCGTCTTGAACCCGAATACGGATAAGCTACCGGCGGGAGTCAATACAATTTGCACCATACTACTGCTCGGTGTTGGAGTAACAGTGAAAACGCCTGGCTTCGAGCTGGCGCCGCCGAAGACTGCCAGAAGACTTGCCACCAGACGGTCAAAATTCTCCGGCGCCACGTATACGTGCGTTGAACCGTATTGCGGCCCAACCGCAAAACCCCTAGTCGCGGCGTAGGAAATAGTAAGTAGGGGCGCTAGCAGCAATACCATCTGCAGCAAGCGCGGAACCAGAAGAGTCTTCGGCCAGGCCTTAGGCACAGGCTTCGGCTACCACCTCGCTGGGAACAGAAATTTCCACCTCAGTGCCGGCACCTGGTCTACTCCATATTCGGAGTTGTGCGCCGATACCCCCCGCCCGCTCGCGCATTCCTACCAGTCCCCAGTGCGCGCTCTTCCCCTCTCGTAGCATTTGCGCATCGATCCCGCAGCCGTTGTCACGTACCACCACGCGCAAACTGCGAGGTGAATACTCAACCTCAACTTCAATGTTAGTCGCCTTGGAATGGCGCAATGCGTTGGACAGCGCTTCCCGCCCGATCTGGGAGATCTGCTCTTGCACCGCAGGTTTCAGTGCCTTCGGCTGTCCCTTAACGAAAATTCGGCACCGCGAGCCCCCTCCGGCCGTGAATTCGTCCCGAACACCGGAAAGCGCCTCCTCAAGAGTCATCGACGCCATTCGGGACGACCGCAGACCTTGTAAAGCCTCGCGCCCTTCGTCAATCGCGCGCTGCACCAACCTCACGGCTCGGCTAAGCGACGGCATTCCGGGCGAATCCACGGGTACCTGTTCCACCGCATAGTGGAGCTGTAGGGATGCTCCCAGAAAGCCCTGGAACAACGTGTCATGCAGTTCTCGCGCAATGCGCGCACGCTCCCGCCGCCGTTCCTCCATGGGAAATCGTGCAACTTCAACGTTCATGGCTTGTATCCCTCCCTGTTTCTATCCACTCACGAATGTAAGATGGGCAATTCTTCAGCTTTATGCCACGGACTTCCGAAGCTGCCAGAAACCGGACTGCCTCCCGATCCACAAGCCTTACTTCTTCCAAGTCGAACGTAATGTCACTCGGTTCTGCTTGGGCCTCGAGAAGCTTCTGCAACTCCGCCACATCTGTTTCCTCTATTCGACCGCTGAGAATGAAGGTCACGAGTCCACGGTCCTCGTATCTTCGTATCTTCAGCAACTTGTCGGTTATGGCTGCAACCGGATGACCTTCCACAAACCTAAGAAACAAAATAGGTTAGTATTTAGCCGACATCACGAAAACCGTGGATTCACGAATTTCGTGAATTCCGCTAGACGGTCTTGTAGCGATGCTTGTTAATCTTGAAGGCCCTTATCTTTGAGTCGAGCGTGGACGGAGGAATGCCGAGTTTCGCTGCGGCGCCGGACGGCCCGGATATACGTCCCGAGGCGTCAGCCAGCGCTGCCTCAATCATTTTCTTCTCTTCCGCGGCCGACATTCTGAGACGTGGACGGTCCCCCTGATCGGTCTCGTCCGGCGTCCAGGAAAGCCAACTTTCGTCCACCGCGAAGTTCTCGGTTTCGCAGACGATGATGGACCGTTCAATCACATTCTGAAGCTCACGAATGTTACCCGGCCACGCGTACGATTTTAGCCGGTCCAGCGTCGCGCGGTTAATGCCGTGCATCTTCTTTCCAGCCTTGGTGGCAAAGCGATGGATGAAGTACTCCACCAGTAGCGGAATGTCTTCTTTTCTTTCCCGCAGCGGCGGCATCTCGATGGGAAAGACATTAAGCCGGTAGTAGAGATCGCGGCGAAATGTGCCTGCCTCAATGGATACCTGCAAATCGCGATTGGTGGCCGTAATCACTCGCACATCCGCACGAATTGATTTGCTTCCACCCACGCGCTCGAATTCGCGCTCTTGCAGAACGCGCAGCAGAGCGATCTGAGTCTCCGCGGGGAGTTCACCAATCTCATCCAGAAAAATAGTCCCCCCTTCGGCCAGTTCGAAGCGGCCGAGGCGGCGTTGCATCGCGCCGGTGAAGGCCCCTTTCTCATGGCCGAACAGTTCCGAAGCGATTAAAGAAGGCGGGATGGCGGCACAATTCACGCTCACAAAGGCTCGCGCGGCGCGCCGGGACCGTTTGTGAATAGCGCGCGCGATCAGTTCCTTCCCAGTGCCTGTCTCGCCGGTAACCAGGACAGTAGAATCCGTCGGCCCGACTTTGGCGACGCGCGTAAGAACGGCTTGCAAAGCGGGTGACTCGCCTACAATTTCCTCGAACATCGAGGAGCGGTCGATCTCTTCGCGTAGCGCGATGTTCTCGTTGTATAGCTGGTCCTTGAGCGCTTGTATTTGTTCGAACGCAGTCTCCAGGGCAGCGCTCGCCTGGCGCTGCTCGGTAACATCCATGGTGGTGCCCACCACTTCCACCACTTCACCCGACTCATTCATCACAGGGTGCGAGACAGAGTGGATGTGCTTTACCGTTCCGTCCGCCAGCACGATGCGATAGTCAACTCCGGCGTCGACGCCCTGGGACGGTGTCGCCTCCATTTTCGCCCGTTCCTCAATCCGAAGACGATCATCGGGATGAACCATTTCAATAAAACTCGACAGAGTGGGCTTCATTTTCTCGGGATCACAACCCAGAATCCGGAACATCTCTTGCGACCAGAAGGTTTCGCGAGTTGCCACTTTCCACGCCCAACTTCCGCTGCGAGTCAACCTCTGCGCTTCCGTTAAGTACCCCTCGCTCCGCCGCAAGGCCTCATCTGCCCGCTTGCGCTCGGTGATGTCCGTAACCGCTCCCACGTACTCCAAGCCGCCCCGCTCGTTTATCGAGGGACGGCCCACCACGCGCAGGTATTTGATGGATCCGTCGGGCATTAGCAACCGATGTTCAAAATCAAACTCCTTCCGGTCGCGGGTAACGCGATCCAGCAGTTCCTGCACCGCGGCTCTGTCTTCCGGATGAATCCGTTGCATCACCAGTTCGATGGAACCTTGCGCCGCCGGGTCGTAATCAAATATCCGAAAAGTTTCCCGCGACCAGTAGGCCTGGCCCGTCGCAACATCCCAGCCGAAACTCCCGGTGTGACTCAATCTCTGGGCTTCCGCCAAGTAAGCCTCACTCCGCCGCAGCTTCTCATCCGCCTGCTTGCGTTCCGCTCTTTCCCCGGCTTCCCGCAGCGCCCGGTGCACCGCCGGCACTAGCCGGGATAGCCGCGTCTTCAAAACATAATCGGTAGCGCCAACGGTGAGGGCGTCAATCGCTACTTCCTCCCCAAGCGTTCCCGAGACAAAAATGAACGGGACGTCCGGACAGGTGATGCTGGCCAGCCTCAGTGCGGAAACACCGTCGAACTGTGGAAGCGTATAATCGCCCAGGATCAGATCAATTCCGCCTTGCTGGAGCGAAGCCACAAACGCAGCTTCGGTATCGACCCGCGAGATTTCGCAGGCGATGTCTTCGGCTTCCAGTAGCTCCCGAATCAACTCCGCGTCGCGGGGATCGTCTTCGAGCGAGAGAATCCGCAGAGGACTGCGCATACTTACTTCCGGGAGCTTCCCGGCGGCGGCACGTTGATGACTGCCCAAAAGACACCCAATTCGCGGATGGCATTGACGAACTCATGGAAATCGACTGGCTTTACTACATACGCATTCACCCCAAGCTGGTAGCTGGCCACCATGTCTTTCTCCTCGCGCGACGACGTGAGCACCACCACCGGAATCATTCTCAGCTTTGGATCGGATTTGATCTGCTGTAAAACCTCCAAGCCATCCACCTTGGGGAGTTTCAGATCCAACAAGATCACAGCCGGGTTCTCGCTGGAGCGCGTGCTGAATTCGGCCCGGCAATTAAGGTAATCCAGCGCTTCTGCGCCATCGTGTGTGACGACCACCTCGTTGGCGAGGTTGTATTCCTCCAGCGCCGTTAGCGTAAGCTCGACGTCTCTGGGGTCGTCCTCAACCATCAATATTCTTCCAAGCCTGGCGTCCATAGTCCTCGTTTCTGTTTACAGTTTAGGCACTGAGAAATAGAAGGTCGCGCCTTGATCCACCGCGCCGTCGGCCCTCACCGTGCCCCCGTGACGATGGATGATGCGCTGCACGGTAGCGAGACCGATGCCGGTACCTTCAAACGCGTCCGGCTGATGGAGGCGTTGAAACACGCCGAACAGTTTATTTACATATTTCATATCAAACCCCGCTCCGTTGTCCCTGACAAACACCGTTACCTCGCCCTTTTCTCCGGCGGTGCATCCGACCTGAATTTCAGCCCGCGGGCGCGCACGCGTGAACTTCACCGCATTCGAAAGAAGATTGCTAAAGACCAGCCGAAGCATGGAGCGGTCTCCGTGGCACACTGGAAGCGTGTCGATTTTCCAGACAATATCTCGGCCGTCAGTCTCCTGCCGCAATTCGTTGAGAACTTCCTTTACGAGCTGATCTAGATTCACCGGCGTCTTTTGGGTCTCCACGCGGCCGATCCTCGAAAACGCCAGAAGGTCGTCAATCAGGTTGCCCATCCGGGATGCCGACTCCAGAATTATCGTCATGTATCGCTGGCTCTTATCATCCAGCACCGAAGATGCTCTTTTCCGAAGCAGCTCCGCATAACCCACCATGTGCCGAAGCGGCGCGCGCAGGTCGTGCGAAACGGAGTAGGCAAAAGCTTCCAATTCCTTGTTGGTGGCTTCGAGCTCGGTGGAGCGTTTCGCAAGTTCATGGTTGAGCGCACGAATTTCCTCCTCCCGGTGCTTGCGCGACGTGATGTCGTTGTTCGTTTCCATGATTGCCGCAGGCCGTTCCTGCTGGTCGCGCCGCAAAGACCATCGGCTGGCCACCACCACTCCGCTACCGTCGGCTTTGGTGTGCGTAAGCTCGCCCTCCCAACGCCCCGTCTGCACCAACTCCGCGTTAATCTCGTCGAGAGGCGCCGGAAAAACGGTCCGCAGCAACTCATGAGAGCGCTTTCCGACCGCTTGTTCCGGCGTCCATCCGTATAGCTCCTGAGCGCCCCGATTCCAGTACGTAATGACGTCGCTAGGATCGCGGACGAAGATCGTGTCATGCGTGAGATTGAGTAAGCTGGCCTGCTGGGTTCGTTCCTGCACTTCCAACTGGAGTTGATCGCGAGCTTGACGAAGCTGCCGTTCGATGCGGCGTCGAATGGAGCTGAACCATACGATCAGAGCCGCGAAGGCTATGAGAACGATAATGGACGGTATGTCGGCAACCGTGAAATCAAAGCTGTAAAGTGGCTCCAGGAAGAAATAGTCCAGGCAAAGGCTGGAGAGCAAAATACTCAGGACGGCGGGCCCTGCTCCGGCCTGCCAGGCAGTGATGGCCACCGCAAACAGGAACAGCGGGAGCTCCACGCTGTGAAATTTATAGTGCTGAAGAACCAGCCCTGGCGCTAGCGCCAGCGCGACGGAAACAACTGCAAGACCGTAGCGCAGGCTGATTGACCGGGCGCTTTGCAACTGGGGGATCGACCACGCCATGACTCGTCTGGCTTCTTGCCTTCGCAGCTCATCGGCTGCCAAGAGGTGATGCAGCTAATAATAGCAGGGCCCGAATTGTTACCGGGCCCCGCAGTCTCTAGTAGAGGTTCAGAAGCGGTAACCAAAACCAATAGACGGCTCCGCGCGATGCGTGACGCGATCAGTCCCAGCCAGGGCCTCCAGGCCGTAAGTTGGCGAATCGTAAACCAGGCCGCGATATTCCGCGCGAACATAAACGCGGGCCGATAGTTTGAAATCCGCGCCGGCCCCATAGACGAATGCAGCCCGTGCCTGTGTTGAGATCCCGGAGATATCCCTGGGATCAAACAGCAGACCACCCGCTCCCGCCAGCAGAAAAGGAGTCCAGCGCTGGAACGGATGCCGGAACACGTAAGCGGCGGACACCTCATGCGAGTAGCTGTTGACGCCCACGGAACCACTCGAGAATTCGTATTTTTGCGTGTTGAGCGAGTAGCCGTAGTCCACTTCAACGCCGTTGTACTGATTGAAAAAGAAGCGGTAGCTACCCAGCACGCCGCCGCTATTGGTGGCGCTTTGCTCCACTCCATTGCTTGTAGTTGATTTCAAGAAGCTGCCGAAGGCCTGAACTGTGACCTCATTCCTGAGAGGTGCTTCTTCCTGTGAAAACGCTGGAGTGGAAATTACACAAAGTGCACCCACCAGCGCGAAAAGCGATTTCTTGCGAGACATACATACTCCTTGGTTAAATAGCGCCGAATATTTTCGGCTCGTTAGGAATACTATGCGGCATCGCACGAAGGATCACATCACGAAATGGAATGCTTTTTTTGTACCTCTTAGATGCTAGGGCGCCAATACCACTAGTTGGGTAGACGAGGGGTGTAACCGAACCGCGACCGGAAGAGAGCGCTACCACAAGTGCCGCGTCGTTGTGCGTTCGTGGTAGCGCTTCTAAGGAACTTCGCGCAAAACGGAGTGCGGCGCGGGCCGGTTCCTGGTCCGTTTGGCGGTGCGCGCCGCACCCTTTGCGCTTCCTGCCGGTCGCGGCTCAGTTTTTCCAAATAGCGCTAGCGGCGCTTGTGCAGCTTGCGGCCTTTGGGACCACCGCTAGTGTCGGGAACTTCTACGCCGAGGGCAGTGGCCAAATCGATTTGATGATCCTGCTCTTGCATCAGGATCTGGCGAATTTGTTCCGCCATCGCGAATTCTCCCAGCGTTTCACATTGCCGGATGCGGTCGCGGTAATTGCGAATCGTCTCGTTCTCGTTATCGAGGTCGTACCGGAGCATGTCTTTCGCGTTCTTCGATGTGCGGACTGGCTTGGGAGTCACCACCGGCATCTTGCCGAGGTAGTCGATCTGCCGTGAAAGGATCAGGGCGTGATCCAACTCCTGCTTGGCGTGGATTTCGAGCTGAGCGGCGATGTCCATATATTCGGCGCCACTGAGCACTTGGGAATAAACGACGTAGGCGATGATGGCTTGGTATTCCCGTGAAAGGTCTTCGTTCAATAGCTCCGCGAGATGGTCGCGAGAAATTTCTTTGGCGGCGGATTTCGATTTGTGCTTGGCCATGGGACTCCTCCTTGGGGTGCGCATCCGCACCTAAACATCATGCTATCAGTCATGCAAGTTGTTTGTCTCACTCAGCCGCAGCATGCGCCAGCGCCTCCACCACTGCAATATTCTGAAGCAGCTCCGGCGTCAGACCATGCCGCTTCTCCAGGTAGGCAGGGGCATTGTACGAAATCCAAGTTTTCCGATCGGCATCCTCCCAAACCAGGATCTTCAGAGGAAGGTCGATCGCGATGCTGGGCGACGCGATCATGAGCGGAGTTCCTGCTTTGGGATTGCCAAAGATCGCGAGCTTGGTGGGACGCATTTGCATTCCCGCTCTTTCAGCCTCGCCGCTGTGATCCACCAACGCAAATAACTTGACGCCCTTCGCCTTCAGGATGCCTTCCAGTTTTTGAACGGTCCGGTCCACCGATTGGTTGCAACTTATGGTTATGATCCCGCTTTCGGTATTCGAGGTCATCAAGTTTCTCCTGAACGCAGAACGTCACGGCAGCATTTGGAACACCATTCCCGGAGCCGTGCATGTCGCACTAATTGAAGGGCTGAGATTGCTCAGCGTGACGGCGTGACATCTCAGTGGCGAACCGGTTTGACACTCGTACCTTATCATTAGGAGAGGGGATGGAATGAGCCAGGACGAGAATCAATTAAAAATTGCCGCAGCTGAATCCGCGGTCACACGAGTTACTGATGGCCTGATCGTTGGCCTCGGTTCCGGATCCACGGCGGCGTTCGCCGTGGCTGCCATTGGGAGGCGGGTGCGCGAAGGCCTGCGCATCGTTGGCATCCCAACATCGGAGCGTACTGCTGCTCAAGCCCGCGAGTTGGGAATTCCGCTCTCGAGCTTAGCCGAGCAACCTCAAGTGGACATCACCATTGACGGCGCGGATGAGGTGGAAGAGGGGAATTTGAATCTGATCAAGGGCCACGGCGGAGCGCTGCTGCGGGAAAAGATCGTAGCGAGCGCTAGTAAAAAACTGGTGATCATAGTCCATGGCAGCAAGTTGGTGAACCATCTTGGCGCGCACGACCCAGTGCCGGCGGAAGTAATACCGTTTGGTTGGCAAGTGACGGCGCGCCATCTGGCGGACTTGGGAGCAAAGCCGTCCCTCCGCCGAAATCCGGACGGTGAGCCATACCATAGCGACGGGGGCAACTTTATCCTGGACTGCACGTTCGAATCGATCGCATCCGCGGACACGCTAGCGCGCGAACTTGATCATGTGGTCGGCTTGGTGGAACACGGCCTCTTCATCGGACTAACTTCCGAGGTTCACGTAGCGGAATCTAGTGGTGTGCGAATCCTAAATCGACCCTGAAGCGCTAGCGGCCATGGCTCTCTGTTCGACGATTCCGAGCTTGCGCATCCGATAGAGTAACGTGGTTCGGGCTAAGCCCAACCGGGCCGCCGCGCCATGGCGCCCACCCACCACCCAGCCGACCTGCCGAAGCGTCTCGGTGATATGGTGGCGCTCAGCATCGGCCAGTGTCCGATTAGCCGACGGCGCGTCGCGCCTGGTCATCTGCTTAAGTTCGCCGAACGGAAGGCGTAGCTCCGGCCCCGAAGACAGGATCACGGCGCGCTCAATTACGTTCTGCAACTCCCGAATATTTCCCGGCCAATCGTGATCGAGTAGGGTTTCCATGACCTCTGGAGAAATGTACGGAACGTCGCGGTTCATCCGGTGCGCGAACTTGCGGACGAAGTGCTGTACCAAAAGCGGAACATCTACCTTACGCTCCCGGAGCGCCGGAAGCGCGATGGGGAACACATTCAGCCGGTAATATAAATCCGCCCGGAAGCGGCGCTCCTGTACCATCTGCCACAAGTCCTGATTCGTGGCGGCCACTATTCGAACGTCCACCCGAATGGTACGCGTGCTGCCGAGTCTTTCAAACTCCTGTTCCTGAAGAACTCGCAAGAGCTTGGGCTGCAATTCAAGTGGCAGATCGCCTATTTCATCCAGAAACAGCGTCCCCCCGTGAGCGAGTTGAAAGCGGCCGGTGGTTTGGGTCAGCGCTCCGGTGAAGGCTCCGCGCTCGTGACCGAACAGCTCGCTTTCCAGCAGCCCTCCCGGCATCGCCGCGCAGTTTACCTTTATGTAGGCACCGTGCTTTCGCAGACTCTCCTGGTGAACGGCTTTGGCGACCAGTTCCTTACCAGTGCCCGTCTCGCCCTGGATTAGAACAGCCGAATCGGTTCGCGCCACCATTTGTATCGAATTCCAAACTTGCCGAAGTCCATTGCTTGAGCCGATCAGCTCATTAGGGGACTCAAAAGGGATAGTGGTTATCGCGTGGGCGGCCATAGTCGTATTCTCCTTGGACTAATACTATGGCCAGTGAGACGTCGAAACCATCCCCACATCGGTGGATCTTTTAGTACTCTTCTCAGAGTTGGCTCCGGATACCTAGATAGGGTTATAGACGGCGCGCCATGCAGCCCGAATGAGACCGACTCAAAGCGTCGCCATCGGTATCTACCTTTGTGAAGATGGCACGCGAGGCGGAATAATGATTTCGCGGCGGCCGAACAGCCGCGCATCTATCGATAGCGATCCTGGGCCGAGCGCAATGATGGCTGCAAGCATCGCCGACCCAAATGCCAATGCTAATCTTGAATCAAATAAGTTCTGCGTACAGCCAGGCAGCCACGAAACTGCCACGCCAATGGCGCCCATGGCAGCCATCACTCCGGCAATAGGAGTGAGAAACCCGATGAACAGCAGACCGCCGGCGGCCAGCGTCACGGCGCCCAAGATCCCCGCGGCCGGGCTTGCGTTGGTTTCAGTGGCATAGCATGCGCCCTGCATAAGCAAAGCTACACCAAATACCGCTCGAAGCAGCAGCAAAGCCATTCCTGGCACCCCACCAGGAAACGCGAAGAATAGGCGTCCCACTTATCCCCAGATTTCTTTGGCGCTCGTAAAGCTCGCCTAAATTTAGAGTAGTGAATCCGATTCCTGGGCGAATCCCCGTGTTTCGGGATGTTTGCCTACCACCTTCGAGGGACGGCGTTCTTAAAATTGAATAATCCCCCGCCGCACGCCAATTCCGACCGCCTGGGTGCGGTCTTTAGCTCCCAGCTTGTCCATGATGTGCTTGATGTGAACTTTGACGGTTTCCTCTGAGATGTTCAACATCTCTGCGATATCGCGATTCCGGTTTCCTCCGGCGATCTGCTGCAGAACCTCCACTTCGCGGGCGGTCAAACTATCGTCGCTCATGTGCTCGGCGAGTTGAGCCGCAATCTCCGTTGGAATGCTCTTCTTTCCTGCGTGTACTTGGCGGACTATTTGTACCAGCTCGCTCGGGAGCATGTTCTTGGACAAATATCCGCGCGCTCCAGCTTCGAGGGCTCGCTGGATCTCCACGTCGCCCTCAAATGTAGTCAGCATTATGATTCGTGCTTCCGGAAACTCCGCCCGTATCGCGATCATCGCATCAATGCCGCTGACATCCGGCAGCCGGAGATCCATGAGCGTAACGTCCGGCTGATTGGCCCGGAACTGTTGAATGGCCTCAGCGCCGGTGGACGCTTCCCAAACCAGCGCCATGTCTTCCTGACTATTGATGATCGCGGCAATTCCCTCCCTGAGCAACGGGTGGTCGTCCACGCTGAGAATTCGAATGCGGGCCTGATCCGTCATTTTCTGGTCCTTGGCAGTCGATGATTGCGAAACCACTTCAACCCAGGGGCGGCCTGGTCCTGGAACGCGATTTGCCCGGGAACCGATAGCTCAATTTCGGTACCTGCCGAGGCGCTGGTCATAACCTGCAGCCGGGCCCCAATTGCCTCCGCCCTCTCACGCATTCCCGACAGCCCCCAATGTCCATCGCGCCCGGTTTCCAATACATGGGGATCAATCCCGCAGCCATCATCCCGCACCAGCATGCATAAGCGCTGGGACGAGTACTTGAGCTCTATCTCGATCTTATTCGCGCGCGCGTGGCGGAACGCATTGATGAGAGCTTCTCTGCCGATTCTGTAGACTTCATCCCGAAGCACCGGATGCAAAGGCCTGCGTTCACCATCGACAATCACGCGAAAGTCCACCTTCTCACCCAAGTGCTGCCCGCTTACCAACTCCTGCTGGATGCGAGAGAACGCGTTCTCAACGTCGAGCGACGTGCTTTGCGTCGCGCGCAGACCTCGCACC
>Ga0116125_1000578_pt1 | contig 16974 bp, 9 predicted proteins | sample June2015DPH_16_1_2_FD_89729 | JGI IMG/M metagenome (GOLD analysis project Ga0116125, IMG submission 89729) | Peatland microbial communities from SPRUCE experiment site at the Marcell Experimental Forest, Minnesota, USA - June2015DPH_16_10 | ecosystem: Environmental > Terrestrial > Soil > Wetlands...
GGAAGCTGGATCGCCCAAGTGGCCTCCGTCGACCAGCTCGTCCCGGAAGCATATTGGAAATGGCGGCCGCTGGTTCGCGATTCCATTGAATTCCTGTTCTCACGGCTATCGGCCGCGCGCCTTTCGGCAAAACTTGTGGAGCAAGCCGACTTGCCCCTTGACACCCCGCCCGCCCGGCGTCTCCTCGAACTGATCGCCAGGATGCCCGGAATACAAAAACTGGGCCAAGTTATCGCGCGCCACCAGCGCCTGGACCCATCCCTGCGCAAGGCTCTCTCCGAACTCGAGAACGAAATACGCGACGCCAACCCGAAAGCAGTCCGGGCCATTCTGTCTGCGCAGTTGGGGCCGCTGCTCCGGAAATACGCCGTTAAGGTAGATCGCACGATATTCTCCGAAGCCAGCGTCAGCGCGGTCATTCGTTTCACTTACCGCGAGCCGGGCGCGAAGCACCGCCAACCCGGCGTCTTCAAAGTCATCAAACCCTACGTTCGGAACTATTTCACCGAAGACCTCAGTCTTCTGCAGCAGCTCAGCGACTTCCTGGCCGACGCCAACCGATATGGATTCGCCACCAGGCATGTATCCGAAATGGTGGCCGAAGTCCGCCTGCTGCTGGAGCGCGAGTTGGACTTCAAGCGCGAGCAGGCAACTTTGCTTGAAGCTGTCCACACCTACCGCATCAACACCGCCATCGGCGTACCGGACGTCATCGCGCCATTGTGCACCACCGAAGTCATCGCCATGAGCGAAGAACCTGGAACCAAAGTCACCGAGGTCTTTCCGGGGAAGCCCTATTGGAAGCGGCGCGTCGCCGAGCAACTCGTAGAGGCCCTGGTCACCGTCCCCCTGCTCTCGCGCGACAGCTCCGTGGTGTTTCACGCCGATCCGCACGCCGGCAACTTGTTGTACGACGAGCGCGCGGGAAAAGTCGGGATTCTGGACTGGGCTTTGACCGAGCGGCTCAGCCGCGACCTGCGCCGCCACCTGGCGCTGCTTGTAATCATGACCGTTCTGCGGAACCCCGGTGGCGTTCGAGATGCGCTGGTGCATCTGGCTGCGCCCAGCGAACGGCGCGACCCGGAAAAACTTCGCGTGATCCACGAGCGCGTGGACAAATTCTTCAAAAGCTTGCCCTGCAATCGCGGGGCCGGCAGCATCGATGCCATGCTTTTGCTGGACGAAATCGCGCTCCAAGGCATCCGCTTTCCAGCCACTCTCGCCATGTTTCAAAAAGCGCTCTTTACTCTGGATGGCGTGCTGCACGACATCTCGGGATCCGAAGTCAGCATCAGCTACTTGATCGTCCGCGATTTCGTCATCCGTCTGCTGGTGAGTTTCGGCCTGGACCATCCGCCGCTCTCAGTCAGCGACTTGATAGCCGTGGAGCGCAGCGGGCTGCTGTATCCGGGTCGCTTGGGCGCATCAGCATTGTTCGGCGCACGCCCACAGGCCCAAAGTGAAATGAGGTAATCCTATGATGATTCCTTCCGGCATTCTCAAGAAACTCTATACGCGCAGCAGTCTGAAGAACACCGGGGAGGGCCCGCAGTTCTCTATCAAGAACCGGTTGAGTGATGCGGAGGTGGTGGGTGTCCGCTCCATCGCGATTGACGGCTGCCCGGTGGCCTTGGACCATGTGTGGTTCGATCTCGCCGACGGCCGCGCGCTCACTCCCGCGGAAATCGATACGGCCCACCCCATCCCGTTTCCATTCAGCTCCGTGGTTACGGTCCGGACGGACCGGCCCGAGTTGAAGATGGGCAAGCACGACATTGATGTGGCCTTTGAGACGCGTCCGTTCGGCCGGCTGCATCTTAGCGTGGAAGATATTATCAGCGAAGATGGTGAGCGCCCCCGCCACATCCCGCGCAACGATACGGACGACTACCAGCCCGACATCATCCTGAAGCGGCAAAAGCTGATCCAGCAATCGAGCGGCGTCAAACTGCGGCACCTCACCAAGTATTCCTTCGATCCGCATCTCGCCCGCGGCAACTGCGAGAATTTCACCGGCGTCGCCCAAGTGCCGCTAGGCTTCGCCGGCCCGCTCCAAGTGCATGGGGAATATGCGGAAGGAGAATTTTTGATTCCACTGGCGACCTCGGAAGGCACGCTAGTCGCATCCTACAACCGCGGCATGAAAGTGCTGAACCTCAGCGGAGGCGTGAAAGTCACCGTGCTGGCCGACGCCATGCAGCGCGCCCCCGTGTTTGTATTCCAGGACGCCCGCGCCTGCCGTGATTTCGTGAACTGGGTCGGAGTTAATTTGCCGCAGATTCGCTGCGAAGCAGAGGCAACTTCGTCAGTCGCCAAACTGCTGCACATCGATCCGTATCTCGCCAACAAGTTCGTCTATTTACGGTTCAATTTTTCCACCGGAGACGCGGCCGGTCAGAATATGGTCGGCAGAGCCACTTATGCAGCATGTTGCTGGATTCTGGATCACTATCAGGGCATCACCCACTTCTATCTCGAGTCCAACTTCGCGACCGACAAGAAGGGCTCGCATGTGAATATCATGCGCAATCGCGGAAAGCGAGTCACCGCGGAGGCTACCATTGCGCGCGACATAATGATCCGCAACCTTCGCGCAGAGCCCGAACAACTGGTGCACCACTACGGCGTGGCCAACGTCGGCGCATTTCTTTCTGGCGCCAACAACAACGGCGCCCAATCGGCCAACGCCATTGCCGCCATGTTCATCGCCACTGGTCAGGATGTCGCGAATGTCGCGGAATCCTCCGCGGGAATCATCTACTGCGAGCTGACGCCCGAACGCGATCTATACATCTCCTTGACTATCCCTTCGCTTATCGTCGCCACGCACGGCGGCGGCACCGGCTTGGCCACGCAGCGCGAATGTCTCGAAATCATGGACTGCTACGGCACCGGCAAAGTAAACCGCTTCGCCGAAATCGTGGCCGCTGTCGCTCTAGCCGGCGACGTCTCCCTAGCAGGCGCAATCTCCTCCTCCGACTGGGTCTCGAGTCACGAAAAATACGGCCGCCATCGCTAGAATCGGCGTCGTCTGAAACGCATCACTCGTATCGCAAAGACCGCAATGGATCCACCCGAAGAGCCCGTCTGGCGGGCACCAGTGCAGCCACGCCAATCATCACGGTAAACACCCCGATAGCGCCCAGGTATGCAATCGGATCGAGGTAGCTAATGCCGTAGAGTTCGCGCCGCAAGAGCTGCGACAAAGCGGCTGCTCCGGTTACACCCGCCAGCGCCCCAACGAGAATCGGCAGCGTTAATTGCCGCACCACTACCGACAAAACCTGGACAGAGCTCGCGCCCAGTGCCATGCGGATGCCGATCTCTTTCGTGCGATGCGAAACGGAGTATCCGACCAGTCCCACAATCCCGAGCGAAGCTAGTAGCAGCGCAACGAAGCCGAGCACACTTACGGACATCGCGGCGTATCCCGCGCCCTCCATCTTCCGCCGGAAGGAGCTTTTCACTAATTGAACCTCGGGAAAAATCGCAGGGTCAATCGATCTGGCTACCGATGCCACAAAAGGAACCGACCCTTCCGGCGGCCCCACCGTCCTTAGCAGCACCACCATGGAAGACAGATCCGCGTCCCCGGCCAGATAGTAGGCTTCCACTGCGTCCGGATCTTGAAGCGCCACCAACCGGGCGCTGCCCGCAATTCCAACAATCGTCTTGCTCGCATCGCCCATCTGGAAGGGCCTTCCTAACGGGTTCCCCTCGGGCCATTGCTGAGCGAAAGACTTGCTGATGACGACAGCAAATCTATCGCTGCTGGTGAGATTCCGGCCTTCGAGCAACGGGATCTTCATGGTGCCGAAAAATTCCGGGTCGATTGCGTACATGTGAACATCAAGCGAACGCCCTCCGAAATCGGCGCCCGTAATTGACTTCCTATTACCCAAAGGCGCACTGGAAGTCATAGACACGGATTCCACTCCCGGCAGATTGCGGAGCCTGCTTTGAAGCTTGTTCAGATATGTTCGCGCGCCGGTTTCCGTGTAGCCGTGCGCGGCCAGGCCCGGGTCAATGGAAACCACCTGCTGATATTCGAAGCCCGGATTGGTGGTGACAGCGTGATCCAACGCGCGCACCAGGAGTGCCGACACAATCACCAGCACGCAACTTGCGGCAATCTGCGCCCCGATCAGTACTTGGCGCATGCTAGTGGCACGCTGTCGCTGCCGGGCTGCTTGTAAAGCCGGGGTGAGCCCAAACATAATTGCGGACGCGAAGGCAATTCCGACGGCAAACAGCGCTATTCTCCAATCCGGAGCCGGATTGAGCCAGGCTGGCGTTTTCGCCAACACCATCAATCCACGCAAAACCAGATAGCCAAGCGCCAAGCCCGCCATCGCCCCTGCGAAAGCCAGCAGCAGGCTTTCGGTAAACAGCTGGCGAACCAGCCGTCCGCTGCCGGCGCCCACGGCCTTGCGAATCGCGATCTCCCGTTCCCTCGCCACACCCCGCGCCAGTAGCAGACTGCCTAAGTTCCCGCAGGCCACGGCCAGAATCAGCAGCGTCAATGAGCCCACCAACGCCATCAACGGATAGCCTTGGTCGGATTGCTCTGTGCCGGTTCCATGCCGCCCCCCTCCCACATTCTTCGCATATCCGCCGGGAGAACTGGGAAGGTTTTCCTTTTCCCAAATATCGTCCGGATGCTGCTGGTGCAACACCGCCGCGAGCGATGCTAATTCATTCTCAGCCGCAGCTGCACTCAATTCCGGCTGCAACCGTCCGAACATCGTTACCCCGTGAGCATCCACCGAGAAATCCGTGAACAGATGACTACCCGTTACGAAATAAGGTTGTTGATTGATAGGCAGCCATAGATCGGGATTGTCCATGCTCAGGCCGCTGAAGTCCTGGGGTACAACGCCAATCACGATGGCCGGTTTATTGTTTAAACGAATCGTCTTCCCGATAATCAAGGGATCGGCCCCGAAGTGGCGCTGCCAGAATCCCTGGCTCAGCACCACTACCGGCGCGGAATCCGCCGCTCCGTCCTCGGCTGCATCCAGCACTCGTCCGAGCAACGGCCGTGCTCCTAGTTCACTGAAGAAATTAGCCGTGACAAAGTCTCCAGTGAGCGGTTTGGGCTCACCCTCGATTGCCAGTTTGGTGTCCATCACGGCCAGCACTGCTGAAAGCGTCTTCGAATATTGCCGGAAGCATGCCATTTCCGGATAAGGCACCTGCCACGCATAATTTTTCGGCGCGCGTCGTTTAAAGCGCAGCAATGTATCGGGGCTGCGAACAGCGAGCGGCCGCAGGACCATCAGATTGAAGAAGCCAAAAGCCGCAACGTTCACACCGATCCCGAGTGCCAGCATAACGATGGCAGCCAGCGTGAAGCCAGGCGAGCGCCGCAGTTGGCGAGCCGCATAGCGAAGGTCCTGCGACAGCCGCTCTATCCACGTCCAGCCCCATGCATCGCGGGCCTCTTCGCGCAGAAGCAGCGTGTTCCCGAGCGGCATGCCGCCGTCCTTAGCCGCCATGTCCCGATGAAACTCCAGGTCGTTCCGGAGCTCCTGATCGAACCGGCGACGATTCAAAAGATATCCGAGACGTCGAATCCATTCGTGCATGTTTATTGTTCCTTAGGCGGTTTTTAGAACGGATCGAATGGCCGCGTGGGCGCGCTCATAATCCGACAGCTCGCTCTCAAGCTGTTTACGGCCGGCGGGCGTGAGCCGATAGAATCGAACCTTGCGATTTGTTTCTGAGATCCCCCACTCCGACGTTACCCAGCCCTTCAAGAGTATTTTCTGCAAAGCCGGATAAAGCGCGCCTTCCTCAACCTGCAGAACTTCAGAAGAAAGCGTGTGAATCCGCTGGGCGATCGCGTAACCATGCAAGCTCCCCGAGCGAAGCACGCGTAATATCAGCAGAACCAAGGCTCCGGAAGGCATCTCAGTCTTAGGCATAAGCTATCTACTGGTAGTATGGCGCTTTTCCGCGAGTCTGTCAAGAGACAATGAATTCAGACGCGCAACGAACGAGAAACCAGAAACGAGAAACGTTATTGCCCAACCATCTGATCTCCGAAAAGAGCCCCTACCTCCAACAACACGCCCACAATCCCGTAGATTGGTATCCCTGGGGCGAAGCAGCCTTTGAAAAAGCCCGCCTCGAGGACAAACCTATCTTCCTGTCCATCGGCTACTCCACGTGCCACTGGTGCCACGTCATGGAGCGGGAGTCGTTCGAAAGCCCGAGCATCGCGGCGATTCTCAATCAATCCTTCGTGCCGATCAAAGTGGATCGCGAAGAGCGCCCCGACGTCGACCACATCTACATGATGTACGTCCAGGCTACTACCGGAAGCGGCGGCTGGCCCATGTCGGTGTTTCTCACGCCCGATCGGATGCCCTTTTTCGGTGGAACCTATTTCGCGCCCGACGATCGTTACGGCCGTCCCGGATTCGCCGTGGTTCTTGAGCGCATCGCGGAAGCCTGGAAAACCCAGCACGACAAGATTCTTGAATCCAGCAGCAACGTCATGGAGCAGCTCAAGCTTCATTCCGAATCCGCGCTAGCCAGCGCCGCGCTCGACACCAAGGCGCTGGACGCCGCTTTCCAATATTTCCGCCGTACTTTCGACACCACGCATGGCGGCTTTGGCGATGCTCCCAAATTTCCCCGCCCCGTGGTCCTCAATTTCCTGCTTCGCTATCACCATCGCACCGGCCGCGCGGAAGCTCTCGACATGACGCTGGCCACTTTACGCGCCATGGCGGACGGCGGCATGCACGATCAACTGGGCGGCGGATTCCACCGCTATTCCGTCGATGAACGCTGGTTCGTCCCGCATTTCGAAAAAATGCTCTACGATCAGGCCCAGCTCGCCATCTCCTACATCGAGGCCTACCAGATCACGCACGACCCGTTCTACGCCGGCATCGCCCGCGCCACGCTGGATTACGTTCTGCGCGACATGACCCATCCTGACGGCGGCTTCTATTCCGCGGAAGACGCCGATAGCGTGATCGATCCCGCGAACCCAAAAGAAAAAGGCGAAGGAGCATTCTATCTCTGGACTGCACAGGAATTAGAGCAGCTCCTCGGCCCTCAACTAGCCAAGGTGTTCGCCTTCCGCTACGGCGTAGAACCGAGCGGCAACGTCCATCACGATCCGCATGGCGAGTTCAACGGCAAAAATATCCTCTACGTGCGCCAGACAGTAGCTGAAACAGCTACTGACACCGAACTACGCGAAGCCACCAAACGGCTGCTCGACGTCCGCTCGAAGCGCGTCCGCCCGCATCTCGACGATAAGATCCTGACATCCTGGAACGCGTTGATGATTTCAGCCTTCGCCAAAGCCGCGCAGGCGTTGGATGAACCCGCGTACTTGAATGCCGCCACGCGCGCGACAGAATTCGTCCTCTCCCGCATGTACGACGCCGGCACAGGCCGGCTCCTGCGCCGCTATCGCGAAGGCGAAGCGGCAATTTCCGGTTTCCTGGACGACTACGCATTCCTGATCGCCGCCCTGCTGGATCTCTACGAAACCGATTTCCACCCGCAACGCATCGAGCTTGCGATTGCGCTAGCCTCCAAAATGCGCGAGCTGTTCGAAGATCCAATGGACGGCGCCTTCTTCACCACCGCCGCGGGCGACCCGAGCCTGGTCCTGCGCGTTAAGGACGATTACGATGGCGCCGAACCTTCTGGAAACTCCATCGCGCTTCTCGATCTTGAGCGCCTGGCGCACCTCACCAATCGCGCCGAATTTCGCCAGACCGCCGAGCGAGCGCTGCGCGCCTTGGGCCCCAAAATGGCCAGCCAATCCGTAGCCGTTCCGCAAATGCTGGTTGCTTTCGATTACTCGCTCGCGGCCCGGCGCGAAGTAGTGATCGTCGGCAGCCGTCGCGAGGCGCAGCCGTTTCTCGATCAGCTTCGAAGCCGCTTCTTGCCTCACACCGTCGTTCTGCTAGTAGATTCTGAAGACACGCGCCGCAAACTCCAGCACATCTTTCCGGCAGTCGCCGAGATGCGCGAGCTCAACGGCAAACCCACCGCCTATGTTTGCCAAGGCTACGTATGCCAACTTCCCGTGAACGAAGTCTCGAAGTTCGTCGAGTTGTTACAATGAATGGAAATCAAATTCACTCGAGGAGAACTCATGGAAAGACCCGCAGCCACCACGATGAGAGGGAAACCGCTGACACTGCTTGGGCCAGAGCTGAAAGCCGGCGAGAAAGCACCCGATTTTGACGCCGTCAGCGACGGACTGCAGCCCGTAAACCTGGAAAAAACCGGCCATACTGTTCGAATCTTCAGTGTGGTGCCATCGCTCGACACGCCCGTCTGCGACGCGCAGACCAAGCGCTTTAACGAGGAAGCCGCTAAGCTTCCGGGGGTCGAAATCTACACCGTCAGTATGGACCTTCCGTTCGCTCAGAAGCGCTGGTGCGGAGCCTATGGCGTGGACAAAGTAAAAATGGTGTCCGATCACAAATCCGGCTCCTTCGGAGAAAAATACGGCACACTTATCAAGGAGCTGCGCATCGAGAGCCGCGCGATTTTCGTGATCGACAAAGACGACACGCTCAAACACGTCGAGTATGTAAAAGAAGTGGCGGACCATCCGAACTACGACGCCGCATTGTCAGCCGCACGATCGCTTGCAAAATAGCAATATTGTCCTATGTTGTTTTTTCGCGACTTGCGCCATGCGTTCCGCCTGCTCAGTCGCACTCCCACACTAACCGCGGTCGCGCTGCTCTCTATTGCAATTACCATCGGCGCGACCGCGGTGGTCTTCACCGCTGTAAAATCGGTCCTGATTGAACCGCTGCCCTACGCGAATGCGGGCGAACTGGTGCAGTTGCGCACCGACAATACCAAGTTCGGAAAATCCCACGCCGATTGGGTGGCCTGGAGCGACGCCCAGGATATTTTGAGAAGCAACCGGACTTTCGAATCCATGGGCGTCTATGCATACAGGCTTTTCAACCTGTCCGGTTACGGCGGCTCGCTGCCCGAATCGCTCTACGGTTTGGGTGTTACGGCCAATATGTTTTCTACTCTCGGCGTTGCTCCAATGCTCGGCCGCAACATCCTCCCCGAAGAGGACCAACCCAACCGCAATAACGAAATGATCCTGAGCTACGGATTGTGGACGCGCAGGTTCAACTCCGATCGCCTCGTGATCGGCCGATCGGTGGAGGTCAACGGCCACGCCTGCACCATCATCGGCGTCATGCCGCCCGGCTTCGATTTTCCGATGCGGCTCGCGACTACGGTGCGAACACCGTCGCAGCACATGGATTTCTGGACACCCATGGGCAAAGATCCCGCCAAAGAAGATCGCAACAGCGGATCGGGCGCCGTGGCGCGATTACGTCCGGGAGTCACGATGGCGCAAGCAGAACAGGACATGCAGTCCATCAGCGAAACGCTGGCCCGCCGCTATCCGATCACCAACCAATACCGCGTTTTTCATATTGGCCGGATTCGCGACCGTACCCTCGGATTCGCTCAAACCGGATTGCTGCTGCTGATGGCCGCAGCCGCGCTGTTCATGCTGATCGGCTGCGCCAATGTCGCCAACCTGCTGCTCGCCCGTGCGTTCGCCCGCCATCGCGAGATAGCCGTCCGCTTGGCGCTGGGTGCCGGCCGCGCGCGCATCGTCCGCCAACTCATCACCGAAAGTTGCGTGCTGGCGATCCTCGGCGGCCTGCTGGGCTACGCATTGAGCGTCGTGGCGTGGAACCTGCTTCCCGCCATCGCTCCCATGTCCATTCCGCGCCTCGCCGCCGCGCGCGCCGATGGCTCAATCTTCGTTTTCACCCTCGCAGTTTCGTTGATCAACGGCCTGCTCTTCGGCATCGCACCCGCCCTACGCACCGCCGGCCGCGACCCGGCTCTCGCACTGAACGAATCCGGTACGCGCGGCGTCGTCGGCAGGCAACGCAACATTCTGCGCTCTTCCCTGGTAATCGCGGAAGTCGCAGTAGCCGTGGTCCTGGTGGTGATCGGCGGGCTGCTCACCGGACGATTCGTCCAGTTGCTTCGCACCGATCCGGGCTTTGAGCCGGATCACATTCTGGCCTCGATTGTAATCGCTGGCGGCGACCAGTATCGCGATCCTGAACGGCACGGAGAGCTATATCGCCGCATTCTGGATTCCGTCCGGACGCTGCCGGACGTTCAGCAGGCCGGTACGGTCGACGCTCTTCCATTTAGCGGCGAGAACAATGGCGGCGATATCGGTACCGGTGAGAGCGACACGGGGCGCATTGCCGAAATCGATCGCGTCAGCGCGCATTACCTGGAAACATTTGGTGTACCGCTGCTCGAGGGCCGTTGGTTCCGCGACGACGACATGGACGCCTCTCGCGACACCGCCGTCATCAACGACGTTGCCGCGCGTTTGCTGTGGCCCGGCGAATCCCCACTCGGTAAACGCTTCTGCATTTATTGCTCGAACCCGCAATACAAGCTCTGGAAGCGCGTGGTCGGCGTGGTAAAAAGCATCCGCCATTCCGGCTTGGATGAACCGTCGCGCGCCGAAGTCTATTGGGCGACCAGCGCGCTGCAGCAAGCGCAGTTTCTGGTGGTCCGCACCGCGCATCCAAATCCGCAATTGGCGCTGGCCATCCGCAAAGCCATCGCAGCCATCGATCCGAAACAGCCGGTATTCTTGAGCGCCAGCATGTCGACACTCATCGGTGATTCCATCGCCGACCGCCGCTTCATCATGACCCTGCTGGCCATAACCGGATGCCTGGCCCTGTTGCTATCCGCCGCCGGCGTATACGGCGTGGTGTCCTACGCAACTTCGCTCCGAACCCAGGAAATCGGCGTCCGCATGGCGCTGGGCGCAACTCCGGGCAATGTCCACGCGCTAGTATTTCGGCAGGGAATGCGATTGGCCGCGCTAGGCGTACTATTTGGGCTCGCATCCGCGCTAGCGCTCACCCGCGCGTTGGCCAGTGTCTTAGAAGGCCTGGCATCTCCCGACACGATGCTCATCACGATCGCGGTCGCCCTGGTAACATTCGCAGCCGCACTGGCCTGCTTCATCCCCGCCCGCCGCGCTACAAAAATCGATCCCATGACCGCGCTCAGAACCTAACGTCTTCGTGGGGCAGGTCCCCGACCTGCCAATCTCAAAACACTATTCTTCTCTCAAAGCCAGCATCGGCTCCAACCTCGCCGCCCGCATAGCCGGCAAAAAACTCGCCACTATCGCAACCACCGCCAACAACGTAACGGAAAGCGCAATGGTAACCGGATCCGTCGGCTTTAAACCAAACAACAGCGAACTCGTAGTCCGCCCAACCGCCATCGAAAGACCCGTCCCGATTACCAATCCAACCGCGAGCAACATCCCCGCTTCCCGCATTACAAGACCCAAAACATCCCCACGATTCGCCCCCAACGCCATGCGAATTCCGATCTCGCTGCGCCGCCGCGCCACCATATAGGACATCACGCCATACAATCCAATGGTCGCCAGCACCACTGCCAGAAAACCGAAAAATCCCGACAACGTCGCCATCAATCGCTCGCGCAGCAGCGAATCCTGAAGCATGGAACGGAACACGCGAAACTCGAGCGAAATCTCAGGATTCTCTTCCAAAACCGACCGCCGGACGGCCGCCAGCAAAGAACCCAGCGGGGCCGAGGAGCGCACGATGATGTGGTCGCCCATGCCGGGCTCTTTGTTTTGACTGGCTGCCACGTACGCGATCGGCTTGAAGTCTTCCCGCAGGCTCTGATATTTCGAATTCTTCACCAGCCCCACAATCTGGTAAAGCGGCTGCGCTTCCCCTGGACCAGCCTCAACCCGGAATCCCTTGCCGATGGGATTTTCGCCGCCATAAAATTTCTTGGCGAACTCCTGATTCACAATCGCGACCACAGGAGAATTTGGCGTATCGCGCTCGTCGAAGTCCCGACCGGCCAGCAGCGGCGTGCCCATGGTGCGGAAGTATCCGGCGCTGACGCGATCGAACCACGGGTAAACGTGCCTTTTCTTAGCCTCCTCGGGATTCTCGCCTGGAATCTCGATGGCTTCGTTCCAGCCGTTGCCGCTCCCTTGCACAACGGAAGCGCTAGCCGCTTGTTCCACGCCCGGCGTCGTGCGAACACGCTCCAGAAGCTCCCGGTAGAACGAGCCCCGGCGCGCGGGTGAGACGTTGGCTCGCGAGATATCCAGAGCCGTAATCAACAGATTATTCTCGCGAAAACCGGCATCCAGCGTTAGAAGGTTACGCATGCTTCCGGCGAATAACAGCGCACCCACCAGCAGCACCAACGAGAGCGCCACTTGACTGATCACTAACGCCCGCCGCAATCCGAATTTGCCGCGATCCGCTGTCAAGCCGCGGCTCGACGCCCGCATGGCCGACGCCGGAACCGCACCCGATGCGCGCAGCGCAGGCGTCAAACCGAAAAGGATGCATGTGAGAACAGCGACTCCAGCCGTGAAGCCGAACACGCGCCAATCCGCACCCAGATCCACGAACAGCGGATCGCTGTTGGTGGTCAGGAACGCCACCATGTAGCGGCTCAAGAACTGCGCCAGAACAGCTCCCGCAACCGCGCCGATCCCGGTCAGCAACAGGCTCTCCGCCAACAATTGCCGGATCAGCCGCCCACGATCCGCGCCAATCGCGAGGCGCACCGCCATCTCGCGCTCTCGAGTACTGGCGCGCGCCAGCGTCAGATTCGCGAGGTTCGCGCATGCGATCAGCAAAACCAATCCAGCCAATCCCAAGAGCAGCCAAAGTGGTTCGACATATCTCTGGCGCAATGACGACACGCCCGATCCCGCCGCGAGCGCCTTCAGTTTGTATTCGGTGTAATACTTGGCCATGTCGGGACGATAGTTCGTGGGAACGGTATTCTCGAACACCTGGCGCGACATGGCATTGGCCTGCGCCGTCGCCTTCTCCACCGTCCAGCCCGGTCTCAAGCGTCCGATCACAGCCAGCCACCAATGATGGCGCTTTCCGAGATGGCTATCCTCTCCGTTGATCCACGGTTCCGCACAGGTCGGCACAATCACATCGAAATTGCGCCCCACTTCCAGCCCAAAGAAACTGGCGGGCGCCACTCCCACAATTTCCACGGGATGCCCATCGAGCGCAAGCTTCTTGCCGATCGCATTCGCATCTCCACCGAACGCGCGCTGCCAGAAAGCATGGCTGATCACGGCTCCCGGCGACCCGCAGCCTGCGCGGTCATCTTCCGCCGCAAGCATCCGGCCCATCAGCGGCTGCACGCCCAACGTCTTGAAGTAGTCGCCGCTCACCCACAAACCCTCTGCGAACCGGACGTCGCCGCCCGCGGCCAGGTTGAATCTCTGATCGCCCCACGCAAAGATGCCCGAAAAGGCTTGCTGATGGTCGCGAATCTGCTCCCACTGCGCGTAGGTGAGGTTCGAAAAGCGATCCGAAAAATTGCCCGAACAGCAGTGGTCATTGTCCGCGATCTGCAGCTCGGCCAACTGTTCCGGATGCGCCACCGGTAGCAGCCGCAGACGAACCGCGTCCAGTAGCTGAAAGATGGCCGTATTCGCGCCGATCCCCAAAGCAAGCGATAGGGTAGCAACGGTAAAGAATCCCGGACTGCGCTTGAGCAGCCTCGCGCCATGCCGAATGTCCTGCCAGAAGTCCATGCTTACAAGAACGCTTCTATCACGCAAAAGTTAGCCGATAAACCGAACCGCGACCGGCAGGAAGCGCCACCACGATCGCGCAAGGCTCCTCCCCAGCAGCGGCCCAGAAAGAGGCCTCAAACAATCAGGAAGTTCGCTGCTACTTCTTCGTTTCTGCTACTCTAGGAACTTAGCCGCCCGAATGCCCGCTCGAATGAGCGAAAGCTTCATCCTGCAAACCTATCCGTTTCGGGAAGCTGACCTGGTCGTCAGTTTCTTCACGCGCGATCAGGGCAAATTGAGGGGGGTGGCGCGGCGCGCCCGCCGGCCCAAGAGCACTTTCGGTTCGGGATTGGAGCGGCTGTCGCACGCTACAGTCTCTTATTATCAGAAGGAGAATCGCGAGCTGGTTAGCCTGAATTCCTGTGAACTGCTCCATTCGCAGTTCATTCTGGCCTCAAACTACGAATCGAGCGTCGCCCTGGATTATCTCGCGGAAGTCACCGAACAATTGCTGCCACCCAACGAAACCAACGAGCGCCACTTCCGCCTTCTGATCGCCGTTCTGGACTACTTGCGCGCCCAAGGCAGCCACTTCGCCGCAGCCACCTACTTCGCCCTCTGGTCGGTTCGTTTAGCCGGATTCCTCCCCGACCTCCGCCTCCTCCCCGAATCCCGCACTATCGCCGACGAAATGCTAGTCACCCCCATTCACCAACTGGCGCCCCGAGCCTGGACCAAAGAAACAGCCCCAGACCTCCGCCGCCTCCTAAATCGCCTAATCGAACAACACGTGGAACGAAACCTCCACACCCCAAAAATCCTGGAGGCGCTATGACCACCCAGTCCCCAGCCCCCAGCCCCCAGCCCCTGTCCTTCCAAGAGACAGTGTTCCGCCTTAAACGCTACTGGTCCGAGAGAGGTTGCATCATCCAGGAACCCTACGATCTCGAAGTCGGCGCCGGAACCATGGCGCCCGAGACGTTCCTGCGCGTGCTCGGCCCGAAGCCCTATCGCGTGGCCTACGTGCAGCCCAGCCGCCGTCCCGCCGATGGTCGCTACGGCGAAAATCCCAACCGGCTTTACAAGCATCAGCAGCTTCAAGTGATTCTTAAACCTTCGCCCGCAGATGTAATCGACCAATACCTCGGAAGCCTCGCGGCCATCGGTATCGATCTCCGCAAGCACGATATCAAGTTCGAAGAGGACAACTGGGAAGCGCCGACGCTAGGAGCCTGGGGCATCGGCTGGCAAGTGATGCTGGATGGCCTCGAGATCACCCAGTTCACTTACTTCCAGCAATGCGGCGGCATCGATCTCGACCTGGTCCCAGCCGAGCTCACCTACGGCCTCGAACGCATCGTCAAATTCCTCCAGAATGTCGAAAGCGTCTACGACATCGAGTGGGCGCCGGGTGTCCGCTATCACGATGTGCGCTTCAAAGACGAGCACCAGTTTTCGGTCTACAACTTCGAACTGGCCGACGTCCCCACCCTCTGGAAGCTCTTCGATCTGCATGAGCAGGAGTGCCAAAGGCTGCTAACAACTTTCGCCAAGCGGCTCTGCGTGCTCCCAGCTTACGATCAAGCCCTGAAGTGCTCTCACCTCTTTAACTTGCTGGATTCCCGCGGCGCCATCAGCGTCACTGAACGCGTCGGCGTGATCGGCCGCGTTCGAAGACTAGCTCTCGGAGTCGCAAAAATGTGGATGGAACAGGAGGCCGCTGAATGAGCCTCCCATTCCTACTCGAAATCGGAACAGAAGAGATCCCCGATTGGATGATTCCTCCGGCAATCAATCAGTTGAGGCATTTATTTCAAGATCTACTCGACCGTACCAAACTTTCAGGTACCATCATCGCCGTAGATGCGACGCCTCGCCGCTTGGTTCTTCGCGCCGAAGGCTTGGCCGAACGCCAGCCGGATTCGGAAGAGTTGATCCTCGGACCGCCAAAGTCTGCAGGATCAGGGGCTGCGGCAGGATTCGCCAAGAAGATGTCGACCACCCCGGATCAGCTCTCGACCGAGACAACACCAAAAGGCGAGTATTTGTCATTCAAGAAACACTTGAAAGGTCAGGCCACAGTCGACATCCTGGTTACCGATCTGCCTCAATTGGTTCTTAAGATTTCATGGCCTAAGACGATGTATTGGAATGGGAAAGGCACCGAGCGATTCATCCGTCCAATCCGTTGGATCGTGGCTTTGTTTAACGATTCCGTGGTGCCGTTTGAGCTTGCAGGACTCCGAGCCGGCAGCATCACCCAAGGTCACCGAATACTCGGCAAGTCAGCCATTCCGGTCACGATCACCAACTTCGAACAGCAACTCGAAGCCAACGGCGTATTCCTCTCCGCATCTAAACGCCGCGACAAGATCCTGAGCGGCATCACAAAGCTCCTTTCCGAGCCGCGACCGCAAGGGAGCGTCCTACGCGTCCGGCCCGACCACGCCCTTTTAGAAACGCTAGTCTACATCACCGAATTCCCCACCCCGATCCTAGGTGGGTTCGATTCGCAATTCTTGACGCTCCCCAGCGAAGTCCTGGTCACCGTCATGCGTCACCACCAGAAATATTTCTCGGTGGAGGACGATAAGGGAAGCCTGGCCCCCCACTTCATCGCGGTAATGAACACGGATGCCGATCCGGACGGCCTGGTCCGAGACGGAAACGAGCGAGGCCTCCGCGCCCGGTTCAACGACGCCCGATTCTTCTGGGAGCAAGATCAAAAGAGGAAGCTCGAAGAGCGACTGGAGGATCTGAAGAACGTCACCTTCCAAGCCAAGTTAGGTTCGTATTTCGAAAAAACGGAACGCGTCGTCGCGCTGGTGAAGCAGCTCGGAGGTAGTGCCCACGCGCAGCGTGCCGCGCTCTTGTCAAAATGCGACCTCACCACCGACATGGTCAAGGAGTTCACCGATCTCCAGGGAATCGTCGGCGGACTGTACGCCAAAGCGCAGGGCGAGCCCGAAGAAGTCTCGCGCGCAATCTACGACCACTACAAGCCATTAAGTATGGACGGAGAGATCCCTACCTCGGAATCCGGCCGCATGGTCGCCCTGGCTGACAAATGGGACACCCTAACTTCCTGCTTCAACGTGGGGATGGTTCCCACCGGCTCCCGCGATCCTTTCGCCCTCCGCCGCGCTGCCCAAGGGGTGGTCCGAATCGTCATCGAGGGCCAAGTCAAGTTCGAGTTCCCCAGCATGAACGACGCCTTGCGCGAATTCATGCGCGACCGCGTGGAATACTACTTCCGCGACGTCCGTGGCTTCGCCTACGACGAAGTCCGCGCGTGCATTGCGGTCGGCTGGACCAATTTACTCGACCTAGAAAGCCGCCTCAAGCGGGTGCAAGCC
>Ga0116125_1000579_pt1 | contig 16956 bp, 16 predicted proteins | sample June2015DPH_16_1_2_FD_89729 | JGI IMG/M metagenome (GOLD analysis project Ga0116125, IMG submission 89729) | Peatland microbial communities from SPRUCE experiment site at the Marcell Experimental Forest, Minnesota, USA - June2015DPH_16_10 | ecosystem: Environmental > Terrestrial > Soil >...
GGGGGAAGGCAAATCAGCTGCGCACGCTATGGATGACTCAAGAGACGGGAACTAACAGCTATCCCAACCATCTTACTCGAATTCGTCGGAATTCTACACGAGAGTCGCACTTTGTCAAGAATTTCGGTGCTCTACCGGCAAGAGGCTCTGGACGCTACTTCGCGGGGTGCAGGTCGCCGCCGGCGAAGACATAAATCGTCAGCTTATCCAGTTTGATGTTGCCCTGTTTCGACACCAGCGTCAGGGTTCCATCGTTACTAGTCGCAGTTTCCACATTCTTCATTTGAACCCTATGGTTCGAGGTTATGGCGGACGGGGTATCTGGAACGGATGCGCTCTTATCCGAATCACTGCCCGGAAACGGTCTATAAACCTTTGAGTTCGGGTCGGGGTACTGGCCCTGGCCGTTCCAGGTCCGGTTTGCGGGTTGCTGGGGCCCATACTGAAGATCCTGCCCTACAGTCTCGGTGGTGGGGTAGTACCAGGTTGTCAAGTAGACTTTGACGGGAGCTGATCCACCCTTCCATTGCACCGAATCCATTCGCAGGGAGACGCGGGAGGGATCGCTCTTAGTCTTCGCCACGGACTCGATCACTTCCCCTGAAAAGACTGCATCGCGTGGGATGACGAAACCTTCCACCAAGGTGGCGACGTCGAGTTTCGCCTGGATTTTGGTTCCGGCCGGCGTTTTGCCGGCAGTCACGCTCTGCTGCAGAGTCACGGGAAACTCCTTTGCACCGGGGGCGGCAGCCGCCGCTGGCTTCTGCTGGCCGAGCAAGGTGACAGAGCCGCAAAGCCAGAGAACCAAGGTTGATACTGCGATCGTCCTGGTCGACATGGAAATACCCCCTTTGTCATATTGGACGGGCATGTTGGACGAGCATGTTAGCGCGAGCAGGGCATTTCAGACCCAGCGCGGCTCCCGGAGCGGCGCAAGAATCGCACCGGCAGAGTATACTCCCGGTCAGTCGGCGGGACGACTTACTTTCTGGTTGGTCAGGGACGACCAACTTCAAGGCTGGGGATTGTCAAAACTGCCTACGAAATCGATTTTCTTCTTGACAACCGTTATTGCTGGGATGTAACACCGTAAACGATTACGTTTCACTGGGGCAACGCGATCCCAAGGGTACCCGCTACCTGTCTAAATCGCGACCCAATTTCGGAGGCTCCATATGAAATTCCTCTCGTCCACGTTAGCCGGGAGTTTTGGCCAGGCTGTAAAACGCAATGGCTCTCGTCTCGCAATTCTCTTCGCATTCCTTTTCGTCGGGTTCGCGATTCCAGCCCTGGCACAAGAAGCCACCATCGTCGGCACTGTGACCGATCCGACGGGCGCGGCAGTTCCCAACGCCACCATTACCATTACCGACACCGATACCGGTGTGGCGCGCAGCTTGCCGACCAACAGCGACGGCCAGTACGTGGCACCTGACCTCATTATCGGCCATTACAATGTGCGCGTGAAAGCGACCGGTTTCAAGGGCAGCGAGCAGAAGAACCTCGTGCTGGCCGTTGGAGATCGGGTCCGTATCGACTTCAAGCTGGTAGTCGGCAGCGTGCAGGAAGAGGTGACCGTTGAAGCCAACGCGGTCGCCGTGCAGACCGACAGCGGCGAGGTCAGCAACGTCATTGACGGGCAACAGCTGACCCAGCTCGCAACCAACGGCCGGAGCCTGTATGAGCTGTTCGCTCTCGCCCCGGGAGCGGTCAGCCTCCAGACCAGCCGCGTGGGATTCACTCCGGTCAGCGCCGATGACAATGTGAGTCTCAACGGCCAGCGCGAAGGCCACAACCTGCAGCTCATTGACGGCGGTGAAAACCTCGACCGTGGCGGCAGCAGCGGCGGCGTGGCACCTTCTCTCGATTCCCTCGCCGAGTTCCGCAACATGACTTCCAATTACAGCGCCGAATATGGCTTGGCATCGGCGGGCATGATCACCTCCGTGATCAAGTCAGGAACTAAACAGTTCCATGCCCAGGCCTGGGAGCTGTTCCGCAACGACGACCTCGATGCGCGCAACTATTTCAACCCTGCTCCCGCCAAGGTTGCCGAATTGCGCTACAACATTTACGGCTTCAACCTGGGCGGAAAAGTTCCAGGGATGAATAACCATCCGACCTTCTTCTTCTACAACCAGGAATGGCGCAAGGAGATTGACGGCGGCCTGCTCAATCAGAACGTGCCGCTGGCCAGCGAATATCCGGGTGCGAACGGAGCGGTGCTGCCACTCACATACAACGGCAAAGCAAGCGTGGCCACTGATCCCTTGTTAAGCGTTGTCCCCGCTTCCATCCAGTTCGCGAATTGTCCAGGTGGCGTTGCCCCGGCGGGCGTCACTCCGGGCCAGCCATTCCTCAATAACACCATCCCAGCCTGCATGATCAGCTCCAACGCAACCGCTCTTCTGACGGCCGGTGGCAAGTACGGCGGGATCTTCCCGACGCCAAACCCCAGTTCTCCGAATGGCGCGTTTTTCCAGGGCGGCAACAATTCCCCCACGAGCTTGCGAGAGGAAATTGCCCGCGTCGATCACACCTTCAGCCCCAAGTTCTCGATCTTCGGGCACTGGATTTCGGAGCAGATCTCACAAACCTACGGAACCACGCAGTGGAGCGGCGACAACGTCCCCTCGATTGCTAACACTTTTGGAAACCCCTCGTATAGCGCCGTGATCCATACAACTTATGTGATCAGCCCGACCCTGCTCAACGAGGCTTCTTTCAACTACAACGGCAACCGGATCCACATCATCCCCAACAACTTGGTCAGCGCTCCCGCCGGGTTCACTTTTAACCGGTTATTTACCGGACCGAATGTGGATACCCGCATCCCCTCGATCGACCTGGGAGGCGTGACTGGAACCGATTACACCGCGAATTGGACGCCGTGGAACAACAAGGCAGACGATTACCAGATCCGCGACGATATTTCCTGGACCAAGGGTGCCCACCAACTGAAATTTGGCGCCAGCTGGGCGCTTTATAAGAAAACTCAGGATGCTTTCGCTAACACCGAAGGCAACTTCACCTTCAACGGTTTTTACTCGGGGTATGACTACGCTGATTTCCTGCTCGGGTACGCCCAGGCGTATTCGGAGGACGGTAACAAGATCACCGGTCAATGGAATAACATCTCGCCGGCGGTCTATGTCCAGGATAACTGGCGCGTAAACAGCCGTTTGACTTTGAACCTGGGTCTGCGGTGGGACGGCATTCCGCATACCTACGAAGCAAACCAGCTTTCGTCCAACTTCTACCCCAACCTCTACAACCCGGCGGATGCAGCCACATTCGACTCCAATGGGCATATCTGCAGCGCGAACTCCGTTCCGCTGTGCCCGGGCGGACCGAGTCCCGGTCTGTTTACCAGCACCAATCCGCAGTTGGGCGGGTACCAGTTCTATCTGAACGGAATTGGGACCGGTGGCGTGAACGGGATTCCCAAGGGTCTGGTCAATGACTCGTGGAAGAATTTTGGCCCGCGCTTCGGATTTGCTTACGACCTTACGGGTCAAAGCAAGACCGTCATCCGCGGTGGCTTTGGCATGATGTACGAACGCATCCAAGGCAACGATATGTATAACGGCGCCGTGAACCCGCCGGGTGATCCGAACCCAACGCTCAACGGCGTTTCGCTACAGAACCCCGGACAAAGCCTCGCCACCGGCAATACCATCACTGCCGCCGCGTTGCCAGTACTTCCGCTCGGCGTCACCGGAATCGCGACCCATTACCTACCTCCGACGAGTTATCAATACAGCATGGGCGTCGAGCAGTCGGTGGGAGCTCATGCCGTATTGAACATTTCCTACGTCGGCAGCCATGGCAGCCACGAGAACTACTATCAGGCGATTAACCTCCCGCCACTCGCCGCCCTACCGGCGGAAGTCAAGGCTGGTGCCCTGAACAACGAGACCGTCACCTACCCTGGTTTCGGCGGTATCCGGCTGGCCTATAACGAAGGGAATGCCATTTACAATTCCCTTCAGACGTCGCTAACCGGGACCATCCATCGTGACCTTCACCTGCAGGCCGCCTATACGCTCGCTAAGGCTCAGGATTCGACAACCTCAGTCGGCAGCGGTGGCGACCTCAACAACGCTACCAACCCTTACGCGGGATGGAAGTATGACTTCGGGCCGTCTCAGTTCGACCGCCGGAACGTCTTCTTCACCAACTTCGTTTACGACATCCCCTTCTTACGGGACAGCTCCAACCACATGCTGAAGTCAGCAGTAGGTGGATGGCAATTGTCCGCGATCATCACCGAAGAGACGGGGGCGCCTCTCAACCTGGGCGTAAGCGGCACGACGGCTTCCAGTATTATCGGCAATACCGGCGTGCGGCCAAATATAACCGGGTCGATCACTTATCCGAAAACGGCTGCCTCTTGGTTCAACCCGTCGACGTCGGTATTTTCTGCTCCGGTCTGCGCCACGGGTCCGGACTGCTACGGCAACGCTCCATTCGACGCTCTTCGCGGCCCTGGTCGCGACAACTTTGACCTCTCGCTGAAGAAGCTCTTCTCGTTCACTGAGAGGTTCAAAATGGAGTTCCGGGCAGATGCGTTCAACGCCTGGAATCACACCCAGTTCCACGGTGACGACAACAACGGCGGCATCGGACTCAACGTGGGCTCCAGCAACTTTGGCCAAGTCACCTCTGCATTCGATGGCCGGCAGTTCCAACTCGGTCTGAAGTTTATGTACTAGATCAGCTTCAGCCTTCCACCTAACGCCCCGCTTGCCCAAGGCAGCGGGGCGTTAGCTTTTGTGCCGAACTGGCGGCGACCACCATGGGTTGCCGGAAAATGCATAAACGTTTCCCTGTCCGCTCTTGAGCTTTATAAAACGGTAAAATTGTCAGCGCGGGTATTGGCATGAAGAATTGGAATGAATAACCGTAAGACAGAATTCGTCCTCAATGTGCTGCTCGCGCTTCTTGTATTCTCCAGCGCTGCGGTCGCGCAGGCGCCCACTCCTGCGGATGCGATCGCCCTTGAGCAACAGGGAAAACTGCCAGAAGCTGCGCAAGCCTGGAAGGCGGTGACAACGCACGATCCGAACGACGCTGCTGCCTTCGCCAGCCTGGGCGTGGTGCTCTCCAAGCAGGAGAACTATCGGGAGGCGGCATCGGCCTATAGAAGGGCCCTGGCGCTCAATCCTAAGCTGCCTGGCGTGCAACTCAACCTGGGTCTGGCGGAGTTCAAGCAAGGCCACTTCCAGGCCGCTGCCGGCGCCCTGCGGATTGTGTTGGCGTCCGACCCGTCCAACAATCAGGCGCGCACTCTGCTCGGGCTGAGCTACTACGGTCTGCAGAGATTTGCCGATGCCATTAAATCTCTCGAGCCTGCGGCCACAATTGATCCGGGCAACCTGGAACTGCATCGGGTGCTGGCCCAGAGTTGCCTATGGGCGAAAAACTATCCGTGTGCTCTTGAACAGTTTCGCCAACTGCTAGAGCAAAGCCCGGATTCGGCTCCAACCCATGTCCTTACCGGCGAAGCGCTTGACGGCCTGGAAAGAACTCCGGAGGCTATCGCCGAATTCGAGGCTGCGGTAAAGATCTCTCCCAGCGAGCCGAACCTCCATTTTGGCCTGGGCTATCTCCATTGGAAGTCGCAACAATATGACGAAGCCCAGCAGGAGTTCGAACGTGAGTTGGCTCTCGACCCCAACCATGCACTGGCTTTGGCGTATCTCGGGGACGTCGAATGGAAGCGCAACCATCCGGAGGCAGCCCTTTCCTGGCTGAAGCGTGCCGAGGGCGTCAAGAAAGATCTGCGCATCGTCTATCTCGACCAAGCCGCGATCTACGTGCAGCAGAAGGACTACAAAAATGCCCAGACGGCTCTGCTGCGGGCCGTGGCCCTCGATCCTGCTTTGCCCGACGCTCACTATCAGTTAGGGCGCTTGTATTACACCGAGGGGAAAGTTGCGGATGCGGAAAAGGAATTTCGTAAGGTGCGCGAGTTGCACGCTAAAGCTGACGAGAGCCTGGTGGAGAAAATATCTTCTTCTCCACCACCTTTGGATCCGTCGCAGGCGAAATAGAACGACCCACGTGCAGGAGTCGATGAACAAAATGAGGAATCTACTCCGGAACGTTGGCCCAGTCTCGCATTTGATCGCTTTGCAGCACAGAGTTGAGGATTGTCAGTTGCCGCAGTCCGTCACTGAACTGAGGGTAAGCGAACTGCGGATACTCGGGCGCCAAGCCGGGTGTAGCGATCGAAGCGTAGAACCGGCGGAAGACCTGCTTGAAGGTGTCGTCGTAGCCCTCACTGTGGCCGCCCGGAAGATCGGCGAACCGGCGCGCCGCGGGTTTCAGCAGTGAAGGATCTTTTATGTAGATCTGATTTGCCGCATCGCGATGACCTGCCCAGAGTTCGTCGGGGCGCTCCTGGTTCCATGCCACGGAGGATTTCGTGCCGTAGATCTCGATGCTGAGCCCGTTTTTTCGTCCCGCTGAAACCTGGCTGGCGGTCATGCTGCCTCGGGTGCGTGCTCCCATGCGAAATATCACCGCCCCGAAATCTTCCGTGTCCACCGGCGTTTCGATGTAGTCTTCCGGGCCGAGCAACTTATTGGCAAAGGTCTCGACGGAACGCTTCGGCTGTTTTCGCGTTGGGTGGAAGGTCTGCAGGTCGGCACAGAGTGACTTCACGCGCAGGCCCGTGACGTGCTCTGCCATATCAAACCAGTGTGAGCCGATATCCGCCATGCAGCGCGAAGGGCCTCCTGCTTTAGTCTCGACACGCCAGTTCCAATCCGTGTCATACAGCAGCCAGTCCTGGGAGTACGTACCTTGAACAATGAGGATGTCTCCCAGATCTCCGGCTTCGCGCATCGCGCGCATCTGCTGCACCATGGGGTAGTAGCGCAGGTTGTGGCACACACAATTGCGCAATCCCTGCTTCGCCGCGAGAGCAACAAGTTCTGCACCTTCTTCCACACTGGTGGCCAGCGGCTTTTCGCAGAGCACGTGCTTCCCTGCCAGGAGCGCGTCTTTGGCCATGGAAAAATGCTGGGCATTCGGTGTGCAAATGTGGACGGCATCGATGGCTGGATCGCGCAGGATCTCGCGGTAGTCGGTCGTAATTGTGGGAATGGAAAAGCCCGCGCCGAGTCGTTGCGCAGCCTCGGCATTTCTGCCCGCGATCGCCGCAGCTTCCACGGACTCAACCCTTCGCACTCCTTCAAGATGCACGCGGCCCATAAAACCCGTGCCGAAAATCGCGGTTCTGATTGGTTTCATCTTGGTTGTCTTTCGCTCCAGATCTTTCGCCCCAGATCCTGTCTCTCAACGCCGTGAATATTTATTCAATCTAGGCCTACACTCTTAGGTCTACATACTTAGGTCCACCAGGCAGCGCCTGGACGTTCGCGGATTACGATGCTGTTTAGAAAGTTGGCCGCTTTGGTCAGACCCTCTTCCGGCGAGAGCAGACTGTCTTCGTGTTCAATGGACATGACGTAGTCGTAGCCAAACATGCGCAACGTTGAAATGAGTTCGCTCCAGAACTCAGAACCATGACCGTATCCGCAGGTGCGGAAGATCCAGCTGCGATCTCGCTCTTGCGTGTATGGCTTGGTGTCGAGCACGCCGGTACGCGGAAGGTTGCTGGCATAGATCTGCGTATCTTTGGCGTGGACATGGAAGATCGAGTCCTGCAGCACGCGTACTGCGGCGATGGGATCGATATTTTGCCAGAAGAGATGGCTGGGATCGTAGTTGCAACCCACATTCGGACCGGCGAGGGAGCGTAGTCGCAACATGGTCTCCGGGTTATAGACGACGAATCCCGGGTGCATCTCGACCGCGATCTTCACGCCGTGGTCGGCGGCGAACTTCGCGTGCTCGACCCAATAGGGCACAACAACTTCGTTCCACTGCCAGTCCAGCACCTTGAGAAAGTCTGGCGGCCACGGGCAAGTGACCCAGTTGGGGGCCGTAGCATTCGGCGAATCTCCAGGACAGCCCGAAAAGTCCACCATCATAGGCACGCCGAGCTTTTCGGCAAGCAGAATGGTCTTGCGGCTCACTTCGCGGTCGTGCTTGGCGCGATCTTTATCCGGGTGCAACGGGTTGCCGTGACAGCTCAACGCGCTGATCTTTGCGCCGTGATCGGCCAGAATCTTCTGAAACTCTGCGAGTGCAGATGCGTTCTCGAGCATCGAGAGCTTGCAGTGGGCGTCGCCGACGTAATTTCCTGTGCCCAGTTCGACGGTATCAATTTGGAGCGCCGCCAGCTTCTTGAGAACTGCGGGGAGCGGCAGTTGCGACAGCAGCGGAGTGAAGACTCCAACGCGCATAACGCTATTCTCTCCTCGGCTATTCTTTCCTTGGATTTCCCGGCAGGGAATGACCGGCACCATTCTAACGCAGCCGCCTTATGTTACCTTTTAGGGTCGACGGGATGTGGGGCTCGTCCAACCCTGCCCTTCCCTGTCAACCCGTCTCGCGAGATGAATTTTGTTTGAAGGAGATCGCTTGCGCCCACTTCGAATCGCTTCACTCCTCTTTCTGTTTCTGCCTATTCTGGCGGCCGCGCAGAATCAGCCGGCCGTCGATCCCAGCCTGCCTTCGCCGCCGCACGAGAAGCAAGTGCGCCTCAAGCACGTTCTCGTGATCGGGCAGACCAAGGGATTTGAGCATGATTCAATTTCCGATGGGATGGTCGCCATCTACAACATGGGCCGCGACAGCGGACTGTGGGATGCCACTCTGCGTACCGACGTCGAGCTTATCACCAAGAAAGATCTGGGAAGAAACGCCAAGAACCTCAATTACTTCGATGCCCTGGTTTTCGTAAGCACGACTGGCGAACTTGACCTCGACGACAGCCAGAAGGCAGACATGATGTCGTTCATCAAGGAAGACGGCAAGGGCTTCGTGGGCGTTCACGCTGCCCTCGACACCAATTACAAATGGCCGGAATACGGCGAGATGATTGGGGGATGGTTCGACCAGCACCCGTGGTCGACCTTCAACGCGCCGATCGTCAACGAAGATCCGAGCTTTCCCGCGGTTCGCCACTTTCCCAAAGCCTTCATCAAGTACGACGAAATCTATCAGCCGAAGGAATGGTCGCGCGAAAAGGTCAATGTGCTGCTGAGTCTCGATCCCTCGAAACTCAACTACGCCAACAATCCGCGGGTTCACAGAACGGACCACGATTTCGCGGTGGCTTGGGACAAGATGTATGGCAAGGGGCGCGTTTTTTACTCCACGCTCGGCCACACTGAGGAGGCCTGGAGCGACCCTGACGTTCTCAAAATGTATTTTGAGGCGATTAAGTGGACACTGGGCATGACCGAGGGCAACACAACAACTCATCCGCGGCCGCAAGCGCCCGCCGATCAGCACTGAGGCCGCAACGATGAACTTTCTGCTCTCAACCCAGCGGCTATCGACCTGGCGTGGCCGCGCCCGGCTGGCGGTGCTGCTACTCGTCGTTTCGGCTGCGGCGGCGCAAACGCCGACCAACAATACGCAATCTCGAAGCGGGGTGAAACAAACTCCGACCGTCTCCAAAACTTACCCGCCGGATCTAGTGGAGCAAGGGAAGGCTCTGTTTCGCCGAGACTGTTCCTTTTGCCACGGCCGCGATGCCGGCGGTGGAGAGAGCGGGCCGGATCTAACGCGGTCAAAGTTGGTAACGGCGGACGTGGATGGAGACAAAATCGCTCCCGTCGTACGCAATGGGCGGCCCGACAGGGGCATGCCTCCCTTTGATCGTTCCGATCAACAGATTTCCAGCCTGGTAGCCTTTATTCATACCCAACAAAACATTGCGCTCACGGGCGTCGGCGGACGCGGAGGCGTTGGCGGACGAAAAGGTGTAGATCCCTCGGACCTCCAAACCGGAAACGCCGAGGCTGGCAAACGGTACTTCGAGGGCGCTGGCGGATGCGCCGCATGCCATTCGCCCACTGGCGATCTTGCTGGACTCGCGTCGCGTTACAGCGGCCTGGAACTTGAGGAGCAGATGCTTTATCCCAGGCACGCGAAATCAAAAGTCTCGGTAACTCTCGCTTCCCGTCAAACCATTACCGGAACTTTGGCCTATATGGATGAGTTTACCGTTGGCCTTATCGACTCGACGGGTACGTATCGATCATGGCGGACGCGTGATGTCCAGTACAAAGTCGACGCACCTCAGAATGCTCATGTTGAACTTTTCCCGAAATACACGGATGCGGACGTCCATAACCTGATGGCGTATTTGCAGACGTTGCGCTAGGCGAGCGAACACCCTATTGGTTACAGAAGTCTTGATGCCGGAGTCAGAAGTTGGAGTCAGAAGGTTTCAATCGATATGAATCTTAGGAGACATGCATTTCTGATCGTCGTGAGCGCGCTGATTGCGTTCGGAATTCCCGGCATCCTGCGGGCGCAGGGGGCGAATGAGCAAATGCTTCTGCATCCGCCGGCGGACAGTTGGCCGGGCTACCACGGTGATTATTCTGGCAGGCGCCACAGTTCGCTGAATCAGATCACGCCGCAGAACGTCGCGACTCTCGGCGTGGCCTGGGCTTTTCAAACGGACCAGTCCGCGCCCCTCAAGTCTTCGCCGCTGCTGGTGGATGGCATTTTGTACTTTACGGTTCCCGAAACTGTTTGGGCCGTGGATGCACGCTCCGGGCACTTGATCTGGCATTACAACAGTCCCGCGAGCCAGGGAGAGCACATAGGGAATCGTGGCGTAGCCATATATAAAGGCTCGCTGTTTTTCCTGTTACCGGATGCGCACCTGGTATCGCTCAACGCCAACAACGGAACCGTGCGCTGGAAGGTAGAAGTCGCAGATGTTGGCAAGGGCTATTGGACCAGCATGGCGCCGCTCGTCGTCGGGAACCACGTGCTGGTTGGAGTCTCAGGAGATTTTGACAACCTGACCGGGTATATCCGGTCGATCGATCCGGAAACTGGCGCAACCCAGTGGCAGTGGAATTCCACTCCTCCGGCTGGAACTCCGAATCAAACGACCGGCGGAATGGCGTGGATGACCGGAACGTATGACCCCGATCTCAATCTTCTCTACTGGGGGACGGGAAATCCGACTCCTGTTCTGAACGGTTCAACGCGGCCCGGCGATGATCTCTATACCTGCTCCATCGTGGCGCTCAATCCGGACACGGGCAAGCTGGTATGGGCTTTCCAGGTTTCGCCGCACGACACTCACGACTGGGATGCGGTGGAGACTCCTGTGCTGGTCGATGCAGATTTCCACGGCGAGCCGAAGAAGATGCTCATGCAGACTTCGCGCAACGGCTACTTCTTCGTTCTCGACCGCACCAATGGGAAGAGTCTGTTGACGGTTCCTTATGGGCTCGTGAATTGGTCGCTGGGAGTCGACCCACAAGGCCGTCCGATTCCAAACCCAGCGAAGGAGCCGACTCCCGACGGACGCCTGATTGCGCCCGACGAAGGCGGCATGACCAACTACCGCTCACCCAGCTTCGACACCAAGAACGGTTTGTTTATCGTGAACGCGCATCCCAGCTGGAGCGTTTACTTCGCCAAGCCGGCTGACGGAGTTTACGGTTGGGCGGGCGCGGACTACGGCGTTTGGGGCAAGGGCGTAATCGAGGCTATCGATTACCAGACCGGGAAGATTCGTTGGAGCCATGAAATCGGCCCCGAGTCAGGCGCGGGAGTATTGACTACGGACTCCGGGCTCACCTTCACCGGCGACGGCGGTGGCAACTTCCTGGCGCTGGATTCAAGCAACGGCAAAACCCTCTGGCACGCCGGGTCGGGCTCGCGCATCGTGAGTTCTCCGACCACCTACGAACTCGACGATCGCCAATACCTGCTGACCAGCAGCGGCGGCGTGCTATTCGCGTGGGCACTCCCCCAAGCGCAATGAATATAAGAGATGAGGCCAATTCAAGATGTGGGCCAATTCAAGCTCGCGCCCGCGATCTTCGTGTGGCGGATCGGGTGGCGGATTTCGTACTTTTTCGTTTTCGCCTGGGGGCGCGGACCTTTGGGGTACGGGCAGGAACCCTCCGCGGCTTATGTTGACCGTCCGTATTGGCCTCGACCGTCTTCGTCTTGGTCTTAACGACGGCTGCCGCGTCCTCCGCGAATTCCTGGGTCGCTTTTGCAATCGTCCCCGCGGCTCGTCCTACACTACGGGCTAGAGTGTTGAGCAACGATTCCTGCTTCACGCGCTTTTTCATTTTCTCGCTCCTCGCAATGCCTGAATGCGATTGTTCTAACGAGCCTGTTCTGCGATTGGCTCGGTCTCAAAGTTCAAACCGAGCTCCCCATTGGTTGCGCAAGTCCTGCCTGCAGTTGCTTTCACTCATGCCGGACCGCCGTACCCTGAGCTATCGCGGCTGGTACAGCACACACCTGATGGCATCGATTTTGTTGAGGAGTAGTCTCCGGATGCAGCAAAAAAGATTTAGCCAACAATGAACGCTCTTGATTCGGTCCCATGCGATCGGCCGGAAATGCGGAAAGGGATAATCACAAATGAAATCGCCGTTCAATCTAACGCTTAGGCCTTCAATCCTCACCTTACTGTTCGCTTGCCTTCTGTCTGCCGGTTGTATGGTGGCAAGCGCGCAGGATAGTTCTCAGCAGACCGCGCCCGATAACACCAAGCTCAACCAGCGCGACCAGGACAAGTCTCAACCAACGGCAGACCAGCAGAAAGACAATCGTTCTGACCGGGACATCACTCAGCAAATCCGTCAATCGGTAACCAAGGACAAGTCTCTATCTACTTACGCCCACAACGTAAAGATCATTTCGCAAAACGGAATGGTCACGCTGAAGGGGCCGGTCAGATCCGATGAAGAGAAGCGCGCCATCGAAACCAAAGCTGCCGATATCGTTGGCCAGGATAAAGTAACCAGCGAATTACAGGTTGTCCCGCAGAAATAACAAAAAAGGAGACTCACAATGGCAGGTAAGAACACAGCAGTATTTGGCATCTATCAGGACTACGTGAGTGTGGAGCGTGGCGTGGTTGCGCTGCGAGCGGCCGGCTTTTCGAACAACGACATTTCCGTGCTCTTCCCGCAAAGCGAGAGCACCAGGGATTTCGCGCACGAGAAAAATACGAAGGCGCCCGAAGGCGCTTCAGCCGGTGCCGGAACGGGCGCGGTATTGGGCGGAGGTTTGGGCTGGCTGGTCGGAATCGGAAGTCTGGCGATTCCGGGGCTGGGACCTTTTATCGCTGCCGGACCAATTATGGCCGCACTCGCAGGCGCGGGTGTCGGTGGCGTGATCGGCGGACTTACCGGCGCGCTCATCGGAATGGGAATTCCGGAATACGAGGCCAAACGGTATGAAGGCCGAGTAAAGGACGGTGGAATCCTGCTATCCGTTCACTCGAACAATGCCGACGAGGTAAAGCGAGGCAAGGCGATACTTGAAGGAACCGGGGCCCAAGACATCTCCTCGACTGGCGAGGCCGCTGGCGAAAAGGCGCCGACCTCGCGAGTTGCGTAGCTTTTCCCCCGTGCGAAACCCCGCGTCGAGTTTGAGCATTTCGCAGATTCGACGCGGGTGCGTTTTCATAATGCGGGAAGGTTTTTCAACGAGGATTTTCTAAGGGAGGCTAGAATGCGATTCGGACCGTTCCTCATGATTGCTCTGTTGCTGCTGGTTCTCTGGGCCGGCGGTTTTCTAATGTTCCACGTGGCCAGCGCGCTCATCCATCTGCTGCTTTTGTTTGCCGTCATTTCCTTCGTGCTGCACCTCTTTATGGGAGCTAGGGCAGCCTAGTTTCGGGCTTAGAATCTGCTGAAACTCGAGGAGACCGCGGTGAATGCATCCGTTGCCACCGATGTGAAATCGACTATAGAGCCGGCGGTTCCTTCCGAGGAAGCGGCCGAAGAAACGGAGGTTCTCCGGGTTTTCATCAAGGCCGGCACGGCAGCCCAATTCGTAGTTGCAGCGATTGCATTCCTGGGACTCGTTTATGTGCTGAAACTTGTGCTGGTGACGACCCTGGCTGCCTTGCTCCTGGCTTATACGTTGGAACCGTTGGTAAGTTCCATGCACCGGTTGAGGGTACCGCGTTGGCTGGGGGCTTTGATTGCTGTAATACTGGCGCTTGTCGTAACTGCGGGGATTGCCTACTTCTCTTACAATCGCGCAGTGGAGTTTGCCGATCAGTTGCCGGGATATTCCGCCAAAATCCGCGAGAGCCTGGGCGGGCTGTGGTCTCGGACTGAACAGATTGAACGCAATGCCCAGTCGATGGTCGAACCTCCAAAATCCGGGCCGCCCCCTGTGCCCGTGACGGTCCAGCAACCCCAAGGGGTGACTCGCATGATTTCCGAGAATAGCGGGACGATTCTGGACGTACTGCTGGCTGTTGGCTTCGTGCCGTTTCTGGTCTATTTCATGCTGGCTTTCAAGGATCATTCCCACCTAGCCGTGGTGCACCTGTTCCCGCAACAGCATCGTTTGCTGGCGCACCGCACTGTCGGAAACATTTCTCACATGATCCGCACCTACATTGCGGCGAATGTAGTGTTGGGTGTGCTGAGCGCGATCCTTTTCACCGTCATATTTTGGCTCGTCGGGATCAAGTACTACTATTTCGTCGGCGCCATGAGTGGGTTTCTGAGTTTGATTCCTTACCTCGGCGTGTTCATCGCGTTGCTGCCTCCCTTGGCCGGCGGCGTCGACAGTCTGACCAGGACCGGGCTTCTCACTGTGTTGATATCGGTGGTGGGACTGCACGTGATCATGATGAATGTGGTTTATCCCAAAGTGATTGGAGAACGTCTCCAGCTGAATCCGCTGGCCGTAAGTTTGTCACTGTTGTTCTGGTCATGGATTTGGGGTGCCGCGGGACTCCTTCTTGCCATCCCGTTGCTGGGCGCTTCGAAGATCGTATGTGATCGGGTCGAGCCCCTGGGTGGACTTGCAGCCTGGCTCGGGTCGGAATGAGAAGTGGGCCGCTTCACAAGAATTCATCGGAGGAACGCCGCATGGTGCGGGTGCGAGCTGTGCAGTTCCCCTTTCCTCGGAATCAACATTTCAATCGATTCGAATAGCGCCCCGCGCGATGCGGGCCTCGGTGCACCAACTAAAAGCCCTGCCTGTCGCTTCTAAGCCTATTTGCAAGTATCTTTATCTCTATCTCTTTTTCCCGCGCGGTATTCACGATTCCTTGCGCATCGGCGTCGAGACTTTCCCGCAACAAATTCGCAAATCGAGCCTTGAGTTTTGCCCGCTCCAGGGGCGGTCTGGGAACGACGACGTGGCTGGGCGGTTGAGTACACGTCAGAGCGCTCCCGCTGTACGCAGCCTTGAGATCGGGTCCTGATTCGCCCGGTACTGGATCCAAAGCTTGTGAAGTGGCAAGGGCAGACGCAAGAATGACAAGCAGCAGAACAACGCTCGTTTTGGCCACATTTCTAGCTCCTCGTTTCTTTGTTGCACCGAGGAATAAATTCGTTCGGCCAGTAAGAGATGAGGTGTCTTGTGATTTTGGTTGTTCGGTAGGGTAACGCGATTTCAATCCTACGGCTTGTGCGGTACTGAGCTGGGGGCTCGACCGCGCGAAATCTTCATCTGACAGATCATCATCTGACAGATCACGGGCGATCAAGCTGGCCCCTGTGGTGTCGAGCCCGCATTTCCTGGAGCTCGACACCCCGGGGGTAGCAAATCGACTACGCCACGCGCTTTCCCTTGGTCAAAGGTTTTTCGCCCTCAACCGCCTTCTGCGTCCTAGCGCTTTTATTGATCGCAGCGGCCAAAGTCGTCAGCTTTTGGTCGGCATCTTTTTCTTCATCAAGCGTCTTTTGCAGCAATTGGCCTGCGTCGTCCTGGTCGAGGAGTTTGGCGTAGGTGCGCGCAGTACCGTAGCCTGCCATCTCATAGTGTTCAACGCGTTGAGCGGAGGCAATAATGGCGGCGTCTCGAATATCTCCATCTTTGATGCTGCCGACCAGGTCATTTCCTTCATCGATGATTCCTTTTATGCCTTTGCACTTTTCCGCTTTCGCCTTTTCCCCGAGCGTTTCAAAGATCTGTTCCAGCCTTGTTACGTGCTCCTGGGTGACCTCAAGATGCTCGGTGAGGCCTTCTTTCAAGTCGGAAGAGGTGGCCGCATCGATCAGTTTGGGCAACGCCTTGGTAATTTGCTGCTCGGCATCATATAAATCCTTCAGTTGTTCAACGTACAGATCCTGCAATGAATTCAGTTTCATGTTTTCTTCTCCAGTTGTGAAATGAAGTCTCAGGTTGGAGTCCGTGTGGTCGCGGACTGATTGATGTCATGCGGATCTTCGAGTACGAGCGGCATTCAAAGCGGATGCGCGGCGAGCGCCGCTACTACGGTTCGCCGAACTCTTCTTGGCTTGCTGCGACAGGGCTTGATGGCTGGCACTGCGTTTGGATTCGCGCTTCAGTGCGCCCAGGACCGCTCGCGAGCGTTTACGAGAGGTCTCGTGGTGCGGATTCTTGGCGGCCTCGGTATCTTGCTCCGCCTTCTTCCGCACCGAAGCGGGTCCTTTCGGAGCTGCCAACTTCACTCCGGCGCGACGCGCCTTGGAAAGGCCAATCGCGATCGCTTGCTGCGGCGAACTCGCGCCGTGCTTACCCTCTCGGATGTGATGGATCTCTTCGCGAACGAATTCTCCGGCTTGAGTGGATGGGGACCTACCCTCGCGGGCATCTTCTCGGGCTCGCTCGACGGTTTCGCGCTCCGGCATGACTTCAGGCCTCCTCATAATGCTCTTAAGATGATTGTGTTGGACGAAGTGTTAGTGTCAGTATCGGAGCGGGATAAGCCGGGAACAATCCGGCATTCGCTGTAGGTGGAAGCTACATCTTGGTTGAGTCTGCCCTTGATTCAGTCTGTCCACGACCAGGACGCCTTGATGCACTGCAGCTGCGCGGATGACGATGACGTCGGCACTCGCGGACGAGCTTACAAGGAGCTTTTCCTTCTGGCAAACATCCTTACTA
>Ga0116125_1000580_pt1 | contig 16956 bp, 10 predicted proteins | sample June2015DPH_16_1_2_FD_89729 | JGI IMG/M metagenome (GOLD analysis project Ga0116125, IMG submission 89729) | Peatland microbial communities from SPRUCE experiment site at the Marcell Experimental Forest, Minnesota, USA - June2015DPH_16_10 | ecosystem: Environmental > Terrestrial > Soil >...
ATCGCCCAGCGCGACGCCGAGCATTCCGCCGGGCAGCGCGAGGAAATCGTAATAATCGCCGCCGACACCCAAAGCAGTGCGGCAGCGTCCGCGATAATCCACACCGGCAACCGGCGGCAGTTTCTGCGGGAACAATCGCTCCTGCACTTCGCGGGCGATTTCGATTTCGCGGTTCATTTTTTCGCGGCGGCCCACTTCGACGGCGATGGCGCTGGTTAACTGCGCGTTAGCGAGCGCCAGGCCGGTTTGCGTCGCGACAGACTTCAGCAGCCGAAGGTCGCTGCCGGAGTACGGTTCTTCGGAACGTTTTTCACCGAGCGCGATAACGCCGAGAAGTTTTTCCTTCATGGATAGAGGCAACAGGAGTTGCGGGTGAAGGTCACCAAGCGTTCGCCTTTCCTCTTCCGAAACCGAAGAAGAGTTAATCCAAGAATACTGATCGTCGAGATAAATCCGTTCGGGATCGGAATCCCGGCGCAGGCGCTGAATCGTGGCGGCGGAATCCGGCAGGCCTCCCTCGGGTGCCGATGCGTAACCCATCGCGTAGGCCGGCCGGTACCAGCCGCCATCTTCGAGCAGCACGGCGACGCGCGGCACGTGCAGAGATTCGGCGATGCGCTGTGCGACACGTTCCAGCAGGGGCTCGGTTTCGACGATGGTTCGAACTTCATCGCTCAGTCCGGAAAGAATCTGTTCGGCGTTGTAGGCGTCGCGGAAGAAACGGCGATCAACCCACACGCGAACAGAGCCCGACAATTTCCGCAGCCACAGGATGGCGATGAAACTGACGGAAATAATTATTATCTTCTGGGGCCGACTGCGCTCGGCGCCGCTTTCCAGAGTAACCGCTGCCGTGACGATGATGCTGGTGAGGATGATTTGCAGAACCAGGACGCCGTGGCGCGCCAGCGCATACTGCAGGCCTTGACGAATTACCACGCGCACGTCCATCGCGCGTTGCACCACGATCGCGTAGGCGAGCGTCACCGGGAAAAACATCAACATCAACAGGCCGCCGAGGACCAGCCACTCCGGGAAAATCTGCTCGAGCGGCTTGCCTTTGAAGATCTGCACGATGGAGAGAATGAAAAGCGGCGTCATGGCGAGCGTCGCGCCGGCGTATACCAGATTGAAGCGGCGCTTGACGTCGCGCGATGCTGCCAGGCCCGATTTGATTTTCATGGACGCGAAGAAGCTGCCGACGCCGGCAAAATTAAGCAGAAAAAGCAGCGGGCTCATGTGTTCCAGAAATGCGGACAGCCGTGAAACTGCGGCGAAATTTTCGATTTCGCCGACCTGTTCGACGACGATTAGAATGGCGACGACGATCAGGGTGGGAATAAAAATGGCGGTGGTCCAGCGCCACCAGCGAGGATCTTCGCGTTCCGTCGAGCGTTCCGGGAAATACAAGCCGAACAGGAACATGAAGAGAGGCCACTCGGCACCGACGGCAAATCGATAGATCGTCGCGAGATCCCGAATCCCCGGACCCCAGCTTTCGATCCCGGCATTGTAAAGAGTGGAGAGAGGGAGCAGGACCGGCACTAACAGCCACGCAGAAGGATCGCGCGGGCGCACCGCGGCGACCCAGAATCCCAGCAGGATGCAAAAGATGGGTAGGACGATTTTCAGCGTCACGACCATCACAACGCCTGCGCTGCTCAAGAAGAGCCGGTGCGGCTGGAGGGTCACGTTTACGGTCCGCGGGGCGGCATCGCCGGGCGTGCGGACGGTTACTTGCATCGAGTCGCCCGCTGCGGCGTGTGCTATCGCTTCGCCGTAGACGGCTGTGGCGGTGAAAGGACGTCCGTTGATGGCGACGAGGATGTCACCTTCTTTTATTCCGGCATCGATTCCGTTGGGGAGCACGAACGTGGCGTGCGGCTCGCCGGCGGTGTAAGTGGGGATGAAGGGCCAGCCAACAGCCTGGTGATGAAACATTTCGGGGAAGTAGTAGAGCATCGCGCGGGCTTGGTACGCGCAGACGAGCACGAAGAGGATCGCGAGGCAGATGTACTGCAGAGTGGCTGGCTTCTTCGGCGCCATGTCAGGTCTAGGAGGAGGATATCATTAGTCGCGGTGGATAGAAGGCGGCGAGCGCATGGTACGCGACGCTGATGCGGATTTTACCGCAGAGACGCTTAGGGCGCAGAGAAAGGCGAAGGCAAGCGAGATCCTTTGCTGCGCTCAGGATAACCGCGCAAGAAGCGTGTCGCGTCCGCTGGATTTATTTTGACGTCTTAGCGCTGAGTGATTGTGAGCGCTATCGGTTGAACGCTCGGACTTGGTGATGCGCTTGATTGCAGCGCCGCGGGAACTGCGTTCAGCGTCGTCGCGGGCGCGTTCTTCGGCATGTGGCAGCCGGCGCCGACGGGCGACTTCAGCGGGTGCGCTACGTTGGCGCGGAATGGGCTGGTTTCCTTGATTCGCGTGCGCACGCCGTCAATCGTAGCTGGAATCGCGTTGTGCGCTTTGCCTTTCAGCACGAAGATCATCAACGCGGGATCGCCGGGGCTATCGAGGCTGGCGCTGACCCCGACGCCTACGACCGCGGGATCGCTCATCAGTTCGGCTACGTGTTGCTCCTTGATGGTTTTGGTGTGCTCGATGGCGCTGGCCAGGATTTCAACGGCTTGCGCCTGCTCCGATTGCGACGCGAGTTGCGCGCTTTGCTGCGTGCTCAAAGCGCCGCGCGCGGAACCGGAATTCGATTCAATCAGGCGCGTGCGTACTCCGTCAATCGTCGTCGGAATGCCGGCGTGTGATGCGCCGGGCGCGACGAACATCAGGACGGCTGGCTCGTTGGGAGCGTCGAGGCTGCCGCCCCCGCCGTAAGCCGAGACGCCAGGAGTATTCATGATTTGCGTGCTGTAGCTCGCGGCAGCTGTCTGGCCGCGCTGGGCGATGCCAGCGGGAAGAGCAGCGGCGGATTGCGGCGTCACTTTCACTGAGCTGAGGCCCGGCAGTGAGCATCCCGGCACTGCGTGCTGCGCGCCGCCGACGAATGTGTAGGTATGGCCAGTGTTGGCGTGCAATGCGTTGAGCACATCGGCGACCGGGTTTCCGATCGCACTATTTTCATTGCCAGCGAACATCAGCGCTACCGGCTGTGCTGTGGCCGCATCGACGGCAAGCGAGCCCGAATCTCCGTCGCCGATGAAGTTCTGGCCGTTGAACATGTTCCCGACTTCGATCTCGTCATTGTAAGTGACCGAAAACGAAGTGGCGGTCGCGCAGCCCTCTGAATATCCCACGATCAGGCCGGTTAGATCGATGCTTTCAACCTCCGCGCACGTCAAGCCCGTTGTGCGCCCACTTTTCGCCAGTAATTCACTCATGCTGGCAGCCACGCCCGTGCCCGCTGCGGGCGGTGCGGGTTGCGGCACGCCGTTGGTGACCGCTCCCAATTCCAAAATGCTGCCAGTTAGGTCCACTTGTCCGGTGGTGATTTGGGCGGTGGTGACGTCCACAGGAAACGCCGGAACGGGTTGATTCTGCAGGCTGAGAATGTTGGTCACAGTCGCGACGTTGATCGTCCCGATGAGAGAGCAGTTCGTTTCAATTACTCCGGGCTGCGTCACTTCTTGTCCGACAGTTGCGCCATCGCTCATACCCAGGACGTGATTGTTGGAAAGGATAACGAGTGCAGGGGGCGTAGCATTGCTTGTCAGCAACGATCCCAGCGTTCCGCCAAAGCAAAATCCCGGCGCCGGGGTGAGGCAAATAGCGTCCGCATTTCCCCCGGAGGAGCCGAGCGGTACGGGTGCCGTGTACGGCTGCATGTTCAGTGAGTCAACGGTGAATCCGACGCTATTGGTAGCATTAGAGTCAGCCTGCGAAGTGGCTGTAACGGTGAGGGTGGCCGGATCGGTGCTGCTCGCGGTAGAAAGCGTCGGCACAGTATTTGGCGCCACGTACATGCCGGCGGCGGACATCGTGCCGCAAGCCGATGCCGGCGTCGTATTGCAGCTGAGCTGCCAGGTGACGGCGGTATTCGAAGTCCCGGTCACAGTGGCGCTGAATTGCACGGTCTGGAAGGTCTCGATGTTCGACACGTCGGTAGTGATGGTCACGCTGACCACGGGCGGAGGGCTTCCTCCGTTCCCGCCGCCGCAGGCCGCCAGCCCAAACGCTCCTACAACGGCTAAGAAGCTCGCCAACCACGCACGCTTGTTCATGGGCTTATTCCTTCGAACGAGATGTGCAAACAGATATTTATGCTGTCCCTTCGGTACTTTCGCCGGCCGCACAACGTAGATTTCCTGGAGCACGGCGAGAAATCCCCTCATGCTGCCTTCTAACCCGAGCCGCGAGATTTTGATGCAAAAATAAAGCGGCAAATTCGAATCACGACTTCTTCCATCTGTAGCAGATGCAATCGCAGCAAGCAAGGTTACTCGCGCCAACGCGATGTGACAATTTCGCAACAACGAAGGTGTGAAAAAGTCACCAGGCGATTCCTTTATTGGGAAGCGTCGCCGGGGCGGCCGCGGGGGAAATCCAGTGCCGGGTGCCAGACCCGAGCCGAGGAAAAACCATCGAAACCAGGCCAAAATTACATAGTGCCGGGTCCTCGCCGGCACATGGGCCCGGGCGTTCCTAGAGCGTAACGTCTTCTCCATGCTCCACTTCGGAAATGACCACAGTGCTGGCAGAAGCATTGCGAGCATATCCAGTGGACGAGCGAACGCCGCAATTAAGGGCAGCACTTGGGGCGAGTGAATGCGCCAGCGATCGCAAAGGGGAAAATCGAAATGAACACAGACCAATTGGAAGGCAAATGGAAGCAGATAACGGGGCAGGTGCGGCAGAAATGGGGGCACTTAACCGACAGCGACATTCAGGTGATTGCCGGTAAGCGCGATGTTCTTATCGGACGCGTGCAAGAACGCTACGGCCTCGCAAAAGAAAAGGCCACGGCGGAAGTAGATGGGTTCCTGAAAACACTTCATGATCAACCCGAGCAACATGCGGACAATTCCTCCAGTGAAGAACGTAGCGAACGCACCAAGGCCCACACAGCAGGCTCGCGCTAGCAGCAGAGCGAAGCAGTAAAGCGAAAACGACGTGTTGAGACGTAGCTTCGTGTGCTCGACCCAAGACCGCTTGCGCTCCTGGGTCGAGTGGCGGAGTTTTCTTTTTGCCGTTGCTGCGAGAGTTTGCGCTATCGCTAGCTTGTTACTGGTCGTCGTACTCGGTAGGCACGTCGTCTTCGGGAACTTCCTTCGTAGTGACATCCCCCTGGTCGGGATCGCGCGCGTTTTCGACGCCGCTAATCACTTCCGCCTCGTACTCCTGACCCTCTTCGCTCAATTCCTCGACGCTTTCGGAATCGGCGGACTCCTTGCGGGAGAGGCCTTGATTGTCGCCGGATTGTCCGCCCGCGCCGGGACCTAGGCCGCGGCGGCTGGGCGAGACAATGGGATTGGAGACCTCGGCGGGCGCGCGGGGCCGCGTCTTCTTGCGCCGCGCCAGCTTCTTCGGCGTGATCTTTTTTGCCTGGGCCTTTTTCTGGAGGATTGCTTTCTTTTTTGGGCTTGCCGGTTTCTTCGCGGATTTCTTTTTGCTTGCTGATTTTTTCTTGGCCATGCGTGGAGTCTATCACCCGTAGTGGGGCGGAACAACTGGGGTGAGGCTTTATCGAAACGTCAAAAGATTCAACACAGTGAACGCGGAGAAAGCATTCCCAGCGAACGCTTGTGCGGCGCAGGCAGCGAAAAGAATTTCAAGGTATAGTGAGGAATGCTCGGAAGACAAGCCAATCCCGGCGTCGAACGCATGGGCAACCGGATGGAGCGCCAAGAAAAGAAGAACAGCGGCGAGGGCAAGCCCGCGAAAGCGAAATTCGACTGGAAGCTGCTGCCCGACGTTCTGGCGCTGATCAAGCCGCGCCGCGGAGTTCTGGCGATAGGTTTCGGGCTGATGGTGATTAACCGGGTTTCGGGACTCGTCCTGCCCGCTTCCACAAAATATTTACTCGATGACGTAATTTTGAAACGGCAAGCACGCCTGCTGCCGGTGATCGTCCTTGTGGTGGTGACGGCGACGGTGATTCAGGGACTCACTTCCTACGCGTTGACCCAACTGCTCTCCAAATCTTCGTGGCGCATGATCTCCGAGCTGCGCGAAAAAGTGCAGGCGCACATCGGACGGCTGCCGGTATCGTATTACGACGGGAACAAAACCGGCGTGTTGATTTCGCGGATCATGAGCGACGTGGAAGGCGTGCGCAACCTGATCGGCACGGGCCTGGTGGAATTCGCGGGCGGCATCATGACGGCCGTGATCGCCATGGTGTACCTGCTGCGTACCAGCGTGAGCATGACGGCCGTCGCGTTCGTCGTGTTATTTATTTTTGGCGTGGCGCTGAACCGCGCGTTCAAGACCATTCGCCCGATTTTCCGCGCGCGGCCGAAGATCAACGCCGAAGTGACGGGCCGGCTGACGGAATCCATCGGCGGAGTGCGCGTGGTTAAGGGCTACCACGCCGAAGCGCGCGAGGAAAAAGTTTTTGGCGCGGGCGTGCAGCGGCTGCTGGACAACGTGCTGCAGACCCTCACCGCTACTTCGTTGATGAGCCTTTCGGCAACCAGCCTGATGGGGATCGTCAGTGCGCTGATCATGTTTCTTGGCGCGCGGCAGATTCTGGCGGGGACTATGACTGCTGGAACATTCTTTTCGTACACATTGTTCCTGGGATTTCTGGTGGCACCGGTGTTTCAGATTGTCGGGATAGGGCCGCAGATCACCGAAGCTCTGGCGGGACTGGAGCGCACTCGCGAGGTGTTGAACGAAAACCCCGAAGACGAAGATCCCAACCGGCGCGAATCGCTGGAGCGCATTCGCGGCGAAGTGATTTTCGAGGATGTGAGTTTTTCCTACGATACTGGTAAGGAAGTGCTGCACGAAATTGCGTTTAACTCGCAGCCGGGAACGGTGACTGCGCTGGTGGGTCCTTCGGGCGCGGGAAAATCCACGGTGATCGGGTTGATCGCGGCTTTCTACGTGCCTACGAGCGGCCGCGTGCTGGTGGATGGCGTGGATTTGGCGAAAGTGCGCCTGGATTCCTACCGCACGCAGCTGGGCGTGGTGCTGCAGGAAACTTTTCTTTTCGACGGCTCGATTCGCGAGAACGTGGGATTTTCGCGGCCGAATGCCACGCACGAGGAGATTCTGGCTGCTTGCCGCATCGCGCGCGTAGATGAGTTTGCGGAAGGATTCGAGAACAAGTACGACACGGTGGTGGGTGAACGCGGCGTGAAACTTTCCGGAGGGCAGCGCCAGCGCGTTTCCATTGCGCGCGCGATTCTAGCTGATCCGAGGATTTTGATTTTGGACGAGGCGACTTCCAGCCTGGATTCCGAATCGGAAGCGTTCATTCAGGAGGGCTTGCGCTATCTGATGCGCGGACGCACCACATTTGTGATCGCGCACCGGCTATCCACGGTGCGGCGCGCCGACCAGATTTTGGTGCTCGAGGCCGGCCGAATTATCGAGCGCGGCACGCACGCTTCCTTGTACGCCGCGCGCGGACGCTATTTCGATCTCTATACGAAACAGCACGGCCTGGAATCGAATCTCTTTCTCGCCCCCGGCGAGGGCAGCGACGGATCAGCGGACGCGCAGGATGCAAACGGCGCCGCGTCGCGCGGTTCGGGAGGCGGGACACAAGCAGAAGCTGCGGCCCTGCCGGAGGCGATCCGATTGATTCGAGGCGGCAGCGGAAGTTAAAGCGGGAACGGGAGTCCTTGTAGGCAGTGGCTTCAGCCACAACGAAGACCTTAGATAGTGACAGCGGCGCTCACGTACCGCCAGGCGAACTCATTCGACGAGCTTAGCCTATGAACAACCGCAGGAACCGGAAGGCTGCACGGACTCTAATCCGGCAACCGGATAGCCGTCGAAGCGCCAACAATCCAGACCGCCAATCAACTCTTTTACACGGAATCCAAGCTGGACCATGTTCAGTGCTCCTTTGGTCGAGCCATTGCATCGAATCCCATCGCAATACGTAACGATTAAAGCCTCTTTGTCCAAATGCGCCGTCGTTGCCGCAGTCATCGTGCGATGTGGGATATTGACAGCGCCAGGAATGTGGCTTGTTCCGTAGGCCTCCGGCGATCGCGTATCGACAAGAAGGATCTTGTCCCCTCGTACAAGGGCCTCATTCAAATCCCAGGGGTCGATTTCGTACTGGAGCTTGGCTTTGTAGTACCGAACCTGATCCTCCATGCGTATCTCCCATCAAGTCAGCCGCCATGATCCACTAGAATCCGGAGTCGGGCGGCCACCTAGTCGAGCCACTGCGGATTCATAATCGTGCCATCGAAATTGTGGGCCGTTTTGTATAGCTCGTGCTCGCCACCCTGCGCGGCCTTCTCGGTCTTTGCTAGCAGCGTCGCAGCTTGTTCCTGGCTCAGCGGACGGAACGTGCGCGCGGTCTGCAGCGCTTGCTGCAGGATGGGCAGTGTGTCGCAGCCAGTGATGACCACGCTCGTTGGCAAGTTCAACGCGTATTGCAGGCACTCCACCGGCTCCGCCGTTTTGCTCCGCAAGATCAGGCCGTTTCCCAGCGGCTTCATGCCCAGCACCCCGATGTTGTGCGTCACCAGCACGGGCAGCACTAACTTTTCGAAGCTATCGTAGTGCGCGTCCATCAAGTTCAGCGGCATTTGCACGGAATTGAAAGTGAACTTGTGCGCGAACGCGGTGTTCAGCATTTTCAGGTGAACTTGAGGGCTTTTGTGGCCTGTAAAACCGATATAGCGGATCTTGCCCTGCTGCTTGGCGGCGAGCGCGGCTGCGAGCGATCCATTCGGCGCGAAAATCGCTTCGGGGTCGGTGTCGCGAATCACCTCATGGAATTGCAGCAGGTCAATGTGATCGGTCTGCAGCCGGCGCAGCGATTCATTGATCTGAGAAGTGGCGCCCTGCTTTGTGTGGCTGTCAATTTTCGTCATCAAAAATGCTTTTTGCCGGTAGCCATCCTGCAGCGCTTTTCCCATGCGGACTTCGCTGGTGCCGGCGTTGTAGTCCCAGCAGTTGTCCAGGAAATTGATGCCTTCATCGAGCGCGGTGCGGATGATGCGTATGCTGTCCTGCTCGTCGGATTGCATGCCGATGTGATATCCGCCCAGGCCGACGGAGGAAACTTTCTCTCCGGTGTTGCCGAGCGTCCGATAGGGAATTCCGTTCCTCGCGTCCGCCGCTGATGCATGCGCGTGCAAGTTCGCGGACACGTGCGGCTGCAAACTGCCCGCCATGGCCGAGGCTACGGTGGTGCCGACCGTCGTCTCCAGGAAGCGGCGACGCGTCAGGCCTTCTTTTACTTTTTGATTTTCACTATCCGAAGAGGGGCTCTTCACGGCGTTCTCCCTGGGAGGCGGGAATGGTCCTGCGCGCGACTGGATCGCGCCACGAACACAAATACTACTTCGGTTCCGCTGCCGTATCAACCGCGAGAAATTCACGACCTCTGGCGATCGGCGATGGCGGCAATGAGCGAGGAAGAAAGCACGCCGCGCAGGCGGCCAGTTACTAGACCGCTGATGCGTTCTGGCGCTATCTCAAGCACAACTTGACTGAGCGCTGCAAGGCTGCGAAACTCAGGAAAAGCTAGCGCCCGGATGGCGGAACTGGCAGACGCGCGAGACTCAAAATCTCGTGACCGCAAGGTCGTGGGGGTTCGATTCCCTCTCCGGGCACCAACCAAAGTTCACCCAACATTGTTGAATTGTGATTCGTCGCTATTGCCAGTGCGGATCACGCCGCAGGTTGCACCTGGCGCGCGGGGACTGTGTTCTTGAATGCCATGCGCCGTTCGAGCTTTTCGCGAAGTATCCTGCGTCCGCGGTTTACTCTTGATTTCACGGCCGGGATCGAAACTCCCAGGATTTGCGCTGTTTCCCTCACCGACTGCTCGCCAATCTCCCGGATTTCCAGCGCCGCACGGATTCCAGGCGTGAGGTCGTTCATGGCCCGGTAAAGGATTCGCCGCTGCTCTCGCTGAGAGTAGCTCCGTTCCGGGTTCGGCCTGGAATCGGGAATTTGTAGCGGCATGGCAGTTTCTTCGTTTGCGCTCAATTCATCGATAGAGACGACGTGCGAACGCCAACTGCTGCGGCGCAGCATCAGCGCCTGCTGCGCAAGGCGCACGGTCGCACCCTCCGTCGCAGGCTTCAGATGATCGACCTCAATTCGCGTGCCTACTGTGATGGCGCCGGGCGGCAGCTCGCCGCGCACGGCTTGCGCAGCGGCGATTTCCGTCATGCCCGCCATCGCGGGAGTCGAGAGTACCGCCGGAAGATTCGGATCGAACGCTGCGATGGTCCATTCGCGCGGGATTACTCGCTCGATGGAGGATTCCAGGCCCACGCCCGGCCTTCCTGCATCTGCCGGTCCCGGAGTTCCGGAGCGTTTTACATTCTTGGTGGGATTGCTGGCGCGCTTGCGCGGCTTGGCTGGTCGCTTCATCGCGAAGGTTCGCGGTTATCGGCAGCCGAGGGCGCGGCAGCTCGCGCGCAGGCTATCGTGCGTGGATCGAGGAAGCTGCGTGTGAATTCCGCGACGGTGATGCCGAGCTGCGCCCACAGGCGGCGTTTGAGGCTGCGATAATCCTGCGAGCCACTGAATACGTCGCGAATCAGATCGCGAAACGCAGGTGAATAATTCAGCAGTTGCACCATGCGCGTGGTGATCGCGCTCCCCAGAAAATTTCCGCGGAAAACTTTTTTGGCAATGTTGGCGGCGAATTCCAAGTCCGCCGAAAAGGCCGCGCGCAACTGCGCGGGGTAAAGTTCGGGTTGCCCTGCCGCGATAGCCTGCGCCAGCAAGTCACCGGAGCGCAGCGCGTAGTAGAGGCCCTCGCCGGTAATGGGATCAACCGTGGCAGCCGCGTCGCCAGCCATCGCCCAGTTGCGGCCCATGATTTTACGGCTGCGAATGGTTTTCGCTTGCGGCGAAGGCAGCACATGACTGTAAAACTGTGCGCCCGCGCGAGGAATGTTTTCTTCCTCGAAAAATGCATCCAGGTGGCGGCGCAGAACGGGCGTCGAAGTCTGCCCCATCTTCGCGCAAATGCCCACGGAAAGATGATCCGCGCGCGGAAAAGACCACAGGTAACCCTCAAACTGCTTCAGAAATTTGATTTTGATGATGTCTTCTTCGGTGGGAACGAAGTAGCCCATTGTGACTTCCAAATCCTTCGAGCCGAGAGCAGTGGTTTCCGGCAGCAGCTGGTTGCGTGCTCCGGCGGCTAACACAATAAAATCCGAATAACGCTCTTCGCCTCCAGCCATCAGACTGACGCGCGGGCCGTTCGTTTTCACATTCGTGACGCGTGAGCAGACCGCCGTGCATCCGGCGGCGATGGCGCGGTCGAGTAGCAGGCCGTTCAGCACTTTGCGCGCGTAAATCACGATGGGATGGTTCATTTCAAACTGCGCGCGATGCCCGCTGCTGGAAATGAGCTCCGCCTTGCGCACGATTTTTTTCGGCTGCGGGGAATCGAGCAGGAAGGGATAAGCTTCGATGGCTTTATGAGTTAAGCCCCCGCCGCAGGGTTTTTCCCATACGAGGCGCTCGTCATAAATCGTCACCTGAAAACCGGCGCTGGCCAGACGTTCGCCACAAAGCGCACCCGCAGGACCGCCGCCGACAATCGCTATTTCTTTCATGTCCCCTGCTGTGACCTGGCTCAAGTTAGAGGGAAAACGCAGGCAATGAACCAGGAGCCGAGTATAGCACCAAATAATGCCGCGGCTGTGGCGGAGGCGATGCGAGACCGTAACGCATCGGTAGCAAGCCTTTGCAAGATGGAAAACGCCGCCAGGTACACGAAAAGCAGGGGAATGAGCACCTGTCCGCTGGCGAACAGATACCAGGCGAGCGTGCAGGCGAGAAATATTTCCGCGCGCAGCAGCAGGAAAATTGCGAAACGCACGGCGCGTTCGAGGCCGTGATGCACCGGACCGAGCACAACTTCTTCGGCGAAGCTGTACATCCACATCACCGGAAGCAGGCCCGCGAATCGCAGCCAGCGCGGCGCGTTCAGCCAGGCGTCGTCGAGTTGCCAATTCATCCAAGCGCCGATGGCGAGGAACGTGGCGAAGCCTAGAATCGCGCTGACGACGAGCTTTCTGCCGGGGAGCGACGCGTATTCCATCGCGAAGCCGAAATTGAAAATCAGCAGCAGGATGCCAACCATCAGCAACAGCGACGCGAGGTACGCGCCAGTATAGAGATGCAGGAACTTCAGCGGCACACCGAGGACCAGAAGCAGAACGCCGAGCATCGCGCAGAGCGCAGTTTCGCCGAGAAGATACCGAGTGGACGGATGATTTCCGGGCGATTCAACTTGTGCCTCGCTAGTGGTTGCGGCGTTTGTCGCGTCGGCTGTCACGGGAAGCACGGCGAATTTCGCCGCCACTGCCACGACCATCGGAAACAGCAGCAGAATGCCGAGAAAGCCGAGCACACCGCCGGCGAGCCGTCTGCGCCCCCTGCCGAACGTTTCATACGTGGCCAGGTCCAGATTCAAAGTGAGCGTATCGGCGGCGATATCGGGAAACAGCGTCTGCATCGCCCACTTTTCGGAATCATGCGCCACGCGACGGTCGGAGAGCAGGCTGGTGTGAGTCGAGCGCGGCAGCCAGCGCAGCTCGAACGCGCGCTGCTGCACGAAGTCGTCCGGCGCGGTGCGCTCGCCGCCGGCTGCGTCGGCTAGACTTTGCGCCACGCGTTTCAGGATGCCCAAATCCGCGCTCGCGCTGAACACGAGCAAATTTGCCGGCATGCGCTGCGGCGCGTTCATCGGAGCTGGCGAAAGTGCAATGGTAGCGGCGACGGGATCGCGATCAGCCATGCGAATGGCGATCGCTCCGCCCATCGAATGGCCCAGCAGGATTGTGGTTTTGGGGTCGAGCTGCCCGCTGTGAATCAGCGATTCGACGGCAGCGGTAGCGCAGTCCTGCGCGTGTGCGAACGAAAACGCGTCGCGGCTGTCGCCGTGGCCCGGCAGGTCAATCGCATACGCGCGGAAACCGTGTCCGGCAAAATCTTCGCCGAGATACATCATCAACCGGCGATTGGCTGAAAGCCCGTGAAGCAACACGATGCTGCCGGCAGGTTTTACATCAGCGGGTGGGTCGAGAACCGTCATCGGAGTGTGGCAGCCGCCCGCGTCGAGCCAGATTTCCTGCTTCGGCAGCTCCGCGACGCGAATCCAGCGCGAGCCGAGCGCGAGAAATACCACGCCCACAACCGCGAGAATGATTTGCCAGAGCTTCACAGGCAGCTCCGCGGCGTCTCCGCGCGACATGGTAGAATAGCTTGTTTGTGTTTTTCCGCTGCGGCGGATCGAGGAATGTGCAATTGGCAGTTGTCTCGCAAACCGAATTGATTCTCCATCGTCAGGAGTGGAAACGCAACGGAAAGCGCGTGGTGTGCGTGGCCGGTGCGTTTGACCTTCTGCATCCCGGGCACATCCGCTTGCTGGAACAGGCGCGCGGCTTGGGCGACATATTAGGAGTGGCGCTGCAAAGCGACGACAGCGTGCGCATTGCGACGCAACAAGCTGCGAAACTCGTCGGCGCGCCCAGCAGCCCGAGCTCGTCGCTAGCGGAGCGACATTTCGCCGTGCGGCCCATCACACCGCAGGCCGAACGCGCTGAAATTCTGGCGGCGCTCGCAGCAGTGGACTTCGTCACAATATTTGACGAGCCCACCGCGGGCGCATTCATCGCACGTCTCGCACCGGATGTGCTGGCGCAAGGCGGCGAACCAGGCGCCAGCGAAAATGCATACGCGGATGACGACGCAGTAACCGCAGCGGGCGGACAAGTAGTGCGCCTGCCGCTCGAACCCGGCTATTCAACCTCCCGGCTGGTCGAACGCATTTCACAACTTCAAGCATGATTCTTCCCCTGGTCAGCGAGCTTCTCGCGCGGGTGGCACGCCGCCCGGTTGTCGAGGAAACTTTTGAGGCGCTGCGGCGCAGCGGCGGCGAAGTGCGTCTGGCCGGCCTCACCGATTCCGCGAAAGCGCTGCTGATTCCGCTGGCGTTTGCGGAACTGGGCCGCCCCGCCGTGCTGCTGGTGGATACCAATCAGCGCGCCGAGGCGTTGCTCGAGCCCGTCCGCTATTTTTATCGCGCGGTGACTGGTAAACCGGGGCGGCGCGTGGCGCATTTGCCTGCGCACGAAGTGCTGCCGTACGAAAATCGTTCGCCGCACGCGGAAATTTCCGAAGACCGCGCCGTCGCGCTGTGGCGTTTCGCCACCGGCGATGCGGATTTGCTGATCGCGCCGGTGCAGGCCGCGGTGTGGCGGATGCGTGATCGCGAATTTTATTCGCAGCTGGCGCGCACCATCGCGCGCGATGAGTCCATTCCGCATCAGGAGCTGATCGATTTCTTGTCGAGCGCCGGTTACGACAAGCAGATTACCTGCGAGATGCCGGGACAATACGCCGTGCGTGGCGGCATCATCGATATTTACTCGCCGGAATCGCCGCAGCCGGTGCGCGTAGAGCTGCTCGGCGACACCATCGAATCCATTCGCGCTTTCGATCCCAATACGCAACGTTCCACGAATCCCGTAGAGCGCGCGACCCTGCTGCCGCTGACGGAATATCCGCTGCGCGCCGAAACGCTGGAGCGCGCGCGGGTCTCGGTAGCGTCTGGGCGGGAAGACGACGCAGCGCCGAGCGGTTTTTACCCGGGTTGGGAATTTCGCGAGGCGTTGCGTGAGAATCGCAAATCAACGCTGTTTGATCTCACCGTCGATCCGCTGATCATCGCGGATGAACCTTCGTTGTTAGCGGCGTCCATCGAAAAATACCGCGCGCAACTAGCCGAAGCCTTCGACGCGGTGGAAGATCCGTTGGCCGAGCCGCCCGACAAGTTTATTTTCGACGACGAAGAGTGGAATCTGGCGCTGCAAATGGCGCCGCGCCTTGCGATCGAGCATCTCGCGGTCGAGGCGCCGGAATCCGGCAACGGCACTTCCGCTCCCGGCCATGGCGGTGCCGGGGCCACTCGCACGCTGCACACCCAGCCAACCACGCGCTATCACGGAAATGTCGCCGCATTCATCGCCGAAGCGCGCAACAGAATTGCGGCAGGCGAGAACGTGATGGTTTCCGCCGCCAGCACCGGTGAACTCGAGCGCTTCGCCGACATCTGCCACGAATTTGAATTGCCCTACCGCATGGGCGAGCTGGAGGAAAACGCCACGGTAACGCGTCTCGCTGAAGAAGGGAGCAACGCCCCAGGCTCGGCGATGTTGCTGACTAAGGCCCCGCTGTCCGAAGGTGTCGTCTTCACCGACGCGAAGGTAGTTTTCTACGGCAACGCCGATCTTTTCGAAACGCAAGCGCCGCCATCGCAACGTTCGCGCGCCCGGCCGAAAACCGCAAGCTTCTTCAGCGATTTCAGCGATCTGAAACCCGGCGACTACGTTGTTCACGTGGATCACGGCATCGGTCAATTCGAAGGGCTGCGTCAGGTGGCAATGGAAGGCGCGAACGGCGAATTCATGCTGCTGCGCTACGCGGGCGACGCAAAATTGTACGTGCCGCTCGCGCGCCTCGATCTGATTCAGAAGTACACATCGCTAGGTGGCGTGGAACCGCAACTCGACCGCCTCGGCACCACGGTGTGGGAAGCGCGCAAGTCGCGCGTGAAAAAATCCGTCAGCGACATGGCGGAGCAGCTTCTGGAACTTTACGCCGAACGAAAAATGGCCGTGGGGCATCCGTTCCCGGCCGACACGAATTGGACGCACGAGTTCGACGACGCGTTCGAGTTCGAGGAAACCGCCGACCAGCAACGCGCCATCGAAGACGTGAAGCGCGACATGGAATCGAATCTGCCCATGGACCGCCTGCTCTGCGGCGACGTCGGCTACGGCAAGACGGAAGTGGCGATGCGCGCGGCGTTCAAAGCAATCGCCGATTCGAAGCAGGTCGCCGTTCTCGCGCCCACTACCGTGCTGGCGTTCCAGCATTACCAGACTTTCAAGCGGCGATTCGCCGCGTTTCCCGTGCGCGTGGAAATGATCAGCCGCTTCCGTACCGAAAAAGAGCAAAAGAAAGTTCTGGAAGAAGTGGAAGCCGGCAGGGTGGACATCCTCATCGGCACGCATCGCATCCTTTCCAAGGATGTGAAGTTTCAAGACCTCGGTCTGTTGGTGGTGGACGAAGAACAGCGGTTCGGCGTGGCCCACAAAGAGCGGTTGAAGGAAATGCGCAAGAATGTCGACGTGCTGACCATGTCCGCGACCCCCATTCCGCGCACGCTGCACATGTCGCTGGTGGGTTTGCGGGATATGAGCGTGATCGAAACGCCACCGAAAGATCGCCTGGCAATTCAGACCACGGTCGCGCCTTTCAGCGAGACTCTGGTGCAGCGCGTCATTCAAGAAGAGCTGGCGCGCGATGGCCAGGTTTTCTTCGTGCACAATCGCGTCGAATCGATCATTTCGCTCGCCGCGATGATCAAGCGCCTGGTACCGAAAGCGCGCGTCGTAGTGGGCCACGGCCAAATGCGCGAGGCCGAACTCGAAAAAGTGATGTTGCAATTCATTCGCGACGAAGCGGACGTACTGGTCTCGACCACCATCATCGAGAACGGCCTGGACATTCCGCGCGCCAACACCATCGTGATCAATCGCGCCGACCGCATGGGACTTTCGGAGCTTTATCAGCTCCGCGGCCGCGTCGGCCGTTCGAATCAACGCGCCTATGCCTACTTGCTCGTCCCGCCAGATACCACGCTCACAACTATTGCGCGCCAACGCCTCGCAGCGCTCAAGGAATTCAGCGACCTCGGCGCGGGCTTCAAGATCGCAGCCCTCGATCTCGAACTGCGCGGCGCCGGTAACATGCTCGGAGGAGAGCAAAGCGGGCATATTGAAGCAGTCGGTTTTGAGTTATACACTTCAATGCTCGAACAAGCCG
>Ga0116125_1000583_pt1 | contig 16929 bp, 11 predicted proteins | sample June2015DPH_16_1_2_FD_89729 | JGI IMG/M metagenome (GOLD analysis project Ga0116125, IMG submission 89729) | Peatland microbial communities from SPRUCE experiment site at the Marcell Experimental Forest, Minnesota, USA - June2015DPH_16_10 | ecosystem: Environmental > Terrestrial > Soil >...
GAAAATCGCGAAGCGGGTTCCTTCGGGCATGCTCTTGATGAACTTCATGACCTGACGGCGGGCGTCGAGCTGATCACCCATGTCGATGTCCACCATGTCGTAGAGAATTACGTAGAGCGGGCCACGCTCGGGGATGGGCGGAATGTTGACGAAGTGATTAGCGGGCGGATGCGGGGCGTTGGGCGGAAGAGCAATTGACGGCGTATCGAGATTGTAGGCATCGAAGGAGACAATGTTCTGCTGGTGGCCGTCTTCGGCTACCAGAAAATCCTTGGCGGTGAGGCCGTGGACGGGCTGGTCGTTGGAGTCGCGAACGACAACGTCGACGACGACACGCCGGACCGTGGTGTGGAAGGTGAGGGTGTCGGGCGCAGGCTGCTGCGACTCTGACTGCGCGAGCATCGCCGTGGAAAACAGGAGAATCAGTGCAAGAGATAGGCTGGAGAACCGCATAAAGCACCTCGTACCATTTGACGCGGGGCTGAGATGCCCTGTTTTTTGGACACTCCGTCCAATAAAAGAATACTCCCCAACCGTGTCAATGTGGGTAGTAATCGGGTCGCGATGAGTAAAGAATGGTGAGTTAACGTACTGGACGGCGGCCCGGGGCTGAAGCCCGCTCGATGATTTTGTCGCTTACGCGGCGCTGAAGCGCCGCTCTTCCACGATTACTTCCAAGATAAGAACCCCCACTCTAACGTCGCAGAGAGCGCGACGTTAGAATGGGGCGCCCGCTTCGGTTCTCTTACCACTCGTTTCTCTTGCCTCTTCTTCTAGCCTTTCACGATCTTCTTTGCCTTGTCATCCCACACGGCTACTGTCTTGTTGAAGTAGGAGAAGTTGGCGAGGTGGCAGCCGATGGCGGCGTTGTTGCCGAATATTTCGTTTTCGGCGACGGGCTTGCGGGTGCGCACGGCGTTGTAGAAGTTGGCCTGGTGGTCGACGGTGTCGCTGTAGCCGGGCGGGTTGGCGTAGGACTCGCCTTCGGCGTCCACGGCCGACTTAAGGGCTGCGGGTTCGGGATGGTCGGCGTGCCATTGTTGCAGATATTCGTTTCTGAGTTTCGCCGGCCACCCATAGATCGAGTAGCCTTCGGGCTCGGGACGCGTGTCTTGCGGCTTGTAGGTGAGGGTCGCGTCTTTGATGATCATCGTACCTTTGGTGCCATAGAAGCCGATGAATTCTCCCCCGTCGTTGTTGAGGTTGCAGCGCAGAGTGACGCGGAAGTTGGGATAGTCATAGAGAGTTTCGATTAGATCGGGGAACTCGCGGCCGTCTTTGAAGTGGTAGAGGCCTCCGCTCGATTGCGCGCGCTGCGCTGGCTCTTTAATGCCGGTGATGAACTGGATGCCGGAAAGCAGGTGGACAAAGAGATCTCCGCCGAGGCCTTCGCCGTAGTCGGTGAAGCAGCGCCAGCGGAAGAAGCGGATGGGATCGAAGGCGCGCTTGGGAGCGCCGTTGAGGAACGTGTTCCAGTCGATGGTCGATTCGCTGGCGTCGGGCGGGATGGGATAGACCCAGGCGCCGCTGGGGGAGTTGCGGTCCCAGTAGGCATTGATGGAGAAGACTTCACCGAGTTTGCCGGAATCGTAAATCTCTTTGGCTTTCGCGTAGAGCACGGAACTGACGCGCTGGCTGCCGATGGCGACCATGCGGCCGTTCTTGTGGGCGGCTTCGACCATGGAGAATCCGTCTTCTACGAGGTGCGACATGGGCTTCTCGCAGTAGACGTCTTTGCCGGCGGCGCAGGCATCCTCAAAAATGTGGCGATGCTGGTGGTCCATGGTGGCGATGAGGACGGTGTCGACGTCTTTGCGGTCGAGAATGGCGCGATAGTCGCGCGTGGCCGGGACGCTGGGATTCTTGACGGCTTCCTGGGCGGCGATATGGCGGCTGTCATACAGATCACAAACCCCGACGCACTTGATGCCGGGGACGCTGAGGGAAGCTTCTAGGTGTTCGCATCCGCGGATGCCGGTGCCGATGGAAGCGAAACGAATGGTGTCGCTGGGAGCGACGGGACGCGTCGCGGCGGAAAGTATGCGAGGCTGCAAAATAGTCTTCGCGACCGTGGTGGCGGCGATGGCGCCAGAGCCGAGGTGAATGAATTGACGACGGGACAGGGGATACTTGGACATGAGGTTCTCCGTCTTTTGAATTTCAGAACTCTTGGATTTCAGCTTTGGGACTGCAAAGCTTCCGGGGAGGAATTATGCCACAGGTGGGGGTGAGTTAGTAAAACGATTTTCTAGAGGGGTGGGTGGATTCGTTTGTATCAGACCTGCGACGACTGGAGGTCGACAAGTTTGGCGTTGCACAACTCAAAATCTCATAGCCGTTGAAAAATCCCCATTTCACTCATTGGTGTCGCTGAGCTAAACTTTGGCCACAATCATCCAATTTTGTCAGGAGGATCACGAAGATGTATCACGTGCGCCAGGAGAACCTGCCATTTGTCGGTAGTTCGCATGAGTTTGTCGGAGCCGAGCGGGGCAACACTAGTGTTTCGGTGTTCCTATTTCATGGGAAGCCCGGTTCGGGACCGGGTCCTCACAGGCATCCTTATGACGAGATCCAGTTCATCCGCGAAGGCCGGGGAGTGTGGACAGTAAGCGGCAAGACCTTCGAGGGCAGCGCGGGAGACGTCTTTGTCATCAAGGCCGGCGAGATCCACAGCTTTAAGGCGGTTGGCGATTCTCCGCTGGTACAACTCGACGTTCACCTCAGTCCCCGCTTCATTCAAGAGAACCTGTAGGGCGGAGGGTTGCGCGGAGGGTTGCAACGTGGCTGGGCCCGCAGCCCTCGGCAGACACAAGCGCTCTTTGCCAGTTGGTGAAACATCGCCATAGCACTCTTTGACCAACGATGAGCTACGAGCTTTCTTTTTTCTTGCGCGCATAAAACCGTTGGCCCTTGGCGCGGTTGCCGCAGCGCGTCATGTCGCACCAGCGGCGGTGATGGTTCTTGCTGGTATCCAGAAAAAACCACTCGCAGGTTTTAGAGAGGCAGGCGCGAACGTAGGGCAGTTGGTCTGACGTGAGAAGATCGGCGGCCGCGCGCGCAATCGGCCACAGCACGCTATCGAAGGCGCGCAGGTCGTCGTACTTCCATTCGAAGCGGCCTTTCATCTGGCCGCGCTCAATCGGAACCACGCTCATGCGCTGGGCCGCGCCCTGCGCGTCGGCATTGAGCCGGGCCAGCGCCAGTGGCGGTACCGGGCGCTTGTTCAGGATCGCCCAAAAAACATCGTGGATCGACTCGCGCAGCTCCCTGCCCCAGAGCAGCACTTCCTGCGCGCGGTCGGGTTCCATGTAGCTGCGCTGGTAAAGCTGGTCGGCCTGGGTTGCATCGAGCAGCCCGGTATCTTCCCCGAAGCGAGCTAGATCGAGATAGGTCTTCAGCAATTCTTTCGGCTTCGTTTGAGGATCGTTCGTGTGACGATCGTTTATATTGTGACGATCGTTTATATGACGGTCGTTTATATAACGATCGTCGAGCGTGTTGACGAAGTCGAGGCAGACATTGCCCGCGATCAAATCGAATTTCGGCGGCAGGCGGCGCGCGCTTTTTCTGGCTTCCGTGGTCTCGCTCAGACGGTCTCCTCTATTAGCCAATTCCTGGCCTAATCTCTTATCGATTCCGCCATTATTCTAACCGTTAAAAACATCTTGACAAGTTAGAATACCTGACATACGATCCACCTAACCAGTGAAATGGCTTTAAGAGGTTAGATTATTGATCAACTGCCTCTCGGCGCAAGTTTTGGCCCCGAAACGCAGCCCGGGGACACCGGCTAAACGCTCGCCGAACACACAACTGACGAACGAAAAACTGGTAAACATAGGAGGCAGGCCCGTGCTCGTGTCCAACTCATACCAACCCGAAACCGGCCGCAATCGGTCCGAGTCCATCAAGCTGGCGCTGGCCTTCGCAGCGATTTACTTGGTCTGGGGATCGACGTACCTCGCGATCCGTTACGCGGTTGAGACCATTCCGCCGCTGGTCACCGCTGGCATCCGGCACTCGATTGCGGGGGCGATTCTTTTGGCGTGGGCGTGGGCCCGTGGATTTCGTCCTACGCGGGCGCATTGGATTTCGGGCTGCGTGCTGGGCGCGTTGTTTTTTCTGGTCGGTCACGGCTCGCTGCACTGGGCGGAACAATATGTGGGATCTGGGTTAGCGGCTTTGCTCATCGCCACCGAGCCGATGTTCATCCTGGTGCTGGCCTGGTCGATGGGGCAGCAGAAGATCAGCCGGTTGAGCGCACTGGGTCTGGGTTTGGGCGTGCTCGGCGTGGCGCTGCTGACGGGCGCTGAGTTGACCGTTAAAGGCTCTAGCTTGCTCGGGCTGCTGGCGGTACTCGTGGGCTCGCTGTCATGGTCGGTGGGTGTGGTAATCACTCCGAGACTCAAGCTGCCGAACGATGCGCTGGGACGCACCGCGATTCCGACCCTTTGCGGTGCGGTGATGCTGCTCGCGGCCGCGGGGCTGACGGGCGAGTTTCACGCTACCCACTGGGCGAGCATTTCGCTCAAGTCACTTCTGGGGTTGGGATATCTGATCGTGTTCGGGTCGGTGGTGGCTTTCACTGCTTATACGTGGCTGTTGCAGCGGTGCCCGCCGGCGCTGGTGGCGACGCATACGTATGCGAATCCGGTGGTCGCGGTGTTTCTGGGATGGCTGCTGGCTTCCGAAGCATTGAGCTTGCGGGTGGTGCTGGCATCGGTCGCGATCCTTGGAGCGATCGTGCTCATCCGTAAAGGTGAGCAAGCGACGAAGACTCCAGTGGCCGTTTCACTGGCCGCGGAACTGCAGGCGAAGGAGTGCGCCTGAATAAGTGCTCCTACGGTCGTGTCGCAGTTCGAAAACGAAGCGAGCCAAACGCGCGATTATTGCGTCGCAAAGAGCGCGACGCACCGCGCGGCTCGCCCAGATCCCCTTCGACTTCGCTCAGGGCAGGCTCTCGCGGCGCAAAAAACGCTTGCTCGGGATGACAAAACATGGGGAGGATGCCGGGTCTCGGATTTAGGTGATGGTCAGGTTCAGGGCGTGGCTGGTTCCACCGCTGGTGCAGCCCAGATCGGATGAATTTCCGCCCGGAGTCTTGATGGTTATGGTGGCGGTTCCGGGACCGGTGATCACGGTGTCGGTGAGGGTAACCCGCAACTCGGTGTTGCTCAAGACCTGCGTGGTGAGCGTCGTCCCGTTGACGATGACGACCGAAGAGGAAACGATGTGACTGCCATTCACGATGAGGAGGAAGCCCTGCTGGACTTGAGCGAACGTGATGGTGCCGGCCGAGAGAGACGCGATGTCAGGGGAGGGCCGGGCGCTTCCGCAAAAGGGATTCAATGCGTTGCAGCCTTGCAGGATTAGCATGGCGCACAGAAGCACGCTGAACGCCGGGAGGAAAGTGCTGACTTGCTTCATGCTGATTCGCATCATGCTCATTCGCATCATAGTGCATCGTACGCCCTGTGGTTGGGGCTGTGTTGCAATATCGACTGGTCTGTACCGATTTGGTAAGAGCAAGCGGCCGCACCGAAACTTCGCAAGCGGTCCTTTCATGAGCCTTCTACGATTGAATTCATTTTTCGAGGTGCGACATGCAATTGAAGCCGTTCCTTCTGGATATGTGGCTGGACAACTACGAGCACGATATTGAATTCAACCTGGCAGCGAGCACGGGGCCGAGTTGGACGGTGAATGAGCTATTGAAGCTTGCGGGCGAGGACGAGCGGCAGCGGTTCCTGAATCATAAATTGGTTTACGGCCGTCCGGCGGGGGCCGACGGGCTGCGGGAGGCGATCGCGGAAATGCACGGGGTGAGTGCGGAGTGTGTGCAGGTCATGACTGGGGCCTCGGAGGCTCTGGTCGTGCTGATGTGGCTGGCGGCTGAGCCGGGAGCCAACGTGATACTGCCGCGGCCGGGATACGAGCCTTTTTCTGCGCTGCCTGAGTCGCTGGGGATTGAGACTCGCTTTTACGGAATACGCAAGGAGAACAATTTCAGCTTCGACGTGGAAGAGATCACGAGGCTTGCGGATGCTCGGACGAAGTTGATCCTGGTGAACAGCCCGCACAATCCGACGGGCGCGACCATCAGCGATGCGGAGATGGAGAGGTTGCACGAGTTCAGCTCGGCGCGCGGAATTCAGCTGGTGAGTGACGAGGTGTATCACCCGATTTACCACGGGCGGGAGACACACTCGGCGTCACGGCTGCCGCAGGCGACGGTGATCCATGATTTTTCGAAAGCATTTTCTCTGGCCGGCGTTCGCACTGGATGGATGATTGAGCACGACCGGAAACGGCGGCAGCTCTACTGGAATGCGCGGACGCATTTTTCGATCTCGAACAATTCGGCGGGAGAGATGCTTGCCGAGATAGCGATGCGCAAGCGCGATGTGGTTCTGAAGAAAACGCAAGGAGCCGCAACGCGGAACCTGGAGCATCTGGATCGCTTCATGGGTGAGCATTGCGAAACGCTGGGCTGGATTCGTCCTCCGGGAGGAATGACGGCATTTCCCTGGCTGATCAGCGGAGAGGACGCCAGACCCTTTTGTCAGGCGGCAGCGGAACAAGGGATTCTGCTCGCGCCGGGGGATTGCTTCGGTTTTCCCTCGCATTTTCGACTTGGCTTTGCCGCTACGGGACACGAGTTCTCGCGGGCCTTGGCTCGCTTGGGGGAATTCGTGAAAAGCTGGGTGGCGAAGTCGGGGGACCGGGTGACAGTATGAGCCCTCTCTAATTGGGGAGATTTCCATTTAGCGTGGTTGTGGACGAATCCCATTGTGCCGGCACCCAAAGTTTTTCCACTTCTGGCCGTTCATTGACTTGGTGGATTTGGACACGTAAGATTTTTCGCCAGTGATTGGGCGAACCATATCGCACTACCGGGTTGTTGAAAAGCTGGGCGGCGGCGGTATGGGCGTGGTTTATAAGGCCGAGGACACGCGGCTGCGGCGCTTTGTGGCGCTGAAATTCCTTCCTGATGATGTGGCGCGCGATCCGCAGGCGCTCAGCCGGTTTCAGCGGGAGGCGCAGGCGGCGTCGGCGCTCAACCATCCTAATATCTGCACAATTCATGACATCGGCGAAGAGGACGGGCAGGCGTTTATCGCCATGGAGTTTCTGGATGGCGTGACGCTGAAGCACCGCATTGCGGGGCGTCCCATGGAAACCGGGCAGATTCTGCTGCTGGCCATTGAGATTGCCGATGCTCTCGATGCGGCGCACGCCAAGGGGATTGTCCATCGCGACATTAAGCCGGCAAATATTTTTGTTACCGAGCGGGGGCACGCCAAGATTCTGGATTTCGGGTTGGCGAAGGTTGCGCCCACGGCCAGTTCGTCGAGCCAGATTGCTTCGGAGAACACCGCGACGGGGGTGATTGAAGAAGCGCATCTGACTACTCCGGGAATGGCGGTCGGAACGATTTCCTACATGTCGCCGGAGCAAGCCAAAGGGAAGGAGCTGGATCCGCGGACCGATTTATTTTCGTTTGGGGCGGTGCTGTACGAAATGGCGACGGGGACTCTGCCGTTCCGCGGAGAAAGCTCAGCTACGATTTTCGAGGCGATTCTGAATCGCGCGCCGGCACCGGCGATGCGGCTGAATCCTGATTTGCCGGCCAAGCTGGAAGACATTATTAACAAGGCGCTGGAGAAGGATCGCGAGCTGCGCTACCAGCATGCGTCGGATATTCGCACCGATCTGCAGCGGCTGAAGCGCGATACGGATTCCAGCCGGCAGACGCCGGCGGCTGTTCCCGAAGATGCGGCCGCTTCGCCAGCATCAAGCTTGTCGTCGAAGTCGCAGTCCTCGAAGTCCCAGTCAAAGGCCCAGCCAGCGCAGGCTTCCGGAAGTTCTGCGGTGGTTACGGTAGCGAAGCAGCACAAGCTGGGATTTGGCATCGGGAGCGTGGTTGCGATTCTGCTGGTGGCGGCTGCTGCTTATGGAATCTACGCGTTGTTTTCGCGGAGCAAGCCGGCGCCGTTTCAAAATTTTGACGTCAGCAAAGCGACGGTCACGGGCAAAGCCACGCTGGTTGCGATTTCGCCAGACGGGAAGTATCTGTTGCACGTTTTGGATGACGCCGGCCAAGAGAGCTTGTTGCTGCAGAACATTCCCACGAACAGTACGACTCAGGTGGTGGCTCCGGGTCCGTTCAACTATAGGGGACTTCGCTTTTCGCCCGACGGGAACTACTTGTATTTCGTCCGCTTGGAGCCGGGCAGCAACTCGCTGAAATATCTGTATCGCGCACCGGTGCTGGGGGGAACGCCGCAGAAGCTGGTGACCGACATCGATTCCAACATTTCGCTCTCGCCGGATGGCAAGAGGTTTGCGTACCTCCTGGCCAACAATCCGAAACTCGGAGAGTACCGTGTAATCATCCGGTCGGCGGAAGGGAGTGACGAAAAGACCATCGCCACTGGCCCATTGAATGAAGCTCAACTCGATGTGGCGTGGTCGCCGGATGGCAAGACGATCATGATGGCGCTTTCGCAGCCGGGGGATGCGCTGGGCGGAATGGCCGCATTCGATGCGGAAAGCGGAAAACGCAGCGACTTTTTGATTTCAAAGGACCTGTTCTTTTCGAAGCCGGTTTGGCTTCCCGATGGCAGCGGGTTGCTGGCTTTAGGCGTGCCTCTTTTCTCCAACCAGATTCAGATTTTCCATGTTGCGTATCCGTCGGGCAAGGTTTCTGCGGTGACGCGCGACACCAACTCTTATGTCGATCTCAGCCTGGCCGCTGACGGCCACACGGTAGCGGCGGTGGAGAGAGTGATACACAACGCTGCCTACGTGATGCCTGCCGGCGCCAGCGGTGCGCAGGCCCGGCAGCTCGCGATGGAAGGTTCGCCGAGTTATGAAGTCGGCTGGACCCGCGATGGTCAGCTGCTGATGTCGGTCGCTAACACCGGGGTCACGCTGCTCAATCCTGATTCTGGCGCGAAGACGCCATTATTTTCACAGATTCGTTTCCCTGGATTCGCGCATTCCTGCCCGGACGGGCACCTCGTATTCATGGCGTTGGCATCGACCAAGATCGAGGCCCATATTTATCGGGCGGATGCGGATGGCGGAAACGCGAAGGAGCTCACGAAGGGAAAGTTCGACTTTATGCCGACTTGCTCGGCTGACTCCAAGACAGTGTTCTACCAGGACGCGGACGCAAAATTCGACAAGGTGGCGCTTGAGGGAGGCGCATCGCAGCAGTTTCCCGATTATGCGTCGTTCGGGCGGATCGCGGTCTCGCCGGATGGAAAGCTGGTGGCGATCATCACCGAACACTCCAGCTCGGATACAAAGGAAAGGCTGGGATTGTTGTCTCCGGATTTCAGCCAGCCGATCCGGTTCCTCGATTTTGAGCGGCCCCGCGCCGAGTACGGCGTGATGTTTGGGGATGGGCCGATGCAGTTCACGCGCGATGGCAAGGGGATTATTTATCCGGTGCGCGACGGGCAAACGGATAATCTTTGGCTGCAGAACCTGGATGGGTCGCCGGGGAAGGCGCTCACGGATTTTAAGGCGGAGTTTATTCGCGATTTTGATTATTCGGTGGATGGGAAGCAGTTGGCGATCATTCGCGGGCATCGGGAGGCGGATGTGGTGTTGATTCGTGACTCGGAGAAGTAAGGGCGTCCCCAGGGGCTAAAGCCCGCGAATCTCCTGACGCTTACGGCACGGCTGAAGCCGTGCCCTTCCACGAACCCTTCCCACAAAACACCTTTCACAGACACCTTTCCCGAAGCTTCCTCGGACAAAGCTTGGGAATGATACGTCTTAGCCCTTGTGGTCGCGGCGGCGGAGGTAGTCGATGAACATTTGTTCGACGGGCTTGTCGTAGGCGATGAGGACGTGGCGGACGGTGTGGCCGCTGACGAAGTGGCAGACTTCCTCGGCGAGATTTTTGGCGTGATCACCGGCGCGTTCGAGCGACTGGGTCATGAAGATGACTTGCAGGCTGGCTTGGCGGTGGACGTTTTCGGGATTCTCGATGTGGCGCAGGAAGATCAGGTTGCGCAGGCGGTCCATTTCGGCGTCGGCGCGGAGGACGTCGATGGCTTTGGCGATTTCGCGGGCAGAAAAAGATTCGCCACAGTCGGTCAGCATTTTTTCGAGGATGGTGGCCATCTGGGTGAGGTCGCGGGTGTCTTCGGGGTCGATGCGTCCGCTGACCGAGAGCGCGCTGTTGGCGAAGCTGAGCAGGAGGTCGCCGATGCGTTCGAGACCGATCATGAACTTCATGCAGGCTAGGAGTTCGCGGGCTTCGGCGGGGCCGACTTCGGTGATGGCGGTGGTGACGCCGTTGTCGATTTCCGTGTCGAGGGTGTCGAGTTCGCGTTCACGCTGGCGCAGGGAATTGAGCAGCGTGCTGGAACCGGTGGCGATGCCTTCGGCGGCTGCGCCGGCGGCTTCCTTGGCCATGTTGCAGGCTTCGACGGTGCGGCGCACGATGTAGTGATGGGCCGGTTCGGGGTCGGGAGACTTGATCGCACTGCTCATGATGACTTTCGCCGATGTGTCAGCCTGACGAGAACGCGGTCGGCGAATAGGTCTGGGGGAACCGTCGCCGCGATTCTGCCGTTCATTACTTCGACCTTCATGGGATGGAATGGCCAACGGCTAAGGATAGGTTTTTCTGTGGAGGGCATGGTTAATAAGCTGTGAATTTTCCGTCATTTTTCGTGCCGCGTGGACGATGTTTGACGGCGCTTGACTTCATTGTCGGTCAAGACAGAACAAATGCAAGGGAACTGGAGAGCTGCGATGAAAGTCAAAGTCCCCACTTCTCGCAAAGTTCTCGAGAAATCGGGCACCCGGCCGACGACATCAAAGGCACCGGCCGACGTAAGGTCCTTCGCGCGGCTGTCGCCGAGCTCAGGATGACAACGGGCCCTAACGATCTTGAAATGAGCCATCAACACAGCTACGCATCTGACTCGCTGTGCTGGCTGGACGGACGAAGGCGCCCATCGCTCCACAAAGCTAGGCTGTGGGCAAGGTGAAGAGGAAGGTGCTGCCGTGGCCTAGTTCGCTTTCGGCGCGGATGGAACCGCCGTGGGCGAGGACGATGTGTTTGGCGATGGCGAGGCCGAGTCCGGTGCCGCCGGATTCCCGGGAGCGGGCTTTGTCGACGCGGTAGAAACGTTCGAACAGGCGGGGCAGATGTTCGGAGGCGATGCCGGCGCCGAAGTCCTGCACGTAGAATTCGACTCCGAATTCGATGCCGCGCTTGGCGGGGCGGGCGCCGAGCAGGATGCGTCCGCCGGTGCGGCCGTACTTCATGGCGTTGTCGATGAGATTGGAAAAAACCTGGTGGATGGCTTCGCGGTCGGCGCGCACGGGGCGCAACGTCTCGACCGAACCGCTGTCTGTGTTTGTCTGCGTTGTCTCTGGTTCCAGCCCCACGATCTGCAGGTCGACTTCCTGAGCGCGGGCGATCTCGCGGAAACTTTCTTCGGCGTCGTGCAGGAGTTCGATGGGCGGGACGGGTTCGGTTTCGAAGCGAGTCTCACCGGATTCGACGCGCGCCAGAGTTAGCAGGTCCTCGGTGAGGCGAGCCATGCGGGCGGCGTTTTTGCGGATGATTTCGAGGAACTCGCGGTGGGGGTCGTTATTCTCGGAACTGAGGTCGAGCAGAGTTTCGGAGTAACCCTGAATGGAGGTCAACGGGGTGCGGAGTTCGTGGGAAACGTTGGCGATGAAATCGCGGCGGGTTTTTTCGACGCGCTCGGTTTCGGTGAGGTCGCGGAGCACGGCGACGGCGCCGCCATCAGGCAGCGGTGCGGCAGTGACGTCGTAGGCGCGGCCGGGAACGATGGACGTGGCGCGGGTGGTCTTGACTTGTTTTGTCGTGGTGGCTTCTTTGACGGCGGCTAGGAAATCGGGATCGCGGATGGTTTCGACGACGGGAGCGTTGAGGCGCGTGTGCTGCGGGACGAGGCGATCCATGGGCTGGTTCGCCCATTGCACGAGACCGTCGGAACTAATGGCGATGACGGCGTCCTGCATGCTGTTGAGCAGAGTTTCGAGCTGGCGCTGGCTGGAACGCACGGCGGCGAAACTGCGTTCGACCTGGCCGGCGGTTTTGTCGATGGCGGCGGCGACGCGGCCGATTTCGTCGAGTGGAGTGTCTTCGACGCGGGCATGGAGATCGCCCTGTTCGATGCGGGCGGCGACATCGACAATGCGTTCGAGGCGGCGGGAAGTCCACACGGACGCGGTAGCTGCTATGAGTAAGGCGATGAACAGGGCGAGGACCGAGCCCCACAGCAGGCGTTTGCGGACCTGCGCCTGAACGGCTTCGACATCGGAAAGAGGATAGGCGAGGCGCACGGCGCCGCCGGACACGGGAACGGCGACGTAGAGAAAGGGAACGCCGAGAGTGGCACTGCGGCGCTCAGCCTCGCCGGTTTTGCCGGAGAGAGCGGCGGTGAACTCCTCGCGCGCGGCGTGGTTCTCCATGGCGGCGGGACTCGATTCGGAATCGGCGAGCACTTTTCCGGAAGCGTCGATGACGGTGGCGCGGGCGCCGGCGGCCTGGCCTTCCTGGGCGACGATCTCGGCGAGGGAATGAGTGCGGTCGGTTTCGACACGGTGGGCAAACAGCTGTGTCTTCTGGACGAGGTTGCGCTCAATTTCGGAGCGCATGGAGGATTCCCAGGCTCCGCTCAGCATGACGTCGAGAATGGCGGCGGTGGCGGCGATGACGATCAGGAAGACGGCCAGGAGTTTGAAGAAAATGCGGTTCTTCACGTTCTCCTCATTGAGAAGATTCGACTGAAACCCGGGCAGGAACAAAATTCAAAGTCCCCACTTCTCGCAAAAGACGCGAGAAATGGGGCACCCAGTTCATCGTGGTTCTTCAACTCGTCCTCACTTGGGGACCTCGAAGCGGTAGCCGGCGCCGCGGACGGTTTTCAGGTAGCGCGGGTTCTCGGGGTCGGGCTCGATTTTTTCGCGGATGCGGCGGACGTAGACGTCGACCGAGCGCGGAGTGACGTAGGCGGTGTCGCGCCAGACGGAATCGAGAAGATGATCGCGGGAGAAGACGCGTCCCTTGTGGCGGGCGAAGTAATCGAGCAGGCGGAACTCGGTGGCGGTGGTGGAGACGAGTTTTCCGCTGACGGTGAGAGTCATAGCCGAGGGATCGATTTCGATTTCCCCGACTTTCATGGGGCTGGGTGGGAGCGGGCGCTCGAAGCGGCGGAGCACGGCTTTGACGCGGGCGACGAGTTCGCGCGGGCTGAAGGGCTTGGCGATGTAGTCGTCGGCGCCGAGTTCGAGGCCGAGCACGCGGTCGGCTTCACTGCTTTTTGCGGTCAGGAAAATTACGGGCACCGCCGCGAGGCCGGGGGTCTGGCGAATGGTGCGGCAGATTTCCAGGCCGTCTTTGCCGGGGACCATGATGTCGAGCACGAAGAGCGCGGGGCGCTGGCGTTCGGCGTCGGCGAGAACGTTGGCGCCGGAGGGGTAGACGCGCACCGTGAAGCCTTCGTTCTCCAGGTGGTGGCGGACGAGGCGGGAGATGTCGGGATCGTCTTCGACGACGAAGAGGCTGGGTTTCACGAGGTTATTGTAAATGGAAAGCAGCGGGCAGTAGCCAGTTGTCAGTGGCCAGACGTGTTGCGTGTGGAGATTTTCATCCGATTGTAACAATCAGGTTGGCGGCGGGGTCGAGGTGGAAGGTTGTTCCGGGAGGGATGACGGTGGTGGCGCTGTATTCGGTGATGATGGCGGGACCGGGGTATTTTGTGGAGAGGTGGAGTTCATCTCTCTCGTAAATCTTCGTGGCGAGTTTCTTGCCATCGAATTGGACTGGGCTTCGTGGCGGGGAAAGCTTGCCGAGCTTTGCTCGGCCTGGACGGGCGGGGGCTGCGGCCGTCCCCACATGGTCCATCTTTCCTACACTGCTAATCTTTTCCCCATGAGTTGTGGCGGTTCGCAGGGTGGCTCTTAGCCGGAGGGTTACTAGCTCGACTTCGCGGGTGGAGTGTGAGTAGCCGTAGCGGCGGTGATGTTCGCGCTGGAAATCTTTCAGCAGATTTTTCGAGAGGCTGAGATTGAGTTCGTATCCCTGGCCGCGGTAGCGGAGGTCGACGCTGCGTTGGTAGTGAACTTTTCCGCGCCACGACTCTTCGCGGAAATCTTTGGTCGCATTGTTTTCCAGCGCGACGAATTCACGATTCAACTGCACGAGAGGAATTTTCCCCGAGACGCGCCAGAGGACGGTGCGGGAATAATCTTTCACTACGTCGCTTGCAAGAATGCCGAGCGCGGAGAGCGCGCCGGGGAATGCTGGCACGATGACGCGCGGGATGCTGAGGGCTTGGGCGAGGGCGCAGGCGTGCAGGCCTCCGGCGCCGCCGAAGGCGACCAGGGCGAAGTGGCGGGAATCGCGGCCACGTTCGATGGAGACGACGCGGATGGCTTTTTCCATGGTGGCGTTGACCACGCGGATGACTCCGGCGGCGAAAGTTTCGAGAGTGAGTTTGGAGCCTTGATGCCTCAGCCATTCTTGCGTGATGCGGCGGGTGCGGGTGAGATCGAGAGTGAAATCTCCGCCGAGAAACTTTGCGGGTTGGAGACGGCCGAGGAGCAGGTTCGCATCGGTGACGGTGGGCTGCAGGCCGCGGCCGTAGCAGATGGGGCCTGGATCGGCGCCGGCGGATTCGGGGCCGACGCGCAGGGCGCCGGCGGCGTCGAAGCGGGCGAGCGAACCTCCGCCGGCGCCGACGGTGTGGATGTCGAGCATGGGGACGCTGACGGGGAGGTCGGCGATTTGCGCGTCGGTGGCGGTTTTCGGTTCGCCTTCCACTAGTGAGACGTCGGTGGACGTGCCTCCCATGTCGAAGGCGATGATGTGGTCGAAGCCGCTGGCGCGGGCGGTGGCGGCGGCGCCGACTACGCCTCCGGCGGGGCCGGAGAGGACGGTGCGGACGGGTTCGCGGGCGGCGGTGGAAAGTGCGGTGATGCCGCCGCTGGATTGCATGACGAAGATGCGGGGGGCAGGGGCTAAAGCCCCGTTATTCTTAGCGGCTTTCGCGGCCCTGAAGGGTCGCTCCTCCACTGAAGCGCTTTTCGCGGCGCGGAAGCGCGGCTCTTCCACGTTGTGAAGGCGAGTCGCCAGATTGTTCAGGTAGCGTTGCATTACTGGTTGCAGGTAGGCGTTGATGACTACGGTGGAGGTGCGTTCGTATTCGCGGAATTCGGGGAGGATTTGGTGGGAGATGGAGAGTGGGAGGGCGAGTGGCTTGAGGGCGGTGGCGACAGCCTGTTCATTTTTCGGATTTGTGAACGAGAAGAGGAGCACGATCGCGATGGATTCTGGGTTTGCGGCGGCGACGTTTTCGGCGACGGTGCGCAGTTCTTCTTGCGGAGGTGCAGTGAGGATTTCGCCGTTGCTGGCGGTGCGTTCGGTCACGCCGAAGCGGAGATCCTTCGGGACCAGTGGTTCGATGCGGTCGAAGAAGAAGTCGTAGAGTTCGGGGCGGGCCTGGCGTCCGATTTCGATGACGTCTTCAAAGCCGGCGGTGGTGACTAGGGCGGTGCGGGCGCCTTTGCGTTCGAGAAGAGTGTTGGTGCCGACGGTGGTGCCGTGGAGGAGGATGAATTTGCCGGGCGCGATTTTGTGGATTGCCTCGACGATGGCTTGGGAGGGGTCGGCCGGGGTGGAGAAAACTTTGAGCATGCGGAGGCGGCGGGTTGCGGGATCGATCCAGACACAGTCAGTGAAGGTGCCTCCAGTGTCGATGGCGATGCGCAGGGGTTGGGGGCGGCGGGTCATGAGTGGCGGCGCGGACTAGGGTAACATCCTGCGACTTTCCCATGTGTCGCAATAAGCACGCAATCCTTCGACAGGCACAGGGCAGGGGTGCGGGGCATCGGCCGGTTCGGCTTCTGAAATATCTCGAAACTGGAGTACGATTTCACGCATGGCTGGAACGAACATTCTGGAATTTATTGAACGTGCGAAGGCGGGCGGCGCCTCCGAGCAGGCGGTGGTGGGGATGTTGACGGCTCGGGGGTGGCCGGAGAAGGAAGTTTACGAGGCGCTGGCGGCGCACTACGAAAGAGTTACAGGGATGGAGATTCCCCGCCGCGGCGGCTCGGGAACGCCCGCTAAAGACGCCTTCTTTCACTTGCTGATGTTCTGGACTTTGGCGACCTGGACGTTCGGGTGGGGTGCGCTGGCGTTTCTGCTGATCGAACACTGGCTGCCGGATCGGGTTACGGCCTCGCCTTACAACCAAGGCTTCGACTTGTCTTTTGCGGCGTGGGCGATGGCCGCGATGATTGTGGCGTTTCCGATTTTTCTGCTGGTTTCAAGGTCGGTGCTGCGCGCGGAGAGGGCGCATCCGGAGAAATTAAACGCGCCGCTTCGGAAGTGGTTGTGGTATTTGGTGCTGGTCATCGCGGCGGCCGTGTTCATCGGCGATCTGATCGCGGTGCTGACGCGCTTCCTGAGCGGCGAAGTTACGGCTCTATTTCTGGGCAAGGCATCGGTCGTGCTGGTGCTTTCTGGGGGAGTGTTCTTCTATTACTTTGGGAGACTTAGACGGTCGGAGGACTCTGACACGCAGGTCGCCGGAAGCCTTGTCGTCGGAAGCCGGGACCGGTGGATGGCGTTGTTCAGCGGCCTGGTGGTGGTGGCGCTGTTGATTCCGGGATTCTGGTTAGTGGGAGCGCCGGGGCGGCAACGGGCGCTGCGCGCGGATCAGAAGCGGCTGCAGGATATCGATATGGTGAGCGGGAGGATTCGTAACGTGTGGAACGCGTCGCACAAGCTGCCGGAGCGGCTGGATCAGTTACCGGAACCTGCGCCGGCTGATCCGGTGAGCGGGGCGGGGTATGAGTATCGCGTGAAGGCCGGCAGCCAGTATGAGTTGTGCGCCACATTTGCCAAGGCTAGTTTGC
>Ga0116125_1000587_pt1 | contig 16887 bp, 16 predicted proteins | sample June2015DPH_16_1_2_FD_89729 | JGI IMG/M metagenome (GOLD analysis project Ga0116125, IMG submission 89729) | Peatland microbial communities from SPRUCE experiment site at the Marcell Experimental Forest, Minnesota, USA - June2015DPH_16_10 | ecosystem: Environmental > Terrestrial > Soil >...
CCCCGACCTCGACCCCAGAAAGGCGCTCTTTGATTCCACTGACTCCGCGGAATCGAGGTACTACGCTTCGTAAGGCGCTCTTTTTGCCGCGTTGATACCACGCGGTGCGCCGGCCTCAGCCGATAGCGCACCCGGCAAAAACGGGGGCGCTGCGCGACCAGCTTACCGAGGCTCCAACGAGCCAACGTTCGAAGACGTCGCCGCCTGACCGGGGTGCGCGCGCGAGCCCGGTCGAGGGGCTCACGCCGTCCGGCCGCGTCGGCGCTGCAAATGACCCGCTTCGCGACGTGCAGCCCGAGCCATCGACCGACTTGGGGCCGACGATGGCGCCCCTCGCGGGCTCCGCACAGTCTCGGAGCGCCGCTCCCGCGGGATCGGCAGCAAGCCCCTCACCCCGTGCTTGGATAGCCAACGCGCCGGGCGGCGAGAGCCCTCCGGCCGCGCGCGACGCCCCCGCGACGCTCGAGAGCGCTCCGGTTGCGGCCCGCTTGCTCGAAGCACCCCACGCGCCGGCCGAACCGACGACGATCGAAGCCGAAACGTGGCTCGTTCGCAGTGCACTGCAGGCCCGCCGTGCCGGCGATGGCGCCCGAGCGCTTCACCTGCTGGACGAATATGCGCTCGCGTATCCGAACGGTGTGCTCGCTGAGGAGGGCGCGGCCGAGCGCGTCTTCGCACTGTGCGATCTCGGTCGGATGCAAGAAGCCCGAGCGGCATCCGCCGAATTCACGCGCACTCGGCCCCGCTCGATGCTGAGCGAGCGTGTGCGCGCTTCGTGCGCGGCTGCTGCGAATCCGTGACGGAGCGCCGAGGACGGCGACACTCACGAGGCAACACGAAGGAGGCACGACCGATGCGCCGTCAACGGACGATCGTTTCGCTTTACTTGTTGGGAGTTGCAGTCGTCGCAGCGGGCCCGGGATGCGGCGGTTCCGTTCTGCTCGGCGTGGAGAATTCCAGTTCGTCAAGCACCGGCGCATCGGGCTCGGCAAGTGGGGGCGGAGCATTGGCCGGCGGCAGCGGCGCTAGCGGCATCGGAGGGGTCAGCATCGGTTCCGCATCGAGCAGCGTCCCGCCAACGGCCGACGCGACAACCGCAAAGGTCACCGCAACCGGGGACGCCAGCAGCGACGATTCGGCCGCGTGCAGTCCATCGGCCACACAATGCTCGGGCGGGGGTGTCGAGACGTGCGATTCGGATGGCCGGTGGGGCAGCCCGTGGCCGTGCGCGACGGGCGAGTGCACGAATAACGCCTGCGCGGGATCGACGAACACCGGCGCGAGCTGCGCCCAGAGCGGGCCGGGACTGACCCTCTGTTCGTTCGGAGGCACCGGCACCGGCCCGAGTGAGAGCTGCTGCACGAGCCCCGAGGTGCCGGGGGGCGGCCCCACGGTCCTTGCCGGATTTTCATGGTACTCGTCGACGACCACGTTGACCGGGTACCGGTTGGACAAATATCTAGTCACGGCCGGGCGATTTCACGTGTACGTCGACTACCTGGCGAATGGAGGCGCGCCCCCCGCGGACGGCAGCGGCAAGCACACCCACGTCAACGGCGGTCAGGGCCTGATCGACATTGGGAACAGCGACGGGGGTGTGTCGTACGAGTCCGGCTGGGACGCGGCCGATTGGAACGCGGAAATCGCGACGGGGCCGGGCGCGGCCGACACCTGGAGCACCAATCTGACGTCGTGCGGAGCCGATAACAGTACGTGGACCGACGCCCCCACCACCGCAACGGAATCCTATCTGCCGATCAACTGCGTGAACTGGTACGAGGCCTACGCATTCTGCATCTGGGATGGTGGCTTTTTACCCACTCAATCGGAATGGAGATACGCGGCCGCCGGCGGGAGCCAGCAGCGCGAGGCTCCCTGGACGACGGGGTTCCTTTCGGGCGCCCCACTAGGGAATGCCCACAGCACGAACTACGCCATCTGGGACTGTGACTACGGCTACGGCCAGCCTTGGCCACCCTCAGCGAATTGCCCAGGCCAGTCCGCGTTGCCGTTCATCGCGCCCGTTGGATTGGCCACACTCGGAGCGGGGCGCTGGGGGCAGCTCGATTTGGTGGGGGAAGTCATGGAGTGGACCTTGGACTGGTCGCTATCCCTGAATCAAGTCAGCCTTCCACCCGACTCCGGCTATCTGGATCCTTGCGTCGATTGCGCGGTTCTCTCGGTACCGCCCGCAGGCGATGAGGGGACGCCCGAGGGCGACTCGGGACAACCACCATGGCGAGTGCTCGAAGGGGGACTCTTCAATTCCGGATTAGCCGACTACATGAATTCTGAGTATAGCACCAACGCGGGTCCGACAGCCCGCGACGCAGGCATCGGGTTTCGGTGCGCGATGACACCCTAGCAGGCAGATGGAGGCATGGTTATTGACGGCTGCGTAAGCGAATCCCGTTGGCCCGGCTCTTAAACCCTTCGCCTCTTGGTTTTCTCGACCTCTTGATCTCGATTCCTGGATGTCCACGGTAGAAAGTGAAAAGGGGAAAGAGAATCAAGGGAGGAGGTTGTTACTAGAGCTTCGCACGCCGCATTCGCAGCGCGTTTCCGATGACTGACACGGAGCTCAGGCTCATCGCACCGGCCGCGATCATCGGGCTCAGGAGCAGCCCGAAGAACGGGTACAGGATGCCCGCGGCGATCGGGATGCCGGCACTATTGTAGACGAGCGCGAACAACAGGTTCTGCTTGATGTTGCGCATCGTTGCCCGGCTCAGCTGACGCGCGCGAACGATGCCGCGCAGGTCTCCCTTGACAAGCGTCACGCCGGCGCTCTCCATCGCCACGTCGGTTCCCGTGCCCATGGCGATGCCGACCTGCGCCTGCGCGAGGGCGGGAGCGTCGTTGACGCCATCGCCTGCCATGGCGACGACGGCTCCCTTCGCCTGCAATCGTTTCACCATGTCGACCTTCTGGTCCGGGAGCACCTCCGCGACGACCTCGTCGATCCCCAGCTTGCGAGCCACGGCGTCCGCGGTGGTGCGGCTGTCGCCCGTGAGCATGACGATGCGGATCCCCTCGGCATGCAGGGCGCTGATGGCCTCGGCGGTCGTGGCCTTGATCGGATCGGCGATGCCGACGAGGCCCACAGCTTTGCCTTCGCTGCCGACGAACATCACCGTCTGACCGTCAGCGCGCAGCTCCTCGGCCTTCGTGGCAAGCGAAGTCACGTCGATGCCCAGGTCCTTCAGCAGGGGCGCGTTTCCGAGCGCCACACGCGCGCCGTCGACACGCCCGACGACCCCCTTGCCCGTCCGCGACTCGAACTCCGACGTCGGCGCGAGCTCCACCTTCCGTTCGGTTGCCCCTTGCACGATGGCCGACGCCAGCGGGTGCTCGCTCCCCCGCTCGAGGCTGGCCGCCATCCGGAGGAGCCGAAGCGGATCGAGAGCGCCCACCCAGTTCCCAGGTCGCGGCGCAACTCGTTCGAACGGTTCATCCAGGGAACATCTTGAAATACGGCTCCGCATCTTGGAACACGCGCGCGACCGAGGCTCGGCCCTTAAGCCGCTCGAGGTACGCAGCCACATTCTTCCGGGGCTAGGCGGTTCAAAGCTTTTCGGTCAACGAAGAGGCGCGCAAGACGATGGGCGCGGCGACCGCGCGAACTCCGTGACCCGCCACCCTGCGTCGCGGCGAGCTATGCTCGATAGACCGCCGCTGACGCTCGGGCTGGCATTCAGTGCGTCATCGCCATCTTCACCTGATCCACGACCTGAGTGACACCCGGTGCGGCCCATGCGGCGTTTGCGGCGTCCTCGATCGACTGCCACGACGACGCGCTGCCGGTAAGGGTCACCTTACCCCCCGAAGTGTCGATGTGGATCGAATTTGTGTCCTTCGTCGCCTGACGCTGGAGTGCGGCCTGGATCTTCTCCTTAACCTGCGCCGCGGACGCCTCGGGCTTGAGCGTGATCTCGTTGTAGACGGAGACAACGCCTGTTAGGTAGCGGACTGCGCTCTCCGCAGCATCCCGCTCAAAATTCCACTTGACCTGACCCTCGAGCGTGACTGCGCCGTTCTGCACTTTGGCGGTTACAGAGTTTGGGGTGTAGACGTCCCACTTGAGCGCACTCTGGACGGCGCCTGCGATGTCCGAATCGCTGCGTTTGTGATCCGCAAGGATCTTCACCGTGAGGTCCTGCGCCACGGTACGGACGCCGAAGACGCGCTTCGTGGCATCCTCCGCGGCCCATTTCTGCGGGTACGTGTCGACCGCGCCCAAAAGCGTGACGGCACCGTTATCTACGCTCACCCCAATTTGGTTGGCGTTGACCTTGGGATCCCACCGAAGTTCTTCTTCGATGTCGTGTTTCAACTGATTATCTGTCTTGGTCATATGCTAAACTCCTTGTTCGGTTGCCTGTCACGACGCGGCTCATTACGGGTTCGTGCAAGCCGTGCCCGACGCGTGGCGTCGTTTGCACGATGCGTACCGTCCTGCTCCCGTCCGTGCTTGGCGTCCTCGCCGGTCGCGACCGGCCTTGGGCACGGTGTAACCCAACGATCCAGTGTGTGGCGAATGCCGTCGGCGACCGCTCGCTCGCCCCGACGACGAAAACGGGTAGCGCCGCTCATGGCCGCGGCTTTCTTCCACACTCTTCACGGCCACTCAGCATCGGTAGCCCCCCCCGGCTCCCCGTCACGCCGGTCCCTTCGCGATGCGATCGAGACCGTTTTGCGTTTCGGAAGGCGCAGAAGGCAGTGCAGCCCTTGTGCCGTCACGACAAGATCGGTTATAGCTCGTAATGGCGGAGCAGGTTTGCGGGTAGGCTGGTACCGCGCAAAAACAGTTTGTGCAATTTGCGAATTGCGCGCCGTCGGACCCGTTGCGACCGTAAGGCCAATATTTGAGTTGCGGACCTCATCCGTCCCTTTTGGGCAGCATGGCTGCGTCAATCGGATGACGCTCAGCCGTCCTCATCAAGCAACCGCGTCCGCATCGCCGAGGACCCGCCGGGACGTTTTCTCCGCAGCATTCCGCGCAAGCTCCCGACGCGCTCAGTGGCAGCGGATCCGCATCGTCGGACCCAATTTCGGAAGCGGGCGGTACGCTGCGCTCGATAGAGTTGTCGGCGTCACACTCCTGGGGATGGCTGCGAAGGCGATTCGTGGTCCCTTGTTCGAGCCTTCTTGGGCGGCGAAGACAACAAGCGACGTAGCCTCGGATGCAGCGAGTCGATCTCGTGCCAGATGCGACCGGTCGATAATGTGAAGTTGCCCCGATCCTCCGGAGTTTTGGTCCGCACATTGCAGATGCACGCAAAGCGCCTGAATGTTGAGAAGCGGTACCTGCGAATGGCAGGCGTTCCTCAATGTGCGAAGCGCCTACCGCGTCGGTCGCTGACGATCGGAGCGGCGGTCGGATACCCCCGAGTCGTTGTCTTCCCCGGGCCCCCACGGATCCGGACGTGCCCGACTCGGGCATCCGGCCCTTCGAGACACGGGATTCGCTACGTGGGGCGTGAGAGGCGCGGCGTAAGCAGCGGATAGCGCCGCCTAATCCTCTCCGAAGTGGGCAGCCGGCAGCGGAGAAACGGGATGACGCGTGACCCTTCACGATCGGGCGCCGGCGCGGTGCCGCAGGTTCGGGGGAGTAGCCGTTGCCGACCCCTTTCGGGAATGCGTCGGTGCCTCAGTCCGAGCCGTAGTCCGTGGCTCCAGCGCTGGCCCGTCACACCGGACATGGGGGATTTCCCGCCTTGCCAGCCGAGTCAGTGAGCAGACTGTATGCGTTGCGGGACTGGATTCGTTGGTCCCGAACATTGAAAAGGTCATCCCCAAGCTCGATCGGGATCTCGATCCTGTGGTCGTCGATGAGTGGTTCCGGCGACCCAACGCCGATTTGGATCAAGAAGGCGAGCCCATGTCGCCGCTGGCTTGGCTCGCCCAGGGAAAGCGCTGGGCGACAGTCGCGGATCTCGCCGAAAATCTCTGACGCGATCGTTCCGTCGACGCCGATGGGAAAAGCTCCCCAGCGCGCCGGCACGCTTCATGATCCCCGCGATCACGCGCGACTGCCGCGCGGGCACGAGGCTCTGGCGCGTTTACTTCAGCGGCGGCAACCACCCGACTACGCTGGAACGACCTTCGTCACTTCGGCCCGACAGGAAACCGATTCGAGCACCACTCACGCCCCAAGCGCATGCAACCGCGGGGCATCCTGTATGCGACGATCGGTCCCGACGCGATCCTCACCGCGCTCGCCGAGGCATTTCAGGAACAACGCCACATCGACCGCGGGCGCGCGGAGCCGTGGCTGGCGGGGTTCGACCTCGCGCACGGCGTAACCCTCCTCGATACGGGTGGCGCGTGGCCCAGCCGGGCCGGCGGCAGCATGGCGCTCAACTCCGGCTCGCGGAGCCGAGCGCGCGATTGGGCTCGCGTGATTTATGCGAGCTACCCCTCCCTCGCCTTCGGGCTCTACTCGGCCCAGAGCGCTGCTAGCTCGAACTCGACCGCCTCGAACGGCTCAGCCCGCACACGTGCATTGCCCGGCCATGAGCCCAAGCGGAGCCACTTCTCGCGTTCGAGCCACCAGACCTCGAGGAGCTTCGCGAGCGGATCGACCAGCCACGCGTGCCGCACCCCTTCGCGGGCGTACACGTCCATCTTCTCGCCCCGGTCGAACGCCTGCGTCGAAGGCGACACCACCTCGCAAATCCAGTCGGGCGCCAGAGAAATGAACGCGCTCTCCATCGGCACCCGCGGCATGCGCGCGCGCCGCCACCCGGCCAAATCGGGCACCACGATATCCGGCTCTCGTCCGAGGTGAAGCTCAGGCTCATCGAGGAGAACCCAACCGCCCGGACCTCCGTGGCCCTTGCCGAAAGGGCCGCCGAGCTCGGCGCCGAGCTGCGACGCTGCACGCGCATGCGGCACGGCCGGACGGGGCTGCGTGTGCAAGACGCCAGCGACAACTTCGGCCACCCGGTGTCCCGGCGTCGCGAGCACGTCCGCGTACGTCGCGCGCCTCTTCGCCGCGTCGCCCATGGTTCAACCCTAGCACGCGAGCTTCACGCGACCTGAGCTCGCACCCTAGATGTGTCGCATTGCCGACGAGCACTCGCTCGTGTAAAGCGTCGGCAGACCGATGCGCGCGCCAGGTTGGGCGATCCTCGCCCCTCTGCCCTTAATGATGGCCTGCGGCGCCGTGGGGCCCTTCCATCCACTCGCGCCCGTCGCTTCGTCCGCCCTCGGTCCCTCGACCATCCTCATTCCACGGTCGGTCGATGACGACGCTCTGCTGGGGCGCGTCCTGCTCGACGTTCCCGAGAACGGGCACACGCTCGAAGAGGTGTCGCGTCCGAATGAGTGTGGCGACAAGCTCGGAGAGAAAAAGGAACAACCGCTTGTCCGAGCGTTCGAGGACACCGAGGAGCTTGCCCCCGGAGGCAAGGCCCGCGGAGCCCTCGGGATGTTCGGCCTCGAAGAGAACGCCGAGGCGGCGACGCACTTCTATTACAAGCTCGACCTCGAGAGGCAGGTGACGCGGGCGGCTACGCCCGAATACCTCGCCTGCTGCAAGGACAAGGGGACGTGCGGCTACGGGTTCATCTCGGCGCTCGCCTACGGCACGGGGGTGTACGCGAGCGCCGTGGAGAATAGCGTCGAAGGGAGCGTCGGCCTGCCGGCCACGGCGGAGACCCGAGGGTTTGTCAAGGCGAAGATCCTGCAAAAACGTTACATTTACGGCTATGTCGCCGCGCTCGTGACGGTCGCCGACGGGGTCCAGGCGAAGTCCGTCAGCGTCCTTGGCGATCAGGCTGCGGCGAAGGTCGATCTGACGGAGCACGACCTGACGGGGCCGGCGAAGGATCGGTTCGACGCGCAGACGATCCAGGTCGTGGCAAACAACCGCTCGCCCGCCGAGTTTGCCTACGTGTTCAGGGACAGCCAAGGCGAGATCTCGGAGAACGAGTTCGCCCGCCGCTATGAAGCCCTCACCGGGTCGACGGAGCTACGGGGAGCGAAGAGGAACCGGAACCCGGTCTGGCTGGATTACGGGATCGCCGCCAGCATTGTGGGTGCATCGCTCATCGGCATCGGCGCTTATCTCGCCCTCGCGACGCCTACGAGCACCGAAGCATTCGCCACACCCCCCGCGGCCAGCGCGGTGCCAAACTGCAATTATTCGAGCCTGCTTCTCGTTGCGGGCACCGTGTACGAATTGCAGTGTACTTCGCGGATCAACCCAGGTCTTGGCACGGGCCTTGGCATCACGGGTGGGGTCATTCTCGGCTCCGGGCTCGTCAGCTTCGTCACTTTCGGCATTCTCGGGTACGACGGTTCGAAGGCGGATCACGTCCTCAGCAAGGCGGACGCCGAGCGCTATGCCGCCCAATACAAGCGGGCGCTTCTGCACCAGGCGACCCGCGAGACCCTCACGACGCAGCGGCAACCATCGGAGTCCGGATGGCTCTCACCCACCCCCTTTCGAATCCTGCCGGTGGTCTCGCCGGGGTTCACCGGACTCGTCGGGCAGTTCTAAACGCCGCGGCGGCGTCCGGTCGCCCCGTCGCGGCGTCGAAGGCGAGTCGCGCGCGGGCACGGCGGCCAGAGCGCCGATGGCTATATGTTCTGCACATGAAAATCCTCGTCACCGGAGCGACCGGAAAGGTCGGAAGCCGACTCACCCAACGGCTCGCCGAGCGCGGCGATCACGTGCGCGCGCTCGTGCGCGATCCGAGGCGCGCCGCCGACCTGCGTGCAGATCGTATCGAGCTTGCCGAGGGCGATCTGCTCGAGGAGGATTCGCTTGCGGCCGCGGTGCGCGGGGTCGATGCCGTGGTCCACTGCGCCGCGTTCTTCCGTGGCGCGACTCCCGAGCAAGCACACGCAGTCAATGACCTCGGCACGCAGCACCTCGCAAACGCCGCCCGTACCGCCGCTGTGAAGCGCTTCGTCTTCACCAGCACCGGCTTGGTCTACGGTCCCAACGGCGGCCGCCCGGCCCGCGAGGACGACCGTTGCGCGCCGATGGATGGGTACCCCGCAAGCAAGCTCGCCGCCGAGCGCTTCCTCCTTGCGATGGAAGGTCTCGACGTGCGCGTACTCCGGCTGCCGTTCGTCTACGGCGACGGCGATCCGCACATCGAGGAGGTGATCCCGATGATGCGTGGCTTTCCGCCAACCCAACGCATGTCGATCGGCCACCACGCCGATGTCGCGCAAGCCGTCGCTCGCTTGCTCGATACGCCCTCGCCTGCGCATCGTATCTACAACGTGGTCGACGACGAAGCGCCCGAACTCGCCACGCTGTTCGCGTCCGTAGGGGCTCCGCCGCCTGACGGCTTGAACGCCGAGCGTGCGCGCGCTTTCGATGTGCTCCTTGACGGTAGCCGCATCCGCGAAGACCTCGGCTTCAAGCCCAAGTTCGCCCGCCTCGCAGACGCGATCGCCGAGGGAACGTAAGCCCCTGGAAGAGGCGCGACCCTTCGGTCGCTCAGGCTTCAGCGTGCGGCCGACGCCGGACTGGGCAAAAGGGACCGAATCGGGGGCAGGCGGCGCCTCATGCCGCTGTACGATCCCCATTCATGCGAGTCTGCTTCTTTGGCGACAGCTTCGTGAACGGCACCGGCGACGACGACGGCCTCGGCTGGGTGGGCCGCGTCGTGGCTCGGGCTCGTCAAACTGGCCGGGACCTCACCGGCTACAACCTGGGTATTCGCGGTGACACGAGCGCAGACGTGGCTGCGCGTTGGATGCACGAAGCCACGCTACGGCTCCCTGCCGAGCACAAGGGCCACCTCGTGTTTTCTTTCGGTACCAACGATTGCGCATCGGATGACTTCAATGGCGGTCCGCGCATTTCGAGGGCCGACTCACTTGCCAACGCCGAGACCATTCTCAAGGCCGCTTGCCGTTGGCTGCCGACGCTCATGATCGGTCCGGGCACCGTCGTCGGCAGCACGGACGCCAACGATCGCATCTGTGCTTTGTCGGCGGACTACGCCACGATATGCGAGCGACTGGGTGTTCCGTGTTTGCAAGTTTGCCGGATCACCCTGGCCTCGCCCATTTGGACGCGAGAGGCGATGGCCGGCGACGGTGCCCATCCGAACCGCGGTGGGTACACACTGCTTGCAGACGCCGTGACGGACTGGCCCCCGTGGCGCGCGTGGATGGAACCATGACGCGAGCGTGTCTCCGCCCGCCGAATCGGTGACGAGTCCCCGGGTGTCGCGCGCTTATCACTCGACGTTCCAGAAGCGGGCGACGAGTCGTGCACGTCCGTCGCATTTTGCCTTGCGCAAAAGCGATGTGATGTGGCGCTCGACGCTCACCTCCGAGCGGCGCAGCTTGACCGCGATCTCCTTATTGGAATCGCCGGTGACCAGCCAGCGCAATACGTCGACCTCGTAATGTGTTGCACCCCAGTCTTGCGCAGCCGCGCGCAGGCGACGGTCAAGGACGTCCTGCCTATCGCGGAGGACGACAAGAAAGCGATCGGGCGCCTCCGGGGAAACGAGGTGCGCGACGAAGCTGCCTTGGCGGTGCTGGGCAATCGCCTCACGAAGCCTCGCGCATGCATCGATCGCCGCGCCGTCGGCGAGGCTCACACCCGCAACGTTTGCGTGCTCAATGTGTCCGTCGCGACGAGCCACGAATGCCGGCGCACCGATCGCTTCGAGCGCCCGCGCCAGTGCGGCAATCGCCACGCCACCAGCGACGTGCGTCCGGCGCAAAGCAAGTGTGTGCAGGAGCGAGGGCACCAGTGCGCCGACCAAGATGCTCAGGTATGCGAACCCTGAGATCCGCGGCGTGCAGCGGTGTTCCTCGCAGCAACAAAGCTTCCAAACGACCCCTGGCTCCACGGCGCGCCCCTTCTCAGATGGCCCGTTGGCTTCGGGCACCTTCCACAGCCTTCAGTGCCTTCAATTTAACCGTCGCGACACAACCAGACTCTCGTGAGTTTCACTCGCAGCTGCTCGGCCACGTTGGAGGACGATCCTGCGGACCGGAACCTTTCGAACAATACGCAACGACGCGGTCATCTCGCGGTACGAGGCACCGTGAGGAGCAGCCGCCCGACGCCCGACACCTGCTTCAAACCCCACGATGTAAACTCAGACACGCCCCCTGCATGTGTGGCTTGGTGCACCAAGTGGGCCAGGACGCAGTGGCACGGGGCGCGACAAAACGTTGCAACCCAAGCAGAAAACTCGACCGATCCGAGGCTTGCCGCAGCGTGCGACAAGCTGCGTCCCTCAGAAGATGTGGCAACTGGGGTCACATGTGACTCGGCTTGCCACGGTGTACGTGGCACCGTATGCCACAGGCCGGCCGTCGTTTGGTATCCATCCCGGGATAACGTCCGGGGGGACGGACGGTAGTCATGAGGCACGGGCTCTTCTGCAGAAGGGCGGCTCTAGTAGCGATTCGGACGGAGAGCGGGAGCGGGAGCCAGCTGTTCTCGCTGCATCAAGCGACGGCCGTTGTAAGACTAGTTTGCGGCGCCGCTTGCTGCTCGTGCCGCTCGGTGACGTTCGTTTACGCGATTCGCCGCGTCGATTGTGTCTGCGTCGACTTCGTCCCACGGGCGGACGGAAAGAGCCCTGCGCATTTACCTGGTTCGTGGCGAGCTGGGCGAGGACGCTGTTATGGCAAGAGACCGCGCGGCGTTTTGCGACGAGGTGGGACATCGTCTTTCGCAGCATTCAGCGCCGGTCACTGGGCCTGGAGAACCGGCCTTTCGACGGCATTCATGCGATCGGCATCGATAATCTGTCGTAGAAGCGTCAAGAGTATTGGCGCTCGTCTATTGGCTCCACGCCCTGGACCGTGAACTTCATAGCTCCTTGCAGCACAGGACGCCTCCTCCCGACGTGCCCCCCTCAGGGTTGTGCACCGCATTCACGCTTTCACGAAAGCCGTCGGTGCCGCAGGACCAGCCGTTATCGAGATTCTCGCACAGGTTATTGCCAGACTTGTCCACGTCGCCGCACGTGCCGATCGTCACTCCTTCGGTACCGCATCCAAATATATCGTTCGTGAGCGTCGGGTTTGCTTCGCAGCCTTGCGCGCCGCTGGAATTCGTACATGAGGGTCCCGTACGCGTATCGTACGGCTCCGCACATTCGAAAAAGCCCGTGCTGCCGATGGCGGCCGCAAAGAATGAGCTCGCGGGCCAGGTATCTGCGGCGCATCCGTCCGTGGCGCTGGGGGCGATGTTTGGGGCGGACTGTACGCGAGGCAGGACTTCGCCCCCGGCGCAGATGTGCCATCCCGTCGCGCACAAGTCGATTGCCGAGCACCCGGTGCCGTTGGGGTTTGGGCCGCTGTTGCCGTTGCTCGTGCAATTCGGGTTCGTCGTGCGCAGCGGGGCTGGAAAGACGCCGGTGTAGTCCACTATTCCGCCATTGCCGTCCCACCCCCCGGCACACGCTGCGATGGCTGGGAAGGTCGTTTGGTTCACGAACACCTCGCGGGTGCCGTCGGCGCAGCCGGTAGTGCCTATGCTGTCCAGGGGGGTGCACAGGCCACCCGAGCACAATGCAGAGCTTGCGCACGTGTTTCCGCATGCCCCGCAGTTATTGCTATCGTTGCCAAGCGTCACGCATTGTGCGCCGCATTGAGTCTGGTCGGAGGCGGTATCGCAGAGTGCCACGCATGAACCGCCAGAACACACGGGCGTCGCGCCGGAGCACGTCGTTCCGCACGCGCCGCAGTTGTTGCTATCTGACGCCAAGTCGACGCACGTATTTGGTCCCCCCCCATCGGACCCGCAGCTTGTGGCTCTCGGTGGATCGCACCCGCAAATACCGGCGGAGCAAGTGGTCCCAGAGATCGAGCAAGCGTTACCGCAGCTGCCGCAGTTGGCTCTGTCCAGTGTGGTCACCGTGCACGCCCCGCCGCAGCAGACTTGGTCTGTCGCGCAGGTCGTGCCGCACGCGCCGCAGTTGGCGCTGTCCAGTGCCGTCACCGTGCACGCCCCGCCACAGCAGACTTGGCCTGTCGCACAGGTCGTGCCGCACGCGCCGCAGTTGTCATTGTCCGACAACGTATCGACGCATGAGTTGCCGCAAGGGATCAGATTCGCGTCGCAAACATCCGGGGGGGGCACGACAAAGGTCGCTGAGGCCACAGCGGAATCGGTGCAAGCGCCTTGCGCATAAGCAATCGCCTGGATCGTCTCGGTTTGATTGACCAGGATGGACCCGCTGTACACGGCACTCGACTCGGTCGGCGTCGTTCCGTCCGTCGTGTAGTAGATGGCGCCGTTCTGCGGCAGGTATGCCGCGCTGAGGGACACCGAAATCCCGGCCTCCGCGTTTCCGCCATCCGGTGAGAACGCAGGCGTCGAGCACGGCAACTCAGCGTCCGCGTCGGGCGCTGCATCCGCGCAGCACGAGGTGCACGAGACCCCGTTGCAGATGTACGCCGTCTGCTGAACCTCCGAGGGTTCGAGCTTCCCGTCTCCGTTCGTGTCCAATCCGATTTGGATCTCGTATCCACCCGCCGGGCACTGTGACCCGGAATACGGAGTCGAAACGATCAGGGAAGTCGCGCCCGCTTCGCCTTGAGGCCCCTGCGGGCCTGTCGCTCCGGGGGCTCCTTGCGGTCCCGCGGGGCCCGGTGGGCCCGCGTCTCCCTGCGGTCCGGGTGCTCCCGGTGTACCCGGTGCGCCTTGAAGGCCCTGCGGCCCTTGCGCTCCCGCAGGTCCCGGTGGGCCTGCGTCTCCCTGCGGTCCAGGCGCTCCCGGCGTACCTGGTACGCCTTGAAGGCCTTGCGGCCCTTGCGCTCCCGCGGGTCCCGGTGGGCCCGCGTCTCCCTGCGGCCCTTGAGGGCCCTGCGGCCCCGCCTCCCCCTGTGGCCCCTGTGGCCCTTGCGGCCCCGCTTCGCCCTGCGGTCCGGGTGGTCCCTGCACACCCCCGTCCGAGGACACCGGCACGGCAATCCACTTGTTGCTGACGCACGCCCAAAGCCCCTTATCGGGCGACTGACTCACATAGGCCACGTCCCCCGCGTGCGAGTCATCGCACACGATCTCCGTCCAACATGCTGAAACGCACCGGTAGAGGCGATCGGTACCCGTGACGAACCCGATCTGGCCCGCATCGGACTTGTCGCACACGCCTAGGCCCTGCACTGTGGCGGCCAGGGTCGTGACCGCATAGCTCTCGGTGGAGGTAGCCTCCGACCCCGACGAGCTCTGGGTGGTGCACCCCGCCGAACCGAGCGTCGCCATCGGCAACGCGAGCAAACTCCATCGTTGAAGTCGCACCACTACCATTTTCATGAGTGCCCCGAATGGCAAATAAGGACCACCGCACGCCCGCGCGGCGTGCGCATCCTGTTTGAGCGACCGGCGGCGGTCGTTCCACCGGCGACGCAGAGTGTGGTCTCTCGTAGCAGGCAGGCTCCAGAACGGTCAATGAGGGGAAACCCTCACGCATGGCGGCCATGGGATCGCGCCGCGCGGTCGGGCGCCCGCTCGCGAGCCCTCGGATCACCTTCGCGGACGAAGCCGATACGCGGGTGCTGTTCGATGTTCACGGAGGGCCGACGACGTGACGACGACAAATCGCTGGGACCACGAGCTTGCTCCCCACCGACGCGAGCTGGTCGGACGAGCGGCGCGCGCGCCGCATGGCGTTGATTTCACTCGACGCGAATCGGACGATCGCTGCGGACCTAGCAGTCGACCCACTGACTGCTGGTGCGGAAGGCCTTCGCGTGTTGGTGATGCAGCAAGGTAGCGCTCCCGGCTTCGGGCAGTTCTTCGACCCGTGGCTGCTGGCACCCCCTCACGACCCCCAACGGAAGGACCGTAAGGCCTTTGGATCGGATTACCGCGCTCGTTCGGAATCGGCTCGTGCTGGAGGCTACGTCGGATTTCGAAGTACCCTAGGACCCCGTCAGCGTCGTGATCGCCATCACGTCGAGGTCGGGGTCGAGGGCCTGCATTTCCGGCTGCGCTTCGTCAGACGTGGTCTGTGACGAAGCGTTGCGCCCCCATCGGCGGCCTGACGTAACTGTCATCGCGTTGGCGCACGGGCAATTCGACTGGCTGGGGAGTCAAATCCTCGTAAGGAACGCAGCTCAGAAAGTGCTTGACGCAATTGAGCCGCGCGCGGCGCTTGTCGTCCGCGTTGACCACCCACCACGGCGTGTCTTGCAGATCGGTGAATTTGAACATCTCGTCCTTGGCCCTCGAGTATTCGACCCAACGCTTGCGGGACTCGAGATCCATGGGACTGAGCTTCCACCGTTTGATGGGACTATGGTTGCGCGCTTGAAACCGGCTCTCCTGCGCTTCGTCGCTCACGGAAAACCAGTATTTGACCAGGATGATGCCAGAGCGGATGAGCATCCGCTCGAACTCGGGCACCGAGCGCATGAACTCGCGATACTCCTCGTCGGAGCAAAAGCCCATCACGCGCTCCACCCCTGCCCGGTTGTACCAGCTTCGGTCGAAGAGAACGATCTCGCCCGCAGACGGCAAATGGGCCACGTAGCGTTGGAAGTACCATTGGCCGCGCTCCCGCTCCGTGGGGGCGGTCAGCGCCGCCACTCGGCAAAGCCGTGGACTCACCGCCTCAGTGATGCGTTTGATCGCGCCGCCTTTGCCCGCCGCGTCGCGTCCCTCGAAAAGGGCGACCACCCGCAGGCCCTTGTGCTTAACCCAGGCGGCCAGCTTGACGAGCTCATGCTGGAGCTTCAAAATTTCCTCGTCGTATTTGTCTCTCTTCAGTTTCTTTTTCTTTTTCTGCACGACCTCGACGGTTGACGGATTCGCCATCGCCTTGCCGTTGCTCGCGCTCGAGCCTGTTGCTTCGCCATTGCTCTTGTTCGCCATGACTCCTCCGTGCGATTCGCTGACGACAGGCGCACCGAGCCCGCCGGCAGCGGTCCCCGAACGCTCTGTTCGGGCCACCCTGGGGCGAGCCACGTTTCGGTTCGCATGCTTGGAGTGTTTCGATACCGCGACGTTCTGTTTTCCTCAGGTCGCACGCACGGCGTACGGATGATCCCGCGAAAGCGACCGCCTGTCGCCTAAAGGCCTAATCTCGGTGGACGGGGACGTTCAGGGTCGCGTCGCGAGTAGCCCGAGAAGAGCCGAATAATCGACGAGTTTGCGCGGACCGAAGCCGAAAAGCAGATCGAGCGTCCTGCGGATGCGATCACGCCTGTAGCGCGCGCGATGAATGCCCCAGGTATCGAACACGCAGACGTCGCCTGGCTCGAGATCGATACGGATCGACCCGGAGATAGGCGGCGCGTTGCGGACCATTCCCTTAAGCAGGCTTCGTTCCTCCGGGGTATCGGGGCGCACGTGAGACCCGGGGACGTACTCGAGGTGGTCATCGTGTGCGAACGCGATCCGAAAGCGCAGGAGCGTCGGCCTTGCGGCGACCGCGCCGTTGTTCGGACCACACCCGCCCCCATCGCGATGCCACGCGCCATCGTAGTCTTGCGTGGACGGCTCGTGGAAGTATTGCGTGTCACGCAAGTTAGGAAGGCCCTCACCCGCGCGACCGAGATCGTGGATCTGCGACAGCACGTCGCGCGAGCTCATGTAGTCCGAAAGTTGCGTCAGTGCCTCGGGTCGTTGCACGAAATAGTCGGGCGCAAGCAAGCCCGCGACATGCGTGGTCACATGTCCTTGCGTGCTTGAAGCACCGCGCACTTGCTGCAGGACGTGGTCGCAGGCCTCCGACAGCTGACTCACCCGTTCCGGTCGCACCAGACGTCGCACGATAAAGAACCCGTCCTGCTCCCATGCGCGCCGCCGCTCGATTTCGTCGTTCGCCATGACGTGCACCCCTCGAGAGAATCCTACTCCAAGGATTCGCGCCCCCCAATCGGGTAGCGATCAGCACGCGACCCCGACCTCGACCTCGACCGCGACCCCGACTACCCCGACCC
>Ga0116125_1000589_pt1 | contig 16814 bp, 7 predicted proteins | sample June2015DPH_16_1_2_FD_89729 | JGI IMG/M metagenome (GOLD analysis project Ga0116125, IMG submission 89729) | Peatland microbial communities from SPRUCE experiment site at the Marcell Experimental Forest, Minnesota, USA - June2015DPH_16_10 | ecosystem: Environmental > Terrestrial > Soil > Wetlands...
CAGGCGCGCGGTTCTGGGGCTGAGATCGAGCAAGGCGCGAATGGCTGCGCTGGTCTGGCTGCGGGCGCGCAGTTCCATGACCTGGCCTAGCAAGACCAAGGTGGTGATTGCGGCAGCGGCTTCGAAGTAGACTTCGGGATAGCCTCCCATGACGCGCAGCGATTCGGGGAAAATCTGCGGTGCTAGTGTGGCGATTACGCTGTATCCGTAGGCGACTCCGGTGCCCATACCGATAAGCGTGAACATGTTTGGACTGCGGTTAACGAGTGATGTCCAGAAGCGCTGAAAGAACGGCAGACCGCCCCAGAGGACAACTGGCGTGGCGAGCGCGAGTTCGAGCCAAGGGAGAATCGAGCTCCAGGGTGTCACCACATATTGATCCCCCCTGGCGATGTCGATTCCTCCCATGAAAGCGTGGGGCCAAATCATGGCAGCCATGGCCATCGCCATCAGCGGCGACGTTAGCAAGACGCTCACCCAGAATCGGCGCGTCATGTCGCGTAGTTCGGGATTTTCTTCGCCGGATGCGGTGACCGTGCGGGGCTCGAGCGCCATGCCGCAGATCGGGCATGAACCTGGACCGGGCCGAACAATCTCCGGGTGCATGGGGCAGGTGTACTCGGTGCGCCTTGGCAATGCGGCGGGGACTTCCGATTCAAGGGCCATTCCGCAGGATGGGCACGGGCCAGGCTTGGTCGCGCGGACCTCGGGGCACATTGGACACACGTACGCGACTACGGCTGCGCCGGGCGACGGCGGCTGAGGGCTTTGCGGGTGACGGTCCGAAGTTGTGGTTGGCTTGGCGGCGCCCAGCGTCACTAATCCCGATGAGCGTACAGGAGCGTTCAGATATTTCGCCGGGTCGGCCTTAAACTTCTCAACACACGGCGCACAGCAGAAAAAGTAGTTCTTGCCGCCATGTCCGTAGACGTGTTTGGCGGTCGCGGGATTTACATTCATTCCGCAGACCGGATCGCGTTCGAGCGCTGGCGCCGGGTTCGAGGGTTTTGTGGTCATTAAGGGTTTCGAATCAGCCACGAACAAACATCCGCCACATGCTTCGATAGGCTATGCGTTATATTGGATTCAGCGGCAGACCGCCCGGTGCCTGCATTCTAGCGCAGCAAAGGATTATCCCATGACTTACCTGGATGTCGTTTTTCGTTATGGTGCCGCTCCCGGCGAGAACGAGTTACGGGCCATTGACGGCATGCGCGAAGTTTACGGAATACGGCGGGTGCAATTTAATGAGGGAGAGCGAACCGTGCGCGTGGAGTTCGACGCTTCGCGCCTGAAATCCGAAACCGTGGCTCGATTGTTGCGTCAGGCTGGAGTGGATGTGCGGGAACGATTGACGCTGGCTTAGGGGATCGCGGGGCGGACTAGAAGCAGGTTCCTCACCGAGCCTTCGGCTCGATTCGGATGACAACCTTACCAACAAATGCAAGGGGCGCCCAAGAAAACCTCTGGCCGAAGTTCGTCTTGGAACGCCCCGTTGCGCGCCACTTCGTCTGGTATTTCATAAGCACATGGCGTGCCGTCTGTAAGCTACACAAAATACAAGTGAGTGGTCTGGCGCCTTTTGTAGGAATTGCTCTGCGGCGGGAAAGATTTACGTCGACCCCGGAAGGTAAGCACCGAACGGGCCGAAGTGCTGTGGAAAGGAACTAAGGTCCGAACTATCTGTACCGCCAGGGCTTGGTAGGGGAAAGACCTTATAGGATCCTGCAAGGCGATGTTAATTTGTTGAAGCACACGAGGTAAGACTCATGAAGTCGTTCAAGCGAGCATCGGGATCTTGTCTTGGTTGGTGGTGACGGCGCTGGCACAGTCATACGAAAGCGGAAGTGTTCTGAAGTGGGAGACGAAGGCGTTTGCGCAAACTGCCGTGCATCCTGCAGGAAATCGCGTCGTTTATTCCATTAAGGTTGGGGACGTGACTTATCAGGTTGCGCGGCGCAGTTCCAAGGTGGAGATGACGATCGGTGAGAAAATTCAATGTCGTGTGGAAAAAGACAAATTGATGGTCCGCGATGACAAGGGCAAGGAGACCAAGTATGACGTTGTGGGCACAGCGGGAGAACCACGCCCACAATGATCGACTGTTGTTAACGGTGATCACATCGTAGGGAGTTGCCGCTCTGCCGGTCAAGACGTTACAATGATTTTTCAGCTTGCGATGAGTTCCCGCAGGGAAACACGTATTGGCTGCCGAAGTAGCGGGGATAATTGTTCGATCAGTTAGTTCCATTCCCTTGCTTTTCTTATCGTTGGAAGGCTGTAGTTGGAACCTTGCGCCCTTAGCTCAGCTGGATAGAGCGTCTGGCTACGAACCAGAAGGTCGGGAGTTCGAATCTCTCAGGGCGCACCATCTTTTCAATCACTCAGGGCGCCCCGCGAAGGGTGCCCTTTGGCTTTTGTCCGTGAAGTGAAAAATCTTCAACCGTTGGAAGCCATCGCGACCACGTTCTCTTTCACGCCGATGCTGACATCGGCGGTAGCGACGTTGCCGGTGCGGCCTGATCCAGAGATCCGATCGACCGGTTCGCTCCACTTGTGTGTTTTCGGAACTTCGCCCAGCCGCAGTGCCGTGCGCTACGTTAAGCGCCTCCTGCCCGGCATGTTCCAGGATTTCGTCAAGCTTCTTTTCGGCCGGTTTCGGTCGAGGGCCCTTCGGTGCATTTGCCACTTTGATTTCTCCCCCGCATGCAACTAACTTTTTCTGGACATTTGAACTTCGTTGTCAATTGAGTTGTGAAGCTGTGTCCTTTCCTTAAGTGTCGTCTTTGAGATTGGAGAAGTCGAACCCGAAATCTGTAAACGTCTCTTTCCACTTCATGACCGGCACATCTTCTTTCGTGTCCGCATCATCGGTTTTTGAACCGGAACGTTCCATTTCGATCAGTTCGGTTTCGGCTCGCACGACACAATCTTTCACCACCAACAAGGCTGAAGTGTCCGGGGGTTCGGATGAGGCTGGTGGCGCCGCAGAGCCAGGGCTGACCGAAGCGGCCTCCAAACCCATGGGGCGTATTAAATTTGGGATTGAGGAAGTCACTGCGTGATAGCCCAAAACCCGGTAGCTTTCGAATTGCGATTCGGAAAACCACTGATCGACCGTGGACTCGTGGGGGAAAGTGTCGTGGGTCTTGGCATAGTTCTTCAAGTCGGCAGGCTCATTGCCAGTTAGCGATGCCTTGAAATAAATAATCGTCCCGGTGGGCACGTTAGGACGATCCGGCTTCTCATCCGGCTTCTCGTTAGGATAATCCACGTTCTCATAGTGAATCTTCCCCACGGCATAGTGTTTCTTGCTCGGCTTTCCTAGTTTTTTCGGCTTGATGTCCGACACATCCAAAACGATGTCAATCCCCAGATCAATCCGGCATTTCCGGATGGCGTTGCCCAGGCCCTCGAAGCGGTACTGATCGTCCGCTTCCGCGTCGCACACGATGATGAGCCCGCAACGCCTCTTGACCAACTCATAGATCCCCATATTCTCGAAATGTCCTCCGTCCGATAAGTAAACGTATGCCGCTTTATCGTCCGTTCCTGCCGACAGTTCGTTTACCAGATAAGACAGCCCCAACTTCGGGGAGGCTCGCCTCGATGTTTTGCGGTGCCGTGGATTTCCCAGCCATTGGCCGAGCCTCACATTGAATATGGTCATCAGAAAGGCAACCGGGATTGAAGTGTAGAAACCCATGTTGGGGCTGGCGGCGGCTCCCGAAATTCCCATGGCTAATCCCAAGTCCGGCCCGTAATCCGGGGGCGGAAACGCGTACTCTTCGGTGGGGCGGTAGCCGTAGAGTTCGAGGGGATTCCACCAGCGCTGCCATGCCGTTAGGTTTGCTTCGCGCTGCTTAGCTTCCTCCACCGTCAGGGGCCTTTCACCCCTTACAATGGGAGTGTCCTGGTCTTCCAGCCACACGTCATATCCGCAGTACCTGGGAGTCATCACAAAAGATTCCGCTTTGCGCTCTTGCCAGGCCAGATCCTGGCCTTTCACCAGGTTCAGCGAAGCATTGAATATGGGATACGGTCCGTCATACGATTTATTATGTTTCACGCTGAAGTCTTTCAAGTGAATGTCGTCTTTGAGGTCAAACCCGGTAAAGCGATTGGGCGACCGGTTTAGGTTCGACGCACCCAGGTAAGCTTTCACCAGGCGGTTTCGATAAAACATGTGCATAGAAAACTGGTTCACGTCAACGCGCCATGCCATGAACAGCGCCAACGCCAGGCATCCGGCGATAGCCAGCCACAATCGGCGGTCGGCGATGAATCCCTGATCTGCAAGCAGCTTCCAACCTTGTATCCGATTGATTTCCCATGAAATCCAGCACATGAGACCCACGACAAAAACGTAGGGCGCAACTTTGGCGACCACATCCTGCCAGGCTAGGGTTCCAGGTTTTCCCGATGCCTTCGACCTTCCCGCCCATGCCCCTCCCAACGTTGTCGCTATCCAGACGGGAGTAAGATATTTGGCCGCAGCCTTCTTCACCAAGGGATTGGTTTGGATGAAAGCTGGGAAGTAAAGCGCGACCCAGAATATCGCCAGCCATGCCAATCCCCAGACCAGCAACGATCCCCCTAGCCGTCCCCACCACTCCCGGTATCGATCGGGGAAGTCCCTACCCATCAGTCCTATGTGGAGGGTTCCGGCCAGGAGAAAAATTCCTACTACCAAAGGCACGCCGTAAGTCAAGGCGTCCGACATATGCCTGGACATGTGATCCGACAGCAGAGCATAGAGCCCGCCCGCAAAGGCTCCGGCCGCAATGGCTGCCATCCACGTGAACGGAAATTCGCTGAGTTTCCTAAGCCGATCCTTGGCGCTGGTTGTTTTATGATGTCTTTCTGGGCCCTTCCTGTTCTCGCCCCTGAATGCGGCCCATTTCAGGGCAATTACTGAAATTGGAAAAGCCAGAAATCGGCGATAGGCAAGTCCCAGCAGAGTTGCCGCGAGCCAGATTGTTCCATACGCGCCAGCACCGACCAATGCGGCTGTGAGGTAGGGCAAACGGCCACTCTCCCCTTGCTGAAACCTAGCCACCTGCCACAGAGCTCCGAGCGCCGCCGTCGCAAAAAGAGGAGCCCCCGCGAGTGCGAGCACCCAGCCCTGCTTCGTCAATTGCCACGCTCCTCCAGAGTCCCCCAAATCAAGGGCTGCCATATTGTTGAGGATCGTAAAAAAGGCCAGCAGTAGCAGGACGGCGGCCCAGTGCATCCAGGTTGGACCCAGCCCAGGAGCAGACCTGGCTGCCAGCGCGAATTTCTCTACGGCGCGCGGAATGAGCAGAAGAGCCGACAGAAGCGCCAGCACCACGACCTGATTCAACAGCATGTTGCGCAGCAGAATTGCCGTGGCCGCCCAGGTGTCGCCACTGAAGATTCCCAGCTTTGGAGTCAGGTAATTACTGAACACGCGCAGGAAGCGGATGGGTGTGGGCTCCTTGTCGTCCTCCTGGTGTACACGATTGGTCGCCAAGGCGTTTTGCACTTCCTTGAAACCGTCTTTCGCGCGCATGGTCCATGCCGCCAACCACCCCCCGATGTAACCACCGCCGGAAACGGTTGACAGGTAGTCGATGCGATAGAGCAATTTCAAGTCGGCCAAAGCCTGAAGCACTCCCAGGTTGAAGGTCGCGCTGCGAATCCCTCCGCCCGAAAAGGCGAGGCCCACCAGGTTCGTCGCGTGCGCTTCCCTAACGGCCTCCACCCAGTCTGGATCTTTTTCCGGCCATTCAGGCGGAACGGCGGAGATCGGTGGGGTGGGTGCGAGTTCCGCCTCTTTTTGGGGCTTACCGTGTTGGCATGAAGATGCCGATTTGTTCCCGCGGTTTTCCCGGATTTTCTTAATTTCCTTTAGCTCTTCTGCAAGCACGACCTGGAGCGGGACGGAGTTGCTTCTGGTATCCGCCATGGTTTTCCCTCTCATTCTCGAAGTTTCGTTTTGCTGGGCCTCGCGTAGGCCCGAATAAGCGATGACCGGCTAAAGGTGCTACGGAAGCCAGCGCTCATGACTCTCGCGGGGCTCAATCTGCCAAGTAGCTCTCAGTCGATCTAGTCGGCCTATTGCATGTACGCATCGCTGGTCGATGAATCGAAGATCAGAATGTGGGGTACGCTCCTTGCGGACCCCGCATGCAACACCAGCCCTTCGGAGTCGAACCCGTAGTAGTTTATTTTTTCGGTTGCAAGAACGGCAGTTGTTGTCCGGGGGGAAGGAGTGGGATTCTTACTTGACTGCTTCCAAGAGTCAATCATTTTGTTGTGGCGTTACGATTTCCGAACAGCAGCCCGGCCACATGTGGGAACAGAATGCGGGAAGAAGAGTGTTTGTTGTTTATTTTCCCTACGGTTGCGGGTTGTCTTCGTGCGGACTAGAGGCTATGCATAATCCGTCCTTGTCCGGCGATAGCAAAGCCTGTCGCACTTCATTTGTTACAAAATCGGAACGAGAGACACCACGAGTAGGAGGAACTCTGCAACGCGACCTTTGGCGATCCGCAGACCTCTACGCCTATGTGGAGAATAGTCCGCTGAACCGCATCGACGCCGATGGCCACGGAGATAGCTACCTCGAAGGACAGCTCAATAATACTGCGGGCGCCCTAACCCTGCGGGTTGAGTGATCTTAGCGGAGCGTGCCTGGACTATCAAAGGCAGCAGGCGGCATCCAAGGATGTGGCACAGTTGGCGCAAAATAAGCACCACCACCATCATCAACCCAAACCGAAGCCCGGAACTCCGGCACAGCGGCGAGTGGCAGGTTCGATCTACAACGAGACTTCGGCGCTTAGGCCCACAGCCGACAGAGGCGGCGGAAGTCCGTCAAACCTTTCCGATGCGCGCACCGCCTTGGCTCAGACCAGTTTGGCAGCCCGGTTCCAAACAAGGGCTCGATCCATCACCGCGTAATCCGCGGCAGCATTGGCTGCAGACTCTTGACCGGATCACGGCGGCTAGTGGAGATTCCCATCCAACGTGCCGACTGCGTCTGAGCGCCGATAGGATGCATTTGTTCCCTCCGGAGGTCCGAGGTGGGCAGCCCGGCGCCGGACACATTTGCGCTCTCTGCCCGAGGCGCCTGCGCCACCTCTACCGGCCGGATGGGATTGTCTGCGACCATTGGAATGCGATCCCAGCTGCGCAGGTTGCTCAGCTCAGACCCGCGAACCGGAATGGCGTTGGAGTGACTCGTCGATCGCGCCAATCCAGAAATCACAACTCGTTTTGAGATCCTAATCGCATTGTCGACACGTTGCCGCAGGTCGCTGCCGTGGCCCGCGGCTGGCTTGGCGGTAGCCTTCGAGTGCTGTGCCACAGCAGCTTGGCTGTTCGAACCCTTGGCCGCCGTAACCGAAGTCAGCGTCAGCACTACAGTGTTGCCAACTTTAGCGACCGAAAATTCGTCGCTCCCCACGGTAACCGTGCTGTTGGTAAAGTTGCCCGAGAGCGTGCCCGTAGAGGACAGCACGGTAAACGTGTCGCCGATGTTGGAGGCCGTCAGCACCAAGCCGTTCACGATCGCAACCGTCAGCGTTCCGCCCAGCGTGGTGGTGCCACTGACGGTGAGTTCGCTGTAGGTACCTGTGGTGAGGCCGCCGATGGAAACGTTCATCACGCCGGTGGCCAACTGCGTGTAGGTTCCGGTAATGGCTAGCAGGCCAGCCTTGCCGCTGTCGCCAACATTGAGGGTGACCGCGGTTCCGCTCGCATTGCCGACGGTAGTGTTGGCCTTAAGCGTACCTGCGCCAAAGATTTTGCCGCCGGTGAAGCTGGCCGAACCTGTTGTGCCGCCAGAAAGAGTTCCGTCAATCGTCGTCGTACCCGCGGTTTGTTTGTAGCTGTGGCTCGTGCCGCCTACCGTAAGGGTGCTGCCACTGTTGATAGTCACCGTGCCCGTGTTGGTAAAGTTCCCGGTGCTGGCTGTGGTCAGGTTGGCGCTATCCGCCAGAGTCAAGCTCTTGGTGCTCGAAGTCAGTCCACTCAGCGCATTCACGCCGTTGGAATTGATGGTGCCGCCTTCCAGCGTCAGCGTCGATGAGTTTGTGGCAACGCTGATGCCTGCAGTCGTCAAGTCGAGATTGCCGGCCAGAACAAAAGTGCCGCCCGAGAGTGTTGTGCCGCTGATCTGCGTTAGCTTGGGCGCTGTGAAACTGTCGCCACTGTTGATTGTCAGCGTACCCGTGTTGCTGAAGCTGGTTGCTGTGGTCGAGACGGCGGTGCTCGAACCTCCGATGGTGAGTGTGCCGGTATTGGTCGCAAGGCTGGCAAGGGCGCTCGTGCTATTTGCATTCTCGATCGTGCCGCCCGCCAACGTCAGGTTAGCCGCATTCGTGGTGATGGTCTGGGTCGCGCCGGTCAAGCTCAAGTTCGCATCCAGCACGTAGGTTCCGGAGGTTAGAGAACCACCGCTGATCTGCGAGAGCGTCGCCACCTTGAAACTCTCGCCGCCGAGAATGGTCAGCGAGCCTGCGTTGCTGAAGTTGCCCGCGTCGGTGAAGGCCGTGCCTCCGATCGTGAGCGATCCGGTGGAAGTGATGCTGGTCAGTCCGGCCAGCATGTTCGTGGTGCAGCCGCTGCAGGTGTTGTACGGTTGGCCGCCGCCCTCTTCGGTTACGTTCGCCGCCAGTGTCGTGATGCCGTTTGTGCCGGCGTTCCACTCGATATTGGCGCCATTCGCGATGTAGGTCCCACCGGTTAGCGTCGCAGTGCTCTGGTTGTCATTAGTAAAGAAGTTCACCGATCCCGCAGGCCCTTCGATGGTGAGCGTGGCTCCGGTGGCTTCGATGGTGCCAGTGTTATTGAAGTTCAGGTTGCTGACATTGATGAGCATGTTGCCGCTGGCGTTCGCGTTGATAGTTCCTGAATTGACGAGGCCCATTAGACCGTTGCCGATGTTGCCCGCACCTTGAATGGTTTCGGCGTTGGTGAGCACGTCAAATCCGGCAGCCCCAAAGATGTAGTTGTTCGCGTTGGCCGACATTGTCACCGCGCCGCCGCTCAAGGTCACATTGCCCTCGATCACCAATTCCGTGAAGTTCCCCGAAGAGTTCAACTGCACCGCGCCCAGTTGGGAGTATGTTCCGCCCTCGAGATCCAGAGTCGCGTTGTTGTCGATCTTCAGTATCCCGCCCGCCGAGTTGTTTATTGTTCCGCCCAGCACGTTCGTGCCTGAGGCGATCTCAATCGTTCCCGTGGAACTGTTGGTTAGTGTGCTGCCGCCGTGAATCGTCCCACTGTTCAATTGCAAAGACGATGCCCCTGTCAGAGTTATCGCCCCTCCGTTTACCGTCGAACTCGTCACCTGGATCGTGCCGGTGTTGGCGGAGATCGTCCCGCCGACGTTGTTGACTGTGCCTGTGCTTGAGAGCGCTAAGGTCGCCCCGGAGGTCGCTTCCAGCGTGCCCGTGTTCGTCACACCGCCGTTGGCCTGGATCGTGATCCCCGACGTTTGATTCGAGTTGATCGTGCCGGAGTTCACCAGCGTCATCTGCCCATGCCCGATCTGCCCCGCTCCAGAAATCGTCTCCTCGTTGGTCAGCGTGTCTGTCGAGAGCTGACCGAAGATGTAGTTCTGAGTGTTGTTCGACAGCGTCACGGAGCCGCCGCTCAGCGTGACATCACCTTGCAGGACTAATTCGGTGAAGTTCCCGGATGAATTCAGTTGCACCGTTCCCAGTTGCGCGTACGTTCCACCCTCGAGGTCCAAGGTCGCATTGTTATCGATCTTCAGGATGCCGCCCGCTGAGTTGTTGATCGTTCCACCCAGGACATTCGCACCCGTCGCGATCTCGATCGTTCCAGCCGAGCTATTGGTCAGCGTGCCCGTATGGACGTTCCCGCTGTTCAACTGCAACGACGACGCCCCGGTCAGCGTGATCGTTCCGCCATTTACCGTCGAACTGTTCACTTGTACGGTGCCCGTATTGGCCGAGATCGTTCCGCTGGCGTTGTTGATCACTCCCGTGCTCGACAATGTCAACGTTGCCCCTGACGTCGCCTCCAGAGTGCCCGTATTGGTCACGCCGCCATTGGCCTGGATCGTGATCCCGCCGGATTGGTTGGAGTTGATTGTCCCGGAGTTGACCAGCGTCATCTGTCCATGGCCGATTTGTCCCGCTCCGGAAATCGTCTCCTCATTCGTCAGCGTGTCGGTTGAGACCTGCCCAAAGATGTAGTTCTGCGTATTGTTCGACATCGTGACCGCGCCGCCGCTCAACGTTACATTCCCGTCCAGCACCAACTCGGTGAAGTTGCCTGACGAGTTCAGTTGCACCGTTCCCAACTGCGAGTACGTTCCAGCTTCCAGGTCCAGGATCGCGTTGTTGTCGATCTTGAACGTTCCGCCCGCCGAGTTGTTGATCGTGCCGCCCAGCACGTTCGTGCCTGACGCGATCTCTATCGTCCCCGTCGAACTGTTGGTCAACGTGCCCCCGCTGTGAATCGTGCCGCTGTTCAACTGCAAGGTCGAGGCGCCGGTCAACGTCACGGTTCCCCCATTCACCGTCGAACTGTTCACCTGCACCGTGCCCGTGTTGGCCGAGATCGTTCCTCCAGCGTTGCCGATAACGTCGCTTAATAGCGTCAGCGTCGATCCCGAGGTTGCCTCCAGCGTACCCGTATTGGTTACACCGCCGTTGGCCTGGATCGTGATCCCCGACGACTGGTTCGAGTTGATTGTTCCCGAGTTCACCAGCGTCATCACCCCGTGCCCAATCTGTCCCGCTCCGGAAATCGTCTCTTCATTAGTCAGGGTGTCGGCTGAGACCTGGCCGAAGATGTAGTTCTGAGTATTGTTTGACAGCGTAACCGCGCCGCCGCTCAGCGTGACATTGCCTTGCAGCACCAGTTCGGTGAAGTTTCCCGACGAGTTCAGTTGTAGCGTTCCCAGCTGCGAGTACGTACCACCCTCGAGATTCAGAGTCGCATTGTTGTCGATCTTGAAGGTCCCGCCCGCTGAGTTGTTGATGGTCCCGCCCAGCACATTCGTGCCGGACGCGATCTCGATCGTTCCCGTGGAACTGTTTGTTAACGTCCCGCCGACGAATGTGCCGGTGTTCAACTGTAATGTCGCTGCGCCAGTCAGCGTCACATTTCCCCCGGTGACCGTCGAACTATTTATCTGCACCGTGCTGCCGTTGGCTGAGATCGTTCCGCCGTTATTGTTGACAGTCCCCATGCTTAAGAGCGTCAAGGTCGAGCCCGCGGTCGCTTCCAGGGTGCCCGTATTAGTCAGCCCGTCGTTAGCATCAACTGTGATCCCGGATGACTGGTTGGCATCGATTGTCCCCGAGTTCACCAGCGCCATCTGCCCATGCCCGATCTGCCCTGCGCCCTGAATCGTCTCCTGGTTGGTCAGTTGGTCGAGGGAGTTCGCCCCGAAGATGTAGTTCTGGGTATTGTTCGACATCGTCAAGGTGCCGCCGCTCAGGGTGACGTTGCCCTCTAGCTCCAGTTCAGTGAAGTTGCCCGTCGAGTTCAGAGTGATGGCGCCAGCGCCGCTCATATTGCCGGCGACGGTCATTGTGGAGTTGTTCGCCAGGGCAATCGTCCCCGCATTGCTGATGGCGCCGCCGACCGTAAGGGTGGTGCCCCCGTTTACCGTCACCGAATCACCAGTATTACTCATAGTGAGTGTGCCGATGGTGAAGTTCTGATCGGAGGTGGTAGCGGCGGTCGTAAGGCTGATGGCGATGTTCTCGCCGGATGTGATTGCGCCATTGTTCCAGTTGCTGGCATTGCTCCAGTCGGCGTTCGAGCCATCGCCCGTCCAGGTGTCGGTCGTAGCTGGCGGTGGTCCATTGGGCTTTGCCCGCCGCGCCGCCGCTACTCCCACCACCGGATGCCGGTTCAGCAGCGACCGCTGCGAGAGCTTGCGCTGGGTTTGCGCAGCCGCCTGCGCCGAGGCCAAGCCATCAGAGCTGAAAAAGGATGTAACCAGGCAAAGGGCCGTAATACCAAAAACTTGGCGAAAGGACGCTGGGCGCATGGAACGCTCCGGGAGAAAAATTTTCCGTGCCCGGCGCACTGGTTCGTGGCACAATGTACCGCGAAACGGCTTACCAGTGGCCGTAGGACGAGCAGCCTACAACATTCCGCACTGCATGTTCCTCAACTCATTCTTAAGAACTCTAAAGCGGGGCTAACCCTATGAATTACAAAGGATCTGTGCGAGAGATAGCAGAGAGTTCGGGCCGCCTCTGGCGTTTTGCGGATTACGAATTTGATGAACTCGGACGCGAGTTGCGGGTTAAGGGCAGGCCGGTCGAGGTGGAATCGAAGCCCCTCGAGATCTTGCTTCAGCTTCTTCTTCATGCCGGCGAGGTCGTGACCAAAGAAGAATTACTGGAATCCGTCTGGCCCGACGTCACGGTGGTCGATGGGTCGTTGGCCACGGCTGTCTCCAAGCTGCGTAAGGCGATGGGGGATGAAGACCATCCTACGATTGTCACGATTCCTAGAATCGGCTATCGGCTGGCGGTTCCGGTCCATTGCAAGACCGTTGCGGCGGCCGCCGGGCCTGAATTGGGATTCAGAGCCGGTGACACAGTCCCCGGACGCGACCAGTGGCGTCTTACCCGTCCCATGGACGTTTCCGGATCAAGCGAAGTCTGGCTGGCAGAAAATCCCAAGACTCGCGAACAGCGGGTCTTCAAGTTCGCCGCCGACGGAGGCCGATTAAAGGCTCTGAAGCGGGAGAGTACGATCTCACGTTTCTTGCGCGAGTCGCTGGGCGACCGACCGGAGTTCGTCCGCATCCTCGAATGGAATTTTGAGACCCCTCCGTTCTTTCTTGAAAGCGAATATGCCGGCCCTAACCTGGCGGAGTGGGCCGAGGCACAGGGAGGTCTTCTCAAAGTTCCGCACGAGACTCGCCTTCAATTATTAATCGACATTGCCAAAGCAGTGGCCTCCGCGCACGGCATTGGAGTGCTCCACAAAGATCTGAAGCCAGCAAACATTCTGGTGGTTCCCGGCAGCAATGGCGGCTGGCAGGTCAGGCTCGCGGACTTCGGCAGCGCTTCACTGTTCGATCCGTCCCGGCTTCACGCCTTGGGAATCACGAATCTGGGATTTACTCAGACTGCATCGCTCGAAGCACAGGCGTTGACCGGAACGCTTATGTATATGGCGCCCGAGGTCCTGGCGGGGCAATCTCCCAGCGCCGGCGCCGACGTCTATGCTCTCGGCGTCATGCTCTATCAATTGACCATTGGCGATTTCCGCAAGCCGCTTGCTCCGGGCTGGGAAGCGGAGATTCAAGATCCCCTGCTTCGTGAAGACATTGCCGATGCCGCCTGCGGCGACCCCGCCAAGCGGCTTAGTAGCGCAGCGGACCTGGTCGAGCGTTTGCTAACCCTCGAGCAACGCCGAATCAAGCGCGACGAATTGGAAGCTGCAAGGTCGCGCGCGCTCATCGCCGAGCGGAAGTTGGCTGAGACACGCGCCCGGCGGCCGTGGGTTGTGTTTGCGGTGATTGCATTGGCGCTCGGATTGGGAGTCAGCTTTGCGCTCTACCGTAAAACCGTCCGCGAACGCGACAATGCCAACCGCCAGACCGCCATCGCAACTTCTATCAGCCGGTTTCTGGCAGACGATCTGCTGGGCCGCAGCAATCCGTTCGTGAGTGGCAAGTCTGGCGAATTGCTGATGGATGCCATTAAGCAGGCCTCGCCCAACATCGACCTGAAATTCAAAGATGAGCCTATGGTCGCCGCTCGGCTTCACCAGACGATTGGCCGAGCCCTTGATAACCGCACGGATTATCCCGATGCTCGCCACGAATTTGACCGCGCCGTAACTCTTTTTAAGCAGGTGGATGGAGAGTTGTCGCAAGACGCGATCGCCCTTCAACTGCAGCGCGCCACCCTGGAGGCGCGGAGTTATGAGAAAGATTCACTTCCGTTAGCCAAGTCGATTCTCGAACAACAAAAGGCGCTGATCGCAAAGCTTCCGCATCCGCGGCCGGACCTGCCGGTCTGGTTATTCTCCGCGCAGGGAATGATCGCGCTCATCGAGAACGATGCAAAATCCGCCGCCGAGAATTTCCAGGCAGCTCTGGACAAGGTAAACGCCCTTCCGGAATTCGATGAGAGCGCGCGCCTGACTTTCAAACAGCGGCTGGGCTTTTCCTACATCCGCCTGGGTGAGGGTGACAAGGCGGAGCAGACATTTCGAGATCTGATTGTCGCTTTTACGCGCGTGGTGGGTCCAGACAGTCCAAATGTCTTGCGAGTTCGCCTGAATCTGGCGCAGGCTTTCATGATTGAGAAAAAATACGCGGAAGCGGTCAAAGAAACTACAGCTATCTATCCTGAATTTATTTCCCGCCTCGGCCCTGACCACGAACTCACCATGCAGTTGCTGGCCACGCGAGCCCAGTCGGAAGCGAGTCTCGAACTTTGGGACGATGCCGTCCACGATGACCTGGCCATCTACGATCTAGCCATTCGCAAGCAGGGGCCTCTGTCATTCTTCGCGGTAGCGACGCTCACCGACGCCGCTCTCGCTCAATGTCGCGCAGGCCATGATCACGAGGGCGAAGCCAATGCCCGCAAAGCGTATGAGGCGTCGGCAAAGGCGTTTGGCGCGCACGCCGCCTTGACGGGAGCCACGGCATACACATTGGCGAATTGCCTGATCGGTCCGGGCAAATTAGACGAGGCCACGACGTTACTGCAGCAAATCGACGTGGTGCCGGTCACCCAACTCACCGGCGATCCCGATTGGGGCGCGGGCGTAACTCTGGCCCAGGCCCAGATCGCCTATCGCCGCAACAACTACGATGCAGCGCGAGCGTACATTCGAACCGTGACTCCCGTTTTTACTCGCAAAGATGCGGAGCCGTTTCAAAAGAATGCGTTTGAATCCCTTAAAACCGCTTTGTACAAGCCGTCAGAGCAGAAGTAGAATTCATTGACCGATGGGCCCAGCACATTCCGGAATGGCCCAGCCAAGGAACGAATTTCAGAACCGGATTGCCCCTAGGCCAACGGACGATACGGCACTTAGATTCTCCTGACCCGATTCCTACGAACCAGAAGGTCGGGAGTTCGAATCTCTCAGGGCGCACCATCTTTCCTTTTCGCTTTCACGTCGCCGGCGGTCGCTGGGAAAAGGCGATTCTGGATACGGGCTATCCGCGGGTCCTGGCGCCTTTTGTTCGAATTGCGTTCCCTCCGTTTTCTGCTACTCTATCTCTACCCTGTTGTTGCTTTCCCATTGTTTCGATTATTTGTTGACTGGGGTCTGTTCTCGAAAATCGGGTCGCGCCATGTCGAAAATTGTTGAGCAGGAGATGTCTGTACTGTCGTCGTCGAAGCACGGATTGCTATATCTCACCGCTAACGACTGGGCCCTCGTCGCCGACAAGGCGAGCCGCGTACACTTCAAAAAAGGGCAGGCTCTGGTTCATCAGGGCATTAAAACGGACGGAATCTATCTCGTACTCAAAGGGACGGCTCGAGTGCGAATTCCTGCGCAAAATAACGCGGCTACAATCGGTCCGGGAGAAATCTGCGGAGAAATGTCACTCTTGGAAGACGCTCCTGCCAGCGCCGGCGTGGTCGCAGAAGAAGAGGTGGAAGCCTATCACCTGAACCGCGCGACGCTGGAGGGGTTGTTTGAGCTTTTTCCCCACATGGCCTCGCGCTTTTACCGGTCGCTGGCGAAGAATCTCTCCCGCCGGCTCAGGGATTTGATCGGACAAAGTTCTGTGGCGCCAGCGAGATCTGGAAAAGCCTTATCCTGAAACCGCATGGTGGAGGCAGTTCCAGCAAAAATTGCAAACCGGAGGCGGGCCGCCGATGGGTCAGGCAGCGTGGAAGTTAAGGAGGTCCCGGAAACTCTTTCGAGTCTCGGGACGCCCGAATGGCTCACCCAGAACTGCTCAAAGACTACTTTAACTGTAGCCAGCCCTGGCATGAATTGCGCTTGTGCCACGTCTGGCACGAAATGGGTGAGGGCCGCCTTTTCGTGCATTTTTTCAAGAGGTCCGCTGGGAATTTGAGGGTATATTTTTGATGGGTGGCGACCCGAATTGGAACGGGAACAGACAGCATTTGGACGCAAAAGGCCTGTACTAGTGTGCATCGGTTTGCAGTTTCATATTGGCACTCGGATTCAGGATGTTAGCTAACTATGCTTACATTCAACAGGTTACGAATTATCCCCGTTTGGCACTTAGGATGCAGTTAGGGGAGTACGAGTTGCGGGGTTTCTTGCCGCCAGGGGAAACCTGAAGTTTCCGAGCGAAATTTGATTTTCGAGAGTTGTTGAGGAGGAAGTAATTATGAAGCGGATAGTTCTGATGACGGTACTCGCTCTGGCCTTGCCTTTGGCAGCCTTTGCGGGGAATGTGGACTTCACCAACACCGGCGGCACTCTTACGGGCAGTTCTTTAGGCTTGACGCTTACCGGGTCTGAGCTGACAGTAGTCGACGGCCTCGGTGGAGCAGGACTGATCACGGGCGCGTTGGGCAGCTTAAGCTTTTCAACCGGCGCTCTGACGTCGGGAAGCCTAACAACCGGCGGGACATTCGCCGCTGGTGGAACGTTCACGATCACCGGCAACGGCACGGGAGGCATTCCTACCGGCGTGATCTTCACCGGGTCGTTCAGTGGCCCAGTGACTTGGACTGAATTTACGACTTCGGGGCCGAATGGATCGGTTTATTACACCCTTTCGGGCAACGTCTCGGGCACTTGGTACAACGGGACGACGGTCAGCGGAGCAACGACCCAGATCACCTTTAACGCCGGCAAGTACGGATTTACCGGATCGGTGCCATTGGGTAGCG
>Ga0116125_1000594_pt1 | contig 16771 bp, 10 predicted proteins | sample June2015DPH_16_1_2_FD_89729 | JGI IMG/M metagenome (GOLD analysis project Ga0116125, IMG submission 89729) | Peatland microbial communities from SPRUCE experiment site at the Marcell Experimental Forest, Minnesota, USA - June2015DPH_16_10 | ecosystem: Environmental > Terrestrial > Soil >...
AGTTCCAGTTCACAACCACGATTCGAGCGCCAGGAGTCTTTGTTGGATTCATCGGCGCCGGTGACGGCATTAATGCCCCCGCCAACTCACCGGCTCCCGTGGCCCCGGGAACGCCAATCATTCCACCCGCAATTACGGCATTGACCGGAGCGGGCGCGGCGGGTCTCAGCTTCAGCCAGGTTTATACGGTCACCATGCTGAAAGGCGGGGTGTCCACCCCTCTGGTGAATCAAGCGGGCGGTTCTTTGTTTGCCGTTCCCTCGAACGTAGGCCCACGCACCATGCCCAACTATCCGGCGCTCGCGGCGCAAGGAATTTTTAGCCTGGGCAACGGCATTCGCGTGTTTGCCGGAACCGCGGACGATCCATTTTTCAGTGATCTGGGCGCCCAATTCGACAGTCTTAATTTCCGGACGGCCGCGGGCGCCGGTGTCCTATCTGCGGCAGCAGATGCGAACGATCACACCAACATCGCATCTGATTACCTTTCCGGTTACAACGTGAATACCATCGCCATTGAAGTCCCGATTACGATGCTGACCAAGACCGGAACCTTGCTGGCAGCAACTAGCCCCAACGCGACCATCGGCGCCTGGGCCACTACCGCGCGCCAGCGCACTCTGGTTCTGCGCGCGCCGCTACCGAGCGTATCGAGCGGAAGCTTCTCACAGATCCATCGAATGGGAAATCCCCTCATCGACGATTTGATAATCGGGACCGGTTTCAAGGATTCGTGGAGCATGAGTCAGCCGGTGAACGACTCTCAATTTGCCTCCTTCTTTTTGGATCCGCTCTTCGCCCGGGTCCTCAATGCAATCTATGGAATTGCTATCCCAACGCCGCCTCGCACCGATCTTCTCCCGTTGTTTACCTATGCTCCCCCAATCGCGGCGCCGGGAACACCTGCCGGCCCTATTGCTGACATGCTTCGGCTCAATACAGGTGTAGCTCCCACTCCGGAGGGAAGCCGGAGGAGATTGGGTCTGCTTGCGGGCGATGCCGCTGGATACCCGAATGGGCGGCGCGTCTCCGACGACGTCACCGACATCACGCTGCGAGCGCTGGCGGGAATCCTTGCAGGTCCGCAATTCAACTACCCGCTAGGTGACGGCGTTAACACTAACGATGTACCTTTTCAGGAGACCTTCCCCTACGTGGCGTGGGCTCAAAGCGGACGCCAGCGCCGCCACATCGATCCGGGCGAGCCGGGTTGCACGCAAGGCGCCGGCGCCGCCTGCCCAACTAATTAACGCCGGCCGCCGAACGGCGCGGTCGCTGTTTTCCTTTGGCTTCGGAGAGGGGAATTGAAAGCCGTTCCCCAATTCGAGGCCAGTGCTGCCGGGAGCGGCGCGTGAACGCCGGAATAGATTCTTGATGAAAGGTCGGCGCCGCGGCGAACCATGCGGCTCGGGATAGATTCGGGATCATGCCTCAAGTCATTGAGCGCTGCTTCCGAGAATCCCGCTATCGCGTCATCGCAGTTGCCAATTCGTCCCTCGTAGTTAGCTTCAAGTTTGTGGACGTGGCTCCCTCAGCCACAGTAACCGGGGTGCCTACTTTGAGAATGATTTCGGAAGGTAGCATCCCTGGAAGGTCCATGGCGACAACATAATATTGTCCAGGCGCCAGTCCTTCAAACGAGAATTGTCCCTTCTCGTCCGTTTCTGCGATATGAAGTGGGGTCGCAAAAACAAGTATCCCTCGCCCCACAGGACCATTAGAATCGCTCACTACTCCGCTCATGGATGCAGTACCGCGCGAGACGACAAGCTCTAAAGAGGCAGCCGATGACCCGCCGAGATCGATAGCGCCATCGACATCCCGTCCATTGAAGCGCATTGACTTTAAGTACAAGGGCGAAGGCAGGAGGCCGACAGTCACTTTATAAGGTGCGGGTTCCATCCCCGTTACGCGAAACTGGCCATCCGAATCAATCATCGCCGAGTCAAGGTAGTTTAGTCCATCCGTTGGCGTTAGAGTGATTTGAGGCCATGAGGACAATGGCGAGCCTTCGACAGCAACGTTACCTCGCAGTTCCACCGCTGGTTTCATTTCAACAACAACACGGTCGAGATCGCTATTACCAACAGAAATGGCTTGCCAAGCGACTAATGCGGGGCGATCCTCGGCGTCGACGTTTGATCTCGCTTCCAAAAAGTAGTTACCCGGTAAAACTCCATCAAACGAGAATTCCCCGCCTGCGCTCACACCCACAGAACGAGCTGATAAGCCGGGCGGGCGGCTGCCCTGACGAATCAGGGTCAGCTTGTCCGGGACGGCGGGGTCGCCGGACGCCGCATTCATGACCTTCCCCTTGATCTTGGAAACCGCAACCTTCTGCAGCTTCAGCTCGAGTGCGCGCGCCTGCGCGCCGGCGGCGAGTTCAACCGGAGCGGCGTCGGCGCGATCCGTAGCATCGGGATAATAGGTTGTGACGTAGATTTCTTGCCGGGCGTCGGACGATGCCGGTTTGACGGCTGGCGACATTGTCGGCGGCGCCACGGACACCGAATATTGGCCTGGCCGTAGGCCACCAATCGAGAATGCACCGTCTGCGTCTGTTGTTCCCGTGCCGCTTCCACCCAGAACCACGCAGTCGCCGCAGTCTTTAGGAGGTGAATACATGCTGATATTGACTGCCGCGCCGGGGAGGATTTCTCCTTCGTCATCAACCACCCTGCCGGCGATGATGCCCTGAGGAATCATCTTAATGACCAGGCCGGTGACTCTTTGGCCGCTCGTGATTCTCAGCATCTCGACGCTGGTTAGGTAACCGTTGCGCTCTGCTTCGACCAAATAGCCGCCTGGTGCAATGTCGTCGAATGCAAAATTTCCCTCCGCGTCGGTTTCTGTGACGCGATCCGGAAGTGACGCCACGGTCGCGTCCGCGAGGTTCAGACCGATAGACATCCGGGATGCGAGGTGAACCGTAGTGCGGCGCAGGAGCTTGCCGTCTGTTCCAGCGACGACACCAGAGACACTCGCCTTCTCAGCAGGAACGGGCGGTTGAGCTAAGCCGACGTTGAGGCAAACAACTCCCAGGAATGCCAGCGTGGCTACGCGCGTTTCACCGGTCGTCGTGCCCGTCACGTGAAAGGAACCGTCCTTATCATAGACCGAGACAAACAGGGGCAAAAATGGGCTTTCCGATGTAAAGGTCCCCGGGGGATCACAGCTTGTTCAGATCGATCCCCGGATCTAATCGCTCATCCGAGCGCAGCAGTTCATCCCAGGTCAACTCGTGCCCCTGGTACGCAGCCTCGCGGCCGAGCATCGCCGTCAGTGCCGACTCCACTCCAAGAGCCGCCTGATTATGCAGCTTGCCACTCGCCACGCTTTCGATGAAAGCCTTCTGCTTCTCCGGATCCGCTTGCGCCAGGTTGTCCGAGAACGAACCGCTGGCTGAGAATTGTCCGTCCGCGGCCGGTTTGTCGTTCTCGCCTGCGCCCCATAGCCATTTCTCTTCTCCCCATATTCCCAGCGCTCCCGAGTAAGGCGATTGCGAAGAGCCGCGGGTTCCGAAGAAACGCTCATTCACATCAAATTGACCTTTACCGAATTGCGTGGAGTTGAAGCTGACATCCACGTTGTTGGGATATTGAAAAACCACATCGAAATGCGAGTAGCATGTGTCGTTCGGGAAGTTGCGCCCGTTCCTCCCACCGCGTCCCGTAGCCTTCACCGGATGCCCCTGCAGCACCCAGTTGCAAATGTCGATGGCGTGGATATTCTGCTCAACGATGATGTCGCCCGAGATTACGCGATCCTGAATCCAGTTGCGCAGACGCGACTCCGGCTGCGCCGAATCCGGATAATTCAGCGCGATGCGCGGGCAGTAATAATAAGCCGCGCCGGAAGCGATTTCACCCAAGGCCCCCGCGTGAATGCGATTCACCAATTCGATATAGGGCGGCGCCATGCGAATCTGGAAACCCACGTCCAGGCTCACTTTTCCTTCCGCCTTCTTGCCGATTTCAAGAACGCGCCGGGTGCCCGGGACATCAATCGCCACTGGCTTTTCGCAGTACACATGCTTACCCGCGTCCACCGCGGCTGCCAGATGCTGCACGTGGAAGTACGGCGGCGTCGCGATAACCACGGCGTCAATTTCTTTGGATTCGAGGATCTCCTCATACGCATGCGGTCCCAGGAATGTCTTCTGGACGCCCGGCTGTCCTTTCGCGGCCGAAAGTTGATCCACCTGCTGCTTGGCTTTGTCCAACCGGTCCTGAAACATGTCGGCCAGCGCAGTGACGCGGGCATCCGTATTTTTCAGAATGGTTCCTAGATGCGTAGTACCGCGTCCTCCGCAGCCCAGCAATCCCACGCGTACCGCCGAGTTGGCTTGTAGGCCGCGCACCACTTGCGGTTTCAGAATGGTGAACGCAGCCGCGCCCGTTGCGGCCGTCAGGAACTTGCGGCGGCCCATGTCTTCGCTATTCATTATTAGTCTCCCTCAGCCGATCAGTTTTTCTAAGTACGCCTTTGACGCGCGGATATCCTCGGCCTGCTTCGCTCCGCTAATCTCGCGCTCAATCGTCAGCGGATTCTTATAACCCACCTTCTTCAGCAACCCGATGATCACGGGAAAATCCACTTTCCCCTGCCCAATGGGAACCTCGCGGCCCAGCTGCTTGGGCTCGGTCGGATACAAACCATCCTTCGCGTGTATACCCATAATATATGGTCCCAGCAACTCCACCGCATCCACTGGATTCGCTTTTCCGTAAAGAATCAGATTGGCCAAATCGAAGTTGACTCCAACATTGTCCAGACCGACATCCTTGATCGCGCGCACCAGAGTGATGGGCGTCTCTTGACCAGTTTCGCAACGAAATGTCTGTCCGTTGTCCTTCAAATATTGCGCCACAGTGCGGATGGCCGCCACGCTTTCGGTGTAGACCGGGTCATTAGGATTCTCAGGCAGGAATCCGCAGTGCGTCTGGACGCCCGGGATTCCAGCCTTCTTAGCGAAATCCGAAACCTGTTTGATGCGCGCAATCCGTGCCTCGCGGGACTTGCGCGGCACCAGGCCGATAGTCTCAGGCCCTTTGTAGAAGTCATAAATCTCGGGCCCCGGACCGCCCGCGATTGCGGACGTCACCTCCACGCCGTACTTTTCCACGGCCGCGCGCAGCTCCGCGACAGTGGCGTCATCGAACACGCCAATCGACAACTGACAGGTTGGAAATCCGAGATCGTGTACGCGTTTGATGACGGCGTCGGGATTCTTAGACAGGCCAGTGACCACGCCCAGCCGCATCGGTTTTTTATCCTGTGCCTGGACCACCGCGCCGAGCGCCGTGACGGCGGCCGCTGCTTCGAAGATTTCCCGCCTGGTTAAGATTGTTCGCATTAGCGTTAGTGTATCGCGCCCGTAGGGCAGGATGGCATCCTGCGCGCGGTTGTCAACCGCGCATTGCTCACTATGTTTGCGGCATCATTAAGAGAGCTATGCGCACCCTGTTGCTTGCGTTCTTGTCCGCGCTCTCGCTAACAGCCCAGACCACCAGCGGCTGGAAGTTGATATGGAGCGATGAATTCAACGCCCCCGCGGGTACGCTTCCCAATCCCGCGAACTGGAACTACGATCTCGGCAACAACGGAGGCTGGGGGAACGGCGAAGCGGAGGTCTACACCAACTCACCCAACAATGTTTTTCAGGACGGCAAAGGCAATCTCGTCATCCGCGCCATTCGGGATAGCTCGGGCAATTTCACATCAGCACGGCTGCAAACGGGTGCTCCCGGCGCATCCACCCAAACCACCGATCTGAGCTGGCAGTACGGCAGAATCGAGGCCAGGATCAAGCTTCCCTTCGGCCAGGGCGTGTGGCCCGCGTTTTGGATGCTAGGCGAGAACATCGACACGGTGAGCTGGCCCGAGTGCGGCGAAGTGGACATCATGGAGAACTTTGGGACCTTCAACAACAATCTCTCCATCAACAACGCCACCACGCACGGGCCCGGCTATTCCGGCGCAAACGGCATAACCGAGGCTTACACGCTACCCTTTGGCGAAACAGTTTCGGACGATTTTCACGTATACGCCATCGAGTGGTCCCAGAATTCCATCGATTTTTTCGTCGACGGCGCATCCTATCACCACGTAACACCCGCATCGCTCCCCTTAGGAACGCAGTGGGTTTTCAATAATCCCTTTTTCGTCCTCTTGAACCTGGCGATAGGTGGGCCCAATACCTTTCTCGGCACGCCCGATCCAAACGCGCCGTTTCCCGACCAGGAAATGCTGGTGGATTACGTGCGCGTCTATCAGCCCGTTGCAATCTCGACAGCCACGCCCATGATCACACCCGGCGGCGTGGTGAACGCGGCATCGTATCTGGGAGAGATCGCGCCTGGCAGCCTCGCCAGTGTCTACGGCAACAATTTCGCGGACCCTACTGTCACGGATCATCCGCCCGCCGCTCCCAACTTTCCCACCAAATTTGACGGCGTAACGGTAAGCGTGGACGGCGTGAACGCCGCGCTGGTCTACGTCTCCGCGACACAAATCAATTTCCAGGTGCCCTGGGAAACGAAGCCAGGCCTCGCGGTAAATATCCAGGTGACGCGCAACAGCGTGGACAGCAACGTTGAACCCATCACCATCGCAGCGGCTGCATCGCCATCCATGTTCCTGAACGATTTCACCAATGGCATCGCCTGGGTCACGGGAGCCGGATGCACTGGCGAATGCGCCGTCACCGGAGGCACACAGTACCAACTCTGGGCCAACGGATTAGGACCGAAAAATTCGCCGCAGTCGGACGGCGTGCCCGCCGTCTCCGCAGGATCGCTTACGTCGCTCGAAGTGCCCGGCAGCCCAGCCAGTTGCCAGTTGACCATCGGCGGCCAATCAGCGATCGTGGACTATTGCGGCGCAGCTCCCGGCTTGATCATCGACCAAGTCAACTTCACCTATCCCTCCGGAATTTCAACCACCGTCCCTTATGTGGATGCGACTCTCACTATCGGTGGCGCCACCGGCCGATTCCGATTGCCGACGCCCGCGGCTGCCACTTCCGATCAACGCGCCGCTCAGTTACTCGCGCAGATGACTCCGGATGAAAAATTCCAGCTAGTGGCCGGCGCCGGTGGGCCCGTCACCAACATTCCGACGCTGCCGCGTGGAGCGGGAGGGTTTATCCCAGGCATTCCGCGCCTCGGCATCCCCGCTCTCTATTTTTCCGACGGAAGCGTGGGAGTTGCCAATAGCCAGGCGCCAGCCACGGCGCTGCCTTCATCCATCGCGAGCGCCGCCAGTTGGGACCTGGATCTCGCCTATCAATACGGAACAGTGATCGGCGCCGAAATGCGAGCCTACGGCCTCAACGTGAATCTCGGCGGCAATACCAATCTCATCGGACGCGAGCCGCGCGATGGCCGCACCTTCGAAACCAAAGGCGAAGATCCTTTCCTGGCCGGCAACATTTCCGCCGCTCACATTCGTGGAACTCAGGATCAGTATGTGATCGGAGGGTTGAAGCATTTCGCCTTCAACGACCAGGAAACTGGACGAACGTTCGCCAATGTGGAGATTGACGAACGAAGTGGACGCGAGAGCGACTGGCTGGCATTCGAGATCGCTCTGAAAGAGTCGAACGTTCAGTCCGTGATGTGTTCCTACAATCTCATCAACAATGTGTACGCTTGCGAGAATCCGCACTCGCTGACCGATGTCCTCAAAGGTGACTGGGGTTTCCCGGGTTTCGTGATGTCGGATTGGTGGGCCACGCACAGCACCGTCGCCGCCGCGCTAGCTGGTCTCGATCAGGAACAGCCCGATAACGCCTTCTTCGCGGATCTTCCACAAGCAGTCGCCGGCGGCCAAGTCCCGCAGTCGCGTATCGATGACATGGTGCATCGCGTTTTACGCGCGATGTTCGAAGTTGGACTCTTTGACCATCCCGAGTCCCTTGGCCCCGTGGATACCGTCACTGATCAAGCCGTGGCGCAAAAGGTGGAAGAGCAGGGAGCCGTACTGCTCAAAAATTCCGGCGGACAACTTCCGCTCAATGCTTCCACCGTGAGCTCCATCGCCGTAATCGGATCGCATGCCGATGTCGCCGTCCTCTCCGGCGGCGGCTCCGCGCAGGTTCATCCCACCGGTGGCCCGGCGCTCACCGAAGGCTATCCGTGCCAGCCATGCTGGTCGCAAGTGATTTGGGATCCGTCCTCGCCGCTCCAAGCCATCCAGGCCGCCGCGCCGAACGCAACCGTAAAATTCGATCCCGGAACGAATGCGCCCAGCGCAGCGTCGCTAGCAGCTTCCTCATCCGTCGCGATAGTCTTCGTCAGCCAATGGGCCAGCGAAGGCATGGATCTGCCAAGCCTCAATTTCACGGATGTGATTCATAATCCGCCCATCGATCAGGACGCGCTAGTGGCCGCAGTCGCCGCAGCCAATCCTCATACCATCGTCGTCATGGAGAATGGAGGCGCGCAGGTGCTGCCATGGCTCGGTGCAGTCAGCGCGGTTCTGGAAGCATGGTTTCCGGGACAGCGCGGTGGCGAAGCCATCGCCAATATTCTGTTCGGCGCCGTCAATCCATCGGGAAAGCTCCCCATCACGTTCCCAGCCAGCGTTTCGGACCTTCCGCATCCGCAGATCGCTGGATCGCCCAACGTGAGCACGCCGTTCCCTGTGGATTACTCGGAAGGGCTGTTAGTGGGCTACAAATGGTACGACGCCAAGAACATCACGCCCGCATTTCCCTTCGGCTTCGGTTTGTCCTACACCACGTTTTCATTTTCGAATTTGAATGTCGTCAATGATCAGGTAATCTTCGACGTGACAAATACGGGTCCCGTTTCTGGCGCAGAAGTTGCACAAGTATATGTTGCCTTGCCGGCCAGCACGAACGAGCCTCCCAAGCGCCTGGTTGGATGGCAGAAGGTCTTCTTACAGCCGGGCGCGCAGCAGCAAGTGACCATCACAATCAGCGCGGATGATCCATCGCATCCGCTGTCGTGGTGGGATGTCACATCCAGCAGTTGGCAAACCGCGACGGGCGACTACCCAGTGTATGTTGGCAACTCATCCAGCGCGGCGAATCTAACATTGGCTGGGTCATTTCACGTGGGAGCATAGCTGGGCACAGCCCCGTGGCGCACGCACTCATGCGTGCCGTCTCGACACTCGTGTCGAGACCGTTCAATAAATCTGATTCCCCGGAAGCGTCGACTTCAGCACCCCATTCTCAGCCGACAGCTTGTACGCCAGCCCACCGCTCCCACTCCACGATTTCAGATTGAACCCTCCGGCTGCGGCAGTCAGCCGGTAGACCGAGACATCGCGGTAAGTGAGCGCAGCATTCGGCACACACTTCTCGGGCAACCCCGGAGTCCGAAGAAAATAAGCAGCGCCTACGCCCGTTACGCGAGCACTGCCATCCGCATCCACAAGAACCGCTGTCTTTTCGTCGATCCCGATCCCAAAAGGCGCAGGCGTCCGGCCATCGGTCGCGATTCGCGCCAGAAAAGCAATCAGCCGTCCCATGCGGTCGCGCGCCACGAAATGGCTGTCGGTGATTTTGCCCTCAAGCAGCGGCACATGCAGAAAATCGCGGGTGATGGTCACCCTCTCATCAAAAGGATTAGTCAGCGCCTCGCTCGATTTCACGGTGTCCTTCAACGCCCCGAAGCTGTATTCGCCCAGAACGGCCAAGCCCGCGCTGGTACCGCCCACCGGCACACCCTTTTGGATCGCCGAGTTAATAGCTTCTTCCACCGGAGTGCCCCGCCAGAAATTGATGTAGTTATCCTGGCTGCCACCGGCGATGAACACGGCAGCCGCCTTACGGATTTTCTCGGCCACGAACGGCTGCCCGGCGAGCTCGCGTGAGGTGACAAGGAGAGTCTCCACCGAACTCACTGCCGGGCAAAGATTCCGGATGTAGGAATTGTAGGCATCCGTTCCCGACGCCCGCAGCACCACGAAACTGCCCGCGCCCGCGTGCTCGCACATCCACCGAAAGGCGGCATCCTGATCCTGGCCGCCTCCCATCAATGCAATTCTCGAACCAGCTACCCCCACGGAAGGACACAGCAAGCTCGCGCATAGAACTCCGCGGAAAATTCGATCAATCTGCATCATCCGGAGTGGGCTTCAGTGCGGTACTATTTTTAGATTACAATCGACGCTACGTATGCCATAATATATCGTACCGAGCGTTCATTAGGGACCGGTAGGGGGTGCCTGGTTCTCGGGTGGCCCTACCTCTGCCCCAAGTTTAGAGAAGCATGCCACTCGAATGTGCCGTTTGCCATACCAGCAACCCACCGGGATCTTTTGCGTGCGTTAACTGCAGCAATCCGATGGGCTCGGTCGACCCGCATGACGATGCCACCGCGGTAGATATCCCCTTCGTTCGTGATGAGTCTCCCGATGGTTCTCTCACCCCTGGAACGCTGTTAGCAGACCGCTACGAAATCGTGAAGATGCTCGGTGAAGGCGGCATGGGCGCGGTGTACAAGGCCATGGACCGCGAGTTAGACCGGATCGTGGCTTTGAAAGTAATCCGTAGCGAACTCGCCGACAAGCCCGACATCCTGCAGCGCTTCAAGCAGGAATTGATCCTGGCGCGTCTGGTAACGCATCGCAACGTCATCCGCATCTTCGATCTAGGCGTAGCCGGCAACGTGAAGTTCATCACCATGGACTTCGTGGAGGGCCGGGATCTGAAGAGCGTGATCACCGAGCAGCGCAAGCTCCCCGCCGCGAAGGCCTGCGATATCATTCGCCAGGTTTGTCTCGGCCTCGAAGCCGCGCACGGCGAAGGCGTGGTCCACCGCGATCTCAAACCCCAGAACATCATGCTGGATTCCCAAGGCCGCGTCTACCTGATGGACTTCGGCCTGGCGCGATCCATGGAACTGGTCGGCATGACCAGAACCGGCGCGCTGCTGGGAACGCCAGCCTATATGTCACCGGAGCAGGCCAAGGGCGAAAAAGTGGATGCGCGCACGGATCTGTTTTCGCTCGGCGTCATTTTTTACGAGTTGGTAGCCGGCGTCCTGCCGTATAAAGCCGACACCATGATGGCGACCCTGATCAAGCGAGCTAAAGAGCCTCCGGTCCCGCCCAACCAGGTTGAGCCGTCCATACCACCCGCCGTCAACGACGTGATCATGAAGTGCCTCCAGATCAAGGCGGATCGCCGTTATCAGCATGCCGGAGAAATTCTCGCCGATCTCGGCTTCAACTCGGCGTTGCAAGCGTCCACAGTGCAATCGTCCGTGATCGCCTCGCAATCCGTATTCGAAGTGGCTTCCAATTTAACGCCTGGCAGCCAGTTCGGACCGCGTTATCGCATTGAAGCGTTGCTCGGTGAAGGCGGCATGGGCAAGGTTTATAAAGCCTACGACAGCGAAGTGGGCCGCACCGTGGCTCTGAAGCTGGTGAAGCCCGAGCTAGCCAGAAATCCAGTTTCCATGGAACGGCTGAAGCAGGAGTTGCTGCTGGCCAGCCAGATAACGCACAAAAACATCCTGCGCATTCACGATCTCGGAGATGTGGGTGGGCTGAAGTTCATCTCTATGGCCTACGTGGATGGCAAGGATCTCCACAGCCTCATCGCCACCGAGGGAAAGCTCCCAATCGATCGCGCGGTTGCGATTACGCGGCTGCTTTGTCTCGCGCTCGAAGCCGCCCACAATGAAGGCGTCGTTCATCGGGACCTGAAGCCGCAAAACGTGCTGATGGATTCGAACGGCCAGGTATTTGTCTCGGATTTCGGTTTGGCCAAGTCGCTCGAAGGTCCATCCACGATGATGACCACCACCGGGGAAGTTCTGGGAACTCCCCGCTACATGTCTCCGGAACAGGCCGAATCGAAATCGGCCGATAACCGAAGCGACCTCTACGCCCTGGGATTGATTCTTTACGAAATGGTCACCGGAGACCTGCCGTTCGGCAGCGAATCCATCATGCAGACCATGTATCAGCGGGTCACGCAGGATCCCAAGAGCCCGCAGTTGCTGAATCCCGACGTGCCGGATTATCTGTCGGAGATAATTCTGCGCTGCCTGAAGCGGGATCCGGAGCAGCGCTACCAGCATGCGCGCGATATTGTGGTGGATCTCGACCGTGGCGCAGGGGCTCCCTCTGACACTGTCCCGCCCGTCAGCGTTCGGCCGGCCAGTCTCTCCCCCGATGCGTCATTCTCGCCGGCCAGCACCAAACGGAATCCGGCTTTGGTATGGTCCGTGGTGGGCGTACTGGCCCTACTAGCGCTGATCTTCGCCGTGCCCCGATCCCGGCAGTTAGTTCTCGGGTGGGTACCAGGCTCCTCGAAATCCACTGCCGGGCTATCGCGCAACGCGAAGTTCGTCGCCATCCTGCCGTTCCGCACTCTCGGGGATGACCCTTCGCTCGACGACGCGGCCAATGGAATCGTGGAAGCGCTTTCCGCCAAGCTCTTTCAACTGAAAGATGTCCATCTCGCGTCGCCAGCCGCGGCCGCGAAAGTGAATCCCAAGGACCCCATGACCCAGATCGCGCAATCGTTGGGCGTGAAGCTACTGGTGCAGGGAAGCGTCCAAGGAAGTGGCGACCGCATGGCGATCGTGGTGAGTTTGGACGAGCCCGCCACGGGGCGCCGCATTTGGACCCAGCAGTTCTCTGGCCTGAAGCAGGACCTGCTCACGCTTCAGGATCAGATTTATTCCGGGCTCCTCACAGCCTTCGATCTGAAGCTCACCAATGAAGAACTCGCCAAGAGCACCGGGCACTTCACCGAAAACGTCGGCGCTTACGCACTGTACCTGAAGGGGCGCAGCCTGTTGCGCTCCGGACAGCGTGATGAGAAGAATCTGCAACAGGCCCTTGAGCTATTCAACGGCGCGACGGTCAAAGATCCCGGCTTCACGCTAGCCTATACCGGAATCGCGGATACCTGCCGCTATCTCTACACTCTGAAGAAGGACGGCACCTGGGCCGTCAAGGGATTGGGCGCAGCGAATCGCGCGCAAGAATTGAACGATACTTTGCCCGAGGTTCATTTCGCTTTAGGAAGCCTCTACACAGCGACCGGGAAAAGCGCGGAAGCAGTATCCGAATTGAAGCGCGCTCTCGAACTTGCTCCCAACTCCGATGATGGGTATCTGCGTCTGGGCCGCGCCTATCTCAACATGGGTCAAAAAACGGAAGCGCTGGATGCGTATCAACACGCCATTGACGCCAATCCTTACTACTGGTCCAACTACAATATGCTGGGCGTTGCCCACTACAAGTTTGGTGACAATGCGGAGGCCCTGAAAGCGTTCCAGCGCGTCACCGAACTGGATCCCCAGAATCCGAACGGCTGGAGCAACATCGGCCTGGTGACCCAACACGAAGGCAATTGGAGCGAGGAGTTGCCCGCGTTTCGCAAAGCCTTGGACCTGCAGCACTCCGTAGATAACTATTCAAACCTGGGCACCGCTTATTTCTTTTTGGGCAAGTACGATGATGCCCTCTCCAATTTCACGAAAGCGTCGGAGCTAAGCCCGCAGCAAGCTGTCTATATCGGGTTCCTGGCGGATTGTTATCGCCGGATGGGGCAGGCCGTGAAAGCGCGGCAAACCTATGATCGAGCGATTTCGCTTACCTATCAAGCCCTCCAAACCAATCCCAGGGATGCCAGGTCTCTCGATGAGCTGGCCGTTTATTACGCCAAGGAAGGGGACACCACGCGGGGTTTGGAATTCATACACAGGGCCCGGGGGATCGATGCCTCCGACGTTGACCTTCTCTACGACGAAGCAGTGATCAACACACTCGCCAACCGCATGCCGGAAGCTATCAGGAATTTACAGGAAACACTGACCAAAGGATATGCGCCGCGGGCGATCCTCAGCGATCCTGACTTGACCCCGTTACGCCAGCAGCCTGACTTCCAGACGATGCTGCAGAAGTTTCAACCGAAGACGGGTTCGTAGCCGCGCGAAGTCCTGGGGGCGCTGGAGCCCCGTTTGAGGAGATTGATCTGGGAGTCAAGACGTACCTGTACCAGTAGTACTTCTTTGCTCTTATCATTTTGATTTCTTATTCCGGTAGCAAAGGTGCTGTGTTATGCTTTGGGGGAGGTTTGCCATGCGCTCGGTGTTTATCGGTTCAACTCTTCTCTTCGCGCTCGTTTCGTTAGCGCTTGCGGACACCGAACCGGTCCCCATTGACCCCCATTTGGTCGCAGCCACCGGCGGCGACGCGACGCCCATTGGCGACGGGTTGACAATACAACTCTCCACGGGAGGCGGAGGCATCTTCGTATTTAACAACAACACCGGCGGCAACCTGGCGGAAATCGATCTCACCATCCCCGTCTTGTCGCCATTCAGCTTGAATGTCACAACCTTTCCCGTCGGAGCATTATCCGGGTTCGGGACCAGCTTTCCGGTCCAGTGCCCTGCCGGTGAACCCACCACTGCGTCGTGCCTGACGCTTAGCCTCCTGCTCGCACCCGGAACAACCTTAGGGGCCGAGGGGACGAATTTCATCCTGGATTTTGACTTTCCGCATACCGCTCTCGACAATCTCGTGGCCAGCGGACAATACACGGGCGGCACTGTTACCGACGGGTTGGTTGGCGACTGGATTCCCAGCGTCTTTGCCAACGTGGTTCCGGTGGACGTTACTCCCGAACCTGAGAATATGATTGTCATGCTGCTGGCTGGAGTCGGCATGATAGTTTATAATCGCCGCCGTAAAGTTTCTCACTAACTTCCCTGTAACGTTAGCGTTTCAGTAGTACCTCTCAATGTTCCTATTGTCCCGCGCCTTGCCGCGGGCGTTTATGGACGAGCAGCCGGCACTCGCGCTTCGTGGGGCAGGCGCTTTCGCCTGCCAACAGAACGCCTCTCAATGCACCGGCACGGATGCCAGGAACGCACTGACCCCGTTCCAAACAATCTGCACCCCGATGCAAACCAGCAGAAACGACGTCAGCCGCACGATTACAGTCGTGCCCGTCACTCCCAGGATTCGCGCCAGCCGGTCCGCGAAGCCGTAGCATAGGAAAATGCTCAACGCGATGACAGCCGATCCCACAATCGATGCCAGAATCGCCAAAATGTTTAGCCCGGCATGCGAAGCGTTGGCGCCCAGCGTGACGGCCACCGAAATCGATCCCGGGCCCACCGTCAGTGGCAGCGTGAGCGGGTAGAATGCCTGGTGAAATATATCCTGCGGATGCGCGCTGTGATGCATCCCTTCCCTGTTTTCGTCGTCGCGCCGCTTCAGCAGATTCCAGCCCGTGGCAATGACAATCAATCCTCCCCCCACCTGCACCGCCGGCAGCGAAATTCCAAAGAAGGCCAGAATGTGTGTCCCGATCAGGTACGAGCCAACTAGCAGGAAGAAACTGTTGATGGCAATCTGCCGCGAGAGCGTCCTCCGCGCGGCTGGTTGATAGTCCCTTGTCAACGATAGAAAAATTGGGCTTCCACCCAGCGGATCCACGATGGGGAAAAGAGCGCTGACAATAAGGATAATGTTTCGGACGGTTTGCATCGCAGCCTCTCTGGTGAGTTTCGCATGTTAGCATGGATACGCGCGTGGGAGACCCAAGGAATACGCTGCCCGAACCGCAAGTCCTGCTTCGAGGCCGGCTGAAAAGATGATGCCGGAAGCGGAGCATTACACGCTGGACTCGACCCTGGACAGCGTGGAAAAAATCGAGCATCTGGTTCTGGAACATGCGCGGCGCGCCGGCTTCTGTGACATCAGCCTGGAACAGATCGCCTTGGCTGTACACGAAACGGCCGCCAACGCCGTGTTTCACGGTAACAAGGAAAGCGCCGGGAAGAAAGTCTCGCTCGACATCCACGCAACCGCGAACCAGCTCAAGATCGTAATTACCGATGAGGGAAACGGATTCGATCCCGCGAAGATACCGGACCCTCTGGCGCCCGAAGAAATGTTCCGTGAGCGCGGCAGGGGAGTCTATCTGACTCGCGCCTTGATGGATGAATACCACGTCAGTTGCGGAGCCAGTGGAAGCGAAGTTACTTTGGTGAAATATCTGAAGCAGCCAGATCCGGACCGGGAACACACCTGACGTAGCAGCGTGGAAAATCGTCGAAAAGGCGGCGCCAAATGTGTGACAAGATGCGAATTGTAGCCCCGCGCGTCAGCAAGGGGACCAGCGTCTTCACCGGAGTCGGTGCCTCTGTCTCCCTTACGCCCTTCTCTCTTACTGCCCGCCTCACGAAGCCGGATGATGCTTCACCACGGTAAGCGTAACTTGTGACGGATACTGCTTGGAATGATGTACCGCATTATGCGCCACCACCGCCTCGGTCTCATCAAAGTTCTTCCCACCCGTATTCAGATTCCGGTCGAAGCGTGGAAAATTGCTGCTCGAAACCTCAATGCGGATTCGATGGCCCGCCGGGAAAAAGTTGCTGGTGGTCATCGGCTGCAGCGCCACCTTGTACACTTTACCCGCCTCCATCCAGACCGGCGGCTTCTCGTATCCGTCGCGATAACGCAGCCGTTGGATAGTCTCATCTAAGTTGTATGCGGTTCCGTCCGGATATACGTCCAGCACCTTCACCGTGAAGTCTGTATCTTTCGCGTCCGACGATACGTAGAGCGTCACATCGATTGGGCCGCTCACTTCGGTTCCCTCTTTTAATGGATCGGAAGTGTAGACCAAAATATCGGCGCGAGCCTCCATTTTCCGTTGATCGAAAGCGCCCGCCGTAATCGCGTTGCCTGTACAGCAGACATTCCCGCCGTACGACGGAACCGGGTTCATGGGATCGTAAACGAAGCCGTCGGAATTGTC
>Ga0116125_1000601_pt1 | contig 16669 bp, 21 predicted proteins | sample June2015DPH_16_1_2_FD_89729 | JGI IMG/M metagenome (GOLD analysis project Ga0116125, IMG submission 89729) | Peatland microbial communities from SPRUCE experiment site at the Marcell Experimental Forest, Minnesota, USA - June2015DPH_16_10 | ecosystem: Environmental > Terrestrial > Soil >...
CAGAATGTGACCTAAAATGTGAAGCATATCAACAGCTAAAAGCCTTCCTTGAAGGCTTACACAAAGGCTTCGCCAAAGCCTTCGTGAAAGGTTGTCGCGAACCTTTCGGCAACCAGGAGCAGGAGCAGGAGCAGGAGCAGGTTAACAGAAGAGATCCCCCTTCTTATTTTTCTGATCTCTCGTCACTCTCTCCCTCTTCGCCGGCTCTCTCAGGATCGCCACAGCCGGCCACTGGAATCCAGCCGGAGCAAATTCCAGGCATGGCGAAAGCGACGAACGAAAACGCAGACGGGTGTTTCGGCGACGCGGTTCGGGCGTTCGCGATCGGGATCGCGGCGGTGACCGGCAAGCCGTTCACGTCGCCGCGGCACGGGGTCGAGCTCGCGAAGCTCATCGACGCGATGCGGGCGCACTGCCCGAACGTCGCGGAGCGAACCGAGTGGACGCGGGCATCGGCCGAGCGATTCGCGCGGGAGGCCAAATGCAAGCTCAACGTCCACGCGTTCGTCGATTGGCTGAACAGTCCGTCGAGCGCGCCGAAGCCGGTTGAGAAAAGCCAGTACGATGAGATTCGCAACGGCCGATGGTTCCGGGTGTACACGGAGGACGACCGGGCGGTTCGCGAAGAGGAAATCACCCGCGAGAAGCACTTCGGGGAGGCCGCCATCCAATGAGCGCCGCCCCCCGCCCGAATCACGCTCCGGCCATCAAGCGGGCGTTATCCGACCCGACGCGCGTGCTCGAGGCGCTGGGGATTCTCGGCGAGGGGCGGGCCCGGCAGCGCCAAGCGGCCGGCTGGCTCGTGCGCTGCGTCGTGCACGCGGACGCCACCCCGTCGATGTCCGTGCAGGCCCGAGACGGCCTGTTGCTCTGGAAATGCCACGCCTGCGACGCTGGGGGCGACGTGCTGAGCCTCATCGCGGCTGTTCGCGGGCTGAGGGTCGACGGCGCGGACTTCCGCCAGGTCTTGCTCGAGGGCGCCAGGCTCGCGGGGCTCTGGGCCGTCGTCGACGAACTCGAGGGCCGAGAGACTTCCGCGGACATGCCCCGTCCGGCGCCCCAGTTGCCCCAGGAATCGTTTTCGGCGCCGGAACGACCTCGCGCATATCCGGAAGGCGTCGCGGCGTTCTGGCGGGCGTTACGGCCCGTCTCCGAGGACAGCGAAGTTTCGTTCTACCTCGTGGACAGGGCGATCGACCCCGATCGGGTCGAATCGCGGGATCTCGCCAGGGTCCTGCCGCCGACCGGGGCGCTGCCGCCGTGGGCGCGGTACCAGGGCCATACGTGGCGCGATACGGCTCATCGGCTCATCGTGCCGGCGTACGACGCGACAGGCGTGCTCCGGAGCGTGAGAGCGTGGCGCGTGGTCGACGGCGAGACCCCAAAGCGGCTCCCGCCAGGTGGCTGCAGGGCTTCGGAGCTCGTGCTCGCCGATGCGTTCGGACTTGCGATGCTCCGAGGACATCGCCAGCCGGAGCGCGTGATCGTCGCGGAGGGCGAGCCGAACGCCATCACGTGGATGGTTCGGTTGAATGAGCCGGACACGGCGACGATCGGTATCTGGTCGGGCTCGTGGTCGGCATCGCTCGCTGAGCGATTTCCGATTGGGGCCCATGTCATTGTGCGGACCGATAGAGACCAGGCGGGCGATCGATATTACAATGAGATCCGGAACGGATTGAGGCGGCGGTGTTTCGTATCGCGGAGCAAGGAGTGGAACGAATGGCAAGCGAAGCCGTGAGAGCTTGGGCAACGAACCTCGGGTTCGTCATGGCCAGGCACGTATTCAAGAAACGTGGAAATGACGTGATAAAGAAGGTCGAAACGGCACTTGCTCGCACGTCCGCACAAATCGACGAGATGGCGGAGCGTTGGGCTCGTGAGCACATGCCCTGCTGCCCGTCGTGCGCGTTCGGGGCCCGTTATTCGTCCCTATGCGACAAGGCCGAACGGCAAGCGGCTTGGCTTGTCAACCTTCTGCGCAGACGAGGCAGCCCGAACGACGAGCGGCGAATATCACAGCTTACGTGTGATTACAAAGAAGCCAAGAGGATGGTGGAGCACCTAGCGGAGCTAGATCAACGTAAGAAAATGTCGCGCCGGACAAGCCCCGAAAGTGGCGCGTAAACTGCGCGCGAAGGAGGATCGATATGCGAATATTGGCAAAGACGGACGGGGCAGTACGAGAAGGCAAGTTCCCGTGGGCGCGGTACCAGGGCCATACGTGGCGCGAGACCGGGCATCGGCTCGTCGTTCCGGCCTGGGACGCGCAGTTGGCGACAGACAAAGACGTAGGTGTTAGGGTGTGTGCCGGCAGTGTGGCGTATTTTCGTGTCGCAATGGCCGCGCAGGGCCTCGGACGCTGCGACACCCGCAAACTGGTTTTTGCACGCCGCCGAGGAATCGGCTCGTGTACAGGATCCACCAAAAAGAGAGAAGAAGCGCGAGCCACGTACGCAACGCATGAGGGGAGCCCGCCGAAACCGGGCACCGAGCCGGCGCGGTCTCGCCGGCTGCATCTAGCTGGGAGGAGATCGTCCCGCCGCAGTGCGTGGGGCAAGGGGGGGCCGACAACAGTTGCGGAGTCTGTGGCGAAAAAATCGTGACGGAAGGCGAGGAATGAGCCCCCCCCACCGGGCGCCTTTTCGACGAAACATCTTGACGCAACTTGCAACACGCTGTAGCTTATCGTTCGACCCTCGTAGCTCAGTTAGAAGAGCGCCAGTAATCGGAACTGGAGGTCGGAAGTGCGAATCTTCCCGAAGGTCCCATCGTTCGATAACGCAAAAGGAGAGCGGCCATGCAGACAGCAACGGTGGCGTTCGCGCCACGTGAGGACGAGGACTATGCGTCGCTACTGAAGCGCCTTCATGAGGCGGCCTTGTCGCCCGATCCGCTGTTTACGACGGATGCGCAGGGGCTCTACGACGCCTTCTTGTCGGCACTGCCGGCCGATCGTAGGCAGCACTATGTGTGTCGGACGTGCCGGCACTTCGTCGAGCGCTTCGGCGGGATCGTGACGATTGATGAAGCTGGCACGGCCTCGTCGCCGTTCTGGGATGGCTGGGCGGTGCCGGAGTTTTTCTCGGGCAGCATTCGCGCGCTCTCACGCATCGTCAGCAAGGCGCGCGTGACTGGAGTGTTTCTGACGAGCGAGGCGGTTATCGGCAACCCCGCGAACGCAAGCCCCAAGAGCCCGTCCGGCACGTGGTACCACATGCACTCGGTCACGCGGCCGATGAAGCGCAGCGCGCTCTTGACGGCCGAGCAGGTCGCTGCGGAGAAGCGCGAGGACTACGGCACGATCTGCCGGGGGCTCGCAGAGTTTCCCGCGGAGCTGGTACGCCAGGCGCACACGCTGCTCACTACGGGCGGCCTGTATCGCTCGGAGAAGTGTATCGGTACTGCGAAGTGGCTGCTTGACTTGCACGAGGCTCGAGATGCGACAAAGCACGCTCGGGCCCGTGAGCAGCTCACGTGGCGAGCCATCGCGCTCGCGCCGCCTGGCTTCTGCCACGTGCGGTCGACGATGATCGGAACGCTGCTCGAAGACCTCGCGGCCGGTAAGCCGTTCGAAGATGTCAAGCGCGCGTTCGATGGCAAAATGCACCCGCTCCAGTACCAGCGCCCACAGGCCGCGCCGACTGATGGTCAACTCGCCGCAGCCGAGAAGATCGTAGAGAAGCTCGCTTCGTCGGGAGCGCTCGTGCGCCGGTATGCGACGCTGGCGGACATCGCAGACGACGCGGTGTGGATGCCGAAGGCCGCGAGCCCGGTGGAGAAGCCTGGCAGCGTTTTTGGGCATCTGAAGATCGAATGCCGGCAGGAGCCCATCGACGTGCCGGCTCAGGTCATCACGTGGGACAAGTTCTGGCGCACCGTGCTCCCTGAGGCCGAGCGCATCGAATGCCGAGTGCCCAGCCACGGCAGCTTCTTCGCGTTTGTGACGGCGTCCAACATCGACGCGCCGCCCATCATTCAGTGGGACAGCGAGTCCGACCGCAACCCGGTGAGCTGGTACTTGTATAACGGCGGCTCGCCGGCACATGCGTGGGGCCTTTCGGGTGACACGTTCACGCCCGTGGCAGCCATCACCACGCAGCCGTCGTCATGGGGAGGCGGGAGCGATCACCATGGCAACGGCGCGTATATCGTGATCGATGGCGCGCGCGACAGCCGCAAGAAGGTGGGGCTTGCGCTCTTTCCCGAAGTCCTCAAGTCCGAGTATCACGGCATACGCGCCGCGATGGAGGCGTACTCGCGCTCGCGAGAGCTTGAGGTGACCGGCGACCCGGCGTGCGGCCTCGCGCTTCAGAAGAGCGGCGGTCCATGGGATGGCGTCTTGCGCGTCACGTCGAAGGGCGCTCGTGTCGTCTACAAGCTAGACAGGTGGGACTGATGGAACTCGACCGACCGACGATCATGCGCATCGCCTTGGAGGCTCAGTTGGACCCTCGGACCGTCAAGCGGGCCATCGAGCACGGGATCGACTCGCTCCAAAGCGACCACTCGAAGGCCCGACTGCGATCCGCACTCAAGAAACTGAAGTGCTCGGACCTCATCGCCGCGTCGAAACATTGATGATGGGCAACCCGGAGGTCGCGACATGAGCCGCGCGTGCGAGGGTACCGAGCCACTGACGGAGCTGGAGAAGCAGGCGCATCGCGAGGCGCGAGAGATCCGCGACGAGTTGCGCGACCTTGAGTTGACCGTCGAGCGAATGAAACTGACCGCACTGCGGCTCCGCGCCGTCGCGCTGGCCGCTCGTGAGTTCGCCCCCGTTGGCAATCCGACGATATTCAATCAGGTCGAGCGCGAGCTGATATCGGCGCTCAAAGACCTGGATGGGCATGACGCCCACCATTCCGTTTTCGTGCATATCGACGAGGCGCGAAGGCGTGGGCTGCCTACCTACTAGACCCGAGAGGAGTAAGCGGTCGTAATCAACCCCGGCCTAAAGGACGGAGCTTTCGGAGGCACGTCGAAACGTACGCAGCCGTTTCCTGGGTCGCAGGCCGGGCAATCCCGAAGCCTCACCAGGCAGCACCGGGAAGGGGCATGAGTAATGATTGAATATGAACAATTTGTCGAGACCAAGCTGTCGCGCATCCCGCCGACAGGAATGACTTCGATTCCACAATTGAGCGAGTCGCTATTCCCTTTCCAGCGCGATCTTGTGCGATGGGCGTTGCGTCGAGGACGTTGCGCATTGTTCGCTGCGACAGGTCTCGGCAAGAGTCGCATGCAAGTCGAATGGGCGCGCCATGTCGTTTCGCATACGCAAGGCCGCGTGCTAGTGCTGGCGCCATTGGCAGTATCGAATCAGACCGCCGAAGAGGCTGCGAAACTAGGCGTATGTGCACAGGTATGTCGAGACGCATCCGAGATCGACGCCAAGATCGTTATCTCGAATTACGAGCGGTTGCATCGATTCGACCCGCGTTCATTCGACGGAGTCGTCTGCGACGAGTCGTCTATCATAAAACATAAAGACTCTAAGACGTTGCGCATGCTACTGGACGCATTCCGCGACACGCAGTTCAAGCTTTGCGCCACGGCCACGCCTTCGCCGAACGATTACACTGAGCTAGGGACGCACGCTGAGTTTCTTGGTATCTGCACAAGCCAGGAGATGCTCGCGGAGTACTTCTGTCACGACGGTGGAGAGACGCAGGTGTGGCGACTGAAGGGCCATGCTCGCGCAGAGTTCTGGCGATGGGTTGCATCGTGGGGCGCGCTCGTTAGGGCGCCCAGCGATCTTGGGTACGACGATGGTGGGTATGCTCTGCCGCCATTGCACGTGCACGAGCACATCATTCCGGCCGACAAGGCTACGGTGCAGGCCGCTGGGCTGCTGTTCGCGGCGCCCGCGGGCGACCTGACAGAGAGGCGCACTGCTCGTCGGGCCTCACTTCGCGCTCGGGTCTCGGAATGCGTGGCGCGAGTAAACGCGAACAGTCGTCCGTGGGTAGTGTGGTGTGATTTGAATGACGAGAGCGATGCGCTGACGGCAGCGATAGATGGTGCTATCGAGGTGCGCGGATCAATGGATGTGGACGACAAAGAGTCGCGCATCCGATCGTTTCTGGATGGCAAATCTCGCGTTCTGGTCACGAAACCTTCCATCGCGGGGTTCGGATTGAACTTGCAGTTTTGCTCGGATATGGGATTCGTTGGTGTGACAGATTCTTGGGAGGCGTACCACCAGGCCGTGCGACGCATCTGGAGGTTCGGCCAAAAGCAAGAGTGCAATGTCCACATTTGGGCCTCGGAAGTGGAGGGGAGTGTCGTGGCCAACTTGAAGCGTAAAGAGGCCGACGCAATCAAGATGGCCAACGAACTGTCGCGCGAAACTGGGGCCGTGGTGCGCGACGAAGTGCTTGGGCAGCGCCGCAGTACGAATGAGTATTCCAATCGTGCGCTGTCTATGCCAGCATGGCTCTCCAGGAGGACACCAGATGCAGACTGATAGATTCACCGCATATCACGCCGATACGATCGACGTGGCCCGAGCAATGCCAGACGAGAGCGTGGATTATTCCGTGTACTCCCCGCCGTTCGCCAGCCTCTACACATATTCGAACTCGCCTCGCGATCTCGGAAATGTCCGCACGCACGAGGAATTTTTCGAGCACATGGCGTACCTTATCAAAGAGCAATTTCGAGTCATGGCGGCGGGCCGGAACGTGTCGATCCATTGCATGTTGCTGCCTACGTCTAAAGAGCGCGACGGATATATCGGGTTGCGAGACTTCCGAGGCGATCTGATCCGGGCGTATCAATCGGCCGGCTTCATCTACCATTCCGAGGTCGTGATCTGGAAGGATCCGGTCACTGCCATGCAGAGAACGAAGGCGCTAGGGCTTCTGCACAAGCAGATCAAGAAAGACTCGTGCATGTCGCGACAAGGCGTCCCCGATTATGTCGTGACGATGCGCAAGCCTGGCATCAACGCGAAGCCGGTCAGTCACACGGATCAAACGTTTCCTGTAGCGAGGTGGCAGCAATACGCCAGCCCGGTGTGGTCTGACATCAACCCTAGCGACACGCTGCAATTTCGGTCGGCGCGCGAGAACGAGGACGAGCGGCACATCTGCCCACTCCAGCTTGGGGTGATCCGACGGTGCATCGAACTCTGGTCGCGTCCGGACGACATCGTGTGGAGCCCTTTCATGGGAATTGGGTCCGAAGGGGTTTGCGCTCTCGAGATGGGGCGTAGATTTGTCGGCGCAGAATTGAAGCGCAGCTACTATGAGCAAGCTGTCAAAAACCTGATGCACGCCGAGACCGTCAGTCAGCATGACCTTTTTGCTGGAGTCCAAGCCGCGCAAGCGACATGATGTGTCCAGGCTGATGTCGTGAGAACACCGTACGATAGGCGTTATATAGCAAATCAGCGACTAGAGCGGATGATCATGCGTCGCGAGGCGCTGGATGCCGACATCAAGACGCTGACCGCAGAACTCGACGGTGCATCGCTGTAGGAACAGCCGCGCGAAACACCTGCGCGCGAAGGAGGACGAAGATGGCGGGAATGGATGTCGAGGCGTTCCAACAGGCACGGTGGCTGGCGGTTTACGGCGCGTTCGTCGCCGCCCGGGCGCAGCGAAAGATGGAAACGAGGGTCCGCGGAGCACCCGATCAGGACGACGTGAACCGTTGGGTCGAGGAAGCGGCTTCGCTCGCCGACATGGTCGCCATCGCCAATGGCAATCCGAAGCGTTGAGCTAAGCTTCCAATGAGCACCGACGAGATAAAGAAGGTCGAAAGGTACCTTGGGTCGTTGTCGTGAGCAAGCCCCCCGACGACAACGACAGAGCGCAGGCCGGAACTCTCCCGAGCGACCCCGCGGCGGACACGGAGCGCGCCAAGCTCCGCGTCGTCAAGCCTGGGGATCGCGTACGCGCGACCGAGCCCGCGGCGATCGAAGCGGAGGACGCGCTCGTCGGCTCGCTCCTTTGGGCCGGGGCCTTCCAGCCGCAGACGCTTCGCTCGAGCGCCGTGCTGGACATCCTCGAGAACGGAACGCCGTTCTATCAGTCGACCAGGCGGGACATCTACGACGCGATCCTCGCCTGCGCCGCGGCGAAGCAGGAGCACGATCCCGTCGCCGTGTTCCAGCAGCTCGTGCAAGTCGGCAACGATCGAAGCGTCGGCGGGAGAGACGCGATCGACAAACTCGTGGAGTGCGCTTCCACGGTGAGCGAGCGGCAGGCCCGAGTCTACGCCAGCGCGATCCGGGATGCGTGGGTGCGTCGGCGGATCATCGCGGACGCGCGCAAGCTCGCCGAGGACGCGCGTAATCCGAAGACCACGACGAGCGCGCTGGTCGATCAGTTTCGGAAGGCCACGATGGACAACGCGCTCCGTACCGGAGCCGCGTCGCAGTCCGTATCAATCTATCAGACGTCCAAGGAGCTTTTCGCGGAGTTGTCGGCCGGAGTCAACACGGCCATGGATACGGGTATTGTGGATCTGGACGTCGCGCTCAACGGTGGACTGCGACCCGCTGAAGTGAGCATTTTGGCCGCATTGCAGGGCGTGGGTAAATCAACCTTGGCCGCGCAGTTCGCCGAGCACTTCGTCACAGTCGATCCGACGGCGGTCGCGCTGTACGTGAGCCTGGAAATGTCCAGGAAATCGTTCACTGCGCGTCTCGTTTCCGCTCGATCCGGGGTGCCGATGTCCAACCTCAGAAAGATTGTCCTCAGCCCGTCCCAGTGGTCCGCGATTACGGTCGCGGTCAAGGATCTCGCCCTCAAGGGGATCCACTTCTCCGACTCCACGACCCAGACGCTTGCGTCGATCTACGCGTCGGCTTCGCAGCTCTCTCGGGCGGTCGCGCGGGACGGCAAGCACCTGGCGTTGGTCGTGATCGACCACGTGGGGCTCGTCAAACCAAGCGCGGAGGCCCTCCGGCGAGCGAACCGGGAGCAACAAGTCGCGGAGACCAGCCGGGGGTTGCGGTATATTGCGGGCGAGCTCGGGTGCCACGTCATGGGTATTTGTCACATCAGCCGCGAGGGGGAAAAGGAATCCGCCAACCGTATGCCCAAGCCGCGGCACCTCCGAGAGACGGCCGCGCTCGAAAATGATGCAGATATCATCCTGATCCTGCACCGAGAGCGCGACGACAGCACGGGCCTGCTTCGATCGGACAAGCCGACGGCGCTCAGCGTCGCGAAGGCGCGGCTAGACGATACGGCCATCATGTTGCTCGACTACGACGGTAGCCGTGCGCGATTCTCCAATTGGACGGGCGACGGAAACTTCCGTGCGCACTACGGGAAAGGAAACGAATGATGGGATCATCCGATCCGCCGGCATGTCGATTGTCCTTCGTCGTGCCCGGCCCGCCACGGCCCAAGGCGCGAGCGCGTCTAGGCAAGGGCGGCAAGTGGTACACGCCAGCCAAGACCGTGCGCTACGAGGCGACGGTGCGCACGTACGCGTTGCAGGCGGCGCTTCGGATTCCGGGCTGGACGCCACCCTTTGCTCGGCGACTCTCATCGGCTACGGTGGAGCGCTTCCGGGTGAGCATCCGCATCTTTTTTCCAGACCGGCGCAGGCGCGACTTGGACAACATCTGCAAGAGCATCCAAGACGCAGCAAATGGAATTTTGTGGAAAGACGATAGCCAAGTAACGAGCGTGCGCATCGACTCCGACGTGGATGCGGTGTCCCCGCGAGTCGAGGTCGACGTGGTCTCGGTCTCGGCATCTACGCCTCCGAGCAGGCTTTGCGACTTACGGCTGCCGCGGTGATGACTCTGCGGCCATCCTCTTCGATTTTTGCGTCTCGGCATCTACGCCTCCGAGCAGGCTTTGCGACCTCGTTTGCCGGATCCTCGTTCCGCTGCCTTTGTACCGTCTTTTCGAGCGGTGTCAAGAGGATCACCAAATGACAGGCCCCTGCGCGGGCATTGCGAGGATCACAAAATGACAGCAGCAAACCCAGAAGTCGGCAAATGGAACCAAGATCTTTTCCTCGAGTACAAGTCGGCGCCAGCGGGCCCGCGCAAGCGGTCGCTCTTGAATATGCTCCTCAAGGTCAACACGCCGCTCGTCAAGATCCTCGTGGCCCAGCTAAGCGGCACGACCGACGAGCGGGCCCCGATGCGCGGCGGCAAGAGAGCCGGCGGCAAGGTTCCGTACGCTGACGAGATGCCATGGGAGGACCTGATGAGCGCCGGACTCTTCGGGATGGCCGTCGCCCTCGAGCGCTTCGATCCGCAGAAAGGCAAGATCGCCGGGTTCTCGCGCTGGCACATTCTGTATCAAATCCAAAAGGCGGCCAAGCTCTATCATTTCGTCCACGTACCGGATAAGAAATGGGATCTCCGTCCGTCGGTATCGTTTTCGGACGATGAAGCCGAGATCGATCGACTCGCCGGTGCCGAGGAGATCGACGAAGAGCCGTGGCGATATGTCTCCTCCGTCGAAGAGGCGCGCGAGGTTGCGGAGCGACTCGGGTACAACGAGAACCGTGTACATACCGAGAACGGTGTACCGAAGAAGGTGATCTCGATCCCGGGCTGCGTGCTGACGGCGATGGATCGGTTTATCAAGCGGTGCGTGTTCGGCCAGCAGTTCCGGGCTGACCCGAAGGCAGTGTACAACGCGTATCGTGTGCAGTGCAGGCTGACCAGAGAGACGGAATTGCCGCGCTCAAGTCTCATTGAAACGTTGGCCCCGAAAGGCGCCCGCTTGACGACCGTGCGCAAGCCGGTTGGCCCCCGTGCGGCGCTCGCCGGGATCAAGCTGCGGAATTTGCCGGCTACTTTTTGAAGAGGGCATGGCGATTTTTGGGCCCACCTAAGTGCATGAATTTGCTTGACCTACATGGTTACCATACCTTACGCTGCATGAGGTGCATCATGCCAGGCAACCAAAAAAGGACCATCCTGACGCCGCGAGAGCGCGCGCAATTGGTGGTCGATACCAAATGCGACACGCGTACGATCCGCAGATGGGAGCTCGGTCTCCAGATACGAGAATGCAACCGCGAACGTTTGGAACAGGCTGCATCGGCACGGAGATATCCGAGGCCGGAAAAAGCAGAGTAGCCCATGCAGACATTCCGATTTGTCCGCTACGGTCCACCCGCGATCCTGGTCGCAGCGCCGACGTACTTCGACGCCCGCGATTTCGCGGTTCGGGCATTCGGGGATGCGGAGGGCGTGCGGCTCGAGCCGATCGCGACCATCGTGCCGGCGGATCTCGCTCCCCACTTGTGGCACGTCGCGCTCGAGTGGATCGGGACCGACGCCGGGGATCGTCCAAACCGGCACATGGTCGCCCGCGTGCGCCATCAGTCCGACGAGATGTCGGTCGATGAGGCCGTGTCGTGGGTGCGTTCGCGTTTGGCCGAGAATCCGCTCGACGGCGATCGGCCGGACCTCGTCGAGGCTCATCGTCGAGGCGACTGAGGCGCAACGATCCGCGGGTCGACGGTCAACATTTCCGCCATTGGTGCCCCTCGTCGAGATACCCGTGCCACCCGTCACTGACCTCTCCGGCAAGTTCCACGTGACGATCTCCGAGCGATTCGCGTATCTCTAGGCTGCCATCCTGGCATTCGCGGAAGCGGTGCGGCGGCGAAACCACGTGGTGGATGACGCGTGCGACCATTGGCGCGTCTGGGTCGCGTGCGTTCGGTTTCAGAAAAAACACCACGAGCTGACCGTCAAACATGATCGGGCCCATGTAGATTCAGTGGTGAATCCAGTGACCACGGCGTGGCCCGCGACCACGGCGTAGTCCGTCGAGGATCGCGCTCCGCCCCGACGCTGCATCGCAAAGCACCTGGTATCGTCCCGCGCTCATGCGGCCACCGCGGTGCGGTCCGCGACCACGGCGTAGTCCGTGACCGTGGCGGAGTCCGTGACCCAGGCGTAGCCTGAGACCACGGCGTAGTCCGTGACCGTGGCGTGAGGGCCCACGTAGGCGGTCGCGTCTACATGGGCGGTATCGGCGACCCAGCCGCAGCCTTTCATGTGTCGGTGCGCTGGTACCGGACCCGCGCCGAAATCGTGTGTGTTCATGTGCCAACCTCAATTTCTGTGATCGTGCCACCTGTCAAGACCAGGCGCTTGACCCCGTTTTTTCTCATAACATCGGCCAAGTTGCTCTTGCACGGTCACCGAAGACCGGATGCGAACGACGAAGGCGATCGCAGAGCTCGAAGGCCGGGTACGAGCGAGTGCTCTATGTTTCAGGAGGGTCGACCCTGAAGGCCTCTCAGGCTCTCATGCTCTCTACGGGCTTCCTAATGCGATTAGGCAAACATCCTGCTTTGGTGCTCGATTTGCACGTGGCCTTCAATAGCATCAAGAATCGGCCGCGCGGGTATCTGCGCCAGTTCCTTGGGCTCCACCTTATGCAAACCTCCGCCGTACACCCTGCCTTCGGAAAGGAGCTGCGCCGGGGTGATACCCTGTAGCGCCTCGAATACCTTAGCCTCAAGCTCCGGGTGCTGCTTCAGGGCATCGCGCAAGCGTCCCTTGGGGTACAGCATCAAATAGACATTGTGCGCCGTCGCCTGCGAACGGTTCCAGACAAACCGGAAAGGATGCTTGCCGTTTCTCGCGCGTCCCATGTAGGTGCAGAGGAACGGCGCGGGCGGTCGTTGCTCCTGCGAATACCAGGACGCGCGATGGCTGGCGAGATACGAGGCGTCAATCTTCTGCGCTTTGCCCTGCTGCAAATATTCATAGAAACTCGGCCACTTCGCATCTATACGTTCCTCGGGCTCGGTGCAGTCAAGCAGATAGAGGCGCGGCGACACGTCGGGCGCTCCATTGGGCAGGGCTTCAATGATGTCCTGCGTCACATGGCGCGGGCCGGGAAGGATGGGCTTTACGAAGGCGCGCGGGATCTTCCATTCCTTCACCTGGGCCTCGGTGAGAATGAAAAAGCTATTCGCGCCGGTCGCTAGGCCGCGCTTAATGCTGAAAAGGTCGCCCAGATTCGCCTCGTCGCGGTTGCGCACCGTCATACTGGCTGGGAACTGCGTCCATTTGCGTGAATCGCGCACCGTCTCAAGCGGCACCATAGCTTCACTCTGCGGCCGGTCAATCGGGCCAGCAAACGAAAAGCGCACCGCATGACCTGGCGGCGGCTGGGATTTACGGAAGATGACGACGGCCGAGGAAACAAGCGCATCGGTGAACTGTACGTCGGTCGGGCAAAAACGGTGAATCTGCACGAGCGTCACGCGCTCGCTTAGATACCGGCGCAAGGTCGCGCCGTAATTTACGTCCATGAACTCGGACGGAATCAGCCACACGGCAAGCCCGCCCTCTTCCATCCAGTCATGGGCATGAAGCAGGAAATAGCAGTACAGGCCCGCAAGCCCGCTGATTTCCAAATGCAGGCTACGGGCGAGCTGCGCTTTCAGACGGTCTTTTTCCTTGCCGCTTAGGTGGTGATGCCGCACATAAGGCGGGTTCGTCAGTACAAGATTGAAGCGCTCGGCCGGGGGTTTCTGCCGGGTGAAATCCGCCTGGACAATCTCAAGTTCCCGGTCGCCCCACAGGCGGCGGGCCGTGTCCGCAAACAACGGGTCAAGCTCAACGCCGGTCGCTGCCGCGATTTCCTCCGGTTCCACCACTTGCGAAAGCGCCGAGAAAAAAGAGCCGGTGCCTACGGCCGGGTCAAGGAAACGCACGGGCGATTCGCCCATGAGGGCGCGGGCATGCCGGGCGAGACTGACGGCAAGCGGCGCGGGTGTGGCGAACTGGCCCCACTTGTTGCGCTCTGCGGCGGTCTTAAGGCAATCGAGCCGCGTTTGTTCGCCTAGGCGGCGTTCCTCGGTGCTGGGTGCTGCGACGGTTGCCATAGATTTCAAAGCCCGAGCTGGTCGAGGTCTTCCATTCGATGCTCCCATATCCAGTCAATCCCTTCCGCGGCTTCATAGCCGAGATAGGCCGCATCGAAATAACCACACAGGAATAGCACGAAAACCACATCCTCGCCGTAAGCGGCGATAGGTCAGGTTCATTTTGCCATGGCGGCGACAGAGGTGCGGATCTCCATGGTCAACGCCCTTCCCGTCTCGGGTCGAGCCGCGTAACGGGCACCGACGAACTCGATTCGTACGTGCGTTTGAGCTCCGCGGTCTGGGTGCGTAACTCGTGGCCGAGCACCTCCCGGGTCACCATGGATTCCCGAATCTCGATGACCGATCTCGCAGTCTGCGCACCGCTTTGGGCCTCGAGCGCGGCGTCCCTCTCGAGCTTGTGGATCCGTTCGAGCATCGCCATGTGCACAACACCGTTTTCGCGCAGGCTGTCCGCGTACTTCGTCAGCGCCATGTCGGCCTGCTGTTTTGCCGTCTCGATACCGATCTGGAGTACCTTGATCGTGGATCGTCCGAGGTTCGACAACAACATCGAGACCAGCCCAAACAGCACCCCGACGATCGAGATCACGACGGGCAGCGAAACGCTGCTCGTGTCCGAGATCTCGGTGCCGGTCACTTGGACTTGGCTTCCGGCTCCGGCGCCCCGGCTCGTTGGGCCGCGTTGTCGTTTCGCGGCTCCTTGCCTCCGTTGATCGATGCCCCGATCAACGTCGATACATTGAGCATCAATTCCTTGAGCTCGCCGATTTCATTCTCGAGCTGATCCAGGCGCTTGTCGACGATGCCTTGGACTTTTGTGAGCCCCTTCTCAATCCGATCCAGACGACCGTCGGTCACCTGGGACTGATCGAAGTGGTCGCGCGACTGCGCCTCGGCGATGTGGACCAGCAGCCACAGGTACTGCCGCGTGGCCAATATCATGTTGATCGACGCGTTGATATACGACTTTTCCTCTGGCGGTGACGACTCCGAGACCGCCCGCATTTCGGGGATCGTCGGACTCGTGCGCATCGCGCCGCGGAGCTTGGCGATCAGCTCTTCGACCGAAGGCGGGTCGAACCGGGATGTGTCGTCGGGCACCCATCAAAACTAGCGCGATCAGGACTGGCGGTCCGGCGAGGCTGGCACCCCGCTCCTTCCTTCTAGGATGACGTCCCGGACGACATCGAAGACATTCCGAGCCAGCGCTCGCTTCCACGGCGACAGCGTCGTCTCGTCGGCAAGATTCTTGGCCAGCATCGTCCAAGCCTTCCAGATCTCGGCCGAGTCGAGCTCCTCGCCGGTACGTCCGTCCAACGAGACGAACATCGAGCTGTACGACCCATCGTCGGGGTAAAGCAGACTACCCACCAAAATGGCATCGCACGCGCCAAAGCCGCTTACGCGGATCTGATCTTCGGGCACGCCATCGGGGTGGTGCTCGACTTTGTAAATAATTCTGTACCGGTGATCGCTCATGTCGCAGCCTCTAGCCCACACCGTCGAGCCATTTCGTACGCCACACTGCCGGCACTTGTCAAGTCACTTTAGAGGGTGAGGCCCTGCGCGGCCATTTCGACGACGGTTCAAGCTTCGCTGCGTGCTCTGGCGTCATCACGTCGCAGCGTTCGGGCCCCTGCGCGGGCATTGCGATGTGCGGAGTTTGGTGCGCATTTTGGTGCGAGCGCACGTCGCAGCGTTCGGGCCCCTGCGCGGGCATTGCGATAGGTCTCGCCAAACATACGCTATTTGCCGGCTCTGGCTTCGGTTCGTTTGCCTTCAGCCGCTCGACGTCGGCCTCGGCCTCCTCCGCTCGCTTGCGCCACTCATCTCTCTCCGCAATCGCGGCCTCCGCATCGGCCACGTGAGTGCACGGATTGGTCACGATCCTTCTCAAATCGAGCTCGGCCTTCTCTGCTCTCTCGCGGAGCTCGTCACGCTCCGCAATCGCGGCCTCCGCCTCGACTTGGGCGAGCTCGAGACGGTCGCGTAGCGTACCGACGAGCCACCGCGGAGCCCGGTCGCGAGCGAATTCGTTCGCTTCGCGAAGCTCCCGCTGGAGACGCTCGTTCTCCTGTGTCACCGCCTCGAACGATACACGAAGCTGCTGCGTTACGGCCGGCGGATCCCTCACGTCTAGCTCGTGGAGCAGGAGCTCTAGTTGGGAGCGCAACCTATCGGCCATCGTGCTCATCGTCGTCCTCGCTCCCATGCGGCCAAAGCCTTGTCTATGCCATCTCGTCGAAAATGGCCGCTACCGTCCAGCGCGACACGAGGGATCCGCCGGCCCGTTTCCTGTGGACACCCGAGATCGAAGACCCCCGTTTGTCATCACAATGGCCATTGTCGAGATATCGTGACTTTTACCTCTAGCCCACACCGTCGAGCCATTTCGTACGCCACACTGCCGGCACTGGTCAAGCGGGCTTCTCGCTCGGTGGGGCCCAACCACGTTGGCCAACGACCGCTTGAGCTATGACGCGGTGCGCGAGGCACCGCGCGGCACCTGTGTGACCCGTGCGTTGTGGCGCTGACGGCCACATGGTGGCTGGCCGTCAGGTGGCTGTTTTGGTGGCTCGTGGCGCGCACTGGCTTCGTAGGCTACTTCATTGAAATGGTGAAGGATAGACCAGGACGGCGCACCAGCAACGTCCGTTGCGCTGCCGTCACCGCCAAGGGTGAGCCGTGTCCCAGATGGGCGAAGGGCCGCTCGAAGTGGTGCCGCAATCACGACCCCCGGGAAGCCCAACGCCGTAGCGCCGTCGGTCGACTGCGGCACAGGCACCAGACGACCGCCAAGACGCCACCGCCGCCGCCGCCCCCCACG
>Ga0116125_1000605_pt1 | contig 16622 bp, 17 predicted proteins | sample June2015DPH_16_1_2_FD_89729 | JGI IMG/M metagenome (GOLD analysis project Ga0116125, IMG submission 89729) | Peatland microbial communities from SPRUCE experiment site at the Marcell Experimental Forest, Minnesota, USA - June2015DPH_16_10 | ecosystem: Environmental > Terrestrial > Soil >...
CGCACCGCGACGCCACTCAAATTCATGAACGTCTCCGGCTTGGCCAGCAGCACCGTTTCGCCGCTCATCACCGTCCGCGCCGTCAACGCCCGGCACTGCCGGTTTCTCACTTCCAATCCCAGGCTGCCCGCAATCCGATCAATCGCCAGAAAGCCCAGGTTATGCGGCGTGAACTGATATTCGATCCCGGGATTGCCCAGCCCAACAATCAGTTTCACGCCAGAACCCGACATTGCCGCCGATTTTCACGGATCATCACAGATGACGCGAGAACCATTTCTATCCTTGCCCCAGTCGGTGTGAATCCGTGCTGATCCGTGGCCGAATTATTTTTTCTCCTTCTTCTCAGCCTTCTCCGGCTTCTTGTCGCCAGCCTCGGCGCCTTCTTCATCCGCATCCTGCTTACCCTTCTTGATAACTTCAGGCTCAGCCGGAGCTGCCGCGTCCGCCGCCACCGCATCAGGCGTAGCCACCACTTCTTCCTTCACCGCAGTAACGTGCGCCACGGGTTGGTTCGCATCCGTAATGAACTTGATCTTGTCCGACTGAGGCAGTTCCGATACGCGCAGCACTTTGCCAAAAGTCAGATGGCTCACATCGGCGTCGATGTGGCTCGGAATATCCGCCGGCAGGCACTCGATCTCAACTTCGCGCAGCATCTGTTCCATGATGCCGCCCTCCTGCTTCACGCCCGCCGCCTCCCCAACCAGGAAGATCGGCACGCTGACCTTCAGCACCTTGTCGAGCGCGATGCGCTTCAGGTCAATATGCAGCAGATGGCCCTTGATGGGCTCGTACTGCCAGTCGACGATCATGGCCTTGGTCGGCTCGCCGCCAGTGAGGGCAAGATCGAAAATCGTATTGTGTCCGGTCTCCGAGTTCAGAATCCGTTGCACATGCCGCGGATCGACGCTAATAGCCAGCGAATCTTTGCCCGCCCCATACACTACGGCCGGAATCTTTCCGCCACGCCGCACCTTGCGTGCGTCATTCTTGGTGCCCGCTTCTCGTGTTTGCGCTTCCAGTGTGTTCTGTTCCAATGCACTCGCCATAGATTTCAATTCCTCAAGCTTAAGATTGTCATCCCGAGGCGACAGCTTTTTTGTCGCCGAGGGATCTGGGCGAGCCGCGCGAAGCGTCGCGTTCTTTGCGACGCAATAATCGCGCGTCTGGCTCGCTTCCTTATTGCATCCCTAAATAAACAACTTACTGACCGAAGTCTCTTCGTGATTGGCCTGAATCGCCCGGCCAATCAATCCCGCAATCGAGAGAACCGTAATCTTTCCACCCTTTTCGGTTCGCGCCGCATCCGCCTCGGCGCTCAGCGGGATCGTGTTCGTAACCACCACCTGCTGAATCACCGAATTCCGAATGTTCTCGACCGCCGGCCCCGAAAGCACCGCATGCGACGCACAAGCGTAAACCGAAGTCGCACCGTTCTCCACCAAAGCCGCCGCAGTCTTCACCAGTGTTCCGGCCGTGTCAATCAAGTCGTCAATCACCAGACAAGTTCTGCCGTGGACGTCGCCGATCACGTGCATCACTTCGGCCACGTTCATCTCGACGCGCCGCTTGTCGACGATGGCCAGAGCCGCATCGACTTTCTTCGCAAAAAACCGCGCCCGCTCCACGCCGCCCGCATCCGGCGAAACTACCGTCAAATTCGGCAACTGCAACTTCCGGAAGTGATCCACCAGCACCGGCGAAGCGAACAAATGATCCACCGGGATATTAAAAAATCCCTGTAACTGCGGCGTATGCAAATCCACAATCAGCGCCCGGTTCGCCCCGGCGGTGGTCAGCAGGTCAGCCACCAGCTTCGACGAAATCGGACTGCGCGGCTTATCCTTCCGGTCCTGCCGCGCATAACCAAAATAAGGCATCACCGCCGTGATGCGCCGCGCCGACGCGCGCTTCAGCGCATCGATCATCAACAGCAACTCCATCAAATGCTCGTCCACCGGACGGCACGTCGGCTGCATCACGAACACATCCGCGCCGCGCACGTTCTCCTGAATCTGTACGTAGCACTCGCCGTCGCGAAACCGAATCACCTGCGCCTGCCCGCGCTGCATCCCGAGAAAATGGCAGACTTCATCGGCCAGAGGCTCGTTCGCCGTGCCGCTGAAAATCTTGAACTTCTCGTCCGAGCGCGGCCGCTGTTTCCGATCCGTCTTCTCGTCAGTCACCGGCGGCGTCTTCTTTTCAACCTTCTCAGTCGGCGTCACTAAAGTAGCCATGGTGGTTTCTGGGCTCCTGGCTTTTAGCTCTTGGCCTTTGGCTCTTGGCTTAAAGCCCCCGCTCCGTTTGAGCCAAGAGCCAAAAGCTAACAGCCAACAGCGGTTTTGCTGGCTGGGCCGCTAGGATTCGAACCTAGACAAAGTGCTCCAAAGGCACTTGACCTACCATTAGTCGACGGCCCAGTGAAATCAATTGTTGAAATTGTCGGATTGTTGATTGAACCCCTAATCGAGGTCCCGTCTAGATTTTCAACCAACAATCAGAATTCAACAATCAAAAATTTCAAGGCCGGCCCGGTCAACTGATAATCCGCCGCCAGTAGGCCCGCCGAGTCAACGTCGAAGTAGCCGCCGCCGCCCACCCCTGCTTGCGCAGCCGAACCGCAACCCGCGCGGCCGCATCTCGCGACCCAAACAGCCCATACAGGGTCGACCCGGACCCCGACAACGACGCATATTTCGCGCCCGCGCGCAAAAGCGCACTCTTACCTTCACTCAGCTCGGGATATTCAGGAAAGACGACCCGTTCAAAGTCGTTTTCAATCCCAGCCCGGACAAGCCAGAGAAGCGGATTCTCGGCCCGACCCCTTCTCACAAAACCAGAAGGAGCACTGGAGCACCTCTCGCTCAGCCACGCCGACAACCCGCGACCAAGCTCACTGATTGTATCGGACCCAGAGGATACCGTCAATTTTCCGGATTGATCGCGGCCGGCGAACGCACCCGTGAACGAACCTATGGAAGAGCGGCGCTTCAGCGCCGCGTCAGCCGCTGTTAAGAAACTGGGCTTTAGCCCCTGCTTTTCGTCGGACATCCTTCGATCCCACGCGGCGAACGCCTTCGGAGTCGACACCCCCACCTCCGGCGTCACCACCACACAAGCCATCGCCGGCAGATCCTCCAGCGGATAAACCTGCTCCCCCCGCCCCACCCCCAGCACCGTCCCACCCACTAGAAACAAAGGCAAGTCCGATCCCACCTCAGCAGCAATCCGTAATCTCTCAACCGCGGAAAGCCTCTTCTTCAGCGCCCGCTCCAGCCCCAACAACGTCGCTACCGCATTCGCCGAAGCCCCGCCCAGCCCGCCCTGCACCGGCAGCCGCTTCTCGATCTCAATCACCACGCGCCCCTTCGCGCGCAGCGCCGCCAGCGCCTTCTCCACAATCCGAAAACAAGTGTTCGATTCATCCCGCGGCACCCGCGGATCAGCACATTGAATTTCAATTCCACTCCCACGCCTCACACTCACCCGAATCACATCATGCAGCCCAATCGTCTGGTACACCGTCAGCAGCTCATGAAACCCATCCTCCCGCGCCGCCCCAATCCGCAGCCCAAGATTAATCTTCGCGAACGATCGCACCGTGACAGTCATGGATGAATGATTGTAGGTCTCGATTGATGATTTTTCGACGCAAGTCTCTTAATTCATGCCGGCAAATGCTGTCGATCTTCCCGACGTCCTGGGATCAATGGTTCTTCGGGACGTTTTCCCCGGCGAGCCATACAGCCCTCACCCGCCAGCTGTGACACTTTGGTAATCTCGACCCGTCACCCCTGATAAGAGCATTCTAATTGTGATTTCAATCACAAAACCGTCGCCCCCAAGACGGCCTCCCCGTTGAAACCGTAAGGCAAGACCTGCAAACACAAGTGCTGCCCCGGATTTTGTCCGGGCCCCTGTGCGGCACTTTCCCGCAAGTTGGGATGTAAGTCGGTGGGAGCGGGAGCAAGAAGTACGGCCAAATATCACGCTCGGGTGCGAATGAATGAATCCCGGCCACGTCGCCGGCCGCCACGAGCCTCAAGGGGACAGGTATGCGCCGGTTAGATTCACGATACTGCGTTGTAGCTTTTTTCTTTGCCGCGATTGCGGCGGGCTTCGCACAGAGCGACTACAAAGTCATCACGGTCACCGGCGGAGGTACCATTTCCGGCACGGTGAAATGGGGGGGGCCGGTTCCGCACTCTCTCGACTTTCCCATCACCAAGGACGCGGAGATCTGTGACCCCGAATCCAAAAAGACGGCCGACCTCGAGCGCCTCATCGTCGGACCGCAGGGCGGCGTGGCCAACACCGTCGTCTACCTCAAGAACATCACCCAGGGCAAAGCCATGGACCTGCCCGAACAGCGCCGCCACCTCGACCAGAAACACTGCCGCTATATTCCGCACATTCTCCTGGTCCCGGAAAACGGCACGCTCGACATGAAGAGTTCCGATGCCACCCTGCACACCATCCACATGGACGGCGCGGCCACCTTCAACCTGCCCTTCCCTTTTACCGACCGGCCTACTTCGCGTACCATGCCCACGCCCGGACTCGTGCATCTGCGCTGCAACGGCGGCCACGTCTGGATGAACGCGGAAATGTTCGTGGCTCCTCATCCTTACTACGCCGTCACCGACGAGAGCGGACGCTTCGACTTCACCAACGTGCCCCCCGGAACCTATCAGATCGTGGCCTGGCATGAAGGCTGGGGCCTTCTCGGCAAAGAGCAAGCCTACGACGTGCTCACCGAACACAGCGTACAACGCCCCGTCTTCACCGAAGCCAGGACGTGGGAGAAATCCGTCACGGTCACCGGGAACCAGGTCAGCACCGTAAACTTTGTGATTCCGAAATAGTAGATCTTCCCTCGTAAGACTCCTGAGCACCCCACTCCGGTACGCCCGGAGTGGGGATTTTTCTTGCCCTGTCGGCGAGTGTAGGAACAGCTCGTGTGGGGACGGCTCGAGTAGGGACGGGCGCCTTCGCCCGTCCAGGTCTTGATCCAAGGCCCGTCGGTCAAGAACACAAGGGTGCCCCATTTCTCGCGCGTCCTTTGCGCGAGAAGAGGGGACTTTGACCTTCGATCCTGATTTATTTCCTGGTGTGATCCGCGAGAATCCGCGTAAATCCGCGGCGAAAAGAAGTTCCCCTACCCCCGCCGCTTATAAAGCACGGCAAACTCAAACCCCGTATTCGGCGGAAACAACTCCGCCACTTTCCGCAGCCGCTCCGCCAGCGCGGAGGGCGCCAGCAGCGGATAATCCCGCTCCCGCAGATCGTAGTAGTCCACATCAAGATACAGTGACAGCAGATAAATCGAAACCGTGTCGGCGAACGTGGCCTCGAGATATTCGTTCTTGAAGCGCTCCGCGTCCGGCCCGCCGGCCGTGGCCAGCTTGCGCGCGTCCCAGGCATCCAGCGAAGTTTCGCCGCGGATTCCCGCTTCCACCTGGCTCCACGCCAGCGCGCTGAAATCGCTCGAAACTCCCGCCCGCTCGACCAGGGCATGGCCAACATTAATATAAAACTCGAACGCCACCGAAAATTTGTCGTCCATCAATCGCGTCGAAATGAACACACACTGCGAGTCACCCAGGTTCAAATTGCGATGGCACACCGCGTTGTCGCTGAGCGCCACGTCGTAGCGGTCGGCGATGACAGTCTCATCTCCCTGGCTGACCGTGAGCGGAACGAAATAGTAAGCCTTGCGCTCAAGCGCGGAGGCAACTTTCGCAGGCACCGCCGCGATCATGCGCTCCAGATCAAACGAGTTGTCCGCAACCTCGCCGGCCATGGCATAGCAGATCCCGTTCGCTGCCTGGGAAACGGGCGTGACCCGGACCACCTCGGCCGGACTCCGCGTGATTGCTGGCGCCACCTGCGACATGCTTACTATCTTATACGCTAGATGCCGCCTATAAATCGTTTCGGAATAGGCAGCCGTTCAGCCTTTTGGGTGGCGCAGCGCTTTCAGCGCTGCGATAAGCCCCTCTTCCGACCGGGCTTTAGCCTCCGCCGTGCCAACGGGATCGAGCAGCGGTCAAAGCATTAGAATGGAGTTGGAATTCATGCCGCCTGCACCCGCATCCCGCCCGCCCCACTGGTACACGATTCCGGTGCGCGTTGCCCTCATAACTTTTATAGTAACCCTGCTGTGCTTCGCGCTTATCCTGCTGCTCGCCATCCTCGGCACCGTCATCGTTGCCGCCCTGCGGGGCGTGCATCCCGACATGCGGATCGCCTACCGGCACATCGCACTGCCCATGGCGGCAGTCGCGGGAAGTATTGTTTTCGTGCTTGCTTTGGTAATGGAAATCCGCCACTACCGCCAGACCAAAACGTTATCGGCAATCGAAAGGCTGAGCTAGCACCACCCCTGGAGGGACGGGCGCCCTCGCGAGCCTCCCCTGAGCGAAGTCGAAGGGTCCGCCGGGCAAAGCCCGGCAGCACTTCGCTACAATCGAGACCATGCCGCCCCGCATCGCGATCCCCATGCCGCACTCCTCCGACCCGGAGTATGCCGAGCGGTCGATTCCACAATACGAGCGCGCGGTCGCCCTCGCCGGAGGCGAACCAGTTCGCATAGCCCTAGGCCAACCCCCGCACGAAATCATGAAAGTTATGGAAGCCTGCGACGGAGTTCTTCTCCCCGGCAGCAAAGCCGACGTCGACCCCACGCGCTTCAACGCCGCACGCTCGCCCCACACCGCCCCCGCCGATCCCCGCCGCGATGCCGTCGACGATCTTCTTCTCGAGAACGCCTATCGTCAGCGCAAGCCCGTGCTCGGCATATGCTACGGCCTGCAGAGCCTGAACGTCTATCGCGCCGGCTCGCTGGTCCAGCACATCCCGGATTTTCTCCCGGAAGAAACCCGCACCAAGGTAGATCACGAAGCAGGAAAGACGGTCGCGGTCGCCCACGAAGTCGAGATCGAGCCAGGCTCCAAGCTGGAAGAGATTCTCTGCATGGACAGCCGCTCCGAGGCCGAGGCTCTATGTGGAGACAGCCGCCCCCGGCTGTCCCGAGCGCAGCTCGGCGCTCTCCCAGACAGCATAAAAGGCTCAGTAAAGACTGCGAGCGCGGCCCCGGCGGAGAAACTCATCCTCCCCGTCAACTCCTCCCATCACCAATCCGCAAATAAAATCGGCGACGGCCTGCGCATTGTCGCCCGCTGCACCGCCGACGGCATCATCGAAGCCCTCGAAGGCACCCCACCCGATCATTTCGTTATTGCCGTGCAGTGGCATCCCGAGCGCTCGGTCGAAGAGGATGCCGCTTCCCTCGCCATCTTCCGGGCCTTCATCGAAGCGGCAAGAAGCCGCGTCTAAGTACCCGAACCGGCGTTCCAATCAGCTATCTTCTCTTCGGCATTTTCCTTTGCCTGCGGGGAGTCTCTGCGAGCAGCACCACCACCTGCGCGATAGCGGCGTTGTCAAGATTCAGACCTTCCGGCGTCTTCGCCTTCAGACCAACGCAATCGCACGGCAGGTCCAGCAGTTCGGCCACGCGAGCGCGAATCGTACTGGCATGCGGCCCGATCTTAGGCGCAGCCAAAATCAGGCTGGCGTCGACATTACCCACGCTGTAACCCGCCTCCCGCACGCGCTTCAAGGCTTCACGCAAAAAAATGACGGAGTCCGCGCCCTTCCACTTCGCATCCGACGGCGGAAACAGCGCACCAATATCCGGCGCGGCAATCGCCCCCAGCAGCGCGTCAGTAATGGCGTGGAGCAGCACGTCGCCGTCGGAATGTCCACCCAGCCCCCTGTCATGCACCAGGGTAATGCCGCCAATCTTGAGAGCAATGCCGGCCTGGAATTCGTGCGAGTCAAAGCCGTAGCCGATTCTCATGCGGAAACCTTGGCCACGGATTCACGCGGATTTTCACGGATCTTTTTCCTGTTGTTATCAAAAACCAACCGGCGGAACTGAGGACGCAGGCCGAAGTTCAGGAGCAGGCCCACCTCGGCTTCAGTGGCCCGAAGATAATGCAGAAGTTGGGCTTCGTGCGCAGATTCCAGAGTTCGCGCTGCTTTCAGCTCGAGAAGAACCACGCCTTCCACAACCATATCCGCATAGTATTGGCCGACTTTCCTGCCGCGAAACCACACGGGAACGGAAACCTCGCGCGCCGACCGGAGTCCTGATTCTTCCAGCGCCATCACCATGGCTTCCGCGTACGTAGACTCCAGAAATCCGTGTCCGAGTTCGTTGTAAACGTCATAAAACACGCCAATGATCTTGTCGGTCAATTCGGAATGTTTCAGAGCACTCGTCGTAGCGTTCATCACCACCGAGTCTACGCTGCCCAGAGTGGGGTTATCCGTGAGAATCCGTGAAAATCCGTGGCTCATTTCCGTAAATAGAACTCCGCCAATTCCATGTCTCCGGGAGTCGTAATCTTGATGTTTCTCGGTGAGCCCATCACGACCGCCACTTCGTGTCCGCTGCGCTCGGCTAGCGAGGCCTCGTCGGTGCCCATGAATCCATCCGCGGCGGCCTCGTCAAATGCTTTCTTGATCACGCTGTAGTGAAATCCCTGTGGAGTCTGTGCCAACACAACGCCCGCGCGCGGAATCGTGGCTTTCACGATGGCGCCTTCCGCGGTCCGCTCCACCTGTTTCACGGTATCGACCGCCGGCAGGGCCGCGATGGCGGCGCCATACTTTTTCGTCGCTTCAATGACGTCATGAATAATCTCCGCCGTCACCAGCGGCCGCACCGCGTCATGCACCAGCACAATATCATCGGCCGCCGCCGAAATCGCGTTGAGCGCGTGCTCAACCGACTGCTGCCGATGCTCCCCACCAGCAACCAGCTCAATCTTTTTCTTCAGCAAGTCTCGCGCATCCTTTTCCAGCCGCTCGCGGAAGCTCTCGATTTCGTTCTCCCGCAACGCAATCCAGATTTCGCTGACCGCATCGACCGCAGCAAACTTGCGCAGCGTGTGAATCAGGATCGGCGTCCCCGCCAGGTCGGTAAATTGTTTCGAGGGATGCGGCTTCTTCGTCTTCGCATCCATGGCGCTCGGCATTGGACCCATTCGCGTCCCCAGCCCCGCAGCCGGAATAATCACAATTACCTTCATAGCGGCCTGCAAGTATACGAGCGCAGGGCAGAGAGTTCAAATCCACCGGACCTGGGGCACCAACCAAGAAAAGCAGCAGCCAAGACATCGCAGTTGTGCAACCAACTTACCGAATCCTTCATGAACAGCCGCGGTCGCAGCCGTCGCATTCGGTATCCTCTATTGGTTCATGCCCGAGACGCGCTGATCAACAATTTCTAACTCCGACCCGAGGAGCACCCACACAATGAGCACCGTCCTGCTGTTGATTTTGTCGAACTGCTTCATGACCTTCGCATGGTATGGTCACTTGAAATACGGTCACGCATGGCCGCTCTGGAAAGCGATTCTGGTTTCGTGGGCGATCGCCCTGTTCGAATACTGCTTGGCAGTGCCGGCGAACCGGCTCGGCTACGGCGAGTTTTCCGGATTCCAGCTCAAGATCATTCAGGAGATTGTCACCCTGATCGTCTTCATGGGATTCGCTATCACGTTTCTTAAGGAGAAGCTCGCATGGAATTATCTGGTGGCGTTCGCCCTTCTTGGCGTGGCCGCGTTCTTCGCCTTCGCGTTCAAGGCACCCGGACCGGCAGCCTGAAGCGACGGCTATCCCGCTTTCAGTCGCCGCGACCTGGGACTGTGAATCGGGATCGGCGTGGGCAGTCGCCTTCCTAGCGGGGTGCAAGTATGCGGAGAGCTGCGGTGCGCAGTTCAAATCCTCGCTGCCATCATTTCTTGGCATACAATGACCGAAGACTTCATGGGAGGCATTTTCCTATGAGATGGGTCGCACAATTTGCTCAGTGGACGCTTCGCAATGCCCCACAGATCTCGAGCTTGACGGCGGCCGTTGGGGCGTTGGGGGCCGTGTGGATCTATTACAGAAAATCGGCGCTCGATAGGGCAACCTGGCTGTCGAGCCTCTACACCAAGTTTTACGAAGCAGACAAGCTGAAGCAAACTCGTAACACGCTGGATGAAAGCCTGCCCGACGCGGAAAACGTTCAGAAAATGGTGGACGATGAGGACCCGAACTTCACTGACTACCTCAACTTCTTTGAGTTCATGGCTTACCTCGAGGAGCGCGGTCAACTGAGCGAAAAAGACGTGGCAGCTCTGTTCGATTATTACCTTCGAAATCTTTCTAAGCACAAAAGCGTGAGAAAATACATAGGTAAAGACCAGAAGGGATACGGCTATTTGCAGAAACTGCTGCCCCGTTTTCCCGCTGAGGAGTAGTCGATGACCCACCACCTTTTCGTATACGGCACGCTCTCTCCGCGCCACGCGCCGCCGGAGATAGCCGCCGCTGTCGGTCGGCTTCGTCCCGTGGGGCAGGCCTCCGTTCGTGGCCGCCTGTATGATCTTGGGGAATATCCGGGAGCGATCTTAAGTGAGAAGTCTCGCTCATTGATTCGTGGAGAAGTCTTCGAGCTTCCGGACGACCCGAATACCTTGAGTTCTTTGGACAACTATGAGGGCTTTGAGCCGAACAAGCCTAGATCCAGCTTGTTTCTTCGCCGGGCGCGTTCTGTAAACATGGACGACGGCTCGCGCCTGCGTTGCTGGGTCTATATCTATAACGGAACAACGAGAGGCGCAGAGCCGCTGAGGAACGGCCGATATTCGCGCCAGCGAATTCCCCGCCGCTCCCGGACTGCACGTTCCGCTGCGGTGAAGTAAGATCCAACCTACTTTCGGCTAGGACGCCCCCTGCAGTCCGGTTCACGGCCACTTGATGACCGAACCGCCTTGCGGGTGCAGGCCAACTGCCAGGCCTCCGACAGCCCGGATGCCGATCGCCAGCCCGCCCACGGTCACGCCGCCGATTGCGACGCCACCGAGGGCGACCATACCCAGCGCAAGCCCACCGACGCCGATCACCCCGAAACTCAGGCTACCGATCGCAATTACCCCGGCGGCAATGGCTCCCACCGCAATGATCCCAACCGCGACATCGCCGATCGCGATCACGCCCATGGCGCGGCCACGAAGCTGTTGGGTTCGAACATCCGGCCCGACTGCGATACACACAACGGGAATGTCGCCAATAGTGGCAGCTGACTGATAGCGCATGATCCTAACCTCCAATGGAGGTTACGAAGACGTCTTAGTCTCGGTTCCCGGAGAAATCAACGGCCCAGCCACGGCAACGGATACTGGTGGAGCGAGCGGAGCAGCCACCGGCGCCGCCACAGCCTGCCGCGAATATGCGGTGCGCTCGTCCCACTTGCCAAAAATCATCTTGCCCGCGGTCGTCTGCAGCACCGACGTGACCGACACATCAATCGTCTTGCCAATCATCTTCCGGGCGTTGTCCACCACTACCATCGTGCCGTCATCGAGATAAGCCACGCCCTGGTTGTATTCCTTGCCTTCCTTCAGAATAAACACGCGCATGGTCTCGCCCGGCAGAACAATGGGCTTCAGCGAATTCGCCAGTTCGTTGATATTCAGCACCTGCACGCCCTGCAGTTGCGCCACTTTATTCAGGTTGAAATCATTGGTTATGATCTTGCCTTCATAAAGCTTGGCCAACTCAATCAGCTTAAGGTCGACTTCGCGCACGGCGGGAAAATCGTCTTCCACAATCTGAATCGTCAGCGTGGCAACTTTCTGCAGTCGCTGCAAAATGTCGAGCCCGCGCCGTCCGCGATTACGCTTGAGTGAATCGGCGGAATCGGCCACCAATTGCAGCTCGCGCAACACGAACTGTGGCGTCACGATGGTGCCGTCGAGAAATCCGGTTTCCGCGATATCGGCAATCCGCCCGTCGATGATCACGCTGGTGTCGAGAATCTTGTAGGCTTTCTTGCTCTGCTTCTCGCCACCAAAAATCCCTCCCAGCGCCGCCAGGTTCAGCAGATCGCCCTTATTCGCGCCCACAGCAAGGCCGACATACGCCATCAGCAGCATGACCAGGATCTGCAGAAAGCTTTGAGTATGCCCCTCAGGAATACTGTTGCGGATGACCAGGGCGAACAGGTAGGCGCCACAAATGCCGAGGAAGCTTCCGATGGCCGCCCCAATCAGCCGCTTCAGGCTGACCGTGCGCAGCTTCCATTCGAACAGGACGATCGCCGCCCCGATCAACGCCCCCACCCCCGCATCAATATTGCGGGGCTGCCCGAAGGGCGCAATCACGAAGCAGGTAACCGCTACTACGATTACAAAAAGAAGACGTACAAAAATAAGATCCAAGGTAACCTCCGCGGATGCAGTTTGCCCATATGCCCAAACCACCGGGCGATGCACCCGTGCCGCTTCCTCGCCGCCCCCGGCGGAAATCGGCCTTTCGCAATGCGGGGCACGCATGATTAGGGGAATGCAAATGCGAAACGCGTATAAATGTGCGCCCCGTCCCGGCCTCGCAGGGGCTCGGCCGGACGACCAACAATCTAACGCCAAGAGTATATACCTGCCGGCAAACAGCGGCAGGAAAAACTGGCCAGTGTGGGGTGGCACTCCTGCCCGCCGCCTTTGACCTCTGGCACCGACCGCCGAAGCCTGCCGCAAAATCTTGCATCTTGACACCAGATATCGTCCGTGGGATGTTCACTGCCTCGGGCTAACTCCATCGGGCCGCGTTCAAGGCTCCCCACTCAAGGAGGGGGGCACACATGCGAAGCACAAACTTCTCCGTTCGACCCGCCGTTGCGCTGGCCATCCTCGCTGTCTCACTGCTCGCAACCGGCACGCCCGCAACCGCCCAGCGGGAAAAGGTCCTGCACAACTTCGAAGAAGGCGGTTACTACGGAAGCTTCCCGGGTTCGAGCCTCATCCTGGACTCTAGCGGCAACCTTTACGGGACCACTCCGATTGGCGATATCCGCGAGGGCGGAATCGTCTTCGAGTTATCCCCCAAAACCACCGGCACCGGCTGGACCACGACCACCGTGCACGCCTTTTCCGGCACCGCCGGCGATGGCTCCGACCCCGTCGCCAGCCTGATCTTCGATGCCGCCGGTAATCTCTACGGCACCACCTATTCGAGCGGCGCCTACGGCTTGGGCACAGTATTCGAACTATCGCCCACCACCGGCGGAACTTGGACCGAAACCATCCTCTATTCCTTCGGCAACGGCAGCGACGCACAGCATCCCGGCTCCTCTCTCATCCTTGACGCCGCCGGCAATCTCTACGGCACCACCTACTCCGGCGGCACCGACAACCTGGGTGCAGTCTTCGAGTTGTCGCCAGCCGCGGGCGGAGGTTGGACGGAGACTGTGCTGCATTCCTTCAGCACCGGCACCGACGGTCAATACCCCCAATCCGCCGTGATCCTCGACCCCGCCGGCAATCTCTACGGCACCACCACCCTGGGCGGCGCCTACAACATCGGTACCGTCTTCGAGTTGAGCCCCGCCGACAATACCTGGACCGAAAAGATCCTGCACAGCTTCAAACCCAACGGCCACGATGGAGGGATTCCATTCGCCGGATTAACTATGGATCACGCCGGCAACCTGTACGGCACCACCAACTTCGGCGGCCTATATGGCTACGGCACCGTCTTCGAGATCAGGCCCGCATCCCAGTCCGAGAAAGTTCTGTATAGTTTCTCCGGCCGTCCCGACGGAGAATATCCCTACGCCGGAGTCATCTTCGACACCTCCGGAAACCTTTACGGCACCACCACCGACGGCGGCACCGCCGGGGCCGGCGCCGTGTTCAAAATGACGTCCACCAGCACCGGCTGGACCGAAACCGTGGTCCACAGCTTCGGCGCCGGCAACAGCACCGATGGAAGCTATCCCGACGCCGGCGTCGTCTTCGACACACTCGGCAATCTCTACGGCACCACCACCTACGGCGGCACCTACGACGACGGCACCGTGTTCGCGATTCGCCCTTGAGTCTGTGGGCAGCCATGGCACGCGGCCAAGGTCCGCGACGGTTCGCGAAACTCGTCTTACCATCCTGCTAAACTTTCCCCCATGAAGGCCCTGATGATCACCGCACTCTCCGGCCCCGACGCGCTCGCCGTCCGGGACGCTCCCGAGCCCACCGCGAAACCAGGACAGACCATTGTCCGAGTCGCCGCTGGCGGCCTGAACTTCGCCGATTTCATGACCGCAAAAGGCGGATATCCCGGGACCCCGCCTCCTCCGTTCATCGCCGGCCGCGAGTTCGCCGGCATTGCGCTTGATGGAAATGGCGAGAGCACCGGACGCCGCGTCATGGGCTACGCGCAATGGGCCGCGTTCGCCGAAAAAACGGCCGCGTACTCCAACATGCTGTGGCCAGTCCCCGATCGCTGGACCGATGAACAAGCTGCCGCTTTCCCAGTCAACTACTTCACTGCCTACCTGGCCTACTGGCAAGCCGGCATGACCCCAGGAGCCACGTGGGGACAACCCGACTTGGAATCTCCGCAGCCCGTGTGGGGCCGGGTCTCTGACCCGGCCGGGCGGAGCGCAGCTCCGCAGCGCACTCCCCGCGTCCTGATCCACGCCGTCGCCGGAGGCGTCGGCACCGCCGCCGTCCAGATCGGCCGCCTGCTCGGCGTCGAAATGTACGGCACCTCGTCGTCCCCCGAAAAACTCGCCCGCGTGAAAGACCTCGGCCTGCAGCACGGCATCAACTACAAACAGCACGACTATGAAGAGGTGGTAAAGAATCTCACCCACGGCGAAGGCGTCGACGCCGTCTTCGAAATGCTCGGCGGAGAGCACACCGCCAAAAGCACCCGCTGCCTGCGCGACTTCGGCCGCGTCATCCAATACGGCACCGCCACCGGCAAGCAGCCCCAACTCGACCTGCGTGCCATGTACGCGAAATCCGCCAGCCTGCAAGGCCTCTGGCTGACCTACCTGTCACAGAAACCCGAAATCATGCAGCCCGCCTGGCAGCAGCTCTCGGCCTGGATTGAAGACGGAAAATTGACTCCGCAGATAGGCCACGTCTTCCCCCTCGACCGCGCCCCCGAAGCCTACAAGCTCCTGCAAGACGGCAAGAACTACGGCAAGGTCGTCCTGAAGATCGGCTGATCCCCTAAAGTGTGTGGGAGACTCGCCCGTGCTCCGGCCCGCTCACCCACGGTCTGTCATTCCGAGCCGCTTGTAGCCGCGGAACGCGGCGAAAGCGCGTCGAGGAACCTGCTGTTCCGTCCGTCATCCCAACCCGCCGAGCGGCAGGAATCTCAACTTCTTCCCGGCAAGCGAATCTCAAAAGCAAAGGCGCGTCCGTTGCCGTCCACGAAAGTCGGGACCGGGTGCGTGGCATCGATCGTCGCATCGACCCCCTCAATGTTGGCGTGATTGGTGACGTTGTTGAAGCCAACGCGCACGTCCCAATAACGGGCAAACAGATGAATTCGCTTCTGGACCTGCAGATTCAAGGTGTAGTAAGTCGGCCAACGCAACGAGGATCCCGGCAAGTAGCCCGGAGCGATCCGGTCCTGATCAGTGGTCCCGTAGAACGGCAGGCCGGTGCGCGCCTCGGCTGAGTAGACGATGTCGAACTTGTGAATGCGCGGCAGCTTGAACCCCGGCAGCACGCCCCAACCGACGAAGCGGTTGGGCGTGTCCCAGCCATACGGGCCGGGCAACTGCGGGCTCAGCAGCGGAATGTCCAGGCTGAAATCGAAAATCTGGTTGCTGCGGGAACTGGAGCGCGTATACGCTCCAAAAACCTCGTAGCGCCCGCTAAAGTGGTGCCGCAAGCTTACGGTGATCGAATCGTAACGGTCGTCCCGTCCGTTTCCCAACAGATACTCGCCGTCCACGGCGCCATTCAGCGTGTTGTAGGCCAAAGCATGCGTTCCGCGCTTGTCCAGGACCTCGAGTTTCAGAAAAACGGCGCGAGGTAGTTTCTTTTCCAGGCTGGCGCTGGCGTTGATGTAGCGTGGCGCCTGAAGCGCATTGCGGTCCACCACAAACGTCGTCTGAACCGGCACCGCCTCAGGTGTGACGTTGCCACTCACGTCAGTCGGCTCCGTGGTCGCGCACGGGGCAGTCGCAGTAACTACGCATTGGAAAAAATAATCCGTTCTCTGCCCCTCCAGCGGCTGATGAATCAATCCCAGGTTAGTAACGTCGTAGACGATGCCAACTCCCGCCGACAGCTTGACATTGCCTTCCTGATCCAGCCGGAAGGTGCCCGCCAGTCGCGGCGAGACCAACGGCGTGCGCACCAGTTGATCCCAGTCGAGCCGCACTCCTGGCTCGATCAGCAGGCGATTCGTAATCAGCCAGCGATCTTCCGCGTAAGCGCTGCCCTCGGTGTTATAGACAGAAGCGTAGTTGCCGCCGGAGAAAGTCGAATAACGTGTGCAGATGTAAGGCGGCACCGGCACGCCATTCGCCCCGGTAGCGCAAGGTTCAACCGTCTGTCCCGGCCCCGGCGCCCCCATTTGCTCGAACGAGATGGGCTGCCGCAAAAACTCCGCGTCATAGTTCAAGCGATCCACTTCCGCGCCCACTTTAATGTCGTGCCGTCCCAGCCATTGCTGCGGCGGAAGGAAAAGATTCAACATCCCCTGCATTCGCCGCGCCGAAGCGTCCTCGTGCAGGTAGTAGTTGCCCGCCGCTGCCAAAAACA
>Ga0116125_1000612_pt1 | contig 16535 bp, 10 predicted proteins | sample June2015DPH_16_1_2_FD_89729 | JGI IMG/M metagenome (GOLD analysis project Ga0116125, IMG submission 89729) | Peatland microbial communities from SPRUCE experiment site at the Marcell Experimental Forest, Minnesota, USA - June2015DPH_16_10 | ecosystem: Environmental > Terrestrial > Soil >...
AAATGGTCCCCCATGCCAGACCCCGCGCAGGCCGTCCATGATCTGCAGCACCGTGCGCGAGCGCAGCGGTTCCACCATCGCGAGCGTGCCGATGAAGCTCAGGGTGTTGGTTTTCTCGCGATTGTGCGAGCGCGCGACATTCGAGAAATCGCCGTACGCGATGTTCTTCAGGCAGCCGGTGACTCCCGCCGCGCCGTGATCCTTCATGTTGGGCACGTTGATGATTTTGGTGAAACGCTCCGTCACCAGGCGTATCATGTTCGAACGAGTATCGTCCTCGCCGAAGAAATTGGTTTCAACGTAAGTGTTCGGATCATAGCTGGCCACTGATCCGCGGCTCATTTCCGCCGCGATGATGTTTACTCCTGCCGGAACATGCCGCTCATAATGGACGCTCGAGAGTTGATCCGGGAAGCGCTCGTAGATATAAATATTGCGGGTGGGGATGCCGAGCGCGGTCAGATTGCTCACGATTCCGCCCACCACTTCGGTCGCGGAATAAATGTTCGGCGCGCCCGAGCAATTCACTTTAATGCCGACCACATCGGTGGCATCGAAGAAATTCGCCCAGGCGTCCCGCTCGTTCTTGGCGCCCGTGAGCGAGCGCATGCCGCGCGACAGCATCTGAGCCACGATGGGAGCATCCACCTGGTGGGTTGCCGAATCGACGGATTTTTCCGCATGCACGCGCACGGCTTTGCCGGGGAACGGTCCAGGCATCCCAGGATGCGGGGATGGTGCGAAACGGCTTACCACGTGGTACTTGGGGATATCGCTAGGTGTAGTTGCGCAAGCACTCGCCACTGCGGCGAGCTGCAGAAAATTGCGACGATGCATAGTCACACGATAGCGCAACCGTCATTGCTTCACAGCAATAGCCGAGATTTCAATCTTCGCTCCACCGATCAAGCCCGCAACTTGCACGGTGGCTCGCGCCGGTTTCGGGTCCGGCATCAGCTTCTTATACACCTCGTTCATCTTCGGAACATCGTTCAAGTCGGTGATATAGACGGTCACCGATGTTATGTCCGTCATCTGAAAGCCGGCCTTCTTCACTATTTTTTCGATCGCGGCGATGGTGTTGGTGGTCTGCAGAGTGATATCGGTTCCCGTGACTTTGCCGTGCGAATCCGGCCCCTGCTGCCCTGCGACGTAAAGCGTATTGCCCGCCACGTACCCCTCGCTAAAGGGCATGCCCTTCTCAAAGCCGATGGCTTGGTTCTGAGCAAGAGCGGTACCGAAGGTGCAAAGCGCCAGCAGGCACACCGGCACCGTCATGTTTGATCTCATGTTTCTGGAGTCTCCCGTCGATTTGGTCAGTTTCCGTTGATGTATTGCGTTTCAACTTCCACAATTGGACCACACTTGCGGCTGCGCGGGAACGAAAGTAGCTTCGTCGAAAACGATTCATTGATTCATAACCTGAAGCGCCGTGCTCCGCACAATTTCAAGCATCGCATCGATGTCACCTTCCGCCGTGCCGTAGTGAAGAATGCAGGCACGCAACGCAAATCGGCCGGCCAGCGTCGCACTGGTTAGAAACGCAGTCCCGCCGGCCTGCACACGTTCCATTAGCTTCTTGTTCAGTGCATCCAGGGCGTTATCATCCCCGGCGAGTGCTTCTGGCACGTACCGGAAGCAAACGATCGAAAGCTTTCCCTTCGACCGGAGTTCAAAGTCGGGCATTGCTTCGATCCTTTGTTCCAGATAGCGGGCGAGTGCAATCTGACCGGCGATCTGCTGTTCCAAGCCCGACGATCCGGCGTGCGCCAGGGTCACCCAAAGTTTCAGAGCCCGGAACCCCCTGGTCTGCTGGAACCCATATTCGGCAAACCACGGAAGGTTTCCGATGCCTTTGCCCGGTTCCGTTCGAAGATAGGAAGGTACCAGCGAAAAAGCGTTTCGCAGAAGCTCCCCGTCACGAACCAGCACGCACCCGCACTCCACGGGAACCGACAACCACTTGTGCGGGTCGAGAACAACTGAGTTTGCACGCTCTATGCCGGCGAGCAGAGGCCTGGTGCCTGGATCCAACATAGCGACAGCGCCGTACGCGCCATCCACGTGCAGCCAGAGTCCGAATTCGGATGCAATATCGGCCAGCTCATTCAATGGGTCGATCGCCCCGGTTTGAACGCTTCCCGCGCTGCCGGCGATGCAAAATGGACGCCTTCCCTGCCGCAGGTCCTCCTGAATTGCTTGCCGCAGGCCATCCAGGGAGATTTGGAAGTCCTCGTCCACTTCAATCCAGCGAATGCATTCCGATCCAAGACCGAAGAGCTCCACTGCCTTTTGAATGCAACTATGCACGTGCGTCGAAGCATAGAGTCGAAGTTCGACGGGTGCGCCGCTCACCCCTTTCGCGCGCACGTCGATTCCAAGTTGGCCCAGCGCACGGTGGCGTGCAGCCGCCAACGCCGTTAGAGAGGCCGCCGAGCCGCCGCTCACCAGCAGTCCGGCGCTTCCCTCAATAGGAAACCCGATTAATTGCATGAGCCATCGGACAGCGCAATGCTCCAGGTAAATGGCCGCATGATCGCCTCCAGCGCAACTTGGATTCATGGCCGCGGCTAGAATCTCGGTGACGACCGCCATCATTGCGGGCGGAGAGTTCACCCAGCCGAAGAACCGGGGATGACCGTTTCCCATGGGATGCGGCAGAATCTGCTCCGCTATCACCCGCAAGATTTCATCCCCGGATAGCGGCGTGACCGGTAGAGGCATGTTCATGAGGGACTGCCGCTCACGCTCCTCCATCTGGCGGAAAACCGGCCGCACGGAGAGTTCCGCCAGATAACTTGAGGCCATATCCACTGCCATATAGCCCAATCGCCTGAATTCATCTTTACTTAATTGCATGCCGTCCTCGGTTCTTCGTTTTCGCCGGAAGAGCCAGCCGATGCCGAAGCTGCTCCGGGTGGCCGGTTACGTCCATGGCCAGATAGTACTCACAACAATTCCGCCGGTCTGGGTTTTCAAACTCATGGATACAATCACCGGCGTAATAAATGCTGTCACCTTTCTTCAGAAGGTAGATTATGCCGTCGAGGCTCAACCGAAGTGTTCCGCGCTCTATTGCAACGTACTCGCGAGAGCCGGGATTGTGCGGCAGAAAGGCTCCCGCGTTGACGCCGGGCGAGAGGGTGGTCCGCATGAATTCGAACTCCACTTTTGACAGCACCGGCGAAAGAATGCGGCGTTCCCACCCCGCGGGATCCACCGCGCGGTCCTGCTCGCCGGCGCGTAGAACCACCACGCGCCCTTCGCTTTCGGTAGCGAGTAGCCGTGCGATGGAAGTTCCCAAGCCGGTGGCGATCTGATCGAGAATCAAAACAGTTGGGGATTTCTCGCCTCGCTCCACAGCCGACAGCATGGAGCGGCTCACCTGGGCGTGCTCTGCGAGTTGTTCGAGCGACAGGTTACGGCGTATTCGCTCGGCGTGAATCCGGCCTCCCAGTTCCGCGAGCCTCAGTCTGGTGGATCGGGGTTTGGCAGCCATCCTCTTTAGGAGAATTATATCCTCTATTGAGGATGTGTGGCAAATAGGAAGACGCTGAGCCAGGGACGGATCCAGTGCTGCCTGATCCAATGCAGGCATTTTCAGTCTCATATTCGCTAACGTTGAAGGTGCCCAGCACGTAGCCCCAGCAGGTTGGCCCGGGCCGGTGGTCTAATCTTATTGGCGCATCACGGCTCTGAAAGGATACTCTTACAATGACGATGAAACATTCCTTGATTGGAGCGTTTGTGTTGACTGCTGGGCTCCTCGCTGTGGCGCAAGAGGCTCCTTACGGCCTCACCGCCGATCTCAGCAATCTTTACAGGCTCTCGAATGCAAAGACATTCTCTATTAGTCCGGAGAATTTGACTGGAGCGAAAGGCCAAGGTGGAATGGCCACCACCGGAGGCGCATCCAATGCAGCTCGCGAGCTAGGACAGGGCTGGAAGGTGAACCCGTTTGTGGTCATCAAGCCCAAGCAAACGTTTGTGCTCGCGGATATCGACGGCGAGGGCGCCATTCAGCACATCTGGATGACACCGACTGGCACCTGGCGATTCTCAATCCTGAGAATGTATTGGGACGATGAAAAAGATCCTTCGGTGGAAGTGCCCGTCGGCGATTTCTTCGCCATGGGATGGGGCGTTTACTCCAGACTGTCGTCGCTCGCGGTGTGTGTGAATCCAGGCAGTGCGTTCAATTCCTATTGGCCCATGCCGTTCCGCAAAAAAGCCAGGATCACGCTCGAAAACCTGAATGACAAGCCCATGGTGATCTACTATCAAATCGACTACACCCAGACGCAGGTTCCCAAGGACGCCGCGTATTTTCATGCGCAGTTCCGGAGAGTGAATCCGCTTCCGTACAAAGACGTGTACACCATCCTCGACAGCGTCAAAGGCAAAGGGCAATATGTTGGAACCTATCTCGCCTACGGGGTTCATAGCAACGGCTGGTGGGGTGAGGGCGAAATCAAGTTCTATATGGACGGCGACAAGAATTTTCCCACCATCAACGGAACCGGAACGGAAGACTACTTCGGCGGTTCCTATAACTTCGAGAATCAGGAAAAAAAGCAGTATGAGGAGTTCACTTCGCCTTACAGCGGCCTGATTCAGGCGATCAAGCCGGACGGCCTCTACAAATCGCAGCAGCGATTTGGCCTGTATCGATGGCACATCGCCGATCCAGTCCGGTTTGACACCGATCTGCGCGTGACAATTCAGGCGCTGGGCTGGCGCGCCGATGGACGCTATCTTCCGCTGCAGGACGATATCTCATCGGTTGCATTCTGGTATCAAACCGAGCCGCACGCCGCGTTTCCGCCGCTTCCCGGCAAAGACCACCTCGAAGTGAACTAGGAAGAATAGGAGACACTGTGGGAGTCCAGCAAAAAGCGTTTCTGATTTTCTGTGGGGTTTTCGTGACAAGTATGAATGCTGCCGTGCATGTGGAAAAGACCGGCTATAAGGGCTGGAACAACTGCTACAAAGTTGCGAACGGAGAGGTTGAACTGATCGTAACCGGGGACGTCGGCCCCAGGATTATTCGATTCGGATTCGTGGGCGGCCAGAATCTGTTTAAAGAGTATCCCGACCAGCTCGGAAAAAGCGGCGAAGAGAAGTTTCAACTGCGCGGGGGCGACCGCGTTTGGAAGGCCCCGGAGGATCCGGTGGCAACATGGGCTCCGGACAACGTTCCGGTGGAAATTCGAGTGACTCCGGATGGTCTGGTAGCTCGCGCACCAGTTGAACCGTTGACTGGCCTGCAAAAGGAAATCGAGATTGCGCTGGCTTCATCGGGGACGCAGGTGACGGTGTCTCATCGAATCACGAATCACTCCTTGTTCCCGCTGGAATTCGCGCCCTGGGTGCTCACCATGATGGCGCAGGGTGGAGTTGCCGTGACCGGATTTCCGCCGCGCGGCCATCACCCGCAGAATCTGGAGGCAACCAATCCGCTGGTGATGTGGGCGTATACCAATCTCGCGGATCCGCGCTGGATTTTCACACGGAAGTACTTGCTGTTGAAACAGGACCCCCACAATAGCGATGCACAAAAACTCGGGCTGTTCAATGTGGATACCTGGGCTGCGTATCTCTTGAACGGGGAGGCGTTTGTGAAGCGCGCAACAGCGGATGCGTCGAAAACCTATCCCGATTTCGGCTGCTCGTTCGAAACCTTTACCAACAACGAATTTCTCGAGATGGAGACGCTCGGTCCGCTGACCAAGGTGCTTCCTGGAAAAACCGCAGAGCAGGTGGAGCATTGGGCGCTGTACCGGGACGTGAAGCCTGCGGGGTTTACGGATGAAGAACTGACCCGCGTGCTGGTTCCACTGTTAGCAAAATGAATTACAGCCGGTCGAGAAACTTGCGGCGCTAAAATCCGCCCAGGCAGGGTCTCTGGTTTCTCGCTCCTAGTTTCTGGCCGACGTCGCGGTTCGCGGAACCAGAAACCAGAAACAAGAAACCAGAAACGGTTTTATTCGTGCCGCAGCGCCACCATCGGATCCACTTTCGTCGCCCATTCACGGCGCTGAAAATGGCCGTGTTCGCGCCGATTCCAAGGGCTAATGTCACAAGAGCTACCGTCGTGAAGCTGGGACTTTTGCGGAGCATCCGCAATCCGAAGCGCAGATCATCCAGAAGGGTTTTCATGGCCAAATCCTTTGTCTGACCTAGACGATTCCAACCTTCGATTCGTTGGGTACTATTTCGCAATTCAAGAACATTCTTTACACTCGAAGTGGAATGCGGCCGTTCTTGCTACTCGCGCTCATGGCAGTGCCAATGTTGGCCCAAACCCGCTACGCTCTCATTCTCAACGATCCTCCTCTCGAAACTAGCCGGCACGCTCTGCGCAACGAACTTGCCCGCCGCAACATTTCGGTCACTGGTTCCACAAAGATCCTTCTGAATGCGATTTATGTTGCAGCGCCCAAGGAGCGTTTGGATGAGCTGAAAAGCCTTCCGGGAGTGAAGGGAGTGGTCGCCCTGCACTGGCGCCGGCTGAATCTGAATCGGGCGACGCAGCTAATCAACGCGCCTGCTGCCTGGGCCGCGCTCGGCGGAATGCAGAACGCAGGAACCGGAATCAAGATCGCGATCATCGATACCGGCATCGATCAAACGCATCCGGCATTTCAGGACAGTGCTTTGAAAATGCCCGCTGGCTATCCAATATGTAGCGGATCGGATTGCGCGTTCACCAGCAACAAAGTCATCGTGGCGCGCAGCTACGTGCGATTGGTTGGGGCAGGCAGCGATCCTCAAAACCCGGCAGCCGATTCGCGCCCCGACGACTATTCGCCGCGCGACCGGATAGGCCATGGCACAGCAGTGGCATCCTGCGCTGCCGGCATGCCGACGCTAAGCCCAGCCGGACTCACGCTCACCGGCGTCGCGCCCAAGGCGTACCTCGGCAACTACAAAATTTTCGGATCTCCGGAAGTGAATGAGACCGCGCCCGACGATCCGATTATTATGGCGCTGGAAGACGCGCTCAACGACCACATGGACATCGCCACGCTATCGCTTGGCTCCCCTGCCCTAACCGGACCACTCGATTCGGGCGCGGCTTGCGGCAATGCTCCGGATGTTCCCTGCGATCCGCTAGCCATGGCCGTGGAGAACGCGGTCAAGGCAGGAATGCTGGTGGTTGTAGCTGCTGGCAACGACGCGAGTGGCCAATCCATCAATGCTCCAGCGTTCGGCACCGTGGAATCGCCGGGCGACGCACCCTCCGCCATCGCAGTTGGCGCCACCACCAACTCGCATTTCATGACGGAAGGCGTAGAGGTGCCCGGCGACGGAATCGTATCCAACCTGCGCCAGATTACGGGTGTCTTCGGCGACGCTCCAATTCCCCCCGGTGCAGCCGCCGCACCGCTGGTCGACGTCGCGCAAATTTCCGGCGATGCCCAAGCTTGTAGCACGCTGCCGGCCGGATCGCTCAACGGGGCCTTCGCTTTAATCGAAAATGGCGCCTGCGATTTCCTAGATAAAGCAGGCAACGCCGAAGATGCGGGCGCCGCGGGCGTGATCTTCTATATGGACGATCAATCGCCGCTCGTCCCCCCCACGAATCTCTTTTTCACCACCAAGCCCGCCATCATGGTTTCGAACAGCGACGGATTGGCGCTCAAATCGTTCATCGATTCGAATCCCGGCCACACGGTCTTTATAGATCCAGCTACGTTCGAACAGAACAATCCGGTCTTCAACACGCTGGCGTCGCTATCTTCGCTGGGGCCAAGCCTGGGCGCGAACGGTCTCAAGCCCGATCTAGTCGCGGTGGGCGGAAGTACCGCGAATTTCGAGAACATGTATATGGCCGCTCAATCCTACGATCCACTGGGAGAGCTGTACAGCGCGAACGGATACGCCGCGGCCTCCGGCACGAGTTTTGCGACGCCGCTAGCAGCCGGCGCTGCAGCGTTAGTGAAGCAGGCGCATCCGCAGTTCACCGCGATGCAAATCAAATCAGCTTTAGTGGATACCGCGGCGCAAGATGTCTCCGTGGATGAAGCAGGCAATCCTTCGAGTGTTCCATCGCTCGGAGGCGGCAAGCTGGATGCCGGGGCAGCGGTGGCATCCTTCATCACCGTCGATCCTCCCACCATTTCCTACGGCCTGGTGACCGCGACCCCCATATCCCAGCCGCTCCAAATCACCAACACCGGATCATCCAGTGTGAATCTCGCGCTGGTGGTTACCGCGGCTAGCTCCGCCGCAAGTACACGTGTGACCATCGATCAAACCAGCATAACGCTCGCGCCCGGCGCGTCCGGCACAGTGAACGTCGTCCTATCCGGCGCCATCCCTGAGCCTGGGATGTACTTCGGCGCTGTAACAATTCAAGGTGGAATTGTTCCGCTACACGTTCCGTATCTTCTTCTGGCCAGTGCAGCTTATCCTGCCAATCTTATCGCGGTGAAAGGTGGAGGCGATGGATCCACGGGCCAGGATATTGGATCCATCGGCGTGGAGCTGACGGATCAGTTCGGCTTGCCCATTGCCGGCGTTCCCGTGACGTTCACGGCCACGGGCGGGACCCTCCGCAATGCGGATTCGAAAACCAATATCTACGGCATCGCCAGCGCAGACGCGGTTCTCGGGAACCAGCCGGGCAAGTACGATTTCAACGTGACAGGCCTCGGTCTATCGTGGGATTTTCTCGGAATGATACTGTCGCGTCCTTTGATCACTCAAATTGTGGACGCAGCGACTTTTGAAGCTGGAAAACCGGTCGCGCCCGGTTCATACATCAGCATTTTCGGAAGCGCCCTGAGCGCCGGCACCGATTCCACTCCGAGCGCTCGGCTTCCGCTCGCGCTCGATTCCGTCCTGGTGAGCTTCGACGTTCCGAGCGCCAACATCAGCGTGCCGGGACATCTGATCTACGCTTCGCCCGCGCAGGTGAACCTCCAGGTTCCGTGGGAGCTGGAAGGACAAACCTCCGCTCAAGTGAAGGTGACCATAAGTTCGCCCAACGGAGGCTACGCCTACGGCAATGTGTACAATCTCGCTCTGGCCGCTTATGCGCCGGCATTTTTTGGACAGCTAGCCCCCGCGCCACGCGGTGAGACAATTTCCCTATACGCCAATGGTCTAGGTCCGGTGACCAACCAACCAGCCAGCGGCGACCCAGCAACAACCCTTCCGCTCTCGAAGACAAGCTCTCCGGCCACAGTGACGATCGGCGGCACGTCCGCCCCAGTCTCATTCAGCGGCCTGGCCCCAGGCTACGCGGGACTCTATCAGATCAACGCAACAGTCCCAACATCTCTCTCGCCAGGTACCTATCCAATCACCATCACAATCGGAAACCAAACCTCCAAACCGTCCTCAATCGCCATCCAGTAATCGAACACCCACCACCCCCAGCCCCAAGCCCCCAGCCCCCCAACAACGCGTTATACTTCGCCCATGTACCGCTTCACGCTAGCCGCCGCTGCCTTGTTCGCCACCACCTCCCTCTCCGCCGAGTTGCTCGAAAAGCCAACCTTGAGCCGAACGTCGATCGTATTCGTCTACGCGAACGAACTCTGGAGCGTTCCGCGCAATGGTGGCGAGGCCAAGCGGCTCACCGCCGGCCCTGGCTTGAAAACCAATCCAAGGTTTTCTCCGGATGGTTCCCAAATCGCCTTCACCGCCGAATACGACGGCAATGTGGATGTCTTCACCGTCCCCGCCGAGGGTGGCGTGCCGAAGCGAGTTACATTCCACCCCGCGCCCGACCTCGTGCTTGGCTGGACTCCCGATGGTTCGCGCATCCTGTTCAGTTCCCCTCGCACCAGTTTTTCGCGCTTCTTTGAACTTTTCACCGTTGCACCGGGCGCGGCCGGCCTTCCCGACAAGCTACCCCTGCCCATGGGATTCGAAGGCGCCTATTCGCCGGACGGCCAGCACCTGGCCTACGTGCCGACCTCGCGCGCCTTCACCGCTTGGAAACGATACCGCGGCGGCCAAGCTACGCCCATCTGGATCGTCACGCTCGCGAATGGCCACACGGAGAAAATCCCGCGCGAGGGTTCGAACGACTACAACCCCATGTGGGTGGGCGACAAAATATTTTTCCTTTCGGACCGCAACGGCCCGGTCTCGCTTTTTTCCTACGATCCGCGCTCTAAGCAGCTAAAGCAGGTAGTGGAGAATCAGGGCCTGGATCTGAAGTCAGCGTCCGAGGGTCCTGGCGCGATCGTCTACGAACAATTCGGCGCGCTGAATCTCTACGATCTGAAATCTGGCAAGACCAATGGCGTGAATATACACATCTCGGGCGATCTGCTGGAAACTCGGGAACATTTGCTCGATGTGAGCAAGCGCTTGCACAACGCCCACATCTCGCCCACCGGAGCGCGCGCGGTTTTCGAGGCACGCGGGGAAATCCTGACCGTTCCCGCAGAAAAAGGCGACGTTCGAAATCTCACCAACACAACAGCAGTCATGGAGCGTGACCCAGCCTGGTCGCCCGACGGCAAGACCATTGCCTATTTCTCGGACGAATCCGGCGAATATGCGCTGCATCTCGCGCCACAAAGCGGACTAGGAGAAGTGAAGAAAATCGTGCTCGGCGAAAAGCCTGGGTTCTACTTCACGCCGCGCTGGTCGCCCGACAGCAAGAAGATCGCGTATGTCGACAGTCACCTCACCATTTGGTATATCGACTTGGATCAGAAGAAGCCGGTAAAAGTGGACAAAGATCTTTATTGGACTTGGGCAGGGGCCGGTGATCTGACGCCGGTCTGGTCGCCCGATAGCAAATGGCTGGCCTACGAGCGGCGGCTCAAGAATTATATGGCCGCGATCCACGTCTATTCGCTGGCCGATGGGAAAGCCACGCAAGTGACCGATGGCATGAGCGATTGCCGCTATCCGGCGTTCGATAAAGATGGGAAATATCTCTACTTCACCGCCTCGACCGACGCCGGCCCCTCGCTCGAGCCCGATATTCATAGCTTTTCAAGACCCGTGAGCCGGAGCGTTTACGTAGCCGTGCTCTCGAAGAGCCAAGCTTCGCCGCTTGCGCCCGAAAGCGATGAGGAGAAGGACGCGAAACCCGCCGACAAAAAGGACGACGATAAGAAACCTGCCGAAGTGGCTGTCCAGATCGATTTCGACAACATCAGCCAGCGAATTCTCGCTCTGCCTTTGCCCCCTCGCCGCTACACTGGTCTGCAGATTGGCAAGACCGGCGTGTTGTTTGCCATCGAAGCTCCCACACCGATCCCTGGCACGCAGACTGGCCCGCTGGATCTAACGGTGCATCGCTTCGATCTGAAGACGCGCAAATCGGATGTCGCCATCGGTGGAGTCCGTAGCTTCGAGATTTCGCAAAACGGAGAGAAGATGCTATACCGGCAGGGCGAGCGCTGGGTCATCGCCGCGCCCAAGCCAATGGCCACGGGATCCGGTGCTCCGCCAACTCCGCCCGCGCCAGCCACTCCCGCGAGCGACGGCACGCTCAAAACGGAGAGCATCCAAGTGCGCGTGGATCCTCGGCAGGAGTGGAAACAGATGTACCACGAAGTATGGCGCATCGAGCGCGATTTCTTCTACGATCCCAACTATCACGGGCTCAATCTCGAAGCCGCCGAAAAGAAATACGAGCCGTATCTGGAATCCATCAGCTCGCGCAATGAATTGAACTATCTGTTCCAGGAAATGCTGGGCGAACTCACTATCGGCCACCTCGGAGCGGGCGGCGGCGACTCGCCCGACGTGAAACACGTTCCCACCGGATTGCTCGGCGCGGATTACAAAATCGAAAACGGCCGCTATCGCTTTGCGCGTGTCTTCAACGGTGAGAATTGGAATCCGCAGTTGAAAGCACCGCTCACGCAACCGGGTGTCAACGTGGTAGCCGGTGAATATCTGCTGGCTGTGAACGGACAAGAGCTGCGCTCCAGCGATAACGTCTACAGCCTCTTCGAAAACACATCCGGCAAATCGGTGGTCTTGAAAGTGGGCCCGGATCCATCGGGCGCAGGCTCGCGCGAGGTCACTGTGGTTCCGGTTGCAGATGAAGCCCGGCTGCGCAATCTGGCGTGGATCGAGGACAACCGCCGCAAGGTGGATCAAATGACCAATGGACGCGTGGCCTACATCTACATGCCCGACACGGCCACCGGCGGATATATCAATTTCAATCGGTACTTCTTCGCTCAAGTGGGCAAGGAAGCAGCCATTGTGGACGAACGCTTCAACGCCGGCGGCGCGCTGGCCACCGACATCATCGAGTATCTAAAGCGTCCGCTAATGAGCCTGGTGGCCACGCGCGACGGCGCGGATGAATCGCAGCCGCAAGGCGCCATCTTCGGACCCAAGGTAATGATCATCAACGAATTCGCTGGCTCGGGCGGCGACGCTATGCCCTGGTATTTCCACCGCGCCGGCGTCGGCAAGCTGATCGGAAAGCGCACCTGGGGCGGATTGGTGGGCAGAGCCGTGTCCCCGGAACTGATGGACGGCGGTTTCGCGACTGCGCCCAGTTCGGGCGTTTGGAATCCGAATGGCGAATGGGAAGTGGAGAATCACGGCATCACGCCGGATATTGAAGTGGACATGGATCCGGAATTAGTTCGCACCGGTCACGATCCTCAATTGGAGAAAGCGGTTCAGGTGGTAATGGAAGAACTAGCCGCGCACCCGGTGCCAACGCCCAAGCGCCCGGCCTATCCCAACTATCACAAGATCGAAACGTCCACTCACTAGCTCCACTCACTAGCCGAGCCGCGACCGGAAGGAAGCGCCACCACGACCGCTGTGGTGTTACCGTCTGCTCGTAACGCTCCCTCCCGGTCGCGGCTCCGAAAGATCCACTCGTCTATCATGTAACTATGAGGTTTCGCTCGCTCCTGGGGCTGGCTGTGTTCACATTGCTCGACGCCCAGGTAATCGATTTTGAATCGAACGGGCTACACTACAAAACCATGACCAAGGGCGGCGTGACGGTGATGTTCGCTTACCTGCCGCCGCACGTAAAGGATTATTCCATCGTCCAGGTATCCATTTCGAATGGCTCACCAGTTTCCTGGACGGTGAAACCGGAAGATTTCAGCTACCGCAAACAGGAGGGAAGCGAATTGCAAGCCACTCCCGCTGTCGCGGTCGTGAGTTCGTTGATCGCCAAGGCCAGCCGTCATGATGTCATCAAGTTGGTAACTACATATGAGAACCAGCTTTACGGAAACATCAAAATGCAATCCAGCAACGGCTATGAACGGCGGCGTGAGGACGCGTTAGCGGTAGGCATGCCGCTCCGGTTGAAGGCTGGAGCAGCAGCCGCGGCAATCGCCCTGGTTTCTACCAAACTAAACTCGGGAGAATCCACCGACGGCGCGGTGTTTTTCTCGAACGGTGGAAAAGCGTTCGGGCCAGGAACGATGCTGGTACACACGGGCGGAGAGCTGTTCGAATTCCCCACCGAAGGTGAGCCAATCGCAGCGAAGTAGGACAAGCCGGAGGCTCGTCCCACGGTGTATACTCTCGCCATGCAACGCCGCAATATTTTCGCTATCGCCGCCACGCTTCTTGCCGCTGTCCCCGTCGCCAGCGCCGAGTCCGTATATGTGCGAGTGAGCCAGGTTGGATATGAAACGGGCAAGGGTCCTTTCCGCGCCTATCTAATGTCGAAGACGGGGGGTTCGTCCACCAATTTTCAAGTGGTGAATTCATCCGGACAGACTTTGGTGACGGCGCCCATCGGCGCGCTGCTCGGCACCTGGACCAATAGCGCGACCTTGACGTACAATGTCTACGCTCTCGATTTCACGGTCCCGGGAGGCGATACCTACACCATCTCCATCCCTGGGCATCCCGCCGCTACTTCGCCCGTTTTCGCGGTGAACGCGTCGGCGGTGCTTTATCCCGGCCTGTTGTTGAACACGAAATTCTTCTATGAGACCGAGCGCGACGGCCCGAACTACATCGCAAACGCGTTGCGTACTGCGCCCGGCCATCTCAACGATCAGAGCGCTACCGTATACCAGACTCCGCCGCTCAACCGCGACGACCTGATTACTACCACCGGAACCCCTCTAACATCCACGGGCAAAGTCATCGACGCATCCGGCGGCTGGTGGGATGCGGGCGACTACATGAAATACGTCGAGACCATCAGCTACACTGTCGCGCTTCAGCAGATCGGAGTTCGAGATTTCCCAAATCAGATGGGTCCCAACGCCCCGAATAATCCGCCCCTTCCACCGGCTTCGATTTCATACGCGGGAAATGCGACGGGCGCTCCGTCGTCGCCCGATTTCTCGAGCGAAGCGGAATTCGGCGTCCAATTTCTGATGAAGATGTGGGACGATAATTCCCGGACGCTCTACTATCAGGTGGGCAACAGCCAGGATTGGCTCAATTTCACGAATCTGAGCGACTACGACATCTGGCGCCTTCCGCAAGCCGACGACAACTGGGACGCGTGCAGCGCTGACGCAAGTTTCATCTGCCACCGGCCTGTGTTCGTCGCCGGGCCCGCCGGATCGCCCATCAGCCCCAATCTGGCGGGCCGTTTGGCAGCGGACTTCGCGCTCTGCTATCAGTTGAACCGCACCTCAAAACCGGATCTCGCGAATCAGTGTCTCAAGGATGCGGAAGACATTTTCGCGCTCGCCGATACGTCGTTCGCGGAACCCGCTCCCTCGGTGGACGGCGGCACCTGTACCGCCGGCTGTTTGCTTACTATAATTCCGTTCGACGGTTATCCCGAAACCGTCTGGTCGGACGACATGGAACTGGGCGCTACCGAGCTGTACCTGGCGCTCCAGTCCGCCGGAGCAGCAGCCAATCTTCCCTCCGGATTGGCTCAGACGAACGCCCTGTTCTATCTGAAACAAGCTGCCCAGTTCGCCAATAATTACATCAACAATGTCTACAGCACCGGCAACGCCGACACTCTGAATCTTTACGACGTAAGCGGACTCGCGCATTTCGAGTTGTATCGGGCACTGCGCCTGGCCGGCAATCCGAATGGATTGGCCGTAACTCAAGCGGGGATCAAGAATCAGTTTCTAAAACAGGTTGGCGATGCGACTACTCAGGCCGGAACTGACCCCTGGGGTTTCGGTGATCCCTGGAATTCTGACACCACCTCGCATGGTGCGGGCATTTCCGTGATGGCCAGCCAAGCGCATTACCTCACTGGCGACAGCAAGTACGATACTTATTCCCAGCGTTGGATGGCCAATATTTTGGGCGCGAACGCGTGGGGATCCTCGTTCATTGTGGGCAATGGATCGACATTCCCGAACTGCATTCAGCATCAGGTGGCGAATTTGGCCGGAGCGCTGAATGGCAGCTCCGGGGGCACACCCGTCTTGTGGGGCGCGGCGTCAGAGGGTCCGGCATTCGCGGCCACTTCAGGACTGGTCGGAGGAATGATCAAGTGTCCGGCCGACGGCGGCAATCCGTACAAGATTTTCGACGATCCGTCAAGTCCCGCCATCTATAAAGACAACGTGCAATCCTACAGCACCACCGAACCCGCCATCGACCTCACCTCAACCTCGTTCCTGATGTGGAGTTGGAGGCTAGCGGGAAGTCCGAACGGCTGGCTCCCATAGCGCGTGATTCCTGCATGCGTGCGCACGTTACATTCCCGTAGTGGGCGTAGTCCACAATACACAAATCCCCGGCTATCGAGGTAATCTTGAGGTTCAGGTTAAAATATTATTGCTTCCCTCGTTGGGTTAGTGCTATACTCCCTCCTCTAGTCGAGAAATCGTAATCGATCTGTAGTCGTAACTGGTAGCTTAAATTCCCCACGTCGGGTAGCGCGTAGCCGTTCACATCTCACAGGACCCCTAGTTTGGGCCTATTTTTTCTGCAATAACCGGCATCTTAACTGGTGGTTCGGTGGCAGCCGATCTGTGGCCGGCCATCCGAACCGAAGAAGGGAGAAGAACTATGTTTACACGCGGCACCGATCAAATCGGGCATTGGTTCCCTGTAACAGCCTTCGTAAAACACTTCGAAAAGGCTGCAATTCTAACCGTCATTCTGGCTTTGGCGGCTTCGCTGCTTCTTTCCCAGTCGTATCAAGGGGGCGTGCGCGGCACCGTGGATGATCCGCTGGGCGCGGCGATTCCCGGCGCCAAAGTAACGTTGACCAATGACGGAACGGGTGAAGCTCGAACCGCATCAACCAATAACGACGGCGCTTTCGAGTTCACTCAGCTTGTCCCCGCAACCTACACGCTTGTAGTTGAAAGTCCCAGCTTCAAGAAGTTCGAACGTAAGAACATCACGGTCGGCACGCAGGAATTCGTGCTCGTCGACGCAAAGCTGGAGGTCGGCGCCGTGACGGAAAGCGTGCTGGTTACCACCGAAGTTCCGCTGGTGGAAACATCCAACGCTTCCCAAGGCCAGGTTTTAGATAATCAGAAGCTCTCCGATCTGCCCAATCTGGGGCGCAATCCTTTCATGATGTCCAAGCTCTCGCTGAACGTCGTACAGGTGGGTCCTCCGGCTTACAATCGCATGGAGGATCAGAGCGGCTCCTCCATGATCTCCATCGCCGGCGGCCC
>Ga0116125_1000621_pt1 | contig 16401 bp, 10 predicted proteins | sample June2015DPH_16_1_2_FD_89729 | JGI IMG/M metagenome (GOLD analysis project Ga0116125, IMG submission 89729) | Peatland microbial communities from SPRUCE experiment site at the Marcell Experimental Forest, Minnesota, USA - June2015DPH_16_10 | ecosystem: Environmental > Terrestrial > Soil >...
CATTGTTGCGGACCTGGCCGCGCAGCGCGATGCTCACGTCGCACATGTTCAGAACCAACCTCAGTCCGGTGCCGGGAGCCAGAAGTTCGCCGGCGCTGATAAGGCAGCCAAGTTCGGATATCTGCTCGAGGCGGCCTTCCATGCGAGATTGCCCGCCGATCGCGGCTAGATCTGCCTGGCCTTCGATCTCGAAGCGCGGCCGGCGGCGGCGATTCTTATCGCGACCGCCCAGCGGCGTGAGCGCCGATTTGGCAGGCGAACCATCCCCCAGGATGGGTAAGTACTGCTCCTCCACCTGGCGCAATTCTTCTTCCCATGGAGTTCTGTTGCCTGCGAGGATTTCCACCGTGAACTGGCCGCGCAGCGCGGAGTCTTGGGCGGCGGTCCAAACCACCCGGCAGACGGATTTGTGGCGGCCGCGTTCGACCGTGATCAGGTCGCCAACTTTTACGTCGCGAAAGCTGAGCAGCCGAGCGCCGCGCGGGTGAATATCGTAAGTGCAGGCGAGTTCTTGTCCTCCGCGGCCGCCGTTTTGCATGTGCGTGAGGCGAACTGGGAGGGCCAGATGAATCAACTTTTCCACTCCGATAACCTCGGGCTGCGACGGCGCAGGAACCAGATCTGCGTTCACTACGTTGCTCCTTGGAGTTCGAATCTATTAGAAAAAATAGCAGTACATGTCCGACCGGACAATGTACGTTCGTAATCGAGGTAATGGTTACTGACAGGTGTTCCGGACAAAAGCTTCCGGCGAAGCCGGGATTTGCGCATTGCCGCTTGCCAGAATCTCCGCAGGCGAGTGAAGATGTGTGGACACACGCATCCTGCGAATGACGAGTATCGCGAAAAATTCTGGTGAGTTTGAGCTTTCGCCTGCGGCGGCGAAGTTGCGGCTGCTGAAGAGATTGCGCTGCACCTTGCGTTACGAAAAAACCGCTTGGGCCTCGGGCGCCGCGATGGTCGCCGGCGTGGATGAAGTGGGGCGCGGTTCGCTGTTCGGGCCAGTCGTCGCAGCGGCGGTGATTCTCGACCGCAGTTATCGCATTCGCGGGCTGCGCGATTCGAAGTTGCTGTTGCCGGAGCGCCGCGAATTACTGGCGCCGCGCATTCGCGAGCGTGCCGTGGCCTGGGCGGTCGCGGCGGTCGATGCGGCGCGCATCGATCAGATCAATATTTATCAGGCTTCGCGATTGGCCATGCGGGAAGCGGTGATGCGCTTGCAGCCGTGCGCCGATCATCTCTTGATCGACGCGGTCCGGATCGATTGCGATCTTCCGCAGAAGGCGATCATCCACGGAGATGCGGTTTCGGCTTCCATTGCGGCGGCTTCGATTCTAGCGAAGGTCGAGCGCGACCGCATGATGTGCGAGTGGGATGCGATCTTTCCCGAGTACGGGTTGGCTGCGCACAAGGGTTACAGCACGCCGCAGCATTTAGCGGCCTTGCGCGAGCATGGGCCGACGCCTTTGCACCGGCAGTCTTTCGCTCCGGTTTGGGGCGCGCCGGTGGAGCAGGTGGTTTTCGAGTTCGACTGAATACGCAGGTCCCGCGGTATACCCCTTCCCCCGCGGTGCGGCATAAGAATCATGGGCTTGGCGAGAAATCGCGAAATCATCGATCGGGATTGGAATCATCATGTTGCCGGCAAGATACTGGTTGCAGAGGAGTTAGCTTGCGCACGGCAGCGCCTGGAGGCGTACCCTGATAGGAGTCGCCAAGAGGTACGCATCCCCGGGATATGATCGCCCAGATACGAATCGCGAATTTTCATTGCCTAGGGCATGCCGCCGCAACTTCCTAAGAAGAGCCTCCGTTTTTAGGGTGGCGGACGGGGCTGTGGAGGACAAGGTCGGATGTCCCAGAGGTCTTTGTGCGGTTACGCCTTTTCGAGCGCTAGGCTCAAGCCATCGAGCGACAAGGAGCGCAGCAGGTTGCGGCGCATGCCTCGCTCTACTTCGGCTAGCCGATCCGAGGCCGCGGCGATCCATTCGAAATCCGCGGATTCGGCCGACTTGGTGAGTTGGCCCTGAATGTCGGTATTCTGTACCAACCCCGGCGCTCCCGAGCCCAGAAACATTAGATCGCGCAGCAGGGAGTAAAGCGTGCGAAGAAGTTGCTCGGTCTTGTCGCGGCCTTCGGCTCCGGCGCGATAAGACTCCGTGATCTTGAAAAGCTGAGTGTGTTCGCCCTCCGAGAGCGCAGAATTGAGAATGGCCAGCGCGTCGGCGCGTGCGGCGATGTAAGCCTCCACGTCGAAGCTGCGGGCTCGCCCTAACGCGCCTTCGCTCAGCCTTGCCACTAGAGCGCGTTGCTGCGGCTTCCACTCCGGGCGCTGTTCGGCCAGGTAGGCTTCGACCTCCTCCACGGGCATGGCAGCCAGAGGAAAGACCATGGATCGCGATCGAAGGGTGGGAAGCAGTTCGCCGGGATTTTCCGAGAGCAGGAAAATGGTGGCGAATTCGGGAGGCTCTTCCAGAACTTTGAGCAGCGAGTTCGCGGCCTCTTTCATGAAAGCCGAGTCCGTGAAGATATAAACGCGCTCGCGCGCCTCCGCGGGGCGATAGTAAATCGTCTCGATCACGCGCCGGACTTGATCCACTTTGATCATCATCTGGGGAGGATCTGGGGGAACGATCAGGACATCGGGATGAGTTTGCACGAAGAGCCGCGTGTCTTTCTTGTCGGCCTCGCGCAGGCCCTCGCGCGCTTCGACGGCTTCAGCGAAGCGCGCGTCGAGATCGGCAGACTGGGCGATGCGGCGGCAGTTGGAGCATTGGCCGCAGAAATCGGGCAGGCCATCGGTGACGGTTGGCGTCTGACAATTCAAAGCCTGCGCTAGCATTAGCGCGAGGGTGTACTTTCCCGCCCCGCGCGCGCCCGAGAGAATCACGGCGTGGGGAAAGCGTTCGCGCGCCAGCATGTCGCGCAGGCGATGGATGGTTACGGCGTTTCCCTGAAAATCGGAGAAGGGCATCGGTTTGAATTCAAATCCTATTCATGCCGGGCGGCCTCGCGGCGCTCGGCAATGAGGTCATCCACCAGAGAAACATCCGGCGCGACATATGTGCGAACGGTTTGCTGAGCTTTGGCCAAGCGCTGCCGCAGAGGTTCCCTTCTTGTTTGTGCGGCCTTCTTTCCTATGAATCACGTCGACCAATCCTTGCTTTTCGGTAACATCACCAATACTGAGGGTGCCCCACCCTTGCGTTTTTTGCAAGGGTTGTACTCGATCGCGTACGAATTTGGCGCAGGTTCTGGCGTGAGTCGCGCCCGGCATCCTTGCCGACTGCCATGAGATCGCCCGTAGTACCGGCGCGGCGGGCGGGACGCCTGCCGGACAGCCGCCGGGCCGGCGGCGCTACAACTTCAGCTTCTTCCCTGCAATTTCCACGATCTTGCGGTGCGTTTGCAGCGGCGTTCCGCTCGCATCCACCACTGCCACGCGGTGCGCTTCTTTAGCCGCAATCTGAAGATAACCTTCCCGCACGCGACCGAAGAAGGCGCGGGTCTCCTGCTCGAAGCGGTTTTCGTCGTGAGGTTTGGGCGCGCTTTTATTTGAGCCCTGGCGAGCAGCGTGCGCGGCGTGCCGGTTTCTGCGGCGCGCCCGCCCGACGCTCATGGCGGGATCGGAATCGAGCAGGATGGTTAAGTCGGGCTGAAGGTTTCCGCAGAGCACGCGATGCAATTCCAGCACGGCCGCGCTGCCCAACTTGCGGCCGTGGCCCTGGTAGGCCTCGGTGGAATCGGTGAAGCGGTCGCACAGAACAATCGCGCCACGCTCGAGCGCCGGCTGAATCACTTCCGCAATATGCTGCGCCCGCGAAGCGAACATCAACGCCATCTCCGCGAGCGGCGACAGGTCTTGGGTGCCAGAGTCGAGCAAGACTCTTCTAATTTTTTCTCCCGTCGCGGTTCCACCCGGCTCGCGGGTTTCGACGACCCTGTGTCCTGCGGTGCGCAGAGCCGCAGCCAGCTTGCGCAGTTGCGTGCTCTTGCCGGTTCCGTCGAGTCCTTCGAAGGTGATAAATTTTCCGCGGCGCGACATCGTGGCATGATAGCAGCGCGGGTGGTAGTGACTCCGTGTGACTTTGTTTTTCTTTTGCGGCGCATCCTCCCGAAACCCGGCGCAGCTCAGCCGGGGGAGGGATCTCCCTTTCACACAAAGCGTGTAGGCTGGGAGATCTTTCGCTCCGCCTGAAAGGCGGCTACGCTCAAGAGGACGCCTCCGGAAGAAGTTTACTGGAGCCCCCACCGCGCAGGACCGCGCAGGTGTGTCGCTGTACCGATGCTCCCGCCGCCTGCTATAGTCTAAAATTCTGCGACGGCATTGACTCGATTTACAAACGCACTTCGTCGACTGAGGGGGCATCGAATGAAACTCTCAAGAATCTTGGGAGTGGTCTGCACCGTGTTATGTTTGGTTTTGTTTTCGTCGATTTGCGGCTTCTCCGCTACGCCGCCGACCGTAACCATCTTCGTCGACGCCAGCTCCGCCCCCCGCAAAGTCTTCCACGCCAAGCTGAGCATTCCCGCCAGCGCGGGCGAACTCACGCTGTATTATCCGAAGTGGATTCCCGGGGAGCACGCTCCCGACGGCCCGCTCATCGATCTCGCTGGACTGAGGTTTTTTGCCGGCGGTAAAACGCTGAAGTGGCGCCGCGATCTGCTGGATGCTTTTACTCTGCACGTCGAGGTCCCGGCCGGCGAGAGTGAAGTGAACGCCGAACTCGACTTTCTTTCTCCCGCGACTTTCGAAGCGGGGTTTTCCGCCGGCTCTTCGGCGACCGACAAGATGGCGGTGATCAGTTGGAATCAGCTTCTGCTTTATCCGCAGGGCTGGAAGTCGGACGAAATCACCTATGCCGCTTGGTTGAAGCTGCCCGCGAACTGGAAGTATGGAACTCCTCTGCCAATCGCATCGATTGCAACGGAGAACGGTCAGACACAGATTAAATTTCAACCGGCTTCCCTGACCGCGCTGATCGACTCTCCCGTAATCACCGGCGAATTCTTAAAGGTCGTTAAACTTGCCGACGATCCCCTGGTCGAAATGGATATCGCCGCCGACAGCGCGGCCGCACTCGAGCCTCCGCCGGAAGTCTGGGACCACTATAAAAATCTGGTGCAGCAGGCCTACAAACTTTTCGGCGCGCATCACTATCGCGACTACCATTTTCTTTACAGCTTGAGCGATCACGTAGCGCACTTCGGACTCGAGCACCACGAATCCGACGACAGCCGCGTCGATGAGCGCGGCCTGGTCGACGAGAGCGAGCGCAAGATGGAGGCCAGCCTGCTGCCGCATGAGTACGTGCATTCGTGGAACGGAAAATATCGCCGTCCCGCCGACCTCGCCACTCCCGATTACCAGCAGCCTATGCAGGACGATCTGCTGTGGGTCTACGAAGGCCTCACCAATTATCTCGGCACCGTGCTCGCCGCGCGTAGCGGATTGCTCAATGCGCAAGAGTCGCGCGACGATTTGGCCCTAACCGCCGCGGCGCTCGACCACACTCCGGGGCGCGCGTGGCGCAACTTGCAGGATACGGCAGACGATGCCGCGGAACTTTATTTCTCTCCGCGCGCCTGGGAATCGTGGCGTCGCAGCACCGACTTCTATGACGAAGGTACGCTCGACTGGCTGTGGGCGGACGTGATCATTCGCCAGCAGAGCAAGGGCAAGAAAACGCTGGACGATTTCTGCAAGTTATTTCACGGCGCGCCCAGCACGCCGCCGATGGTGAAGACTTATACCTTCGACGATGTGGTAAACACTTTGAATCAGGTCGTGGCCTACGACTGGCGCGGCTTTTGGACCGAGCGCCTCAGCAACCACGGGCCCGGGGCTCCGCTTGGCGGGGTTGAGGGCAGCGGATGGAAACTCGCGTATGACGAGATTCCTTCCGAGATGAATTGCGGGGGCGAGTGCAACTCGCACTACGTCGACGCGAAATATTCCATCGGCCTGAACCTGCGCGAGGACGGCACCATCGTCGACACCATCGAAGGCTTGCCGGCGGCCGCGGCCGGGGTGGGTCCGGGCATGAAGCTGATCGGCTTGAATGGCCGGCACTACTCGTCCGACATTTTGCGCGACGCGCTCAGGGCCGCGAAGACCGGTGGCGAACCCATCGAGTTGTTGGTTGAAAACACCGACTATTACAAAACTTTCAAGCTCGATTACCACGGCGGCGAGCGCTATCCGCATCTGGTGCGCGATGAGGCGAAGCCGGATTTGCTGACCGACATCTATAACGCAAAATAGCGCCACGGACGAGGACAAAAAGAGTGGATTCCGACTGGCCCGGTCTACCTCAGCGATGTCCGCGGACGTTCTCGGCGTGCTCCGCGATAAATGCTTTTGAACCTTTTTTTCGCAGAGGATGCTGGGAAATGCCGCGGAGGACGCGGAGGGTGCCATCGCTGGGACTTTCGTTTTTATTTTTTTGCGCGACTCTTCCGACCTATTCGCAGACTTCGATTCTCGGATTTACGCCTGCCGGCGCGGCGCGCGAGACTGAGATCGAGAGCAAATTCAAAGCCATCCCCTCGCCCGACGAAGAGCGGCGCCAGCATCACATCTTCACCGCCGAGCCACACGTCGCCGGGTCGGAGCGCAACAACGAATTGGCGCGCTACATCGCCGATCAGTGGCGGCACGAAGGGCTCGAAGACGTCATCATCCGCCGCTATGACGTTTACGGCAGCAATCCTAAATCCACCTTTCTGGAAATGGTCGCGCCGGGGCACTACCGCGCCGGCCTGCGCGAGTTGCCTGTGCCGGGCGATGCGGACCTGAAGAACAAAGCCATCAGCTCGGCTTGGAGCGGCATGTCGGCTTCTGGGGAGGTGACGGCTCCGCTGGTTTACGCGCACAGCGGCAATCCCGAGGATTACCAACTGCTCCGCCAACAGGGCATCGACGTCAAAGGCAAAGTGGTGTTGGTGCGGTATTCGAACCCCTACAGCTATCGGGGATTCAAAGCGCTCACTGCGCAGCGCGAAGGTGCGGCCGCGATTCTCATTTACAGCGATCCCGCCGAAGATGGATTTAAAAAGGGCAAAGTGGTTCCCAACGGCCCTTGGGGACCCGAGTACCACATTCAGCGCGGAGCGATTACTTACGATTTCATGGTGCCGGGCGATCCGCTTACTCCGGGCTGGGCGTCGGTCCCGGGCGCAAAACGCATTCCCGTCGAAGAGGCCGTCTCGATTCCGAAGATCATGGCGCTGCCGCTCTCCTGGCACGACGCGAAACCGCTGCTTGCGCAGTTGGATGGCCCGGTCGCCCCCGAAGCTTGGCAAGGAGGACTGCCGCTCCAGTATCACCTCGGCGGTCAGCGCGTGAAAGTCCACGTGAAGATTGAGATGGATAACTCCACTCAACCTTACTACGTGGTCGAAGGGCGTATTCGCGGCGCGCAGTTGCCCGACGAGTGGATCGTGCTCGGCAATCACCGCGACGCCTGGGTCTTCGGCGGCGTCGACCCCAGCAGCGGCACGGCTTCCATGATGGAGCTCACGCGGGCGCTAGGGCAGCTGGCGAAAAACGGAATGCGGCCGCGGCGCACGTTAGTGGTCTGCAGTTGGGATGGAGAAGAAGTTGGCTTGACCGGTTCGACCGAGTGGGGAGAGCAGTTCGTCGACGAACTGCGCAGCAAAGCGGTCGTCTACCTTAATGTGGATGAGGCCACCTCGGGCCCTGACTTTCACGGCCAGGCTGTGGCCTCGCTGGCGCCGATGCTGCTGGAAACCGCGCACACCTTAAAAGATCCCTCGGGCAAAACTCTGTATGAAGCGTGGAAGGAGTCTTCTGCGCGCCAGCGGCGCGAGGCCAAAGAATCCGAAGAAGTAACGGATTTCAATCTGGCCGACACGCGCATCGGCAGCGGCAGCGACCACACGGTTTTTCTTAACTTTGTGGGCATGCCCGTCCTCGGCCTTGGATTCGAGGGCCCCTACGGCGTCTACCACTCCGCTTACGACGATTTTTTCTGGATGAATCACTTCGGCGATCCTGGCTACCGCTATCACACCTTGATGTCGCAGTTGTGGGGAGTGCTGGCGCTGCGCCTAGCCAACGCCGACCTGCTTCCCTTCGACTTCGCCAGCTATGGCGCAAACATTCGCCAATTCGTAAATGAACTGAGTAGAGATAAGGACCTGTGGGGACAGCCGCCCTCGGCTGTCCAGGACGAAGCCCGTCAGCCCTCGCCACTAGATTTGAAGCCAGTCTTAGATGCGATCGACGACTTCGAAGCGGCCGGCAAACGCCTCGATGAATCGGCGAGCCACGCCCTGGCCTCCGGCCCAATCGATGCGAAGCTAGCCGCCACGATCAACCACGGCACGATGCAGGTCGAACGCAACTGGCTCAACCCCGACGGCATCCCTGGCCGCCCCTGGTTCAAGCACATTCTCTATGGTGCACGCTTCACGTACGCGCATCTCGAACTGCCGGGTCTGACCGAGGCCGTCGAAAAGCAAGATTGGACGGTTGCTAAGCAACAGGCGGAAATTCTGCGCCAGGCTCTGGTGAACAATACGAAGCTGGTCGCCGAACTGAACTCCGCGCTGAATGGCGAGACTGCCGAAGCAGGTACGCTGGGCAGGGGGCGGCGCCGGCAGTCGAAACCAGAGACCCACGTCTGTGCGAGGCGGAAGATCTTGGGATACTGATGCCGCAGATTATGCAGTATCCTGGGGGTGGCACACCCTTCAAGCTCCGCTTTTCGGAACTGAGACTGACCCTCAGGTCCCGTAATGGGAACCGCCACAAAGCCACCGTCGGTTTTCGAGACGTAGAGGCCTCGTCGGGCCAGACTGGGGCCGTTCAGCTTAGCCCCAAGTCGGAGGTTTGCGACACCAGGGCGTAACACCTCGGTCCCGGGCGGTCGGACCGCCCACGTCTCTGCGCAGATCCTTCGTTTTCAAATCACGCCTTTACCCTGCACAGTGCCTCAGCCGACTACCTGCGCCCGTAGTGATGCAGGTGGTGCATTACGGCGCAACTAATATGACCAAGGACAAACCAGACCACGGCCCAGAGTACTGCCTTTAGGGTTGGATTCATCGAGCAAGACTACTTCCGGCGGCGACCGATGTCGAGCCAAAATGGAGGTCTACGTTGCCTTGGGGACTAAATCCCGTCCACAAGTCATCCATTCGCGAGATTTATTTCGGTTCGTCGCCACTAGAGCGGTTTCTCCGGCCCGGCTCGGCGTGCTCCAGGTAATCTGCCACGGTGCTAAGGTCCCTATTTCCATGAACTTATATGGATTACTTCGGTGGTTCTACGGCCTTTAGATAGATTGAACGTCCCCACCCCCGCGCCTATAATCGACTCACTCTGGTTGCAGAATTCTCCGTCAGGTTCCGGGTATGACTGGGCCGGGGCGAGGTATGCCCACGCCAAGATCCAAGATATCCAAGATCAAGATTGGGATCAGGATAACGACTAAGATGGATGAGAACCCGGTAATGCGAAAGCGCCTGCAAATCGCCCTGATGGCCAGCACTTTATCCGCGACCTTTTTCGTCTTCACGGTTACGCCGCCGCTTGGCGCCGAGGATGGCGGACGCTTCCCGCAAAAGATCACCGCCAGCGATGAGCATGGGCGCAAGATCTATGTCAACGACTCGGTGGCGGCCGCTCCGGCGCAAGCGGAACAGCCCCAGACTCCGCGGCGTGCGTTGATGTATTGGAGTTCGAAGGAGAGCCGGTGGAAGCCGGTGCCTCCGCCGAATGCCGCGAGCATGAAGGCGGCGCGCTCGGCCGCGGCGGAGGTCGACCAGTATCTGGGGCATGAATCAAGCCAGTCGGCGGCGGCGAAGATTTCTGCGGCCAATTTTGGTACGACCGCGAGCGCCGGGGATATCGATAGCGCCATCGCGCAGGCGGCGGCGCGGCACAACGTGGACCCGAACCTGGTGCGCGCGGTGGTGAAGGTGGAATCGAACTTCAACCCCAATGCGGTGTCGCGCAAGGGCGCGATGGGGCTGATGCAGTTGATGCCTTCCACGGCGCGGCAACTGAAGGTGCAGAATCCATTCGATCCCGAGCAGAATATCGATGCCGGGGTGCGCCATCTCAAGCAGCTTCTGGAAAATTATGGCGGCGACATCAAGCTGACCCTGGCCGCGTACAACGCCGGGGCGGGCGCGGTGGCGCGCAGTTCGGGAGTTCCGCATTATGCCGAGACGCAAAATTATGTTCGGCGCATTACCAACCTGTATTACGGCGGCTTCGATTTTAATGCCGGGGTGTCGCGCGATCCGGTGCGGATGCAGCGGGACGCGCGGGGCGTACTCTACATCAGCAACACCGAGTAGCTTTGCGGCATCTGTTTACTGGTATTTTCTTAATAGCTAGCTCTCAGGGGTGCGTGAAGTTGGCGCAGGCTGTGTGACCCGAGAGCGGGTGCGGTGGCGCTCGAGATCCCTCGCCCCGCTGGTGAAAGCGCGGGGCTTCGGCGACGCTTCGAGAGTTGCCCAGGTTGGAAGTTAACTGATTCAGAAAACGCAGCACCGAAGCGGCGTTGTTTTAACAGCGTGCGATTTTGAAGAGCTTATTCTGCCGGCGAAGTCTGTGGGGAGGTTTGCTGGTGCTCGCGGTTTGCGCGCCGGCGATGCAGGCCCGCGTGCGCCACTCCGAGGCTTGGGCGCGAGAGCATTTTTCGAGCGCCGAGCGCATGCGCGAGGCGCTGAATGGACGGCCTTTGGCCGACCGCACCCGCCGCGACTACCAGCGGGTGCTGAATGCCTACCGCAATATTTATCTGGGCGCGCCCGCGTCCAGCAAGGCTGACCCGAGCGTGGTCGCAGTCGCCGAAACCCTGGTCGAGATGGGGCGGCACTTCGACGACGACAAGATCCTGCACGAGGCGATCGAGCAATACAAGTTCCTGCGGCGGGAGTATCCCGGCAGCAAGTACCGTTTCGATGGACTCTTCACGATCGGCGAAATCTACAAAGACGATCTCAACGATCCCATGGCGGCGCGCGCGACCTTCCAGGACTTCTTGCGGGCTTATCCGCACAATCGCCTGGCTGAAGGAGCTCGCGAGGCCATCGCCGAGTTGAACCGGCAGTTGGCTGCGGAAAAGGCTCGGACCCCGAGTGCGGAGAAAAAACACGAAGAGAAAGTTCAAGACGAGGCTAAGAGCGGCGGCAAGGTTGCGGGGCCTGACCCAGACAACGCCCTTTCTCCCGCGGAAACGGTGAAGCAGTCCACTCCGCTGCACCCAGGAAAATTTCCAAGGGTGACCGGCATTCGCCATTGGTCCACGCCGGACTACACGCGCGTCGCCATTGACGTGGAGAGTGACGTGAAGTTTACGTCGCAGCGCATCGACAGTCCAGCGCGCATTTTTTTTGATTTGCGCGACACCAAGCTGGCTTCGACTTTAGTGGGCAAGAGCTTCGACGTTGACGATGGCTTTCTGAAGAAAGTTCGCGTGGCGCAGTTTGCGCCGGGACGCACGCGCGTGGTGCTTGAGGTCGATACGCTCTCCGATTACGACGCCTTTCTGCTGCCCAATCCTTATCGTTTGATCATCGACATTCACGGGAAGAGCGGGCGCGGGCGGCAGGGGAAGGACGCGGAAAACCCGGTTGCCAATAGCGATGCGGGTTCGCAAGCGCAGGGCGTTACGGAGGCGGATGCCTCTGCGGACTCATCGGAAGCCATGCCGGACGCGTCGGAGCCGGTTGCCGCGGCCAGAGCCGCGAAGGTTCCGGTCGGCAGCATGGAGGTGGGCGACGATGCTGGAATCTCCGCCCCTGGCGCGATCACCGCCAATAAGAAGCCACAGGGAGCGGTGGTGAAGAAAGTCGTCGAGGCCGATGACGACGACCAGAGCATCCGCGCTTCGCCCGCTTCGAAGGACTCGAGCGCCGCCCACGGCAAAATCATCAAGGCGCGGGGCAAGACGGTGCGGGCGCTGGCCTCGGGAAAGCCGGAGGATCCTTCCGATCTTGACATCCACGAGGCGCGGCCGACGGCCAGCGGCAACCGTTCTCTGATTCGCGCTCTGGGATTGAAGATCGGCAAGATCGTAATCGATCCCGGCCACGGGGGCCACGACACCGGCACGATCGGTCCTGAAGGGCTGGAAGAAAAAGACCTGGTGCTCGATGTGGGGCGGCGTTTGGGCAAGATGCTGGAAACGCGTCTGGGCGCGGAGGTGGTGTACACGCGCAAGGACGATACTTTTATCCCACTGGAGACGCGCACAGCGGTGGCGAACCAGGCGCGCGCCGATTTGTTTGTGTCGATTCACGCCAATTCGAGTCACGATCCTTCGGCTCGCGGAGTGGAGACTTACTACTTGAATTTCACCTCTTCGCCGGAGGCGCTCGAGGTTGCGGCGCGCGAGAATGCGGTTTCGGAGAAGTCGGTTTACGAACTGCAGGATCTGGTGAAGAAGATCGCGTTGAAAGAAAAGATCGAGGAGTCGCGGGAGTTCGCCGGCGACGTGCAGCAGTCGCTGCACAGCGGGCTGGCCACGAAGAGTCCGGGGATTCGCGACCGGGGCGTGAAGAAAGCTCCGTTTATTGTGCTGATCGGCGCCAATATGCCTTCGATACTGGCCGAAATTTCGTTTGTCAGCAATCCGGGCGACGAGCATCGCCTGGAGACCGGCGAATACCGCCAGCGCATTGCCGAATCGCTCTACCGCGGCATCGCCAAATATGCCAACGGGTTGAGCGGAGTGAAAGTGGCGAGCAAGATGGATAAGGCGGCCGGGCAATAGGGTGTACTCCCAGCTTGACCGAAAGTCCGAACGGGGTGGAGACGTACGGTGGCCTATCCCCTAATGTTTTGACCAGATCAATTACGGCTCCCCGTCGCCTGCAGTCGCACTACGCACACTTCGCGGAACCGCCGGTGCGGACAATTTACCAGCAGATCCGTTCGCTTATGACTCTCCATATCGGGGCAGGCCCGGCCACCGCAGCGGCACAAATGAATTGCCGCTTACACCGCTGCCCTATGTCGTCTATTCCGTGAAGCCCGAGGCCGCCGAAATCCTGCACATCCATCACGGGGGCACAAGACCGGCGCGGAGCAGGCACTGTTCTGGTCGCTTTATTCTATAGGCCATCCCCAAGCCAATCCGGATCGGAGCCTTTTCTCATCGAAAGTGGGTCCACCCCGGAAACTTTTTCTTCCCCGGTGTGGTCTAATGATGGAAGGGATTATTTGCTCAGCCATCCATCCATGCGCGCGTCAAGGTTAGTGCTCGTGCTGGCCACCGTTGTCTGTCTCATCCGCGTGGTGTGCGTTGCCAGTTCCGCTTCGGACTTGTCCGCCCCCCCGATCCTGCCCAAGGAATTTGCCGGGTGGCAGATCCAGGGTGCAGCGCAGGCCAGCAAAGATGCCGCGGCCGCGGACCCCACGAACGCGGCTGTGCTCAAGGAGTACGGGTTCACTGATGTTGAGTCGGCGACTTACAAGAGCGACGACGGGCGCACGCTGAAAATTCGCGCGGCGCGCTTCGTTGATGCCAGCGGGGCCTTTGGGGCGTACAGCTTTTATCTGCAACCGGAGATGGCGCGCGAAACCATCGGCGATCAGGGGGCATCGCTAGGTCCGCGGGTGCTTTTCTATCGCGGCCACATCGTGGTGGACGCGGCGTTCAGCCAGCTCTCGGTGATGTCGGCGGCTGGCTTGCGTGAGCTGGCTGGACGCCGCGTCCAGCGGGAATGCCGGGAACTTGCCTCCCATCCTCGCCTTCATGCCGCATCATGGCTATCAGTCAAACACCGAGAAGTATGCGGAAGGGCCGCTGGCTGCGACGGCGATAAGCTCTCCGTTGCCCGCCGAGTTGATTGATTTCAGCGCCGGTCCAGAGGTGGCTTTGGGGCAATACTCGACATCTGGAGGCGCGGCCACGCTCATGCTGATCGAGTATCCCACGCCGGCCTTGGCGGCGGAACACCTGCGGCGCATCGATGCCGCACAGCATGCCCCTGCACCTCAGCCGGGAGTGTCCGGCGTGGAAAATGTGGGGCCATTTTTCGATAAGCGCACCGGGCCGATCGTGGCTATCGCCGCCGGTCCGCTGGGCGCGAACGATGCGCAGACTCTGCTGGGCGCGGTGAATTGGGACGCCAGCGTTACCTGGAACGAGAATACCTACTTCGATAAGAAAAACAACGTCGCCAACCTGCTGGTGAACATCATTATTTTATGCATCATCGTGGGCGCGCTGTCGCTTGCGGCGGGCGTGGCCTTCGGGGGGGCGCGCGTGCTGCTGCGGCGTTTTTTCCCGGGGCCGGTTTTTGGCCGAGCCGATCAGGACGAGTTCATTTCCCTGGACATCGGCGAGGCTGCCACCGAGCCTCTTTCCAGCCGGCCCAGAGGTCCCTCCGGCACTTCGAATCCTTCTTAAGTGCATTAGAAATATTGGCTTAGAACAGTTTTGGGGGCTTCCAGTCTCAATTTGAAACAATTTTGTGCGCTGTTGATTGATTTCGGAAGTCATTGAAAACAAAGTGCTTTAATCTCTAGAAAGTGCTTGACACTCCGCTTTTTCGGCTCATAAGATTTTGTCCAGAAAGTTTTGACGGCTTTGCCTCCGTTGGAACTATTCTCCCTTGAAAAGAAAAGGCCGCCCTTGTTGCCGGGCGGCCTTTTCGTTGGGCGCGTAGTTCGCAGAAAGATCAGTGGAACTCGGGGCGGGAATCAGCGTATCCATCATTGGAAGATCGATCACTGAAAGATTGTCCCAAGATGTTCGGAGCTAAGTAGCAAAACTTTCTTGAGGCCGCAGGAGGCGAATGATGTTCTGTGATGGATGCGGGGCGGCGGTGCAGCCGGGCCAGGCTTTCTGCAGCCGGTGCGGCAAACAAGTTGTCGGCCCGATCTCGGCTTTGCCGCAGCGCGCCGGGCGAGTGCAAAGCCACGTACATCTGCTGGGCATTCTGTGGCTGGCCATCTCGGCCTTCAATACCATCGGGGGAGTGATTCTGTACATCGTCGCTAACACGTTGATGGCGCACTTGCACGATATGGGAGCGCCCGAGGCTCCGACCAGCTTCTTGCGGCCGCTGTTAAACGTGATTGCGATCATGATCCTGGCCAAAGCGGCGTGCGGATTTTTCGCCGGATGGGGGTTGTTGCATCGCGAAGCCTGGGCGCGCGTGGCCGCGCTGGTCTTGGGGTTCATCTCGCTATTCAATATTCCTTTCGGCACGGCCGTGGGAGGATACACGCTGTGGGTGCTGTTGCCGGCGCAGTCGCAAGCGGACTACGAAGAGATCGCGGCGGCGCGGGCGGCGTGAGGGCGCGGGTCGCGTACAAAAGTTTTACCTACAGAATCGTCCGTGCCGGTCCGCCGTACGCCGATACCATCCGTATGTTGTGACCGGAGATTTCAACAGCGATGGGGTGAGAGATTTTGCCGTCGTCGTAATCGACCCTGCGAAACCTGCTAAGAATTTTACGTTGCTGATTTTCAACCGACCGTTCGGTTCAAAACCACCAGCCCCAGCCTATATGGAATCAGCGCTTGATCTGCGAGGAGAAGGGATGTCATTCGGCCCACCTCGACCGAAGCCCTACAGGATTGTTGTGGGGCCATTTGAGAGCGACAACACGTTCATCCTGGTTCCGAAACGAAAAACATATAGGGTACAGGGTGAATGAAGGTGACTAGCTTAGCTAAGCTAGGATCTGCGAATCCGTATCACCCTCGCACTCGTATCCCTTACGTTCTCGACCATTGGACTCGGACAACAGCGTCCGTGTACTGAAGCGGAAGGGAAACGTGCTCTGGATGAAGCGGACTCACTTCGGACTTGGGCCGCACTGTACAAGTCTTAGTATCGGGGCTGCGACGATGGTGCGATTGGCGAAGGATACGGCGAGTCCGTCATACGCATTCTCGCAGACCACTGGAGCACATGGCTCCAACTCGATAGGCTGGGGAGGCAGGACGTTGAGTTTCGACGCTTTGTCATACGACATGTGGACGCTACTCTCAACCCTGATGATGTCGTGCTGCTCCGGCACAAGGCTAAGACCGCGTGTCCTGCGGGTCTTGGGCAACTCTGCAATGACCTTGCGGAACGACCCGATGCGGCTTTGAAAGGTGCTGCTTCCCCGTAAGCGGCGTGATATTCTGATGACGTTCTAGGCACGCTACAACCTGTTGACGTGCCGATGCACAGAGCGTGATGGGATATGGGAGGGGACACGAAAATCTTCTCGATTCCGTCTAAGTCACTGAGTACAAACCAGAAGCCGACGTAGCTCAGTTGGTAGAGCAGCCGATTCGTAATCGGCAGGTCAGCGGTTCAAGTCCGCTCGTCGGCTCCATTTAACTCGCCCGTTTTGTTCCCAAGGTCTCCAAGTCCCTCAGGAATCGGCAGGTCAAGCGTTTTCAAGGGCACATC